>Ga0310786_10000482_pt1 | contig 64976 bp, 99 predicted proteins | sample AusTroGonzalo_MG_FD_203881 | JGI IMG/M metagenome (GOLD analysis project Ga0310786, IMG submission 203881) | Bovine rumen microbial communities from tropical cattle in Woodstock, Queensland, Australia - Gonzalo_03 (v2) (version 2) | ecosystem: Host-associated > Mammals > Digestive system >...
TCCAGTACTGGTCTATCGACTTCAATGAACACAGACAGATTTTTGTATGGCTGCCGTAGTTGCCGCAAGAACAAGGATTTACAGCCATAGCAAGCTGAAACTTGGCAGGGAATACCGTTGTCCGCCCGGCGCGGCTCAAAGTAATCGTGTGATTTTCAAGAGGGACACGCAGCATCTGAAGGACAGATGAGCGGAACTCAGCAGCCTCATCAAGGAACAAAATACCGTTGTGAGCGAGTGAGATTTCACCCGGACGACAGTCCTGTCCACCACCGCAAATACCTTCAATACTTGCTGTCTGATGTGGAACTCTGAACGGACGCTTTTTAAGTGTGTTCTGTTCAGGATGTAAAAGACCTGCAAGCGACCAAACACGTGTGGTGGCCTGTGCTTCCTCATCAGAAAGGAAGTTCGGTGTGATTTCAGGCAAATGCTGAAGTGCCATTGTCTTACCACATCCGGGTCCACCGATTGCAATAATGTTATGTCTGCCTGCAGCTGCCACAGCCATTGCATATTTCATGCCTGCCATAGCTTCACTGCCGTTGAAATTGTTTTCAAGACCGTCGAGTGTGCTTCCTTCAGAGTCTGTGAAAGTGATGGTGTCTTCTTCTGCCTCATCACTGTCTTCAGGATAACACTCATGCTCTTCAATTCTGCACAGAGCGTCGTAAGCTTCTGTGAGATTGGCTACACGCTCGATATACATACCGTCAAGTTCCTTGACTTCACATGTTTCAGGAACGATAGCGTATTTATAACCCAAGGCCTTTGCTGTGGTGAGAGCTGCATAAACTCCACGTACGGTGTTTACACCGCCACTAAGCTGCAGACCACCAAGTGCTATGACCTGAGTGTCCTGACTTCGAGGGAAGTCATCCTTCGCAGCCAAGATAGCCAAAGCTACTGCAAGGTCATGGCTGTCATCACGCTTGAGAATATCTGCAGGTAACAGAGAAATAAGTACACGCTCAGGCGGAAACTCATATCCTGAGTTTCTGATTGCCGAGCGTACACGTTCGCGTAATTCTTCTGCAGCCATGACACCCATACCAACGATATCCAACGCAGGTACACCTTTTCTGAGGTCAACCTCTACTGCTACAAGGCTACCCTCATATCCAAATCTTTCAAATGAGTAAATCATACCGACCCCCTAGTCAGCCTGATAAATCTTTAATAAATCGTCTCTCATAAGACGAACCAATCTCTTGTCCTTATCAGTAAGGTCAACCTTATTGTAAGGACTGTCTGCAAGCTTATTCAGCAATGGGGCATAATGAGCCTTGAAGTAGCTCTGAAAGCACTGAGGGTCATTATCCCACTGCGAGTAATCAGGAGTAAACTCTTCAAACTCAGGCATATAAACTCCTATGCAAGCTTGAGGCCCATAAGGCGAGCGGCGAGCACTTCACTGTTATTACAGTCATCGCAGCACTCACCTTCCATTCTTACAGGCCAAGGGTCGTTACCCCAGCCAGTAAACTTCTTACCACAGATGCAGCAAGTTTTTTCTTCATCCATTCTAGGCCTCCTTTACTTTGCCTATGTAGGTTTTACCGCCGAGCTGTATCTCGACCGTACCGTCTTCATTTTCTACGACAGTGTGAGAGTTTTCGAGGATACCTTTGAGGTGTTCAACAGTTGTGCTTAAATCGCTGCCGATAGCCTCGAACCGATTTTTATGCCATTCAAGCAGAGGAATATAGGCCTTCTTTATAAGCTCAACAAGCTCGTTTGCCTTTTCTTCACTCGCAAGCCAAGATGCAAACATTGCAAGCTTAGCATTGCTTATACTGTACTCTTTTGCATTGTGGATAGATGTCCAAAGCTCTCCGTATCCGTCTGCAATGTATGCTACGAATACACCACGATAAGTGGTTTTGAGGCAGAGCTTAATCTTATCCTCATCAACATCAGGCCCAAGGAACAATTCCTGACTGGTGTCCTGCGGACATTCGGTAAATCTTGCCGTATCCCGGATATCCTTAAGAAGACGTGAAAGCTCTGTTTCAACAGGCTGCACAATCTCGTTATAGTTCTTAGCAACCTTATATGCAACTTCTTTTGTCTTGTTTGCAATTTCAATGTAAAGATTGTTGTTTTTCTCTGCAGCTTTCTTAAGCTCATCGAATACTGAATTGATATCCATTTGAGTCTCCTTCCTATGGGTTCATAGGCATGATTACATAGTGCAAGTTACCTTCTGCACTTGAGATGTCAACAGCTTTAAGAATATGTTTCTGTTCATCAGGTTCAGGAAGTGATACATTCACTTCTGCCTGCTTTCCGAATACTTTTATACCGTCGATTAAGAGCTGTGCATTACAGAACAAGTCCTCACCATCCTTAAGTCCCGGGAACTTTACGCCGATGTCAAGTTCAATCTCACCGTTGTACATCTGTGTACAAGTACCCTCTGCAAATCTGCATTTCATAGGGTCGTGGCTGCCAGCTTTCTTATAGCGTTTCATACCTTCAAAATCAAAGGTATCCTTCACCAAGACTCTGCCCGGGTCATAGTATTCAGGAGCAACCTTTCTCCACTTAGGGAACTGTCCCTGAATTGTATTGAACAGATAGATTTCATTGTCAGCTTTGAGCATCCAGTAGCTCCAAGCGTGATGAGATACTCTTTTACCCTGAGGTTCTGAGTAATCCTTGTAGGCATAGTGGATTTCCGTGTATCCGTTGATGTAAGGGACAGCCCATGCAGGCAGGATAAACTCATTTGTCTCATCTTTGTTTGGATTTGACTTTACAAAAGAGCCAAGACCACCGATAGCAGCCCCACCGATAAGCTTGTGGTATATCATACGTCTACCGTCTGTAGCCACTGCAGTGCCGTCTTCAGGGTCAAGATACACTCCCTGAAGGAAGGGACGTTCCGGGCCATCAGGATACGTTGCAATGTTACACTTTTTGATTGCTTCTGACGTGTCAGAGGAAAGCTGTATGTATCCTGTGTATCCCTGAATGTTCAAGTCATATTCCTGACCTGACATGCATAAGTCTTTCATCGGGAACTTTTTCTTACCAATTACAAAGTACAGAACTTCGTTTTCTTCTACGACTTCTGCTTTTGTAAAGTCCAAAACGTCTGCAAGCTTTGCAATCTGATAACCTTCTTCAATGCAGTATGTCTTATTACGTCCGTCATCAGTCCGAACATCCTTCATATCCATTTTAACCGGGATAGGGTCTAACACGTGGACCACGTGGTCCGCAAAGTCAGGACATAACCTGAGTCCTTCTTCTGTTGCGATAGCTTTCAGGTAGCTGCCTTTATGTGCCATTAAATGCTTCATTTGAAGCGGATTAAAGAACTGACTCTTCATTTTCTGTCTCCTTCTTCTGAGATTTCTTTGGTTTATATTCAATATGCTCTGCCACGATTACCACGCGTGAACAATCTTTACCGTCGGCTACCCACTTGATTTGTTTGAGACGTCCAACCACACGGATACCCTGACCTTCTTCGCCTTTTCTTGAAAGCATATCCACCATAGGCCCACCTTGTGCAACAATGTCGAACTCTGATGTTTCGTCTACCATCTTGCCTGAACGGTTCTTATAAGAACGTTCCACGCTGATAGTTACTTCCATCTGCTTTTTTGAGTCAGCAAACTCCACAACATTACCTACTTTAGTAATGTTACCTTCCAAAATGATTGAATTGAGCATACTCATTCTATGCCTCCTATTATGAGATTAAAAAGGCAGGGAATAAACCCTGCCGTTGATTTACCTAACGACCGTTCGTTAGTTTGCTTTACGCTGAGCCTTACCAAGCTTTTCAAACACGTCGCACATTTTAGTGACTGACTTGATTAAAGCTTCAGGACTGATGATTGAGTCAAACTCACATTCATGGTTAGCATAGTAAATGTAAGTCTTACCTGCAGCACAATCATGCACCCAGCGACCAAGTCCATCCTTGTCTGCATCCTTGATGTAAATATCGTTGTACGGGAACGCTAACTTGTGGTATATTCCCAAGTCCTTGATGTCTTCTTCTGTCTTTGGAGTGAACATGTAGTACTCTGCTCTGCAGCAGCCGTCATCCATCAAAGCGTCCAAGAGCAGCACAGCTTCATTGTGGAGTTTCTGTTCGTCAGTAAACTCAGGGTCATCAGTCTTTCGATAGAACTGCTTGATTTCAGAGATAACACCTCTTTGCATAAGACGCTGAAAGATTACACCCTTAGCCGAGCTTTCATAATCCAAAACAGCATTTTTTGCGTTCTGAATTTCTTCCTCTGTCGGAGACGATGACAGATAGCGAGTATATCCGCCGTCTGCTGATACCACGTAATGTGGAACTTCTTTTGTGTGATTAATTACTTCCATACCTTTATCCTCCTCTTGATTAGGTATTTCGATTTATATACTGTGGATTGATTTTGTCCATTCCACCATATATCCATATTCCGGTAGCCAAGGCCCACCAGTAAACACCGTCCTCATCACGGGTTCCTTTTGTCAAAGCGTCGATGTTTTTTGCAAACTCTCTTGCAAGCGGTGCAGTTTTATAAATCATAAAGTCTACACCAATCGGAAGACCTCTCAAATATTCTTCTATGTCCTTTACAGAGACGGTTTTCTTATAGTTGAAGACTCTGTAAACATCGTCTGCTACGTCCTTATAGGTTTTGAGATATTCTTCATCAGCCAAGACTTTATCCAAGTATGCCTTGACTTTATCTAAGTGAAAGTTCTTGTCCATACAAGCCTCCTACATCCATGAATGACTGAGATAGCTCTGATATGGATACTTTTCATCCATACCAGCCTGTAGGAACATACTATACGCAAGGTGAAATCCCATGTCCATACCGCAGCCGCCAACCTTTCTTTCACGTGCTATGCAGGTGATATAAGGTTTACCGTCATCCCCTATGACAGGGACGTAGGCAGAGATATAGCGTGTCATTCCTGAGCTTGAAACATGATTTAATACAGTAAAGATTTTTACTGTACCCGACTGTAAAATTGATTTGTCAAATACTTCCTTCAACTGTTCAGTTGACATCTGCCAATTACAGTACTTAACCATTTTGTGCCTCCTCTTCCTTAGGATTTTCTTCTTCCGCAGGTGGATTTTTGAAGTACTCAGCATTGAAATAGTCAGGGATTGTCATAACAAATGCACCTGTGCCATTACAGTTCAAACCAAAGCAGACATCCTCAGCCCATTTACGGTCAGAGAAGAAATAGGCCTGCTTTCCTGCTTCCCATCTGCACTCTTTGTGCGGGTCATACAATACGTCAGTCACAAACTTAATTGTGTTATCTGTGTAATAAATTACGATTACATACTGCAATTTTGCTGAGCAGCATGTTCCAAATGTTACCTTTGGTTTTCTTGTAGCCATATCAGGCCTCCTCTTTATAGGGTTTCCCACTTTATGTGCTTATATATTAAAGGCCACACCATACGGTGCAGCCTCTAAAACTTACTGTTTGGAATGTCTTTTTTTAGGTTCAATAGGTGGCGTTTCCAATGCCCTTTCAACTGTCCATCCATTGCGTATCCTTTGAGCAATAGTGTGAACGTTCAAGCCTGTTTCCTTGGCCCATTGTGTCATACTCTGCCTTTTACCTTTGTATTCAAGATAATTTGCAGTACTTTTGCCCGGCTGTAATACCTTCTCCATAGGCCATCCCCGGCACAATCTTGCCCACAATGTAGTAGTATCCAAGCGCAGTTCACAAGACCACTCTTCCAATGTCTGTGACTTACCATTAAATGTAAGCACAGTTTTTTTCGTATATGCCATTCCTTACCTCCTAAAATCAGCATATACCTGATTTTTCAGTTTGTCAATATTGGTAATATATCTATGCCTAAATCCTTGTAGTATAAGCAATTAAATACATTACCAATATTTACTGCAACTTTTTGGTTTAATATGCAACTACTGTAAAGTTATTTCTGAAAAAATACATCTCTCTCTTTCCTTTAGGAGAGATTTTTTAATAAAATTATTTTTTGAAAAGATTTAATTACCTAAAGAGTTATAGGTATTAGATAGGATATTATTACAATACCATACCTTTACTATTATGTCAATAAAAATATTAAAATATATAAATATTATATTTATATGAATATTATATTTATATGAATTGTAAACTATATCAAGAAAAAAGGTTTACAATTATGATAACACTGTTATCACAAGAGATTACTACATATTTTTAGAAGATGTTAAACAGTATATGCATATATAACATAATTATTGCAGTAAATAATAGTAACATATAGCAGAAGAGGACGGCGGACCGTCTTCTCCTGCCTTACCCGAAGAACCGCGCTATACGCTGAGCCTTCTCCTGTTCCTCTTTGTAACGGATTACAGCCATATCGAGTTCTGAATTATTCCTTTGAGAGGGTTTCAGGACCGCGCCCTTCCTCTCTGCTTCCTGAACTGCTTTTTTGAAGTCATTCCATACGTCTTCCATGTTATGCCTCCTCTGCTATGGATACGGTCCATTCACCTGCATAGAAATGCAGCATGCCCGGCTTGACTTCCTGTCCATGTATTTTATAGACAGTAGTTCCTTTCCTGACTGATGCTGACATAGGGATATCAAGTCCTGCAAACATTGCATTTAATCTTGATACAGTTGTAGCTGTAGCATACCCACAGTCAGATACTTTGATTTCCTTTGCCTGTGTATTTCCTTTGGCAATTTCATTCCCCCACAGTCTGTAACTGAAATTATTATTTTCAAAATGCAGACTGTCACGATAACAGTCAGATGACGGAACATAGCTCGATGATGTTCCCAAATGCAGTTCCGCGCCATTACGCACGGCCTGCACGATATCTTGCTCAATCTGTCTCATAATTACATTCCCCCTTCACAATGGGACTTCAATTGGATTTCGAGTATTCTAACCCGAGTTTTAAGTTCATCAATCAGAGTAGTTGCTCTGAGTAATCCATCAGCTAGTTTGTCGATTACAGCCGATTGCCGCTGTTGCGTTTCGGCCAATGTTTTGCAAGTTTCAACGAACTCACAAAACTTTTTTTCTGCCTCGGATAAATCGTCCATACCATACCTCTATTTTATTAGGATTATTATTTCTAACTAACTAACAATAGTTAGTTTGTTTGTGTTGCTTGTATATATTATCTTTTGAAAGTCTAAAAAGTACTAAAGATTTTAACTAACTATTGTTAGTTAGTTTGTTTGTTTGTTTGTTTGTGTTGCTTGTATATATTATCTTTTGAGAGTCTAAAAAGTACTAAAGTTTTTTAGTCTTTTTTAACTAACTATTGTTAGTTAGTCTTTTGTGTTGCTTGTATATATTATCTTTTGAGAGTCTAAAAAGTACTAAAGATTTTTTAACATTTTTTCACTGATGGACGGCCACGGCCATATATAGAAGGAATTGAAAATACAAATATAACAAAAAGTTATAAATTATTTTTAGTACTTTTTAGACTCTAAAAAGATAATATATATAAATAATAAATCTTGTTTCACGTGAAACAAAAAATTAAAAAAATCTTTAGTACTTTTTGCAATCTCAAAAGATAATATATATAAAAGTTTTTAATAAAATATATTGATAAAAGTTATTTATTTTGATATAATAAAATAAAAACACTTTTTGAAGTGTTAAAAAATACGTGAGTTTCACGTGGAACAAATTAAACCTAATAAGAGGTAAAACGCTATGAAAATTACAATTGAAACACTTTCAAATCTTAATCAATCGGCTATTATGGAATTATTCTATAATGAGTTTTTAAACTATGGCCGTAAATGTGCTATGTATATTGCACATAATCACGACATGAGTTTAGATTATTGTACAAATTACATTGCTAGCGGTCTTTTTGACTTGTTTTTAACACGTTGTGAGAAGTTACACGAAAGTGAGGACGGCTATAACTTTTCACGTGAAACAATGCTCTATAGTTTTTTAGGAACTAAAAAACTAGTTAAAAAAATCATGGCTATGACTAACTACTCTAGTTACTTCAAGGATAACAAAAAAGCGTATAATACAAGTTTTAAAGATACACTATCGGCCGATAGTTTAAGTGTTTATTGTGAGCAAATCGGCAGTAAAGTCTATAGTAAAACTAACTACAAATTGCCCGCTTTTAAAAAGTCTAAAAACAAATATTCTGAGTATCGCAACATTAAAAGAGTAAATAGTCACACTATAGACATTGTGGACGTACTTGAGCAAAAAGAAAATAGAACCTCTAAAAAATCACTTTCTTTAGATACTGAACTTTTTGAAGGTGTTACAATTGCTACTACTATTACAAGTTACTATCCGACACCCGAAGAGGAACTACTTAATAAGTTATCACGTGTATATAGCCATAGAACTGCAATTGCTATCCGCTCCGATGTTGCATTCGATAAACTTGAAATTATCGCTCTGAAGGTGTCGGCCTCTGAACCTCTTAATCATGCCGAAAAAATGACAATTCAGAATATGAAAAATAGACTAGGCCTCAAGGACTTGAAAACAAAAGACATTCTTTACATAGTTAAGAACTACTAACAAGTTAACTAACGGCCGTTAGTATAATAACTAACGGTCATTAGTTTCCTTATAAAACAGTTACCTAAAAAATTTTTTCGGAAATGTATACCCTTCCCCCCGCGCAAAATTCATAATTTTTAGGGTTCAATAATTTTTAGCAATAAACTTTTTTACTTTCCTTTCGTTTTCATTACCTCACTTTTTCGTTGAAAAACTAGACGATTTTTTCCGCGGGATTTGTGAAACGTTTTGCACTTTTTGTAGTGTTGTTTGCATTGAAATGTTGAATAAGTTGACCGTTTTGCAGTTTTGTGCGAAAATTGTGGTATGGCGGCAAAATCAGATATAGAAGACAAAAACAAGGAAGACTCATTCAGGGAACTGGTTCACCAGTGTATTGAAGCTTATAGAGAGCTTATGAACACCGGTATGGCCCTCGATATTTGTAAGGTTCAGGGAAAACAGCGTACATTTATTTTACGCGACCCTGAGTTCATTACTGAAACAAAAGCTATCCGCGCCCAAAGCTATAAGGACGAGCTTGAAGGCATTGAAAAGATTTATGAAGCTGCTTCCAAGCTTGGAGACAATGACGACAGCTACGCAGGCGACGACGGACGCAACGAAGGTGGAAGAAGTAAAAAGAAAAATCAGGCCGGAAATGATAAGGATGCTCTTACGCTGCAGCTTAAGGCTGCTACTATGCGCCGTGAGCTTAAATCATTGTCTGCTGAAGACACAGACTCTAACGAAGAGTCTACCCTAAACTTTTTCTTTACAGCTTTGACAAAAGAAGAAATGGAAGCACTCAAGGAAGTTGAAGTTAATCACGGTTCAGGCGATGACTCAGCTTTGATGGCTATGGGTAGTGAAGACTCTGAAGAAGACGTTGCTGCACAGGCTAAAAAGCGTAATGAAAAGAATAAAGAGCTTTCAGGTCCTCAGGGAATAGATATCGACTCCCTCACACCGCAGCAGAGGGAAGACCTCTTGATGGCTTTGGTTGCCAAGGAAGGACAGTAGCCTATGAGTGATAATACCGTTCTTCTCCTGCCTCATCAGGAGCGCTTTTTACAGTCCCGTAAAAACTTTACGGACATAAGATGGCACTTCCTGCTCGCAGGTTATGGTGCTGGTAAAAGCCGCTCTCTTGCTATCAGCGTACTGGATATAGTATATGAGCTTGACGGTGAGAAAGATGATGGTGGTCTTTATGCTAAAATCATCGTCGGTGGATACACATATGCGCACCTTGAGCAAACATTGATGATAGACCTTATGGCATATCTTGACGCTTCTAAGACACCGTATCACGAAGATACAAAAAACCATATCCTCACAATTGGAACCGTACAGGTAATTTTCGTACAGCTGCTCGAACCGGGAAAGATTTTCGGTCAGTCTGTATACTGTGCACTGTGTGTAGATGGAGACGCCATTGTGAAAGTGCACACGGGGTACGGACATATGCAGGAAGTTCCTTTGAAGCAGATTGCTCCGGGGGATTTGATTATGACACGCTATGGGCTGAAGAAGGTTGTAGCCAAGAAGTGCAGTGGGTACAGACCGTGCATTAAAACTAATGGAGTCTATACTACAGTAAATCATCCGTTTAAGGTATACAATCGTAATAAACACAAGGAAGAAGTCAGAAAGGCAAATAAGCTTGACGAGAACTGTATGCTTATTCACGAAGACAATACTCTTTCCTCTGTTTTTCAGGATAAAACTCTTGTTGAGAAAGAAGTGTGGGACATCACTGTCGAAGAAGTGCACGAGTTTCTTGCCAAAGGCACTGATGAAGACTGCCAATATTTATCGCTAAAAAATTGCGATGAAATTGATGAGCTTCCTGAAGAGACAATGATTGAAGCTATGAAGTCTATTTCACAGCGTGTACGTCAGGTAATGCCTAACCATCGTTCCCCTTTTATTATGGCAGCTTCTACTGCTCAGGGTATGAAAGGTTTCTATCGTCTGTACTGTCACTATAAGAAGTCAGGTATCGGTTTCGTACTCACAAGGGCACGCACTCAGGATAACTGGTACCTTCCAAAAGAATATATTTTGGACCTTTGGAAAAACTTTACGGAGACTGAGCGTAAGGTTTATATGGAAGGTGCGTTCCTCTCTGTTACTCAGGGTCGCGTTATTCCGGGCTTTGACTGGGACAGAAACTTCGAGCCTGAGAGTGATATGGACTTGGAGCTTATTCCCGGGGAAAGAGTATATATCGGTCAGGACTTCAACTCAGGATACAACCGCGGTTCTGCGTGGGTTGCACGCGGCGGTATACTGCACTGTATCAAGCGCTATGACTTTCCGGATGCTGACGATATGGCAAATATCTACCGCTACGATTTCCCTGAGCAGGATATATTTTGGCTTCCTGACGTTACGATTAAAGACCAGTACCCGCATTTTGCAAGAAGCTTGAGAAAGAACGATATCCATATCATCCATCGCTCAAAGTCACCGCTTGTCGAAGACTCCTGCTTCCTGATTTCAAAGCTGTGTGCACAGGGGCGCATTATGATACACTCACAGGCACGTGAGGTTGCTGAAGCGTTCTCTACTGCTTCCCGGGGAAAGGATAATAAAATCCCTAAAGGTGTCGGCCCTAACTCACCTATCCACGATATAGACGGTGCACGCTATGTGTGCTCTTACCTTGCTTTGGTTCTTCCTGAGTTTAAGGATATCAGGCGCGGTATCATGTCTCACTTGGCTTCATTTAGAGCTGGTGCACAGGAAGTTGAAGAGCGCAAAGGAACTGTCAGGGAACTTTTAGCTGGGTACACACGTATCGAAGGCCGCGCCTTTACAGAAAGGTAAGAGCAGAATATAATAGCATTGGAGGCTTCCAATGGACAAGATAACACAGATTAACGTTGAAGGACACAATTACGGGTTTGTCGCAGGACAAACTGTCAGAGGTGTAAGCGGAGCACAGGCTGCTGACTATGTTAAAATTGTTACTCTGCCTGAGGGAGCCTCTCTTACTGACGGCATGCTGCTGGCTGTGACCTTTGTAAATGGAAACACAGCAGGCTTTGCAGGCACTCAAAAAGCTTACTCTTCTGATGGACAGAACTTTTACTGGGATAGTCAGCTGACAGACCCTATCACCCTGCCTCCTGTCGGCTGTTATACAATGACTCTTGTATCAGATGAAGAGTACGATTTTCGAGCTTATCCTGTATGGTCTATTAATGGTAGTGTACAGCCTTTTTGTGACTCACGTGGACATCCGTGTGGAGGACCGCTTTGGGCTAGTGGTGACACAGTTACAGTCATTAATCTTGACGGAAAGTTTGTAGCTCTGCAAACAACATGTGATGAAGTAAAGGCAGGTGTATCATTACCAATTACGTCTAACGCAGTGTATGAAGCGTTGCAGAACATACCAACTGTTGTCGATGTTGTCGAAGAAGGCAATATGAACCCTGTTACAAGTAATGGTGTTTTTACTGCAGTTGATAACGCAACATCTATAAAACTTCCTAGCGTTACACAAGTTCTCGCTAATGCGGGTGGTCCATTTTCTGCAAATACTAAGACTAAAATACTTGGAGCTTATGACTACCAATTATTTAATATAGGTATTCCTGTTCCAACGGGATATCATAAAGAATATATATTAAGTGCTCAAATTACAACGACTAATACAATGCAAATAAGGGCTAGATTGAATAATATCGCAACTACTTGGGGAAGAACATACTCAGCAAGTACATTTAGACTTATAGTATGCTCCAATCCATTTAAGGCAAGTGATATAGTGTTAGAACCTGTACTCAGCTATACTTCAAGAAACGGTACAAATTTGTATATTGAAACTGATAGCGGAAGTGGGCAGAGTAACATATACAACATATGCTTAACTTGCTTTTTAGTTAAAGATTAGTTTTTATAGCCTCAAAGGGCACTATATTTCTAAAGAAGTAAAGACTCTTGCACTTACAAGGAGCACTTGATTTCCCCTGCCTGTGGTGCTATTATTATACCATAATGCAGATAGTCTATTCTGACGGAGGTAAAAATGCCAGCTCAAGTTGTAGATAGTTTTAATGTGGAAGGAAAGGAATATCATATTGAACCGGTACTTGACCCGGTGCCAATAGAGAACTCACAGCATGCTGTGATGAGTGGTGGTGTTTTTGCAGATAAAAGCAGTGTACCTGTTGAAGGCAGCACAAAGAACTTTACTGCTGGCGGAGCATATGATATGTTCTTAGGCGCTACAACGCCTGCAGAGTTTGAAAATAAGCTGCTCAAAAATGATGTCGGTGTTACCTTTAAGCCTTTGTCAAACGATGTATCAGGCGGCTTAGGATGTTTTTATACCTACGGTATAAGTGGGACAGCACCAACTCCCGGAGGTTATGGTAATCCTAAAGCATTTGACTTTTACGACGGGATGGCCGTTTTTGGTGAGATTGGTGGTACGTACGGTCTTTGGTGGTGTGACGATAATGTTCACTGGCACATGGCTGAAATCGATGGTGTCGAACAGGGCTATAGTAGCTCCGCTTTCAGGCGGTTCACATTTATTAAGCACGTTACATTGACTAATGACAGCTTTTGGCTTGCAGGTATTGGAGACAGTGCAGTTAGTGACTTAGGACATTTAAGCAAACCTTTACTTAAGTCTTCGGATGGAAAACACTGGAGTATTGTAAGCTCGTTTAGCCCATATGTTGCTACGATGGGTGCCTTTGACATCATAGTAGAAAATGATGTCATCTACATATTACTGTCAGATAGTGCTTCTCAAACTCAAAAGTGTATCTATTATTCTAGTGACGGCTGTGCTACTTGGACACGGGCAAGCTATAACATTGGTAGCACAGCATATTCACGTATCAAGCATGTTGGTGATTATTACTATGTTTTCGATACGGCTTGGAGTGAGGGCGGCGCGGAGCCGCGTTATAATGATGACCTTCAGAGCGGAACATGGCGAGTTGGCGGCCTGTCAGGTAAAGTTTTCAAAGATATGCTTTATGCTGATAGTTTGGGATTGTACATAGCAGCGTCCAACAACGGAAGTGGTGCGTTGTACTGGTCAGAAAACGGTACAAGCTGGAGTACGGCTAGTGGCTCAACGGCTGAAGGGTATTACCAGCTCCTGTATTCTGACGGCGCTGTTTTGGCTGTTAACGCTAACGGGTCTATTTATCGCACCACAGACGGTAAGAATTGGACTGCTGTAATGACAGGTGCTGCACGTGGCTGTCGTTGCATCGCTAAGTTTGGAAATAAACTGGTTGTCGCTGGTGGCCAGCCATACTACTCAACAGATAATGGCGTAACTTGGGCTAGAGCTTCAGGCATGAGACAGAGTGAGATACTGAGTACTATGTATGTAGCAGGTAACAAGTGCTATACATACAGGTACGCTGACGGACTTTGGGGCTCAAGTGATGGTATTTCATACTATAGTCTTCGTCCTATGTTTGCAACTCAAGCTATGGCATACGCGGAAGATAGGCACGTACTGGTAGCATCAGCCCGCTTGGATGGAACATGGTACACAACTGATGGTGTGGCATGGTACCAGTCTGACTATTCGCTTTGTCTTAACGTCATTACCTACAAAAACGGGTTGTTTGTTGGTGGAAGCTCGGCAGCCGCGGGAGGCTCGGGAGGTTTGTACTGGTCAGAAGACGGTATCGAGTGGCACCAGTCGAATATAACCAGTCTTAGCAATGCTTATTGTATTGTATATGCTAATGGTATGTGGGTTGCAGGCTGTGGTGGCACTAACAATGGCGGTGTGTACTGGTCAACGGATGGAAAGACTTGGACTCTGACTACAACTAGTACGCTGCAGGGTGCAACCATACGCACTGTCGTATATGCAGGTTATGGCAGGTGGATACTTGGTACAGATACTCATGGTGCTTGGTGGTCCGATGATGGAAAGACTTGGACTCAGACTACAACAACAGCAATGCAGTCGCTAACTTTATATGCACTCTGCCTTGCAAGTGACTGTAAGTACAACTTTGGCGGCGCAAGTATTTTTGCTGGAAGCGCTAATTCACAAGGAGTGTGGATTTCTAGCGACTTGGGAAAAACTTGGTCTAAATCCAGTCAGGCAGAAATGCAGTCTTTGAGTGTCTACAGTATTAGCCTTTTTAAGGGCTCTATAGTGGTAGTTGCTTCAAGTGGTCTGTACGTAGAACGTGTGGGAGCAACTAGTTTTGCGAATGTTGCTTCCCAATCTTCTTTTGTAGCATGCAAGAGTAAAGCATATTCTAGGTATGGTCAGTATACTAACGATGGTACAGTGTGGAACGTAGGTATGCAGCTTATGCTGCCTGATGGCAGTATTGTACCTATGGGAGGTGATACAGTCAAAGGTGTCGTAGATGCTTTTGGAAAGATACTCATATTCCACAGTTACGGTGCACCTTACGTATCAGATGTTACAACGGCTTAGTACACAACTAGCAGGAGATAAAAATGGCATACAACAAGGACATATGGCGTGAGATTGAAAAATCAGGTACGTCAAATTACAGACAGGATAACAGAACAATCGTACGCTGTACTGACTCGTTTAAGGCTATGCCTCTGCGTGTTCAGGAGCGTATCAACAAGAAGATTGAGGATGAGGAGCTTTCAAATGTCAAAAAGATAATGCCTGACATTGTGAGCGCAAGCGAGATAAGAACACGTGTCAGAGACCGTCTTTCTCCTGTTATCCTTAATACATACCATTCAAAGGGAACTCTTATAAGCCGTGTAAAAGATATTATGCCCGGCTTTGGAGTTCCAAGAGCCAATCCGGGCCCTCAGGGCTTTGGACAGGGCTGGGTAGGAAACGCTACAAGTGGTGCTGGTATGCCCGGCATTGACCCTTCACATGACCTGCGTGTAGTTCCAAATGTATGGATTTCCCCGGGAGAAGCAAACGCTATCTACTCTCAGAAAGGTATCCCGGAATTAATTATTAAAAAGAAATCACAGTCAATCCTCATAAACGGTGTGCGTATCAGAAACCCTTATCTTAAGCCGGACCAGCTTAATAAGGTACGTGACAATATGATACGCCTTGAGCTTGCAGACCATATTGCACAGGCTACTAACTGGTCACTCGTATACGGTGGTTCTTTAATGTTCCCTATGTTCCGCGACGACTCTCCTATATCTATGCACTTGGACATGCGTGCGCTTTTGAAAACAGGTATTGTAAAGAAGAACTGTATCGACCGTTTTGTAACACTGGACAGGTGGAATGTAGTACATATCCCTCAGTGGAACCCTACAGCTGCAGACTTTCTGAACCCTAGACAGTACTTCATCCCGTTCTTGGGGTGTGATGTGTCAGGAGACAGATGTGCACGTGTTGTCACAGCTCCACAGGCAGGATATCTTGGAAACATTATGACCCTTGGATGGGGTATCTCAGACATGAACGGCTGGTATGAGAGCGTACTCAACTACATGACAGTAATGAGCACTATTCCTACAATGATTAATCAGATGTCAATTTTGGCACGTACAATCAACGTAGACGGTGTACTTGCTACTGAAGGCGAGCTTATTCTCGACGAGGTAGCTGAGCAGGATACAATCCGCGTACGCCATTCTTCTTCTGTTGATGACCCAATCAACCTTGACGTTATCGGAAACCTTCAGGCTATTCAGCGTGACTTTAAGGAAGTTCCTGAGCTTATGAGACTTATCCGTCAGGACTTCTGTGCACGTGCAAATATCCCTGAGGAACTCATCCTGTCTTCTGAAAGAGGAGCTTTCTCTTCAGGAGATACTACAGAAGGTGCTTTGGAAAAACAGTGGGAAGCTATCAAGTATATCCACAAAGACGTTGCTCGTCAGCTTCGCTATATTACATACCTTGTGGTTATCGACGCACTTGGTGTTGATAGAGAGGTTATGAAAGCCCTTCCTTATACAACTATCGAGTTTGATAACCCGGCTCTTACAGATGCTTCTAAGAAGGCTAAATACTTTAAGGAAATGACCGAAGGTTACTTCAATGAAGTATCAGGTCTTATGCCTGCACACGATGCCCTCAAGATTGCTTCTGACGTTGGCGAAACAGACTTCCCTGTTGACTCGGATGTTATCCAGCAGCTTAAAGGCCGTCAGGCTAAACTTGATAAACAGGCTGATGAGAAGCACGACCTTGAAATGGAGCTTTTACGTGCTCAGATTGAGCAGACAAAGAGCAATGCTGCTAACCCTGCTTTTGGTGGCACTGGTGCTAAAGCTCCTAAGAATGGCGATGGCAAACAGGGCCATAGCTACAGCAGTCGTCTTGAGCAGAGACAGCATGAAAAGGTTTCAGGCGAAGGAAAGAACTTCCAGCGCGTTCAGAAGGCACAGAACACTAACTAACGTTAGTTATTGACAATATATATACTATGGGAGTAGAATAACACTATGATAGTACGTGTACACGACGGAGTTGAGGAATACGAGACAGAGGCTGATGACTGTGGCTCTAAGCCTTATATTGCCGTCAAAAAATGCAGGATGCTGCGTTCAGGTATACAGCTTTATACTCGCGACGAAGTTCCACAGGAGCTGCTTGCTCAGCTTCCTGAGGAGAAACGCAATAAGACTATCTTCAGAGTCTATCGTCGTCCTGAGGCAGTTGTTAAACATCTTAAAGACTTCAATTACATCCCACTTGCAAATGACCATCCAGCTGTGGACATTACCCCTGACAACCGTAAGACTTACGAAGTAGGTCGTGCAGGCGGTCAGGCTACTCTTGAGACACTTGATGACGGTAATGTTTACGTTGAGAACGATTTAATCTTTGACGACCGCAAGGCCTTCGAGGATTACAAGAATGGAAAGCGTCAGCTTTCAATCGGTCTGCAGGCAGTTTGGACTATTTCCGACTCCCCTGACTATGACTTCGAGGTTCCTGATTTTACAAACGTAAATCATGTAGCTCTCGTAAATCGTGGACGTGCAGGAGCTCAGGCTAAAGTAATGGATACTATGGCGGCAGTCAGCCGTTCCATTGATATAAACTTCCGTAAAAACGGAACAGGAGGATATGGTATGAACTTCTTGAAAATGTTCGGTATCAACAAAGCAAAGGACGCTGCCACTTTCTGCCTTAGTAAAGCAGTAATGGACTGTGCCTCAGAGCTTTCAAAAGAAGGTATCACAGAAGAACAGGCTAACGCAGCTGTTGCAGGCGTTATGGACCACGTTGTTCGTCTTGGTGATAGCGAAGACCGAAAGGTTCTTACTGGTATGGTTCGCGATGCTTTGACAGGAGCCAAAGAGCTCAACGAAGCAGACGCTGAAGCAAAGAAAAAGGTCGCAGATGCTCTCGACGCTCTTTATAAGAAATGTCAGGACGCAGACGACGAAAAGGCTAAAGCCGCTGTTGAAGATGCCCTTAAAGGAAAAGACGATAAGGACAAGGACGACAAAGACGGCAAAAAAGATGACAAAGCAGACAAGAAGGACGACAAAGCCGAAGGTGAAAACAAAGACGGCTGCGGCGGACAGAAAGATACTGCTGAAGTTATCGAAGCAGCAATCGCTAAAGCTTTGGACGCACAGAAAATCGACGAAAAGATTGAAGCTGCTGTAAGCAAAGCTCTTGGTATTGGCAGCAAGAAACCTGAAGCACAGGGTCAGCAGACAGACTTAGCTGCTTCTGCTTTTGATGCTGCAGACCTCGCAATCAACGCTTGGAATAGATAAGGAGGAATAAAATGGCTTACGCTACACCGGATGCTAAACTTTCTGTCACAGGACAGAGAGTATGGAGAGGAACAGACAAGTCAAACGGCATTTTGATGCTTGGTGACAGTGTTCCTCACATCGAAACTTCATATTCTAAAATGGAACTTGACAGTGACATCGAAACTCTTGGACTGCCATTTATTCCTTTTGGAAATGCAGTTTGGTATGACGACAATGACATCGAAAGCGGAGAATATGCTACAATTCACGGCTCTAAGCCTGCTGATGGCGGTTCTTTTGCTGGTGTTATGAAGTACGAACAGGGAGTTATGACAGGCTTCCCAATGAACGACAAGAGCGGATACGGAAACGGTATTATGCCACACATGAAGGGAACTCTCATCAAGAGAGGTTTCGTATGGTATAAGGACTGTTTCGCTGGCGCTACAGGTGCTACAAAGCGTGCTTTTGCAGACATCACACGTAACATGTGCTTGTTTGCTCGTAACGCTGGTGGTTTCCCAGTTCTTGCAGTTCCAACAAGCTTCACAAACGGTATCCCTACCCTTGCAGACTGTACTTACGTTGGTTCTATTGAACAGATTGAACCTGAGAATGAGTCAGTTCTCATCAACATCGGATTTAACTATCCAGTTGCAGCACCTGCTGCTAAAGCTTAATAGGAGGATACGGAAATGGGTATTATTACATCTTCTGCCCGCATGGGAGATTTTGCAAGTAAAGCTGAAGCTTACCTCACAGCCAACCACGCTGGTAAGGTAGATATGGCTTCTTGCCGCATCCATATCGGTGCAAATAAAGACTCAGGCCCGGGACTTGATGCCCGCTGGCGTTTGACAGGTATGGCACGCAATGCTACACCTCTTTACATGGAGCTTCCTGATAAGATGCTCAACAGAGCTATGATTGCTAACCCTGACGCTGTTATGGGCGGCGACAGCTTCAACTATAAGTTGACAGACGCTGCTGCTAACTTCATCGGCGAAGCAATCAACGGCTACATGGAAAAGAAACAGTGTTCTTTCGAAGAAGCAAAGAAGGCTGTTTACGACGGTATTCCTCTCGTAGGTTATCGCAATCCAAAGACACGCGAAATGGAAGCTCAGCCTTTCATTAAGGGTGTAACTGATGCTGACATCACAAGTATGCAGGTTCCATTTTGGAACATTTCATACTACAACAAGATTTACAAGCAGCCAATGCTCACTGGCTATGCTAAACATCTTGTTACTGAAATTGGTGTTCCAAACGTTTGGGCTGATGCAGTATCAATTTGGACACAGAGCTTCGAGGGTATGGCTCGCATCGCTAACGTTGCTAAGACTACAGGTCAGCACAACATCAACGAAGCAGCTAAGACTCGCACTCATCAGATGATTTCTGAGTTTGTAAACATGGTTGCAGACTTCGAGACTTCACCTACAGACCAAATGTACGGTGGACTCGCTGGTAACCCTCTTACAACTCAGGCTATCGGTGAAAACGAGAAGTACACTCGCTTCATGCTCGAACAGCTCCACAACGCTCTGATTTACTTCGGAGACGGTTCTTCAGGATTTGACGGTCTTGCTCAGCAGACATCAGAAATCCAGTGGTCAGATGCTCCATTCGAGTACATCTACGAAGACCCTACAAACATGACAAAGGGTGCTGACATGCTTGAAACACTCAACTACCTCATCGGTGGTTGGCTTGAGGAACTCAACTTCCTGCCTACAAAGGTACGCATTTGTTGTTCACCAACAATGTACAAGTGTCTCAAGTGGTCTTTGACTTCTAAAGTCTATAACCAGTCAAGCCCATTGAAGTTCATCAATGAAGCTTTCGACTCAAATGGACAGGAGTTTATGAGCACAACTCCTGTAAAGCAGATGGATAACTTCCAGCGCATTTACGAGTTCTGTTCAGACCCAATGCTTTCTGCTACAGACTCAGACAAGGGTATCATCAACCCTTGGAACAACGACGACACAGACTTGATGTACGTTACATTCCCTGAGTTCCACTCAGATATGGCTGACACAGGTCTTACAGACGTTGTTATGGCTCCTGTTGCTTTCGACAATATGGTACTCCCATATTTTTATGGTAACAGCCGCGACGGACAGGGACGCACAATGATTAAGCGTGTCGGCTCTATCCTCTGCCCTGTTGACGGTGCAGTTAAGATTATCCGTGGTATCGGAAAGAACCCTAACTACACACCTTCGACCTAATGAAAGCCGCTTGCCGGGGGCGGCGGCAACCCCGGCATAGGAGTTTAGAATGAGTAAGAAGTATATTCAGAATACTTACACAGCAGATATTCAGATTATCGCAAGGGTAGACGGACGTGCAAAGAACTACATTTTCCCACACTACCAGCGCGACAAGATTTCAAATCAGGTTGTTTCAGACGGCTTCACAGAAGTTGAGGAAGAAGACCTGAAAGTGCTTAATACCAACGGCGCCTTCAAGCTTTTGATTGAAAAGAAGAAGCTTGTCATCAAAGATACAGCTCCTCTCAAGGCTGGAAGCTTTGAGCAGATGCTGGAACTTAAGGCTAAAGTTCAGGAGCAGGAAGAGACTATCAAGGCTCTTCGCGCTGAACTTGCTGAGCTCAAGGGTGAGAAAGCTGGTGCTGCTGATGACGACGGACTTGACAAGCTTAAGCTTGACGAGCTCAAGGCAAAGGCTGAAGAGCTTGGACTTGATGCCAAGGACCTTAAGAAAAAGGACGAGGTAATTAAGCTTATCCGCGAAGCAAACAAGGCAGGTGAATAGTGGAGGCAACTTTTCCTGACGGAAAACCTCTGCGTGTAAATCGGGAAGACTTCAGACGTCAGTTTTCTGCGTCCTTCCCGAAACTTGCTGGTATTGACAGCGGCGACGCTAGTCAGGCAGATAGTATCATAGACAATGCTATCGAAGCTGTCTATGATATGTTCACAGGTGTTGCAACTCTGTGGAGCCTGCATGACGCGCAGACGTATTTCGATAAAACTAGACGCTGTTACCTGTATCTGACGGCTTGGTACATAGCTGATATGTTTCCAAAGTATGTTGCAGGTGTTACAGTTATGGGTGCTGTCCCTCTCAAGGAAAAGAAAATCGGTGGTGTCGACCTTAAGTTTGACACAGAGTTTCTTACTGCTGGTAAAGGACAAAACCTTTTGAAGGGCCTTTTATCAAATCCTTTTGGTAAGATGGCATATACAATGATTACCTGCTGTGCAAAGCGTACAGCACTTCGATAGTGCACTGCTATAGCCTGTTTTTTCCTGCCCTACGCCGTCTACGGGCATATGAGGGGGAGGCAGGCTGTAACAGTGCATTATCGTAGGAGGACCAAGTGGCAGAAGGTATCCACACTGTTTGACAACTAGTTGCTTACTGCCATATAATACTATGTATGGGAACATACATTGATTTAACTGGTAGAGTCTTTGGGAGACTTACAGTTCTTCGTAGGGCTCAAAATCAGAAAGGCAGGGTAGCTTTTTTATGCCGTTGTACTTGTGGGAAAGCAGTTGTTGTTACTTCGCACTCACTAGTCAGTGGGAATACAAGTTCTTGTGGCTGTATTCATAGTGAACAACTTGTACAACGCAATACCGTGCACGGTCAAAGACATACAAGGCTATACGGTATTTGGCTTGGCATGAAGGAACGCTGCAGTAGCAGTAGACCACGATATAAGGCGTGGAACGGAAAGAGTGTAAAAGTTTGTGATGAGTGGGAAGCGAACTTTTTATCCTTTAAGAATTGGGCAGAGACGCATGGTTATGAGGATGGTTTGACTATTGACAGAATAGATGTCAACGGTAATTATTGTCCGAGCAACTGTAGATGGGTCTCTAAGAAAGCGCAGGCTTGGAACAGGACAAATACACGCTACTTTGAGTACGGTGGTGAACGAAAGTGTCTTGCTGAGTGGGCTGAGCTTAAAGGCATAAGCAAAGCAGCTTTACGCTCTAGGATATATAATTTAGGCTGGAGCATAGAGAAAGCTTTAGAAACGGAGGTACAGCACAGTGGGTAGTTCTGTGTATGGTGACATGTTAGCAGCATTCCCTGAGGCTTTTCAGACTGTGCCTTACTATGTTCGTGAACCTAAAGTAGGTGGCGGTTATGAGGCACCTATAGCTTCAGGCTTTACAGATGTAATCATTATGGCCGATAAAACCTTTATCGCAACACTTGGTGAAAGAGCTTTTTCTTCTGACTCTTCAGACATACTTGACTACGGGGACAGAGAGTTCCTATGGGCTTCTTCTGACACACCACTTAGAGTCGGATATTTTGTTTTCAATATGGACGAAGAGAAACTGTATCGCATTGTGAGTAAGTCTGACTGGGAGCGATACGGTGGCTTTATTCGCTTTGGATTTGAAATTGTACAGGGTGAGACATCTGAGCCTGATAAGACGACAGCAGAGTTCATCAAGGGGAAGTTTTAATGTCAGAGTTACTTACTTACGACATAAAGAACGAGTCTCAGCTTAAACAGCACACACAGCAGATTATCAACAAAACTGTTATCGACCTTGGTTTCACCACAGCACGTAAATCACTTAACATTAAAATCAGATTTAAGAAAGGTGCCTCTCATTGTAACTGGCTGACAGGCCAGTACGTTGAGTCACAGCAGCTTGCTTTATGGCTTGTAAAAGGCTTTAAGGCAGGCAAGGCCCATAAGAAAATCCGGGGAAGACCTGTTTTTGACCAGTACCTGACATTTCATAAAGATGAAATGAAAAACATTTGCCTTCGTGAGTTCCGCGGCTCAGGCTCAATTCCTGTAAAAGCTAAGCGGGCTGGCGAGGCTGTTAAGCGTGATTTCAAGCGCAGAGTATATCAGGGAAGCTTTTATCTTGCTCCTAACAGCGGAAAGTACGCTATTAAGAAAATGCGTGCAGGGCTTGGAGATACTCCTCTTGTAGCTTGGAAAAAACTGTTTGAGGACTTGGAGGTTGTGATAGAATGAAAGACGGCTTTGAAAATATCAACATGACAAACCTTCGTGAGGTTCTGTGTAAGGTCTTCTTTGGCGAGTACACACCCGACATGAAAAAATATGTTGTGCCTTTGCAGGGAAACTGGTATAATCCTAGTCAGGTACATCGTGTTGATAATTGGATTGGATATGTAATTGACACCTGTCGCACGAACGTTGCTATCATTAATCGTGGTGACGACGGTCGCAGGTACTACCGAAACTGTCAGACAACAATACATCTTGCCTTTATCGGTAAAGATGCAGAGGCAATGGCACAATCGGTACTGTTTTGGCTTTGTCGAGAAGATGTGAAAACTATTTTCGACGATAAGTACAAAGGTGTTATTAATAATGAAGAGTTCGAGCTTTACTCGTCTCTTTATCAGCAGGAAGGCTTAAACTCAGCACTTTGCTGGAACGTAGATGTTTCCCTGCAGCATAGTTTGATGTTAGACTCGGAAAGTCCTATCTTGCGTAAAGCAGATATTTCCGGCGACATAATAATTGGAGGTTAGAAATGGCAGACGATTTTCTTGGTTCTGTTGCTCAGGAAGACGTGCAGTTCGTCACAGAAATTGTGAAGACTGTAAATCCCGGCGACAACTATAAGCACTTGATTGTCTACACAGACGACAGTCAGATTGCTTCGGGTGCCTCACTTGCCGCAGTTAAAGATTTCTCAGGAGCTACTGTAGCTGCTTATGCAGAAGTTGTCGCTGACAGCTTTAAGAACGTAGTTCAGGGAGAACTTGCGGTTTGGCTGACAGACTATTTCAGTGCCGGAGGCAACGAGTCTGTCTTTGTAGTTAATGTTCAGAATGGTGAACAGGCTTACACAAAAGCATTGCTTAAGGCAGCTTTTGATGTAACACGTCAGTGGGCTTACTTTAAGTCTATCTGTATTGCTGACGAGGCCGTAGAGACAATGTTCCACCTTGACCCGGATGCTGCAACAGACCTTGCAGAGCTCTGTGCTACAGACACTCTTCTTTCTGCTGCTCCATTGTATCCGATGTCAATGCCTGTTACAGGCGGTGAGTTCACTGATACAGCATACTTGGCAATTAAAGCTGCTGGTTTCGATGCTACATGGGTTTACCACCTTCCTGCTCTTCAGGCTGACGGTACAACATATGTTGTACACAACGGTGCTCTCATTGCACTTGGTCTTGCCCTCAATGTTCCAAATGGTTCAGGCGTTTACGCTGGTAACTCATTCGACATGGTTGAGACAACTGCTATCACTGCTTCAGGTGTTGACGGCGGTGCACTCGATGCAACAACTCAGTCAATCCTTAAGGGAGCAAACATCAACTACTTCAAGTTCGTTGGTGACTCTACAGGCGGTGTAGACCTTCGTGGTGGAAAGACTATGAAGGGCAACGTTATCTCAGCTTACTGGATACGAGACTACTGTAACTATTACAACAAGGTAATGGTTGCAAACTATATGTCAAGACGTAACATCTACAAGTCTTCAACAACTTACGATGTTATTCTTTCAATCTTGATTAAGACAGTAAATCGCTTCGTCACATCAGGACGTCTTGTAAACTTCGTGCTCACAGCACCTGCTTACTCAGACCTTCCTCCTGCTGCAAACGATGAGATTGTAGTACCAAATGCTTGGCAGGCAAACTATCAGGACGATATTCGTTCTGTTAAAGTTTACGGTACACTGTACATCTAACGGAGGTAAGATATGGCAGATATTACTAACTCAGAGCCATCCTACATTGTTCAGAACGCAGGTGCTGCTACCATTTCGTACAGTTACCCTAATGAACTTGTTGGCCCGGGCGTAGATAACAAGCTTCCAGCAGGAACAGCTGTTGCTCTTACAGGTTTCAAGCTGAACAGTAACTACCTTGACACACAGCAGGCTATTGATAACTCATTTATCATTCCTCTGCTCAACGGTGGTTCTATTCAGATTACCAACGACAACACTTGTGGCAGCATTAACATCACAGCTATCCGAACAGCTACACAGCTCACTTCGGGTGATATTGTTGCTATTGCTTCTGCTCAGCGTGCTGTTGCAGGCGGTGACTCTATTGGTGCAGACATCATTATTTCATTCAGCTTCAACAACACAACTTACAAGGTACAGTTCTTCAATTGTACTGTTGCTCAGTGTAAGCCAATCACACTTGCAGGTAACGATGCACCTGACTACAGCGTAAGATTGAACTACTCACACTGGTCATTTATCTAAACATAGAAGGAGACGGCACTTACTATGGCAGAGTCTAAAAAAATTACAATCAGTCCTGAAGATGTAAACAAAATCATTCAGGACTACGGCAAGCAGCGTGCAGCTGCTTCACAAATTACAGTTGAGCTTTCAGGTATTAATAATGTTGACACCCTTCTTCTGCTTCGTATAATGGGTAAGAAGGAACCTGACGTTGATGACATCGCTCACGTTGCTGAGCTTATGCTTGATGGACAGCTGATTACATTTAAGAACGGTTCAGATGTTGTTTTTTCTCTTGCCTACAACAGGGGAAATGGAAACGCTTTGCATCTTATGTTTGATGATAATGCGGCTTTGTACGACATCCTTCAACAGACAGTGTACGCGTTAATGCTAAAAAAATTAACGCCGCATTTAGAAGGCTCGAACTAAGTACGGCGGACGGTAAGAAGGGTAAATCTAAGCAGCCTACCCGGCTCACAAATCCGGGTACGGCTACCGAAGCTCTCAAAATGGCTTTTGGTGCAGGCAAACCTTCTAAGATTGAGCGAGTCCATAAGGAACTTGGTATGTATATGTTTTTATACTATCGTTACATGGACTATTTTAAGGCACATCCGTCCAGCTTGGACGACATGATAGACGGACTTATCTACATTCACCTGATAACACAACGGGAAGGCTAAGTCCTGTATAAGGAGGCGTTTCCGTGGCAAACAATGATGCTGAGATTGATATCGGTATTAATCTTGATGCTGATAGCTTTAGAACAGAATATCAGGCAGTCCTCAAAGACCTAGCAACACAGACTCGAAAAGTTGTTAAAGATGCTATGCACAGCATGAGTGGAGCCGCTTCAAAGGATTGGAGCGAGCTTCCATTTACTGACATGCACAGCTCTATAGCAGGTAACCGCATTACCACGCAAGCTTTTTTAGCCAGCCTGTCACATGACCTGAAGGCACAGGGATACACACAAAACTCTATTGGATATCAGAGCGCATTACTTAATGCTGCACACTATACCTCTACTCCTGACCCTTGGCAGCGTTACTATCAGATGCACGCAGCTGGCTATACACATCAGGCTGATATCACTGGTCCGGGAACTGCTTTAGGTCGCACTATAGCAAATGATTTTGCACTGCTGTCACAGCCTTGGGCTAGAGACTTTATTGCAGGAACAGATAACACATACTATGGAAAGCAGGGTCAGTATGTAGACTTTGAGCAGATGCGTGAGCATGCTGTCGAAGCAGGATTTGGCCGCTGGATTAATCCTAGAAAAGAACACACAGCAGATAATTTTGAGCTTATCAATGATGAGCTTGAAAAGATAGAAGATAACTCGAATAAGTCAGAAAAAACTTTTACAGGCTGGAATGATACACTTAAGAGTGTACTGGGAACACTCACAGCTATCGGAAGTCTTACAGGTATTGCAAAGACCTTCGAGATAGCGTACAACGCAGCTGAAAAAGGAACTACGCAGGCTGCTACTTCCCTGCCTCGTACACGTGCTTTTGTAGGCATGGGTGCTCTTGATGTACTTGCGACACAGGTTGCAGGACAGTCTGTAGGCTTAGGCAAGGATGCTGTATACAATGAAATTGTAGGCCTCTCAAATAAACGCGAGGAGTACAAGCTTCTCGGTCAGGGTCTTGACGCTCTTTTCCCTTCTCTGTCAGGTATCTTTGATAACATTATGAGTGGGGATAATCCTTACGAGGTTTACAAGAGTATCATAACTGAACTTTATGGAGCATTGCGGGATGCTGATGACGATACACGCGCACAGGCTCTTATGTTGCTTGATAAGCAGGGACTTGGCTCAGCGTCTTACATTATCGGCTCTTTCCTGTCTAATGATAAGCTTGCAGCAGAAATGGATTATAATCCTTTGAAGCTTTTTAGTTTAAGGGAAAATCCGTACAGAAGTTCATATCAGAAAGCTGAAGCAGTTCTTCCTGACCTTACACAGCTTAATGAGAGTATTGCGGCTTCATACAATCAAATGTTCTTAGACTGGGAGCTTGCTTTTGGTGAACCATTTAAGAAGTGGTGGGATAAGACGCTTCAGAATAAAGTTGTACCTTGGTTTGAGAAGATTTTAGGCTTCGTCACTATGGACGAAAACGCAAAGATTGCACAGGATGCAGCGGCGCAGATTGCAATTGGCGGTGATGCTGGTATCTATGAGCGCAACGCGGCACTTGAAAAAGCCTCAGGAGCTGTAAAGTACAACTACACAAAACCTGAGCACAAGGTACCTAATACATATTGGGAAGCTTGGCTTGGTGGTGAGATTGGTGACCATGTTAAAGGTAAATCAGCACAGAACCAGTGGGATATGTTCAATAAAGTACTTTGGTATAAAGACGAGGACATAGCTGCACTGAAGGGTACTAAGGCACAGCAGACAGCGCTGCGCACTATTCGTGACCGTATGAAAAAAATGAAGGAGAAACTGGTAGAGACACAGCTGGTAAGCTTCCTTGAAAATACCACAAATGAAGATATAGACACTTACTTACTACAGGCAATACAGTCAGGTATCTACGGTAGTGCTAAAAACTGGGAAGCTAATTTTGACGCATACATTGAAAAACTCTTAGCTACTGGTGCTGCCAACTCTAAATCAGATGATGCAGTGCTTGAAGTGCTGCGTGCTATAGCTTCAAACACTGAAGCTTCAAAAGCATTGCTTGGCAACAAAGAAGTTTGGGTACAGATTGAAAACACTTGGGGTAAAGCATACGCTGACCAAGGCCGCAAGATACTTAATAGGTAACAGGAGGAATTATGGCAGACGTTATTTCAGCAATAGCTCAGGCAGGCAAAGACTTTGCAGCTAAAGCAGGTGGTAAAGTTGTTGCGGCACTTACAGGAGTAGATGCCTCTCAGCTTGAAACTATCATGGAGTCGCTCAACCAGCCTTCACTCTGCTATGTCCCAATACAGAGTGAAAGCCTGACTATGCGCCGTACTTCGGATATTGGTACTACAATGCTTATCTCCCAAACTGACCAGCGCAAGGAGTACGTTACGGATAACACCGCGCCACGTCCTCGCACTTGGAGCGGCTCAGGATACATTACAGCACTTGTTCCCCTGTTTGAGAACTACCTTGTTATTAAGCCTACAATTCAGGCACAGATGGCCATCTTGGATGCTGCATCTGACTCGCGACAGCCTGTAAAGTTTAAGACAGATACAGGGGAAGTTGTAGATGTACTTATTCAGGACCTGCAGATTGCATCCACCCCAAAGGGCATGAATGTCAGACAGGTTACCTATACGGTACAGGAAGTAAAGGTACTGGAAAACTCGATTATGATGGGCTTTGAGAAAGCTTTGGATAAAACAGGCTTGAGTTCTGTGCCTATGCGTGCTATTGTAAACTTAGGTAAGAGTTCTGCGATTGGTTCAGGCATAGTTAATGCTGCCTCAGGACTTTTATCAATTAAGTTCTAGGAGTAATTATGAGACTTGCTTATACAACATTCAGGCTCGCCAATCAAATCATAGCAGCAGACACAAATGAGCTGCAGCAAATATTTGTAGCCGGGCCACTTACTTTCTTCTGCACCCTACACTTCGATACTGATGAAGCCTCAGACACATACAACCATTGGATATGCTGTTTGGATATTGTGTCTGATACAGAAGATGTTCCTGAGCGTAGTATTACGCTCTACCCAAACACACTACACTTCGACGGTGATGACCTGTATGTAGTGTCTATTACGAGTGATTTAGACTATATAGGACACGATGACTTACAGAACGCGTTCATATCTATAGGAGTTCCTACGGATGAGTAAGACAATTGCACAGCTGGCACAGCTCTTAGGAGCTGCGAATGAGCAGCTGTTTGACAGATACATCAATTTTCGTCTCACACGTGAAGAGCCTGTTGGAGCTCAGGGAATAAGTGAATACGCTCCTGCTACTTCTCCTGATGACTTTCAGGTTATATGTCCATCCACAGGATTGAAGCCCGACATTAATGTTTCTGCTTCTCTGCATGTGCAAAACACATCTAACTTAGTGACTTTGACTGTAGTGAATATGAACGCTAACATCGATACTATGGCTTACAACTGGGCTGAGATTGAGGTAGGATACTACAATAGCGGTATTCATACATCATTCAAAGGTCAGATAACAAACTGTTATATGGCTAAGCCTAATCCAAACGGTGAGCTTGTTGTCAGCGTAGTCTGCTCTAATATTGCAGCTATGTTTACACAGGGAGAGTTCGAGGTTCCTTTCCTGTCTGAGAAAGTTTACACCGAGGAGTTAGTACAGACATGTCTGACACAGATAGCTATAAAGTATCCTAGTCTTGCAAAGAACCTGACAAAAGAGCTTATTCCTACGCTTCCGGGTGACTGGAAAGACCAGTTTTTCTTGGTTAATAAGTCTACCTACAGGTTCAGGAGCCCAAGTGAGTGTATCGCTTGGCTCAATTCCCTGTTTGCATCGTACACGCACGGTACAATGTATGACAGAGGTGCAGGAGGTGCTTACGGCTCATTTAATAAGGCAGAAGAGAAGCTGGACCTGCCTCCTATACGCTTAGGCTTCGATGCTCAGGGTAACTTGACTTTCACAGCAACTTACTCAGAAGTTACGCCGGGCACGACAAAGGCTATATCGTATATTGGCTCTGCGTTCCTCACAGGTGGTGCTGCACTGATTACAGCCCCTTTTAATCCTGATATTGCTCCGGGGGAAGTTATTTATGTGGACCCACACTACTTCAAGCTTCGTGTAAACACTAAGCAGGTACGTGACATGTATGCGTCCTTAGGTAATTTGTGGTACGTAATTGAAATGGACTTCACATTTTCAACGCGTACAACCAATACCATGACACTTAAGCTCAACAATATCTCTAATAAAGTTACTTCCGGGGAGGGCTGATATGGCTATTAATCCAAGTGATATGAATGGTATGAACGCCTTTCAGGCACACCAAGCACGTGTAGGTAACGATGTAACATTTACACGTGATATTATAGAAAGTTATATGTTTCTCGGTTTTGGTACTGTTGCAAAATACGCAGACGGTCGAGTAGATATTATCTGTGGTATGCGTAAATACACAAACGTTGAAGTTATGGTGCTTGGTGTGGATGGCTGGGGCATTAAGCCTGTTCCTGCAATGAACGACCGTGTCCTTCTCCTGACTACACAGTCTGCTGTCCCTGACTTAAAAGAGTTCAGTGCTTCAGGAACTATGCCTGCCTACGACCCGTCAGGCTTGAAAGCTATCCCTATCACTGATGTTGATACTGCTCAGCTCATTACTATCAGTAAAGACGGTATTGAGATAACAGGAGATAACAAACTTAAGGTTAATGCTGATGGTGTAACATTTGAAGATGTGAACGGTAACAAGGTTACTACCGACGATAAGGGAGTGGCTTTTGAGGACTTAAACGGTAACAAGATAACTGCTGACGATAAAGGAATGATACTTGAGGATGCTAATGGTAATAAGTACACAGGTGCATCTGCAGGTATCACTATTGAAGACGCCAACGGCTGCAAGATTGAGTCGAGCAGTGCTTCTATTAAGATTAACGGGGCACTTGAGATATTAAATAGTTAGGAGCATAAAATGGGAGCACTTGCTGTTTTAGGATGCACAATTACGATAACCTCAGGGCAGCAGGCTGCTGCGACGCTGGTAAAGACACAGCCGTCCCAAAAGGTAAAAGCTGGTGGTAAAGGCGTATACTTCGGGGATATGGAAGTAATGCTTACAGGCGTTACCCAAGGCACACTTACATGTGCTGAGGCTACTCTTACAATTAAAGGTACTGCAAGTAAAGTACTGGATGAAAACGGTGATAAGGCTGTACAGGTCAACGATAACGCCACAGATACCTTCGAGTTCACAGACAGCTCTTCCGGCACTACCACTGAGCTTCCTATCAGTATTATGATTACGGATGCAGGGCAGACAGATGTCGTTGCATCGTAAGTATTTGTATGATATTATATAGTCAGGAGGAAATATGGAACTCTTACTGATTTCATCACAGGATGCAGAGGCAAACCGCTGGAACTGGGATATTGACGTTGAAGACGGCATGCCTAAAGTTGTCCCTGAAGGTGGTGAAGAAGGTCAGGAAGCTGCTGTGGTATCTTACCTTGAAACAAACACAATTCCTCTGATGCCTGAACGTGGTGTAAACTGGCCCGGCTATCTTGGCAAGCAGATTTCACTTGCTGAGGTAGACACACAGGTTCGTGAGAACCTTAAAACTTATCTTAACACAGTACTTTTCTCTCCTGTTTACTCTACTGATAAGGGTAAACTTGTAGTAAATCTTGCAAAAATTGTAATCAATACAGGAGCTTAGAATGATAGAACTTGACGGAAGAAGCTATGTAGTAAACACACCGACTGAGAACGCTTTCGCTCTGCTTGACTATGTTAATCAGTTTATGATTGATAACGACGTCAAGAACAGCAAGGGTGAAGTTGTTCAGTTTAAGATTTCACTTGCCTCACCTATTTGGCTATTGATAATCGGTATCGGATACCTTGCTACAGTTTGTCAGAAGATTATGTACGCTGTGGCACAGGCCTTTAACATTGCTGATTGTTCGGACCAGCAGCTTTTGAGCCTTGCAAAAATTGCACGTATGTCTCGTAAAGAAGGTTCTTACACCACAATCGTGTGTACTGCAACGGCTGCAGCTGGCGGTACGTGTCACATCACAACTGACTTGGAAGCAAAGGCTGTTTATGAAGGCGTAGAGTATACATTTAATCCTATCTACAACGAAGACATCCCGGCAGGAACAAGTGCAGAGGTAATTTTAATCTGTACGGTTACAGGCCCTGTTTACCTTGCAGCAGGAACTATCACAGGCTTTACCTCTGACCCGGACTACTTGGATACCTTTACTTCTTCTGCCTCTCAACCGGGAAGCGGTCTTGAAAGTATTGCAAGCCTTAGAACGCGTCTTATGACAAATGAGGCTATTTCCCCTCTTATGGGTGCTGTGCAGGGCTTGAACGCTTTGGACGGTGTTTCCCGGGCAGTAGTTCTTTACAACCCTAACTATGACTCAGATATGATTTTAGGTGGTAAGACTGTACCACCTAAACGTGCTATTATATTCATACAAGGCTATTCCGACAAAATTGCCAAGGAATATTACAGGCACATGTCTGCTGAAACATACAACGACGGTACAGCGCACCAGCAGGCGTTCACAATGGAAAACGGGCAGGAGTTCAATGTAAACTATTATGCTCCTGTTGCTGTCGACCTTTACATACGCGTAAGCGTAAGTGAAGCGCTCACTCTTGAACGTTCAAACGAAATAAAGACTGCTGTGGCTAACTTATCTAACACACGACAGATTGGTACTAACTACACTGCTTCATACATTATTGATACACTCAACACCAACCTGAACTTCCCTGAGATAACAGGCGTTGAGATTTCTACGGATGGTGAAAGCTGGACAGATACTACAAACTTTAACGAAGGAAATATCGGCCTGATTTCTGCAGCAAGGATAGAGTTTAAGACACCTGAGGAGGCTTAATTATGGCTGTTGAGTATCTTGAACCTGATAGACCGTATATTGCCAAGCAATTTAATGGTCCCATTATAACTGCCTTCTTCAAGGCAGTCTATAACTTCTTTCATACTTACATGGACCACCATGTAAACTATTTTAAGAAGCTCAGTATTGAGACTGCGGACACACAGCATCTGCGCTTCATAGGTAACATTATGGGGCTGCAGCTGTTCCAGCTCTTCTCTGACCCTTCAGGTGGTATGTACCTTGTATTTACAGACGCAGCGTTTGACACAGATGAGTATGACTACAACAATGGTTGGGCAGATATTTACAGGCAGTATCAGAGTGGTGACGGCGTGTTCGGTACAGGAAATGAACAGGAGTATCCTGTAGCACTTACCACACACCAGTACAGGGCAATTTTGGAAGCTGTAAGTCAGGTAGCATCTGCTGCCATTGACTCTATGTTTATGATTGACCTTTTAGCACATGTTTATCTTGAAAGCACAGATTACAGTATCAGCTACAATGCAGGCTACAAGGACGTTGTGAACGTAGTGCTCGGACCAAGCATACAGCAGCTTCGTGTAGCTGTTTTGCAGCACATGTACGACAGACTTTTACAGGGCGGTACGGTTACCGTTCTTGTTACACATATTTAGGAGGCGGACAATGTTAAATAATCTCACACAGGAAGACATAAACGAGTATGCTCCAAGTGCTCAAACTATCTCTGAGCCTACAGGTACAGACTGGACACAGGGTGTACAGGTAGGAAAAACTATTCCTGCCAAGTGGTGGAACTGGCTTTTCCGGGCTGTCACAAAGCGTATTCAGGAAGCTAGAGCAGACGCAGGTAACATGCTCGCCGAGCTTAAGAATACCGTTACAGACGCAGGGCTTACTCCTGACCCTACTGATAATACACAGCTTGCTCAGGCAGCAGGTATACTTGCAGAGCGCGGCGTAGACACTTATGTGCAGGAGAAGAAAAAAGGATTTTTCTCCAGCTGGACTACAGAAAGCTGTACAGGTATTCCAACTTTCAGTGGTAGCGATACTGTTACGATTGAAGAGCTTAAGCCTATTCCGCTTAGCGGCAACAAAGCTTTCTATCTTAGACTGCACCAGCATACCTCTTCCCCTGTAGGTGATAATTACCTGCATTTCACAAGTACTGACTTGGTGAACTGGCATGAAATCACTGCACCGCAGGGAGCGGCTTTGCAGTCTGTGGATATCATTTACTTCAAGGACCGTTACTACTTCCTGTACTCTGTAAAAGATGTTCACAACGCACAGCTGTATTACTCGGATGATGCAGCGTCTTGGTATTTCTCACGAAGCTTTTCAGAGTATGGTGCACTTGGTCTGCGCGTAGCTGCTAACGTTCTGTGGATGGTCAGTGCCTCTTCACAGACTTATGCTAACGTAAGCTACCACAGCTTCCGAACAGCTGACGGTGTAAGCTGGACAGATGCAGGAACAGTGTTCCGAAACCTCAATACAACAGAAGACGCTGTAGGAGAAGTTGCATCCTTCCAAGGAAGTTATATCCTCGGAAACAAAATTACTACTGACGGTCTTACTTGGTCTGTTATTATTACGGACTGGTCTAACTCCGCTTACAGTAAAGTTATTGTCACCGGAAGTGGTACAGCTATCATTCAGTTCAATGAAACAGACGAAGACTGGTATACACTGAGCTCTCCTACAGGAACCCCTGTACAGAGACTTGGAACATGGGTACTGGAAAAAATGGGCCCGGAAAACCATATTCTTGCAAAGGATACAAGCGATGGCTATGCAGGACTTACAACGGATGGCGTGGTATTTACAAAGCTTTCTATCCTCTATCCTGCTGACCCGCTTGCTGAGTTTTTCCGATGTGCTGACTACTACATTATCGGTGCTTACCGTTCACAGGATTTGACAACTTGGGAGGCTATCACCCTGCCACTTGGAACTACAACAGTCCAGTACTCAGGAGTAGGCTACTACATCATAGCTGGCAACTATTTCTCTTCTGACTGTGGCAACAATTGGTCACAGGGAATGGCCTCAGGAATTGCTTTCTGTGCTGTTCCTGTATATATCAGCGACACAGCAACCTGTATGACTGTAACAGTACGTGACGGAGTTGCTTTACGCTGCATGACATTCAACGGCGTAAACCGTGTAATCGGAACTACGCTGTATCTTAAATAGGAGGGGCTATGACTAACGTTCTTACACAGGAAGACATTGGAATATTTGGTTCTGACCCTTCGACAATCAAAGAAAAGCCGGGCGATGCTTTGTATGCCTCAGGTGTTGAAGTACAGTACACAGCACCTGCCAAGTGGTGGAACTGGCTGTGGAACGCGATAACCAGCTGGTTCAATCATCACAAGGCTGACTATCAGAGCATCATAGCAGAGGAAACAAACCTCTTAAATGCTGCCGGGGAAGTCCCTACTCCTTCTGACAGCCACCAGCTTACTGACAGCTTTACAGAGGTTGCAGAAGCCTACGCTGAAGACTATGACACTGAAACTGTTATAGACGGTGGAGTTGAGCGGCCTGTGAACAGGCCATACGTGTCGGGAATGACCATTGTTCTTCCTGACACAGAACTGTTGTAATCAAGCCTGTTATGGCTTATAATATTTTTTGTGGAGGTCAATATGGCAACTAAAATGTTGAACAGCTATAAAGCCACTTATGTAGGTGGGGCTACAGCTTTGTGCAACGCACAGACTATGGAAGAGGCTGCTAAAATCCTTTCTGAGGATAATCAGGAGCCTAGTGTACTTCAGAAGACTGGTTCAGGTATCAGAGTTTCTGTTCCTGACCCTGCTCTTGCATTTACTACAACTGTAGAGGACACTGCTTACACTGCAGGCTGTCGCTCTTATCCTGCTCATGGTGGACAGGTTAAGGCTGGGGACACTGTATTCCTTTCTGCTATTGCGGCTGAGGGATACAACTTTGTTGGTTGGTATCAGGGAGCTACAAAGCTTTCTGAGGATGCGGAAGCTGCTGTCGTAGTAGAGTCTGCTTCTCCTGTACCTGCTGTGATTGAATACGAAGCACGCTTTGAAGCAATCTAAGCTAAACACCTGCTGGCGGTAGCAGGTGAAGGAGACACCTATGAAAGAAGATGAAGTAATGCACGCACAGTGCGACAATTCGCTGCTTGTGGAGCTCGTCAAGAGCGTAGCAGTATTGACATCTAAGTTTGACACATTCGAGAAGGTCAGGAGCGAGGACAACGTGGAGCTAAAAGAAAGCATCAACAAGGTAGACAGAAAGGTTGATGGTCTCGACATAAAGCTTGAAAAAATGAAGGAAACCTATGATGCCAAAATAGGTGACCTTCAGAAAGCACCGCTCAAGGACAAAGCTGACAAGTTTGAGCGCTATTCAAAGCTCGTTATCGAGACAATTATTGCAGCCTGTCTTATGATTATCCTTGCAAAAATTGGGCTAAAGTAAAAGGAGACGACGGCATTATGGAAGAAGTACTTACATTTGCAAAACAGATTGTATCGGTTGTCGGTACAGTCGAAATGATTAAAAACTTTGACAAGAAAAAGAAGGTCCCGGGATTTGTGTGGGTTATTATCACAATAGTTTTCGGCCTCCTTTCTGTTGCTCCGTTTGTACCTGTATGGGCACTGGACGCAGCTTTGGTAGTATCTGTTTCTACCCTGTTCTATGATGTAATCTTGCAGAGCATTAAAAAGGGTATAAATAAGAAGTTTGGAGGGTCTGATGAATGAAACGCTTATTAAGTTTCTTCCTGCTCTTATCAGTGGCATTATCGCAATCATTGTGGTCGTTATCGTTGTCGGACTCGGAAGCGGAAGAACTAAGACAAATAGTTCGGGAATTGAAGAACTTGAACGAAGAGCAGGAGAAGATAATCGAGCGCTCGCAGATGCGGAACGAACAACTAGAGAAGCAATCGAGCGAGCAAGAGAAGCAAATCGAGAAACTGACCGAATTGTCGGAGAGCAAGCAGAAGATAATAGACGAGCAGCAGAAAACAATAGACGCTCTAAAGAGCTCATCAAAAGAGCAGAGGAAATCCTCAAGTCTTAACTGGCTCAAGAACTTTGGTGCAGGTTTAGGCTGTCTGTTAGGTGGTTTCTTCGGGGGCTTCTTCTTCGGACATCTAGGCATAGGAGGCTAGGTAGATGTACTTTGAACAGTTTATAACTAGGTACTGTGGAAAAAAGGTAGACTTCGATGGAGCTTTCGGAGCTCAGTGTGTGGACCTTTTCAGGCAGTACTGCCGGGATGTTCTTGACATTCCACATACAGGAAGCGTAGACGGTGCTAAGGAGCTGTACGAAAGATACGGTGACCTTCCACAAGAGAAAAAATATTTCACTCGACTTTCCAAAAACGCGGTGCCACAGTATGGCACTGTAGCCGTTTGGGGTGCAACCCCTACTAATAAGTACGGCCATGTAGCATTAGTCATTGCTAAACTGGATGCTTCTTCCCTGCTCGTATTTGAGCAGAACGGAGTGCTTCAGGACGGCGCTAAAGTTGTAAGACGTGATACCAAAAATCTGCTCGGGTATCTTAAGTTCAAAGGAGGCAATTAATGCAGACCTATGAGTTCATTGTCGTAACGGCAGACAATAAAATGCAGCGTATCATCGCTGACAACATTAAAGGTGTTATGGAAGCAATTAATGAGGACGAAAGCCCTGTAATTAATATCTTCCGTAACAACTGCGTAACTGAGGGCGGCACTTATAAAGATGCCGTAGTCACAGCTGAGGCCTATCCACCTCCTGCCGTTTGTACAGGATGTAAAGCCTACCCTATGATACCTGTGAACACAAAGCAGGGAGAAAGTGTAGTGCTTATCGCAAGTCCTGCCGAAGGCTGGAAACTTGATGGATGGTACTGTAAAGATAAGCTTGTTGGTACAGACGAACAGCTGTCTACTATCGTTGTCGATGACGGCGATGTAGTTTACACAGCACGTTTTGTTCCTGCAGTTTAGGCTTGACAGTTACGGAGTATGCGTATATACTGAATACAGTCATATTAAAACATACTTGTTCTTTAATTTCATTCATTCGTCCAAGAGCCCCTCGTACTCCGGGGGCTCGTTTTTTTACGCCAAGAGCGTGTCTTTTCCTGCTCCCTGATGTACTTCAATTTTACAGCAGTGACCTTCAGCATTAAAGCCATCAATATCAATGGCACGCATGCCATAGAGAGTGGTCCAAGCCTTTGTCTTATGCAGGTCGCGGTACAGACTGAAAACAGGCTGCTCATACTTTGCTACGGCCTTTGCCTTCTTCATAATGACAGGTTCGAACATGTAAGTCTTCTTGGTGTCACTAAAGAAAATAGTCAACTGAGCACAGTTGTAAAACTTAAAGGTGCACTCCATAGCATCCGCACGGCGCTTTCTAGCTTTCTCTTCCATCTTATTCCTCCTTCTTCTTTTCAGCTAAATAAATCGCACAAGATAAAGCAAACGGTGCAATGATGTCAAAGAACATCGCAGGAACCGCCTGCATAAAAAGTCTTAGAGTTCTAGGACTTATTTTGATAAATGTTGACAGGAACGTAAACGCGTCTTCTTTCTCTTCTCCTGCCTTTGAAGCAACCTGAGGGCGCTCAGAAATCAGGGAAGAAAGTTCTGCTCTCACAGCGGTAATCTTGCTGCGGGCTTCAGTTATCTGCTCCTGTATAGCGTCGTAACGCTTCCAGCTTTTATCCTTCCAGTATTCAGCCTGTTCCAGTAAATCAGCTTCAGTGCTCTTCAGGCCTGCGAGCTCTTCATTTTTAAGCTGCACTTTTATATCGAAAGCTGCAAGCTCTTCACTGTTGGAAGCAGTCTCAATCTTTTCTTCTGTCGCTGTCTTGTTCCAAGCGTCGTAATTTACAATGAGTGTAGACATCATTGAATAAACAATTACCATGATACCAAGGCCTGTAAACAGAACAGAAAATGCCCGGGCAAATCCTTTCTCGTTCCAAAACCAGCGTGCTGCTGTAAATGCAGTAGCAGAGAACAATACCATTACCGTTCCTGTAATAAGTCCGACAATTACAGGACGCCCGAATATTGTATTCACCACTGTTGTGTGGTAATCAGACATCACAGCACTTAAGATACCTGTAACGCTCATAACAAGCAGGATAATTAAGGCAGGAGTAATTTTCCTGTGAACCTGTGTTTTCTGTAGCTTTTCTACAGATGTGCGTGTTTCAGCCGGAGCAGGAACCGTCTGAGGTTTCTTCTGATAGTGACGCAAGATACCTGTGGTTCTAGCGTACTGATAATCAAACTTATAGCGGTCCTCACGGCCTATCATTTCCTGCATCCAAGCCCCGGCCTCTTCTTTACTGAGCATTTCCGAAGCTGCAAACTCAGCAGGAGTACAAACGACACCGTTTTCAAATATTATGTTCTTCTGCCCTGCAATGTATTTCATCCCAAGCACAAGATGCTTATTTTCTGCAATCATCATATCCCCCTAGAATATGTACTGTTCATCCGGGTCCGGGCAGTCAAGTTCTGCCTCGGCCTCAGCTACTTTTTGACATTCGCCAAGCCATTTAATTACAGCTTCGATGTAGCCGTTTTTATGGCTGTCTGATGCGCGATAGACCAATATATCCTCTTCAGGAACTCCGTCGGCCATGAGCTCAGCCTTAAAGTCATCCACGATGTTTTTAGGCGTAATGATTAAAGTAGGCTTACCCTTACGGATTGCGGTCTGACCTGAAATCAAACTCTTTCCTGTGCCACAGGCAGCCTGTACCATTGTGAACTTACGACCTACCGAGCGGTCGATTATGTCCTGCTGATATTTATAAGGCTTTCTCATACAGTCTCCTTAAGAGCAAAAGTCTCTTTATTATTGGTTTCACCAATAAGCTCATTACCAAGGTCAAGTGCAGAGTAGATGCTCTCTTCAACTGAACCTTCCACAAAAATACGGTAAGCATATTTCATACGCTTTGTTTCACCACGTAAGAAGCGGTGACGGCTCTGATAGTCCTGTTCTACAGAAGCATTAGAGCAGGCGTAGATAGTGTAGTCACAGTTCTTCATAAAGTTTACACCATATGCTGCTGACTGCTGATTAGCTACACAGACGCGGTATCGGCCCTCTAAGAAACCTTCGCGTGCATCCTTCTTCTGCTTATCATCCTGCTGTCCTGAGAAGCAACAAGCTGGAATACCAGCCTCGTTCAAGGTCTTGCAAAGAAGGTCCATGAAGTTTGTACGGCAGGCCCAAATAACAATCTGATGTTCTTCAGGGTCAATTTCCTCTACAAGCTCCATAACTGCATCCAGCTTAGGGTTTTCCTTAAGCGGATTAAAGGTAGCTTTAGGCTTCTTACACTCTGCGTGAAGTGGGCAGAGGTTGTGAAGAATGTTAGCACCTTTGCCTTCTTCCTCACAGGAGAGGCAGGAAGAGATTGGCTCGAAGCCGTTACATACATCCATAAGACGCTGTGAAAGCTCCAAAGCCGCACTCTTACCAAGCACAAGGTTGTCAGTAAAGCCGAGCTCTACAAGCTGCTTGTAAAGTTTCTTAGCTTCCTCTGACAGCTGTACACGGCGCACGATAGGTGCTTTGATGTACTTCTCAAGACTAGTGTTGAAAGCATCCTCACGACTTACGACTTCTGTGCAACCTGCGAAGCGTTTCATCAAAGGTGCTGTGCTCTTAAAAGGTTTATAAGTCTTATGAGCAATAATCCACAAAAGGTTTTCATAAGAAATATTAAGCTCCTTTGTAACCTGAGCCATAGCAATTCCAAGTCTTGTGTCTCCACCGATAGCGTACGCACGTGCCAGTCTTTTTCTGATACCGTACCAAGAGTTGCGGTCTTCCTTTCCTGAATGTTCAGGAAGAAGGATACGAGCCGCACGACGAGCAGGAAGTGTCATCATAATACAGTAACGCTCTGCAAGTGCAAACATTCCTTCAGGAAAAGCTGAGTGGTCAAGGAACTGATACTGGTCCACCAAGTTGAGTGGTGACTTAGACATCAATGTACCTGTAAGAGCCATACGGTCACCGTGCTTATTCAAAAGCTTGATAAGACGTGTGCGTGTAGACTTCTTCTGCTCAGACACAGGAGTGTTGGTCTTAATGCGTGAGCTTTCATCAAGTACGATAAAAGGGTCAGGACAGCAGGAAAGAAAAGCCTGTACGATTTCCGGCAGGTCTTTTTCTGTTACTACCTTCTTAGTCTTTAGCCCTGATTTTGAGAAAGCTTCTGTATTTACAATAACAAACTTCTGTCCCATATTAAATCTTCCTTACATTAAGTGTTAATGTACACTTTGCCAGCGTAGCATTAGCAGCAAGAATAGCCGGGATGCAGTATATCGTATGCTGCTCAGCATCCCACACCATAACATGAATATCCAAGTATGGATAAAACTTAAAAAACCTCGGCTGTGTAGGCTCGAATGTGAACCTGCCGCCTTTATAAGCAACTTTGAACTCGTAAAAGTGTGCCTTGTCATCGTAGTCTATAGCCAGTACATCGGGAAAGCCCGGCTCTTTTTCTTCGTTCTCGACCTCAAATATGGCCTTGTAGGAATGTCTAAGTTCAGTCATGCACCAAGTCTTAAAGGCCTGTTCGTTACTGAACTCTTTGTCAGGCACATAATACGCATTACCGCTCATACATCACCTCTAACCCGAGGGCCTGTGCTATCTGATACTCAAGCAGTGCTCCTTTACTTCCTTCCCAGCCTTTAAGCATAAGGATTGTATTGCACTTCAGAAGTATCTCAAGGTCAGCCTTCATATAGTCAGCGTACTGAGGCGTGCGGTCAAACGCACTGCACATAGCCTCGACACCGATTGCAATATCTACAGGGTTATGTATCTCCCTGAACCCTAGGCGACGCAAAGCTGCCTCTGCCCCTTTGAACGTCGCTTTCCAGTCCTGTCCGAGTTTACACAGGCTCGTTATCGGGCCTGATATGTAAACCGGAAGTTTCTTATCAACTGTCTTATTTGTCTTAATCATGGCTTAATTATATAGCAAGCGATAAAGATTGTCAATAAAAATTATTACAATTTATGCAATATTTTTACATGGTTTATGCGGTTTCGGCTTCCTCAGCTTCCTCTTCTTCCACGTTGTAGCAGAACTGAGCGAAGGTAAGTCCGTCATCTTCTTCTCTGCTTGAGTACTTCTTTACAAGCTTGCTGAAGGCAGGGAAAGTACCGTCGTGGATAGCTGTGTAAGCTCTGCGAACGAAGTCTTCGCAGTCTCCAAGCGCAGGCTCCCATTCAATACCGTCAGCCCAAGAAGTACCGATTTCAGGGCAGGAGATAATAGGAAGGTCACAGCCGGAAGTATTTTCCATAGCGTTACGGATTTCCATAGTTCTCTTTACAGCCTTTTCTACATCTGTACAGTCGATGTCGAAGTCATCCTCATCGTGAACGGTGATGGCAATTTCATCAACTGTCTGCTGCTCTGTTTCCCAAGCTTTCATCATTCCTGCAAACACAGCAACTGTTGCGAGCTTAGTCATGTCAGAGGCTGAGCCCTGAATAAGGTAGTTCATAAACTTATAAGCATCCTTATCTTTGCCCGGCTGCATGTGAACACGACGGCCTACAAGAGTGCGGATATAGCGACGGCTGATAACAACTTTCTGAACCTGCTCCATAAGCTCGAACAGCCAAGGTGCAGCAGAAGCAACTTTGTCATAAAGGTCTTCAGCAAACTCCTGAGTCCATCCGAACTGAGTCATCATTCGAGGGATTTGCATACCGTAGCCTACACCGAAACGAAGGTTCTTAGCGTACTTTCTTCCTGCCTTTTTACCGTGCTGTTCAGCAAGTCCTGATACTTCTGTAACGTAAGAGTGCTCATCAAGGAACGGGTCGTCTCTGTACATCTGACGGATGCGCTCTCCGTTTTTTCCCGGGGCAAACTGAGCAGCCAAGCGGTTTTCCTGAGCTGAGTAGTCGAACTTTACAAAAGCGTGACCCTTCTCGGCTACGAAACACTCACGGCACATTTTGGCTAAGTCGACAGGATGGTCCGTCTTTTCAAAGAGCACAGTCTTTGAAGGAACCTGCTGCAGGTTTGGAGTCGTAGCTGACAAACGGCCTGTCTGTCTTGCACCTACAATGTTAAAGGTACAGCACAAACGATAGTCTATAGCTCCTTCTGCAATGAATACTCCCTTGTCATCAAAGGCAGGGGAACGAGAACCGTCCTTGTAGATAGCAACGATAAATCTGCCGAACTGAGGGCCAAGGAACTTATCAACGATGTTCTTTGCCTGCTTGTACTGAACGAGGTCTGCTACAATCTGATAGCTTCCTGCATACTCTGTGTAGAACGCTTTGTTGATACACGGATTGCAAGACACTTCATAGCCCATATTGTAAATCTGCTGACAGGTGCGCTCTGCATAACGCTTCGGCACAAACAGGACAAGACGCTTTCTACGCTCGCTGTCCTTTACTATCTGAAGTCCATTGAATACATCTTTGAGTGCTTTTCTCTGCTTGATTACCTCATCGTCAGAGAAGAGGTCCGTAGCGTTCTTAAACTTTCTTCCCTGTACCTGCCAGCCTTTAATGTTGATTTTACATTTATAAGGAACATTAAACCTATCCATCTGTTCAGCAAGCTGCTTAGGTGAGTTGATGTTTACTTCGCCATAGTTGTGCTCGTAGTCAGCTTTCAGCTGTGCATAAGGCTCCCCGGCCTTTTCACAGTTTACCTGCCACTTGGCAAAATCAAACTTTGCACCGCGTACCTTCATAAAGATAGTTACAGGAAGCATGGCCATATTCATTTCAAAAGCACGCTGCAAACCCTGAGCTTCGATGATAGGTTTCTGAAGTTCCCAAATACGCCAAGGCTGGTCAGCATCCGAAATTACGTAATCACGTGTCTCCTGCTTGTATCCTTTATCCCAAAGAGTACCGAGGTGTCCACGGAAGTCTCCATGCAGGCCGAGGCGTGCACAGATATCTTCAAGAGCATCTTTACCTTTATGCTCATGCAGATATTTTACTGCAAGGTCATCAAGAGAATATTTCTGATACTCGTCAATTAAACTTTCTACAATTGATATATCTATGAAGTGGCACTTCACATCCTTAGGATTAATGCCATGAGACAAAATGAGCCACACAGCATCGTACTGAATGTTTGCACCGATGATTGTAACATTAGGAGACAGGAAGAGTTTTCTGATGGCAGCTCCACCGTTTCCGTCATAGCTTTTCTTCTGCTTTCCGTCGTACACTCCGACTACGATAATACGACCGCGCCCGAAAACGCAGGAAGTGCCCCGGGCCTTTATAGCTCCGTGGTCTTTGAGGTAAGGGTCATCTGTTTCAATATCCAGTGAAATATACTTCATTCTGCTAACTCCCATTTACTTTTATCTTTTAGGCACTTAAATCCATCATCATAACTCATAAGGTTGCACTTTAATTCGTCCCCCCAAAAACTATGATGTATACAATTCTCACAGCATTTCATTTTCTCTATCTGTGCTTCAAGTTCTGTAATCTGTGATTTTAGTCTTACAACTCTGTCACAATCAGAAAATAAGCAGTTACTTTTTGCATAGTCTAACTCTTCTTGCAGTTCCTTTGTTGCTTCGGTCGCTCCTGCGATGTAACCTTTTTCAGCAGAAGGATAAACCGTTATTTCTCCAAAAATTGCAGATGGTTCAGTATGTGTATTTTCTTTTACCCATTTCTTTGCTTTCTGTTTAAGTTTTTCTGTCATAGTTTTACTCCTTCAAGAATTGCTTTGCTTTTTCCATAAAATCTTTGTCATAAATACCAAACTCATAACATACCTTGTGAATTATCTCTTTTGCTTTGGTGAGTTGTTCATCTTTATCAAACACCATATTTCTGTATTTATCCCTTTCTTCTTCAAGGCTTTTATTCATTGAATTAAGAGCCTTGTTGAAAGTTGAGTCAACTGCAAGAACTTCTTTGAGTTTCTTGTTTTCAAAGTGTCTGCTCATATTGCTAGACTGTTGGAACTCTGCAACCTTTTTCAGTTCTGCATTTTCTTCTTTCAGTTCCTTAATGTACTGTATCTTTTGTGCAAGGCATTTATCTTCATACTCTTTCTGACAAATAAAACCACCTTTGTTTTCTGGGCAATTTTTACAAGAGAGTAAAACGCTGATTTTTTGTTCAAGTTCTGCTATCTGCTCATTCAATAATTTAATTGTGTTTACATCTTCATTGTGAAAATAAACAAGTTGCTCAATCTGTGCTTCAAGTTCCTTTGTTGCTTCGCTTATTAACTGTTCAGCAAACAATATCAAATCTGTTGCAGACAGTTCAGTGTTATGAAAATCTTTTATATACATATCTGCTTTCTGTTTAATTTGTTCTTTTGTCATTCTGCTAACTCCCAATTTTGTTTAGTTTTCAGACACTCAAACTCGGTGTCATAATCTAAACTGCATTTCAATTCATCGCCCATAAAGTGATGATGTTTACAATTTTCACAACACTTCATTTTCTCTATCTGTGCTTCAAGTTCCCTTACCTTGTCCGTAAGTTCTCCGTTCTGTTTCTGCAAGGCTCTTATCTGCTCTGCGTCTGCCTTTTGTTGATTGAGTAGTATAGTATTTCTCTTGAACAGATTTTCGCATTTTATTTTATATTCTTTTTCACTCATTCGCCTTCCACCTTGTTTTTCATAACCTTATCAATAAAATCTGCAATCTTCGGAAGTAATTTCAAATACACAACCAGCTCAACAAACACAATCGGTAAGTATATTTCCCAAGGTGCGTGTTGTGCGTCTATTTTGTCCTGCACTACCAAAACAATCCATACAATACTGCTTATCATACTTACTCCTTAAACTGTGAATCAAACCAAGCGATAACTTTTTGACAAGTTCCCCAGCCGTCAAAAGTATCTGTTTTATCCAAATAATAATTTTCAACACTCTTATATAAAGTTCCGTCACTTTCAACGATTGCAAAAACTTCACAATCTTCTTTCGGCAAGTCGTTCGGGTCTTTTCTAAGGTCGTGCCATTGAATACTGTTTTCGGTTGCTCCTGCGATGTAGGCATCTTGTATTTCAATGTATACATCTTTAGTGTGAATAATTGCGTGTCTATCTGCGTATTCTTCTGCTTTCTGTTTAAGTTCTTCTGTCATTTCTCCACCTCGCTTTCTTTTAAGAAGTTTTCTGCTTCTACAATCAGTTCTGAATAATCGTGTTCAAAATCTTCATCACTTGCTTTACTTATCCTCATAAACTCATTAAGAAGTTCTTTTGCTTTGGTGAGATTGTTTTCAGTTTCAATATCTTTAAATATATCACTGACATTAAACTTGCACTTTTCTTTAAATGCTTTCAGTTCTGCGTTTTCTTTTTCAAGACTTCCTCTAGCAAAGGCTATCTTATTAACTTCTTCTTTAAGGTCTGCGTTTTCTTCTTTCAGTGCCTTTGTTGCTTCTGTTGCTCCTGCAATGTAACCTTTTTCAGCAGAAGGATAAACCGTTATTTCTCCAAAAATTGCAGATGGTTCAGTATGTGTATTTTCTTTTACCCATTTCTTTGCTTTTTGCTTAAGTTCTTTAGTCATAGCTTTACACTCCACTTCTTTTCAAATGCCTTAAGCGCTTCTTCCTGATTATCAGCTGCAAAAGCTATAAGTGCATCGTCAAAACGTTCTTTCCACATTTCGGCTTCCTTTTTCATAAGCTGTTTGTACTCACGGCTATGAGGCTTATTAGTCAGGATAAGCACCTTATGACCGTTAGTTAGGTGGATGACGTCGTGTGCTTTTCTGTTTCTAGGCATAGCTTACATTCCTTAGGAATTACATCCTTGACAGGGTTCTTGAACAGAACAACGTGTATGTAAACATCAACATACTTATCTCCTTGTGGTACAACATCCAAGCTGTCCTGTGCTACTCCCATACCGTGTTTCATCAGGTCTCTTTCCAGCCATCTGAGTCTACGGCCAACCTCAGCCAGCGAACCTACACCAATAGGGCCCATCAAAGGCCACTTCTTTTTCTTAAACTTGAACATCTAATTCTCCTTCCAATTTATTCTTATCTGTAAGTGCTAATACTTCTGTAGGGAAAACCATATCCTTAGGCACTTGAAAAGCTTTTGTCAGCTCGTTCCTTACCTGCTCCTGTGCGTAGATAGAAGCAGGGCCAAAACCTCTCAGCTCAATCTTAATTCCGTTATTTGCTATGAAGTAAACCTTCGGTCTCTTTGAACTCATTCTTTGTCATCCCCCTGAGCTTGAAAAGTTCTTTTCTGAGCTCGTCAATGATTTTATCCTGTTCTACGTACACAGCCATTAAAGCCTGTGCGTCACAGCCCGGAGCCATTAAGGTCAGAGACCTTGCAGGCCGGTTCATTCTTGTATGCCTGTAAGGTATATGATGCTTCTCAAGTATCTCGCATATCTCATGTACAACCGCATCCTGCCTTGGCATTGACCAATCTAAAAAGTCGCTCATTTCCCCTCCTGATATTTTTCAAAATAGTTCACATACTCAGGTTCGTCCGGCCACTCTATATGTACGTTCTCTTGTGTGAGCCCGCGAATGTACCCAATACACATAGCTAAAGCTGTACGCTGTTTAAGGTACTCGTCCCGGGCAGTCATTGGAGAGCCAAGGATTTCAATATCTGTGTAACCCTCAAAGTAAGCCTCAGCAAGCATTATGCAGACTGAGTTATTCAGGGGAATAAGCTCGGCCATTAGCTCTGTCTGCGTTGATACGTTTCGAACCATTTCTCTTCCCGGGACATTAATGCCGTGAAACTCATAATATCTATCTGCGTTTGCAATTTTATGAGTGCCGACCGTCCAAACGTCACAATCAGGATAATCAACTTTCGCATCTATTCCTGCCTTTCCCTGTACGGGAGCTTTTCCAAGTATGATAAGCTTTTTCATTCTGACTCCTCAAATCCATATTGCAGGATATGCACATCCGTTTTAAGCATGCGAACTTCTTTCTGAAGCTCTTTTATCTGTCTTGATTGTCCTTCATTGATGGCAGTCTGATAGTCAAACTTATTCTGCCAGTAATCTATTTTAGCGACGTTCGTTCCGATAGCTGCTGCTAAAGCCAGCAATATCAATAGTCCATATAAAACACCTTGTTTTTTCATCATTACTCCTAATACTAAATCCTCTCCTGCACTGCTCAATACAGGAGAGGATAAAAGCTACTGCTTTTTAAGTGTAAATAAACCTGCAAAGATTGCGATGAGTCCGAGAACTGCACCTGCAATTGTAGCGAAGATAGCATCTGAAACCATACCAATAGCACACAGCACACCGCCAGCAACAGCGAGTACCATAGCCAAGATAAACTTCCAGCCAAATCTTCCTTCTTCCTTTGCTTTCTTTACGTTCGCAATAATCAGCGAAGCAAAACCAAAGGCTTCGAGAGCAACCTGTACGATAGCGTCGCCCTTGAAGTTACAGAAGTAACCTACAACGACAGCTGCTGCGAAACAGATAGCACCGATAATAGCATATACCTTTACTTTCATTTCTGCCCTCCTTCATATGAAGTCTACAATCATTATATAGCTACCAATAATAATTGTCAATAAAAATTATTTCTTTTTTCGTGAAATAAAAGTGCAGAAAAAATCTGCACTTTTAAGCTTCAGCTGCTAAGCAACAGTAACGTCTCCGTCAGTGTAACGTGCGTAAACAGTTTCACCGATTGTGATAGAAGCGAACTCTGCAGCTACTGCAGCAATAACAGCCTCTGAAAGGCCTGTTGCTGCCGGAACGAGTGCCTTGTCAGCAGTTGTAGGCTCGGCAGTCTTGGTGTAGACGATGTTGGTTTCGTTCTTCCAAGCTGAAAGCTTTACAGTCGGAGAAGGAACATTGACAGTAACTTTCTTGTAAGCCTTTCCTTCGTCAGGAGTGTAAACCTTATTCTCTGTTGCTGAGAGGTCGATAAGAGTTACGTCTCCACCACCGCTTGTGGCATCACCCCAAGTCTTGTCCATCATATCCTCAGGTACATTATAACCTGTACCTTTGAGGAGTTCTTTTACTGGGACATCATCAGTAAGAATTGCACCCATAGTTTCCTCCTTATAGGTCGTATATCTTATGCCTTATTATACAACCTATTTACCTTTACTGCTACTTCTTTTGCCAAGCAGGGAAAAACAGTCATCCATGTCCTTCCAGCACTTCTCACTTTCCCTGAGCTCTTTCTCAGAGGAAGGTATACCGTGCCGGGCAGGAGAAGACGGCTTTTTATCTTTCGTCTCCGTCGCCATTTATCTTTCCTCTTGCTTTGCGTGAAGCAAGTTTCTGCAGGTTCATTTCTGCAACCAAATCCAAATCAACACCAAGGCAGGTAGCAAGCTCAGCCACAAACCACATAACGTCCCCGAGCTCTTTGACGATTGCTTCTTTTCGTTTTTCATCAATCTCACCTGAGCAGTCGCGGAGCGCTTTAGCGTACTTGCCTGCAACTTCTCCTGCTTCTTCGGCCAAGCCCAAAGCAGGGTAGAGATAATTAACAACAGTGTTGATGTTGTCACCGGCAATAAGTCCACACGGATACTTTGCAGTCTCGTGTGCCATTTTCTGATATTCATTTAATCCTAGCATCTTACGTGCTCCTCGTCCTTGAAAGGAACAGGATGTACAATCTCCCAATCCTCAGCGAGCATATCAGTCTGAGAAGCAAGCCATCCTACAACGTATGTTCCATCAGCAGCCTTCATATCAATATGAGGAGCAATTCTGCATTTACAGCCGGAGTAATAGTTCTTAGCTCCGTCATTACGCATACTGTCTCCGTCAACCTCTGACCCCGGCTGAAGTGTCAGGAACATACCCTTGCCGTTCCAGCCTGTGCGTGTGACACATTCGCCACGCTTCAAAGCAATTAAAGCCATTCCAAAATCCATATCAATCCTCCTTTATATCAATTCTGATAATACTGCTTCCGTTCGGACTTGGTACTCGGTAAACTTTAGTATTGTCTTTTTCAAGTTTATCGGCGATACCGTCCTTAATTGTCTGTACTGCTTTACTGAGCCATTCTGTATCCATATATCCTCCTAATCCTTAAACTTTGCAATGTCTTCAGGTGTTACTCCCATGCTGATAAGCAGGAGAGTACAATAGCCGATGATGTCACACACGTCATTAACACGTGGCTTTTCTTCTGTGTTTGACATAACACGGCCAAGTTTGTCGTCAAGGCGTATCAGAATAGAGTTTGTGGCATCACCCTTGTAGAAAACTTTCTTAGGGTTGATTGCACTGTCACCGTACTTATTATTTTTATATAAAAGTAAATCCTTCATAGCGTCCGTAATTTCACGGATTTTACGCTGTGTTGGTGTAGCGTCTCCATGAGGGTCGTCCATAAGGCCTCTCATCACAGAAGCCTGAGCCATTTCCCAAGGCCTGATGTTGTCCTGTGCAGGCTCAACTCTCTTAGGTATTACTACATTGCTGCCTGTCTTCGGTGGTATCACCTCGCCTGTAAGCTTCTTTTCAGGCTGGTATCCATCTCTTGCTTTTAGCCCGAACTTGTTACCCATTTTTATCCTCCACAATTTTAATAGGTTCATAATATTTATTTCTGCTACTGATGAAATTATTTGGCAGGATGGTAGGAGCTTTGTCACCATAGTAAGGCAGTGCTCGTTCCACATCGTAAATAACCCATTCCATAGCTGTATCCCAATCCCAGTTTTCCTTATCCATGAAGCATCTGACCAGTTTTTCAAAGCTATAGGCTACATGGCTTTTATCTTTGGCCAGCCCAATAATAGCAGGGTAAAAAGCCTCACGGTCGTCGGAGCCGATAAGATAAAAGCCGTGGTCATCACCGTTTTCAAGCCAGTCTTTAGTTACCTTTCTCATCGTCTCTCTCCTGTGCAAGCCTGTACTGCGTTATGACTTTGTCAGAAAGCTTAGGCTCTCTTCCGCATCCTTTAATCTCCGGACATAAGCCGCCATACCACCAGCATACAGGATGACATAAGTATCCTACGGCACGCAGGAAAGGTTCATCGCTCTTTTTGAGCTCTTCCACTGCGTCATTCATAAACTTACGAGTGTTAGCTTCAGTTCTAGCACACAGGCGCTGCTTGGCCATTTCAATGAAGCTCCAAGCACTGTGGTCCTGAATGAAAAGCTTTTCCTCGTAAGGGTCTGAGCTTCTTTCCTTCCCTGTCCAGTCAGGACGGCTGCTCTGTACTTCAGGCTGAGGGTTTTCCTTAGTTGCCCGGATAATCTGCATGACAACAGACTTAGACGCCTTAGCAGTCATCCTGAAGCGAACACAGCGCAGGGTAGAATGATTTGTCAAAATCTGCTTTATCCACCACTCTGTTTCATCCCCGGTAGGACGGTTGATAATCATAACTTCGCTCAGGTCTATGCCCTCTGTGATTTTGTTATCCTCTCTAAGGTCGTAAACCGGGTCTTTATTTAAGATACGAAATTTCATCTCTGCTGCTCCTTTTCTTTTTTGTACTTATTGTATTTATACTTCAATGTATCCAGTGAGTCTCCAATATCGTCAAGATACCCCAGTACAGCCTTCGTAACATATCCTAAGGCCAGTAAGGCAAGTGCACCAAAAATTACGCACGCGCAGACACCACAGAACTGTGCAAAAAAAGACATATCATACCTCCTTTATTCCTCTACCAGCCACAGGCTGTAAACAGTCTCAAAATCATTGGTCTGAGTCTTCTTAAGCCATCCCTGCTCAAGCAAACCGTCTATAAGTCGTATCTTCATATGGTCTGTCAACTTCTGTTCAACCTGACGTGCACGACTCTTTTCTGTGTACGGATTCACAGCATAAGGACTTACTATTGCATCCGTATTCGGAACGCATAGAAGAACTCTGTGGCCGCGCCGCCTAAGCTTCTCTTCAAGGGATGTTGCGTAGTCTCCAAGCTGGAGTGCCCTTGCTTCTGCAGCCGCTAAACGGTCATTAGCTCTGTTGCACTCTTTAACAATTTCATTGTTCACCCTACGGAGTCTTCTCAACTCCTGATAAAGCTTCCATAGCCTTTTAATCTTTCTTTTCATATTTACTCCTAAAACTCCCAGTCATAATACTTATGCCACTGGCCAAGTGCAATATAATTACCGTGTGGCCCTTTTACACGCCAGTCACCATTACGGCGCTTGGTGCATACGATTTCCTCACCCTCAAACTCGTTCTCATGCAGTACCCAGTCCTGATGTCCCATTCCCCCGGGACCTTCAACATGATACTTGTTGTGTCGTATACGCATAGTCTTTCCTGACTTCGAGACCCACACAACCTGACAGGCATGAGCGTCACTATAACAGTGCTCTGTGCACTTGTCTCCAACCTTAGGTGGTTCATCTGAACCTGCATGAACTAACTCTTCAACTCTCATAGCTGTCTCCTACATCAAGCAAATCTTAGCAGTGCCTACTATGATAGCAAACATCGCTGCCAGCCACGCAATTGTGCCGTCTGACTTCGCCTTGGCCAATGCTACAGCTTCAATCAGCCCTGCAGCAATAGTGCAGATGCTTAAAATCAGTGAAGGTTTATTCAGGTCAATAATTCCTAAAACAATACATACTATGTCCATGCTTACTCCTTACATCGGCCCTTCGCCTCTGACTACCCAGTCACCATGAGGCTCAGGCTCTTTAATCTTTTCACCCGTTATCTTCTGTACACAATCAAAGCAGTAGTAAGCAGAAGCAACTTCCATAAGCTTTCCGTCTTTTATCCACTTTATTTCGCCCGGATTTTTCTTTTCATACTCTGTCAGCTCTTTGCCACACAGCTGACATCGCTCAGGATGTGTAGGAACTTTGGGCAGAAGAAAACCTTTAATGTCGATTACTTTTCCGTCTGTTCCGTCTTTACTGTATGTGATATTCATAGCTTCCCCCTGATAACTTGTATAAGTAAGTAGATACCAACAGCCTCACATAAAATCCCTGCAACTAACATTATGTAACTAAGCATTGGCCAGCTCCTTGCAAGGTGCATCTGAAATTGTGGTTATGTTTATCTTCATGTTGAGCCCTGCAATAAAAGCGTCGATTGCGTGACACTTTACCGTACCTGCAGCACAGTCATCTGCGTTCATGCACCACTCACAGCAGTTCTCTTTTACCCATTTCTTTGCCAGTTCTTCTTTATTCATCGTTCAGCTCCTTCACAATGTCTACAAGTCTTGAGAGCGAGTACTTGCCGGAAGCAGGGATGAGGTACAGCCCTTCCCTGCATCGGGTACATCCAACGTACAGAACGCGGAGCTCTTCATCTGCGTTCAGTGTGATGTTCTCACTGACTACTCTTGTGCAGTCCATGAACATCGCTGTATAGTCAGCTTCACCGCCTTTTACTCTGTGCACAGTAGACAGAAGGCAAAACGGCTCGGTCATCTTTGACATTTCCTTGAGACGCTCAAGTCCCCAAGTATCTACCAAATCCTGATAGAAGTATCTTTCTCTGCCCGGGATAAGCTCCGAGTGCATAAAGCTGTCATTTATGTCAGTAATTTTGTTCTCTTCCATAAAGTGTTTCTTTGCACTCTCGCTGCCGTATCCTACCTTTCGGTAGTTATAGTAACGTTCGATTTTGTTCAGGTCACGCTCCGGGATACAGAAACCTTTGCTCGTATGGTACGGAACTATGAACTGCTCAAGCAGCATTGATATGTCTGCAATGAAACAGTTTGTACGAAACAGAAGAAACCAGCGGCCCGGCTTCGGTCCGTTAGCCTTCAGGTCATCACGAATAGTTCGTGCAAGTACGTTGCGGTCAGGAAGAGTAGTTACAAAGCCTTCTCTGTCCTCTGAAGGACGGTAGTCTTTGTCTACTTTTTCCTGAATAAGGTCTGTAATTCCCCGGGCAAAGTCATATACTTTACGTGGGAGTCTGTAAGATATCTCATGCTTTACAGTTCTGTAGTGACTTGCCATTTCAACCAAGAGTTCCGGGGCAGCGCCATTATAAGTGTACAAGCACTGAAAGTCATCGCCCAAGCAGATAATACGCTCAGCGTTTTCAAAGGCTTTCATACAAACCTGCCACTGAAGCGGTGTCAGGTCCTGACACTCGTCAATGATTGCAAGCTTTACACCCTGCAAAGGCTCTCCCTGCTCCATGTAGCGGAGAAGACAGTCATAAAAGTCTACAAGGTCATGTGCATCCTTAAAAGCATTGTAAGCGTTTACAAGGCGGTCGTAGCGGAAACGGTCATAGTTTCCCTCAACGAATACTCCGCGCTTGCTTCCTGAACGTTCGGCATCGTATCTCTGCAAAAGTCTGTCGTCTTCTGATACATGGCCGAAGGCGTCAGATAAAGTCAGGGAGAAACCAAGCTCGGCATTGAACTGAGCTATGTCCTGAGCGGTAATGATGTTCTTACGAGCCAAGTGAGACTCGCGGAAGCAAAGTGCGTGAAGTGTTTTGAAGTGCATAAGGTCGTCAGGAGTAAGGTCTTTATTTACTGCAAGTGCACGCTCAATACCTGTTTCTACACCTTTTCGTGTATAGGTTACAAAGGCAATTTCATCCGGGCGGTAGACCTGAAGCGCGTCTGCAATTTCTTTCATCGCGGTAGTGGTCTTGCCTGCCCCGGCACTTGCTAGGTGAATTGTAACATTTTCCGTCTTAAATCTTACAACCATAATTTACTCCATTAATAAAAAGACAAATCAATATCTAAACCATACTCCTTGGCTTCCCTCAGCTCCTTGAGAGGGTCACCGTGGCGTGCAATGTTACGTTCTGCATAAGGCCACCAGTGTGGCGATATGGGCTCAAGTATACCTGAGCAAAGATACATATTGAGCGCAAACGCCTCAGCGTCTGTCATGTAAAACTCAATACCTCTTGCAACATTTAAGTATTTCTTATTCACAAAGTCCAAGTCATAAGCTGGCTTACCAGCTAAGGCTACACTTGCTCGCGGAGCCTTAAGCTTTTTCTGCTCACTATGCACGGTAATTTCAATCACACAGCCCTCAGGGATAGTCTCCAAGAACTGTGCAGCTTGCTTTTTATAGCTTGTCTGCAGATAGTTACTAATCACATTAAGCTCCTACAATTCGTACGATGGAGCTTACTATCAGGCCCACACCGTAGGCAACTATAAGAAAGCCGCCTGCAAAAACTAAACTGATGAGTACTGTGAACAGTACGTTCTTAATCATTTCTTTAATTCCCCTCATTCTGTCCCCCTAGAAGCGTGAGTCTTCATCGCCAGCTTCTTCACTAGAAGTGCTGCTCTCACCGTCCTCTTTATCTGCAAGTTTGATAGCTGCGGCACGTAAAGCGTCCTGCTCATACATGTCATCGTAGTACTCAAGCTTAGAGTTGAGCTCATCATCATCTGCTTTTACCCAGCAGCGTACGGTGACCTCTTTCCCTGACTTAGTACTGTATTTTACGCTGCCCTCAGAGCATCCAAATCTTATGAGCTCTTCACGCAGGTTTGTGCGCCCAAGGTTATAGCGCTCAATACGAAGGTAATCTTTAATACCCTCAGTATTGAAATAGTACTTATCACCTTCTTTATAAACCTGCCCGGCATTAATCATGTAAGCCGCGCCGTTCATAACCTGACGGTGAGTGAGATACTTCACAAGTAACATGTGAAGCTCATTCAGTTCTGTTGTATCGCTTTCAGCAGAAACTGTTATCTCACGTTCATTCATACCTTCCATACAATGATTTAAGGTATCAATCCAAACATTATTCTTAACCTGCTGAGGCATCCACCCGAGCTGGTCAATACACTTAGTCTGAACGATAAGCTGGTTGCGGAGCTCTGCAGCATCCTCAAAGCGTACCATTTTAGGTTCTTTCCCCGGGGCCGCAATTTCCCACAAATAGTAAGGGGTACGTGCAAGCACCTTAGAGATAGGGCCCATCATATCCGCGCCTGTGTTATCGTTCTGCTGCGGATTGCTTTTCTGTGTACCTGAGTACTGTCGTTCACGGCACTCTTTTTTGTTACAGTAAGAACACATAGGGTCTTTAGTGCAGGAGTAGTTCCATTCCTTGCGGTTGGCACTATCCATTGTACTCTTCATTCCCTGCATGTCTTCATACTGAAGAGGCGTTTCCATACAGTCATCAAGCTCAAGAAGTTCAGGAAGGTAATCATAGTCCTTGCCGTACTTCTTCTTAAAGTAAACACAGGCGTGGAAGTAGAAGTTGTTTCTTCCTGCATTTGCATTGAGAGCACCTGTAAGGGCCATCATCTGAATACAGAAAGGAGCATCCGAATAAGGAAGCTTATCAAAAGTCTCTTCCATTTCGTCAACTGTGGTGTAGTTCTGCTTGATACACTCAAGTGCTTTCTCAATGCCTACGAAAGTACCGTCTACAGTAATCATACGGTTCATAGCTTTTCCTGATGCAGCATTGAAATAAGGCAGGAAGACACATTTGCCGTCCTCTCCCGGAACTTCTGTAGCGTGCATAGGGAAGAACTCAACCTTGCTTTTGTGTTTGTCATCACAATAAAGCATATCAAGGCCATAGGTCTTGATGATTTTCTGAAGCATATCGATTACTTTTCCTGCTGGTTCTGCCTGCTTAAACATGAAGTAAATATGCAGACCTGAACTCTTAGACTGAAACGCTGTAAACTTCCAGCCTACGGCGTACATACGTCTGATAAGGTGCAGGAACATGCCCGGCTGTCCGTACACGTCGATATCGATTACACCGTAGTAGCACATGTTACGAGCTATCACTGTGCCTTCGTCATTAGTAACATTGCACAAAGGTTCGATAGCACATCCCTGTTCACCATTGAGGTGCATACGGTATTCTTCAATAGATACAGCCTTTTTAGTTTTATCCTGTTTGGCACGTGGGTTCTGCAATGCGTAGAATACACGCGATGCTTTATTCTTTCCTGTGCTTTCCTGCTTAAACGGCGGCTGGTGTACAACAAACTTTTCTCTTGAACCGTGGAATATAAGATAGAAATCACGAAGCAGTTTCTCTGAGTCCATATTCCCCTCCTAGCCGATATAGTAAATCTCGCCTCTCTTTATACAGTTGAGAGCCACGTATTTTGTTCCGCATACTTCAAGTACAGGAAGATGTGGCTGGTCTCGGTACTTAGACTTACTTGCTACAGCAGTAAACTTTACGAACGAGAATGAACCATATTCGTAGCTTGGTTCTTTAGGGTCGAAGCCTATACATGTAAGATTGTTTACACCATTACCAATCTTTACAAACTCTTTAATCAGCTTGTCTAAGTCTTGGATAACAGGATTGTAAATCTTGTCCATACTCTCAGCTTCTTTAGCTGATGCAGGCGCATAAACAATCCTGTCCAAAATTACATCAGCTGTGAGTGTGCCATTTATAATTTTTGGCTGTAGGTCGTCGCCGCAATGATAGTACTGTTTAATGATATCTTTTGAGTAGTAGGCTTTACCGCCTGCTATTACTTTATAGAACATGTCGTCCTCCTTTGAACTATGGAGCGGCAGGGTAAGGAATTGAACCTTAGAGGTGTATTTGCTTAGGTCTTAGACGTTCGCGTTCCACCCAATCTCCTGACTTAATCCTGCCAAAAATCTAAGGGCCTTGAGCAAGCCTAACAACGTAGCCACTTACACAAGGTATCCTCAGGCGCACATACACACAAAGACGCTAGATATTCGTGTATGCACTCGCTTTCGCTTACTGCGCTCCGGTCGTCGCAGCTGACCCAGCTCCTGCCAAGGAGCCCCTTCCCAACATAGAAACTGAACTCAGTAAACTGAGTATGTGTCAGACAGGAGTCGAACCTATGCCACCTCAGGCTATCCCGGGGTGCGGCTACCGTTACCGCCACTGACACGTTCGCACAGCATCAAGGAGATATAATATAGACTAATGCTGTACTCGCTTTCGCTTACTACGCTCCGGTCGCGCAGCTGACCAAACCAACACAATAATAGGGTTTTCTCAGGTATAACATACCTTACGCATCCGGCAGGACTTGAACCTGCGACCAATATGGTTACGTTCATTCACCATCCGCTCTAACCAACTGAGCTACGGATGCAGAAAAGAAAGCAGGGAAAGGTAAGTATTCAAAACCCTATCCCTGCTTATGGTGGCCGCCGTCAGGCCACCTCAAAGGTTAGAAACGTACTTCGCCGCCTTCGTCCTCATCTACGATAGCTGCCTGAGCTTTTGCGCCCGGCAACATACCTGCGATGTTTGTACGCTTTGTAACGAGAGTATAGCCAGTGAAAGCCTGATATACTTCGCCATAGCGACGGAGAACTTCAGCAAGAGTTTCCTTGTCAAGACCGCCCTTTACCGACTTAAGTCCGCCTTCAGGAGTGTACTCGCAGTTACGCTGAGCCTGAATTTCAAACTTAGGGTAGTAGTAAGTCTTGTTGTATTTCTCATTCTTCACAGCCTGTGTACCGATTGTGAAACGAAGTTCAGGAACAATGTGGCTGTTAGCCTTAACGAGCTTTTCAAGTTCGTTGTAGTACTTGTTTCCTGTACTTCTGAATGAGAGCACTACGCCCTCAATGTCAGGGTTGTCGTGCAGGTAGAGGAATACCCAGTGAACAGGCTGAAGCACGTGGCCATTAGCAAGTGGTCTGTCGAAGTTGCCTTCGAGAGGAACCTGCATAGCGTCAGACGGATGCCAGTAGCCTACAGTCTTTGGCATTTCATTAGCGTTAGCAGGTTTTTCAATCTCTGCGAACACTTTGAACATACCTACGATTGTAGCGTCCATTGACTGACCAAGGCGTGTCTTAGACGATGCGATTACGAAATCGCGAGCCTTAGCTCCCTTGATGTAAGCAGCATCTTCAGGAATAAGTTCGTTTGCAGATGGGTCAAGGATTTTAATCCACTGCAAGTTAGAACCGCTTTCTGAGCGGATGACTGCTTCTGCCTGAGCTGCCTGAGCGATGAGACTGTTGAGGTCTCCCTGTGCTGGAAGTCCAGCTGTTTCTGCCTGCTTTGCAGGTGCCTTTGACTTTGTAGCTGCCATATTAGCTACCTCCGTAAATTGGTAATAACGTAAAACGTAGAACGTTCTCGTACACCCTTAATCTAAACCTTAGGCCGGTGTGTTCCTAAGGTCGTAGTGGCACAGGCAGGAGTCGAACCTGCTAAGGGGAAAAAGCAGGAGGTGGTTACTGTTTGGTGAACCTGCTTTATTTCCGACCGTCGGATGTCTGCGCCCGGTGGCAGGAGAAGTACATCGGTGGGTGTGAGCTCTTTGGGAAAGCTACCGTGTACGTCCTGCCTTATGGAAGCTGCAAGGAATTGAACCTTGCTATCGATGAAGGGAAACAAAAGTAAACCCGTGGTAGTTCCTCTACCCGTTAGCTTCCGTGTTGGCCCTGCTTGTGTTCACGTCCACAAGCTTTAGTACCAAACGTGAATAAGGTACATGGCCCGGGCAAATAACAGGCCATACTGTTTATACACTATTTCACTACGGATTTCTGTGGATGTCTCACAGAATCGATACTTCTTAAAGGATGCTTTACGTGTTTGCGTACTACTCCTTTACGTGTATGTTTAGAAAGTGGCATCTTCATCCTCCTCTTCTGTCTGTGGTTCGAGCTCGTCGAGCTCCTTAAGTAATGTTTTCATTGTCTCGTCGCTTTCAGCAAGCTTACGATACAAAGCCATTTTCTCTGCTTCCTTGAAGCGGGCCTCAAGCTGAGCCTTGATTTCCTTGGCGCGGCGCTTACGCTCCTTAGCCCCAAAGTAATCCTTTACGTCAGCAAAGCCGATTAAAGCTTTTGTCTTAGCTTTTTCATATTTCTTTCCAGCCTCAAAGATTTCAGCAGAGACAACCTTTACTACCTTCAAAGCGTCCCAGTTTACATCGTCTTTAAGGATAATGTAATCTCCGGCCTTGATAGTTTTTCAGTGTCTACCCAGTAGAAGTAGTTATCACTGTCGAAGTCATCATTTGAAGCATTATGAAAGTTTACAGTCAAATAGTATCTGTTCATTTTAATCTCCTAGAACTTTGGAATATCAGGCTCTACAACTTTGAGCACTGTCATCTTTACACCTGACTTACGCAGCTCGCTAAAGATGCGTGTCAGCTCATCACCCATGTCGACCGGATACTCAAGCTTGAGTGTCATAGTCTTATTTAATCCCGGGAAGTCTGTCTTAAGAGCTTCCTTATTTACCTTAATGCCGATTGACATTTCAGGTGCAGCTGCGCTCTGAACAATTTCAGCAGGAGCAGGAGAAGCTGCCGCTTTAGCAGCGAACTTTTCACGAAGGCGTTCCTTCTCTGCTTCAACCTTTTCAAATACTACTGAAGCAGGCTCATAAGCAAGCATGTCAGTGTATGTCTTAGGGTTGATGTACTCTGAGTATTCACCCTGTGAGCATGCTTTTTCGATGAGTGCAATGTCTGCCTCTTTCTGTCTTGCTGCTGCAATAGCTGCATCGAACTGTTCTCTTAAGTCCTGTGTTACAGCTTTCATGTCTGCAGTTTTATTGTAGTATTCCTTCTTGCGTTCAGGAGTGAAGTCAAAGCTAAGCTCATCCTTCAGGTCTTCAATGATACCGTCGATAGCAGCATCCACCTGAGCACGACGCTTCTCTTCTTCCTTGTCCAAGATTTCGTCACATTTAGACTCCATTTCTGCAATGTCATCCATAACAGCGTCTGCTGCAGCTTTGAACACCTTCTTAGGACCTTCGTATACACCTTTGATATAGTCTTTACACTGACTGTCGAAGGCATTACGCCAGCCCACGATACCTTTCTTAATGACACGAACCTTTTCGATGTTAGCTTCGGTCATTTCCATCTTCAATACTGTAGCAAGTCTGAGCTTAAGGAACTCCTTCTGTGCAGCCAGCTTATTGTCAGCATCAGGAATAACAACCTCACCTTTAGCAGGAAGAGTTATGGCAGGAAGAGGAGACAAAAGTTCCTCATCTGTCAGTTTAGGTAATTTCTTTGATTTTGCCGCCATAGTCAACTCCTAGTGATTGTTCCTGATTTGAACAGTCTTTTTATCCAAGGCCTTTACGACCTCGTTCACATCATCGTCGGGCCCTACAGTAGCTGTGAGCTCGATATCCATTGTCTCGTAGTTCCCAAGATTGAACTTACGTCTGAATGAAACCTCTTTGATTTCCATAATAACCCCCTAGTTATTAAATACTTTATCTGTGGGCCACCCGTGGTGTAGCCTCCACAATACTGTGTTGTAGTTCAGACCTAGCTCGTTACACCAAGCCCGGACACTTTGCTTCTTGCCATTAATATCTATAAGCCTGCGATTAACGTAAGAAGCTTTGCTAAAGGCTTTTTCTGCTGTGTATCCACAATTTACAATTCTATTCTTGATAGTCCTGTAAGGAATACCCAAGCACTCAGACCATTGTTTCATAGTCTTAGTACAGCCTTTATATGTTATTAAGCGGTTGTTAGTACGGTTATTCTGCTGCTCTTTCATTGTGGCCCAGCGACAATTTTCAGGCGTATAACCTTTGTTATTGTCTATACGGTCTATAGTAAGATTATCAGCATATCCATTACTGATAGCCCAGTCCTTAAAGTTATTATAATCAGATAACCATTCAGGGCATATCGTGATACCTTTACCGCCATAATAATCGTAATATGGATGTGACTTGTTATAGCATCGTTTTTTCATAGAGTGCCATATTTGATTAAGTCTTGTATTTTTACCACCCATAATCACTTATCTCCGTACAGTAATATCTGAACTTCTTCAAAAGTTCTAGGCAATACACGGTAAAACATCTTATCTGCTACGCAGATACACATTGTCTTACCGACAGTTTTTCCCTGCATTTCAAGCCAAGCCTTATAAATGCCCAGCTGCCAAGCAAGGTACTCAGGCTTAAACTTGCCTGTCTTGATGTCGTACAAATCGTACACGTCGTCATGCTCCACGATAATATCTACCGCAGACGCATAGTCTTTTAAGTCATAGACCAAGACTTCTGACATTGCGAGAGCTTTGACATCAGCGCTGCCGTAGCGGCGTATAAGCTCGTCGTGTACCCACTTTGCTCCCGGATGGATAGTGTCAAACTTGCCTGTATCTATCCAATCCTGTATCCATTTATGAACCTGACTTCCTTCGTCGCATCGCTCAACGACAAGATTTTCAGCTTCAGAGAAGTTGAGCTTCATACGCTCACAAATCTTTCGTGTCACACCTGATAATTTTCGTCCATGAATTGTGTATTCGTGAAGCACCTCGTTGAAAGAAACTTCAGGTGCAAAACTTTTTCTGCCTCGTCCTACGTAAAGCATCATTCACCTCGCATTAATAAATATAAGCTCTAAACATAAAATAGTCAAGTGGCAAATTGCATTTTTTATTTTATATTTGTGCAAGCTTAGCCATGAAACGGTTCTGCTGCCAAGTAGGATAAGCTCTTCCCCGGGCGCGGGTTGTAAGCTCTTCTATAACACACAGGTCTTCTTCTGACAACGCAGCGTGTCGCCACTGCGAAGCAGGAGGAGTAAGAAGGCCAATGTCTGCACAAATTACATAAGGTGAATAACCATTAAAGCCCATAGGGCCGAACAGTTTCCACATGTTGAAGTAAGATACGAAAGCAAATGAGTGCCAAGCTTCCTTATCGTTAGTCACGAAATAACGGGTGTCACCAAGAGTCTCGCTAATCAGGTCAAAGAACGATGAGTAGATGTTGTCAGAATTGTAAATCTTCATTACCTCTTCATCATCGAGCTCGACACCAAGCTGCGAGTAGATACGCCGGATGCCACGCTGTGCCCAGTACAAAGGAAGTGCATGAACATAATCCTTATATCCATAGCGCCAAGTACAGAACACCTGAGCTGACTCAGTGTAGAAGAACTCTTCCACAGCAAAGTCTTTATTGAATATCCCGATAGCCTCGTTCAATGCTGCAGCCCGGGTTTCGTCCGGGATACGCACACGACTTGTCAAAATGAGACGTGCAAGGTCTTCCTTCTGCTGCTCTGTGAACTTAGCCTCAGCGTGAAACGCATCATTTATGGCAGGCACGTCAGCTGCTTCAACAGGCGCTTTCTGTCTGTCCCAATCACTAAAATCAAGCTTTCTTACCATCGGCTTCTCCTATGAGTACATAGATGTACTCTATTGTGTTGTCCTCAAACTCGATGAGGAACTGCTGATAGTACTGACCTGTACTATTTTTGTCAACTGCCATGAGTTCAACACGGTTGATTTTCATTTCAAAGCGCTTTTGAAAAAGCGTGTGAAACTCAGTGCCGGGCCAGTACTTATAGTTATTATTTGTCTCTCTGATAAGAAAGATACCGGGCTTACATTCTTCTTTAAGCTGTGCCTTTTCATCATTGTAGCGCTTTTCCAAGGCATTTAGTTTTGTCATACGCTCTCCTTTACAAGTGTGAATGTGAAGCGTCCAATAGCTTCTTTACCACAATTACGCAAGTAACGTACAGCATTAGCTGCTTTACGTACCACAGTGAGTTCCTTTTCGTCAGTGAACTCTTCAATTACTTCGCTTCTGCGACCGTCATCATAGACTACTGTCTTAAACATATTAATGCTCCTTGAAAACAATCTGTTCGCCTGCTTTGAGCGACCAACAGTTAGAATTAGCTACAGCACATTCATAGCAGTTGCCACCGCAGTAACGTGCTCCGTCTTTTGCTGTTGTTGTACCGTCTTTGAAAAAGACATGTGCTTCAGGAAGGTTGAAAGTATTAGGCATATCAAGGCCCTTCCAAGCGGAGAAAATTATGTGAAGGTTAGGTGGCATCTTCAGAGTTTTTAGGCAGTCATTTACAATGCCGTACTGCTTTGTAAAGCACAAAATCTGACAGTGCTTATGCTGCACAGCGATGTCAAAGATGTGCACAAGATAATCCAAATCCGGGATATCTCCGCTGACACCAAATCTGAAGTGTGTTGACATAGCCACAGCTGCGTTGACCTCACACCAAAACTTTTCAGGGTCATGCTGCAGAATGTAAAGATTACGTTCGTAAGCAGCACCGACAGTCTTCTGTCTGATACCTAAGTAACGTCTTACGTAGCACTTTCTGCCACAATGTTTTACTGCTTCAGGTGAGCAGGTTTTTATAGGCGGAAGAGAGACAGAAGGAATTGCTCCCATCTTAGAGTTACCTTTGCTGACTGAGATGTGCAGCTCCTGTGGAATTACTTTGGCCATACGCCCTCCCTAATAGAGCAGGTGGTAAAAACCATCTGCGATATCTTTCATTGCAGCCAGTGGACTATCCACAGCCACATTAATTGTACGCTTTTTGGAACTGTATGCTACAGCCGTAACTGTCTCTGTAGCATTGTCATAATCTGCTCGGATGTTTGCGTTCGGGTCAGTTGTATTGAAGGCCTTGATTAAGTGACATAAGCCTGTCCTAATCTGCATAGATTCTTCTGATGTTTTCATAATTCCTCCTCAGAAATTAAAAAAGCACCCCGAAGGGTGCTAAGGATTAAAATTCAGGTGGCAAGGTGTTTGCTGTCTTACGAAGCTCCAAGGCCACTGTCATACAAGCTGTATCTACTTTTTCAAAGCCGTTCATGTCTGCGACTGTACGGGCGAGCAGCATGATACTTCTGATAGCTCTTGGTGAGAAACCATACCTGAGAGTTGCGTTGTCCAACATTGTACGTGTTTCATCGTTCAGTGGAACATATCTCAAAATCTCTTCAGGAGAAAGGTCACTGTTGAGTTTACCCTGTCTTTTAAGCTGAGCCTCCCAAGCTTTCTTGACCATAGCTCTGATATTTTCAAGTGAAAGGTCAACTGCAGCAGGAAGGAACGCAGGCTTGTCAAAAAAGTATCTGATATCTATTCTGTCTAAGAGCGGTGCTGAGAACTTTTTCCAGTACTGGTCTATCGACTTCAATGAACACAGACAGATTTTTGTATGGCTGCCGTAGTTGCCGCAAGAACAAGGATTTACAGCCATAGCAAGCTGAAACTTGGCAGGGAATACCGTTGTCCGCCAAGTTTCA
>Ga0310786_10000485_pt1 | contig 64831 bp, 80 predicted proteins | sample AusTroGonzalo_MG_FD_203881 | JGI IMG/M metagenome (GOLD analysis project Ga0310786, IMG submission 203881) | Bovine rumen microbial communities from tropical cattle in Woodstock, Queensland, Australia - Gonzalo_03 (v2) (version 2) | ecosystem: Host-associated > Mammals > Digestive system >...
CGGCGAGGATTACTATGTCAGCCACATCCATCCAAGTAAGTGCGAGGTCTTTCTCGGCTTGTTCGTAGCCTTCTGCATAACACTTACGCTTATCCTCGTTCCAATCTTGTAACTCTGGTTCAGCGCCAATCTCGCATTTCGTAGTGTAGCCAACTATACCTACGGGGTATGCCCTCAACGCGGCTTCTTCTGCTCTCTTACTCATTACTTTTACTTATTTGATTAACTCTACATAACACGGCTTGATACTGTTCGTCGGATAGTTTACGGAAGGTGAAAGCGCCACTTTTATTTGACCTTATAGCGCATAAGAAGATGTCGATGCGCTCGATGTCGTCGATAGTCAGCGCGTTATCCTTCTCGGCTTGGTGATAGCCGACCATACACGCCGCTCGGAGCGAGTCGCCGAGTGTTCCGCCGTACACATTGTGAGGGTACTTGTTAATGGCTACTTCTTCTGCTTTACTCATCTTCTTTATCTTTGAAGAAATTAACATCATCCAACTTATTCCCGTATATCATCTCGCAGAACTCGTCCCACTTCTCCTTTACTTCATCGGTGTAATCGTACTGGTTGTTGTAGATGTTGTTCGGTAACGTCTCGGACATATTCAACGTATGGATGGCTCTCTGTTGTGCTTCCTTCAAGTCCTTTCCCTTCCACAGTCCGTTCAGTAATTGCGTGAGATTGATGCAAGCCTCCTCAAATCGCATCTTCCGAATATGCCGTTCCTTTTCCAGCGCAGCGTTGTGGGCTCCGACAACCGTAGTGAAACTAATCTTTCCTTCATATAATGCCTTGGCGAGAACATGCTCCATCGGAAGATGCCCGGGGTAACCAAGTTCAGTAAATTCTTTGTAAGTCATATCAGTCAATTAGGGCCGAAAGTAGATGAGTTATTCCTTCGTTTCTACCTTTCTACGGGAAACACGGGTGACAACGCCACGCAGTTTGTTATCGTGAGGTTCAAGGGGTTCAAAGACCTTTTCAAGTTCTTCGGCTATGACTTCGGGAGTCATAAGGTCTTTTGATTTCACGGTGATGGTATAGACATACACCGGAAGCGGAAGAGAATTTTCTTTAATCATAGTTCGTTATGCAAATAAATTGTTTGTCATCATCATAAGCGACGCATTTGGTCTCACCCCACACACCGTGATGAATATCATTGTCGATGAGGACTTCCATTTCCATTGGGAAGTCAAGAAGTTTCTTAATGAGTTCTTTGTTTGTCATATCTAATTTAATTAGGGCCGAAGGTGCGTGTCTTTCTACTGCACTCCTGGGAAATTACTCCGTGGTCTGTCACCCGTAGGTTCAGGGATTCAGGAAAAGACAACTACTATAATCCCTTTTTCGTTTTTCGCACCGTTAGGGCCGGGAATGACTTACTTCTTCGTCCTCGGGCCGAGTGTTCTGCACATAATCTGCGTAACGAGGCAATCGAACTTCCCTTCCTCATTCAGCACATCGCAAACTGCACAATTAATCTCGTTAAGATACTCCTCGTCTATGCGGAAATCGTCCGGGATAGACAAGTCGATGATGATTCGTTTGGCTTTACTCATAGCGGTAGCAAGTTTGGTGAATTTAGACTTTCATAAAGTTGGTATGGATTTATTCGTCAATATCTTTCATATTCTTTTAATTGAAATTTCTACTGCGATGGGGTCATCGTCCCAAGACAGTTCTGGTAAAAACTCGTTCGGTTGTTTCATCCTTCCGTGACCCACCCAATAATCATCTCCGTTCGGATTTGTGAATCTATGTGGGACACCTAAAAAGAAGTTTAGCCTCCCGTTTTCGTCTCTTGCGGCATATCCTTTCATAACTCAATCATTTAGGGCCGTTACTTACCACATTTCTTAAAAATATAAGTATAAGTAGTGTCCATATCTCTACCACTTCTAATAGTTATAGTGGTGTCAATTTGAGGGGGAATAGATGTAACAATTTCTATTGGATGTGTCTTTTCGTATACCTCATGGCTATGTTCATTTATTCGTTTAATTAGAAAAATCCATAAACCAAGCATTGCTATTCCACATACTAATATCAAAACATTTTTGAACGAAAAGCCACAAACATCAGCGTCAATCCATCCATAACAAAAAACTGAAAATCCTAAAATATAAAGAAGGACCAGACAAATTGCCAGTATGGTTCCTATGATTGTCATAGCTATTTCGCTTGGTGAAACTTATCGGATATTTCTATCCCAACATTTAACTCCGCTTCGTAGGCTTCACAGAGAAGAAGCGTCATTTTCTCAATGAGGGGACGGATGCTTTTCTCATTTTTGTCACGCATGAGTTCGCGTAATTCTTTCTGTGTCATTTGTTTTCCTCCTTTCTTGCGTTAAGGGCAAGGAAATGAATTGATGTGTTTGATTAGTGTTTCAATAGCATAGGCGAAGTCCTCACTCACTCCAATCTTCTCCCAATTCTTCGCCCACTCCAAGAGATCGTCCTTGCGAATGTATTCGGTGGCCCCGGGAGAATCTTCCGTATCAAAGTGATTGCTCGGCACATTCAGCCACTTGCCGGGAATGTAAATCTTGTCTGGGGTATTCATTTCAGTTCTCGATTCTAATGTTAATCACCCACCCCGTGTCGTTACTTCCTGCTGGATCAAAAGATATGTCCACATCCCGCCCTTCAAACTTCAGCGGAATATGTGCGGTGTTGAATTGACGCTGACATAAGTCTGCTTTCTGTATCAGTTCGGCGAGTGTCATGGCTACGATTGCTTCAATTGTTCAAGACAGTAGTGGAGTTCTGCGACTTTATCTGCGATGGCAACATACTTATATTTCCGAAGTACATTCTCTGCGTTCATCAAGTCTTTCATCTGTTCCTCGCTCGGTTTCCAATGAGGCTGGGGGACGGAGGGATTTGAGCCTTTCTTCAAGCCACGCTGAAATGAAACTCGCGTCCCACTGGTCGGTTCGTTGATACTTTTGAAGGGCATTCTTACAAACAAGGAGATATTGTTCATCCTCCTCGCTCCACTCTGCGGGCTTCTGCTCTTTCTGCTTTTCGAGCCAAGTGAGCCACGGTTCGTAGATTGACAACATAACCTTGTCATCTTTGTTCATCCTAACAAGGTCTTTACAATGGCCAATCAACTCCTTCCTTATCCTCTCGTCCTCGCTCTCGCGGAGTTCGGGGAATACGGATTCAAGACAGATTTTCTCCTTATCGGTGCACCCGTCCTTTATCCACTGCGTCGCGGTTTGCAGGACCGCCTTGTATGATTTCTCGTAGTCAAAATTTTCCATAACTATTCCGCTATTGCTTTGATGATGATATCTCCGAAATCGACGGGGGTTGCGTTTGAGATATGTTCCTCTTTGGTGAGAGGGCGAATGTTGGTTGGTTTATAGAGGTCGTTGACCGCTTGGATGACCACCCTTTTCTCCTCGTCGAACTGACCCAAAATCTTTATGAGTTCCTTTACTTTCATAATTCGATCTCTTTGCTATATCGTTCGGGAATCTCGACGGTCTCCCCATTCATCGGTTCGGAATAGTAGTAGTCAAACACCTCGGCGTGTCCGTCCTCCTCATCATCTTTCACCTCCACCGTATCAGCATCGTAAAAGAGGCTGTCAAGAGTGTAGTCATACCTCGTGTTGTACTTCTCGAATACATCGCCAATCAGTTTCAGCGCCTCGTCAAGAGTGTCAGCCGCCACATCGAAAGTAGCCTCCTGGTAGCACTCATACTCCACATCGTAGCATCCGCTACCTCTCCAGTACGGGGGGCAGTTGACATCCTTCACCCAGAAATGACCGAAGGCGCAAGTCTCAATCTTGTATATGTGTTTCATTTATTTAAGTTATCTGTAAAATGTCATTCTCTTCTTTTTCAAGCATTTGCTCGTAGAGGATGAATTCTTCATTTGGGTTGTAGTGGTCGTCGTAGTCAGGATCAAACGGACTCTTTCCCAGGTTTTTGTTGTGTGGTCGTCGTGTCATTTGAAAACGCTTTAAATTGAACTCGGTAGTTCGGATATTTAACGAGCATGTCGGTGTAATGTTCATAGGCTTTCTTTTCGTCGTGGAAGGTCTGCCATGATATAGTGTAATCCAGGTACGAGCCCGGTATGGAGACGATGACGTGGTATAATATCATAGCCCTTTTGTTAAATTCTTTTCAAGCTCATAGAGAGAACTCATTGCTTTCTCGTAGAATCTATCTACCGAATCTGAATCAAGAACGGCGACATTCTGTGTCGCCAGAGCTGGATGCACATTTTTCACAACGGTTACTTCCATATCTTCTCTCATTTCATCTTGGATTCCAACGCTGATTACCTCGAAGTCTCGAGCTGTATCAACGTACTGCTTCATTGCCCAGGCGGGCCTCTCTTGGATTAAATTATTCTCTTTCATTTCTTTTCCTCCTCACCCTTGAAGTTGTACTTTGGCCCCCACGTCGGTACAAACATTCCCTTCTCCTTCTGCGCCTGAATCTCTTTCCACAGCCGTTCGTTCGCCTCCTTGTTCTCCTTCTCTATCTGCCGTGTCAAGATGCGGTGCGCCTCCAGTTTCTTCTCGGACGCCATGTACGATTTTAGGAAGCCGAGCAGGGTTTTCGGTGTCAGCCCTCGGAACTCCCCGTACACGCCCGTAACGCCAAGTCTCAACGCCTCTTGGATTTCGACCGAGGTAAGGTTGGAAATGGCGGGATCATCCATCATCGAAGCGTCGAGCACGTCGGTGTCAATGGTCATCAGGTCCCATGAGGGAATGTTCTCTGGTCTTGTGTGGACGAGGACGTGGCACGCACCTATCTGTCGGAACAGCCACTGCTTCCGCTTATCCTCGTCGCCCTGCCGGTATCTCCGTGCGTTCGGGGAGAGAAGGTGCTGTGCGAGCAGTTCGGCAGAGCCGATTCTACTGTTCGTCCGCACCATCTTCCCCGCTTCCTGACGGAACTCCATAGGCACTTGGACCGCCATATCGGTATCGTTGTTCATAATGAGCGTCTGCTTTTTCTATGTTCTCTTTGAGTATGTCTATGCTCGTTTTCGCCTTGCGGTTGTCGTAGTTCCCCTCGAGCACCTTCGTCCAGTTGGTGCCGTTGGAGAACAGCCAGTCGAACGTGGCGACCCACCTGCCGGATGCGCCCGTGCAGAAGTCCGACTCGTTAATCTTTCGGATGCACTCCCGTATCATGTCCTTCGCCTTGTCCCATCCTCCCATTTCCTTCACCCTCATGCGAATCTTCTCCTTCCTCGCTTTCGAGAGGTCCCGCACCTTCGGCACGTTCCCCTTCGCCGATGCGTTCCAGAGGAAAAGGACGCTCTGGTAGTCTATGTATTCCCGTTTTTCACGTTGTTCCTCGGTCTCCTTCTCGGTCTCGGCTGATTCGGATTCGGTTTCCGTTTCCTCTATCACGTTCCCGTAGGCCCATTCGACGAGCCGTTCTGCTTCCTCGAGGTCGTTCGTAGCGGCGTATGCGATGACACGGACGAGAGCCAGCGTGTCATCTTTGATTGTCAGTTTCGGTTCTTGTGGCATTTCTTCTCAGTTTTTTGGTGAGCAGTGCCGCCTTCCTCGCGTTCTCCCTCTCCCTGACGGAATCGCCCCTTGTTCGGGACAGTGCGTCAAGGAGACGGAGAGCAAGCGAGAAATCGGCGTTGGATATTCTTTTCATCAGAACGGGAGATCGGATTCATCATCCTCGGCGGTCGCCTGCGGTTGGTATGCCGGTGCGCTCGGAGGGAGTTCGGTCTGCTTCGGCTCGGAGGGTGTCTCTTCCTCCTTCTTGTCGGGGTCGTACACGCCCCACACGTTGTTCTTCCCGAACCACTTGCCATTGTATTCACGGGCGGTGGGCGAGTAAGTAACCCGCAGTCTCGCACCAATCTCGGTGGCGAGTACCACGTTCACCTTGTCCACCCCGAAGGCGTTGAACATGATGTGGTCATCCTTGCCCGTTGCGGTGGTGTACTTGAGGACAAAGTCCACGGACAGCCATTCGTCCCCGTTCCTCGTTCGCCCCGACCTGGGGTCTCCCACCCAGACGAGCTCTCCCTCGAAGGGCGCTGTGTCATTCGTTTTCATCTTCTTCTTTGCTTTCATTGATTTCATCTATGTTCTTGTTTTTGAGCAGGAAGGTACGCCCACGGGCGCCGGACTTCCACGTTGCGAGAGTCTTTCCTTCGTAGATGAGGGACTCGGCTTCGCCCATGTAGAGTTTCAGCGAATCCTTCAATGCGTCCGCGTCGGTTTCGAGGGCCGCCTTCTGTGTGTTCAGGCTTACGAGGGAGAGCAGATTCGCAACCGCCTCGTCGTCCGCCTCTATGGTGGTGCCCGGGTCGCTTCCCTTCATCACGAAGTCTGCTACGGAAATGAGTTCCGGCTCTTTCCCGCCGAGGACACAATCGTTCCAGAAGGCGTCCACCTGCTCGCCGATGAAGTTTGCGAAGGTCTCGTCCCATTCGACGGGTGCGTGTCCGAAGTACCGCCCGTTGGTCAGCCAACAGAGTTCGCACTTATGTATGCCCGTTATGAGCATCTGATATTCACATTGTGCGACGTAGTAGACGGGCAGATCGTCTGGGTCGAACTCCATTGAGGACGTCTTGATTTCGAGAAGCATCTTCTCCTTCTTCCCTGACCACGGACTTACGCTGTATGCGATGCGGTCGGGCGTGCACTTTCTCCACGGCTTCTCTGCGTCTTGGTAGATGATATCCTTTGCGGACGCTTTGACCGCCCTGCCACCAGTCTCTTCTTCCCAAAGGGAGACAACTACGGGCTCGAGCAAATGACCCAGACGCATCGCAAGGTTTTCCTCGAGCGGGGGGACCTGCTTTGTCTTTCGCAGATAGAGACTGAATGGTGTCTCCCAGGGGCTCAGTCCTAAGATTGCGCTCACCTCGGAGGCACCGATTCCGTCCTCTCTCGCCTTGAGCCATTCGTCATGGCTCGCCGGCTTGATGATGTTGGGTTTCATCACTCCTGATTTCCGAAGATTTCACCCGTCTCTGTGTCTGCGCCCTCGTCCTCCTTCGCCACGCGGTTAGCGGAACGGCGGGCCTTCATCGCTTCGACCTGCTCTTTCACGGCGTTCGCCTTTTCCTGCGCCGATTCGGACTGCACCGGCTGTGGCTGTTCGTCGGGAGTGTTGTCCGCATAGGTGGAGACGTTGTTCGCATCTGTTACGGACTGGTCATCACGGATAGCCTTCTGGAGTTCTGCGGACTTGGGGCAGAATTTCACGATAAGATTCTTGAGGACGGTCTTGAGGCACATGGCATCAAAATTATCTTTCCATATCCCGTAGCCCTTTTTGAATGTTTGAGAATAGCGCAGGGCGTGGGCCTTGCACTCTTCCACCGTCCAGTACACGGTCTTTTCAAAGCCATTGACGAGCTTGATGTACGCCATGTAGCCGATTACCTTGTCGGAGGTCTTTGCGTCCTCGTCGAACACATACTCGCCGGTAAACTTGTTCTTCTTGACAAGTTCCCCTTCGTGCACGATCTCGTTTGCGATGAACTTGACCTGTCCCGTACGCATGGCGAGTTCGACCCACCCGTTACGCATGATTTGGAACGAGGCGTTCTCTCCGTAGGGGATGACCGCCGCGAATCCCATGTTGCTCTCAATCGGGAGACCGAGAGGAACAGACTTGAGCGCCGCGTGGAACACGGACATCGGCTTGCATTTCTGGAGGTTGGTGTCGTTCGCAACGACAGAGATAAGGGAGGTCATAAAGTTCTCCCTCGATTTCGGCTCTGCGAGTACGTCTGCGATGTACTGCTGTGCGCCCGCCCCGTAGAGTTGGGACTTGAATTTTTGCATCGGTCCCTGCTGGACCTGCGTGATTTCGTTTGCCATATTACATTGATTGATTTAGAGCCAGTATGCTTTCACTCTCTTGCCCGACTCGGTGGTTACGAACTCGGACTTGACGGCGTAGCCCATTTCTTTGATATCGGCTATGCGGGCGCCGAGCCGGAAACTACCGAAGATTCGAAGGGCATCGAGGGGTGTGATTCGGTTTCCCTCTTTCAGGTACTCGAGAATCCGCTTCGCCTGGGATGCGGAACTCTTTTCATTGGGGTCAAAATTGTCTTTCATTTCCTATTGGTATTAAGGTTATCAGTTTTCGACTTGTCGAGTATCATCTGCCTGCCGTTGTCCATGCGGACGAGCAGGACGGACGGGAGTTCCTTCTCCACGACTCCATGGCAGACGGCGTTCACGGACTGCCAGCTGATGCGTTCGCCCTCCCTCATTTCGCTTCCTCCAGTTCTTTGTAGGCGAGAGCGCATATCACGGCTGAGAAAAGCCATTCGAGGGTCCAGATGACGTCGCAACTCCCGTCTGGATTCTCGCATCCTGCGAGGATAATCGAGGTGAAGCACATACACCCCGTAATACATTTGAGAATCTTTTTCATATAGTCGTAGTGTTTTTGTTTCCGTAGGAAAGGGGAGAGGCGTCGCGCCCGTCCCCTTGCGTGAAAGGAAAAGTAAGTGTATGGGTGATAAAGTAGCCGAGACCGGCTACGGAACCCGGGTCGGGTGTCGCCCCTCCCCGGATTTGGTTAGAGGATTCGATTCAAAACATACGAGGGACTTGCACCCCCTCGGAATCCTTTGGTTCCGCTTATATGGTTAGACTTGGGTTTCAAAGAAGTACGGGATGAGCCGGAGACCCCGTACATGACTACACCTAAAACTTAAAAGCAATACACATTATGGAAAAACTTTTCATGGCTGTCCGGCTCCACCGCATCCCTGCGGGTTTTCTCTTTCGAGGACGAGGCAGATGTGCCCCTTGTCCATTTCTGCCATTCCCACCTCTCGGAATCCGTTTCGCTTGTACCATTCGGCCTGCCATGAGAACGGCTCTACGGCAATCCTCGTTATCCTCGCCCCCGTGTTCTCCGCCTCGGCTATGGCTTCCTTGAGGATTTTCCTGCCGAGACCCTTCCCCCTACGACTTTCGTGCACCATGAGGTCGTGGATTACTGCGGTGTCCTTCTCGTTTCGGAGGACGCTCACCATAGCCACTGCGAATCCGCCTGCGAGGACGATGACCGAGGAACTGCCCCAGAACGATTCGTTTCTGTGGACTACCTTGTTCATTAGCAAAGAGCGTCGAACGCCCTGATGATGTACTTGCCGAGGATATACGAACGGCGGTTTACACGTCTGGGCTTGGTCTCGGGGAGATACCCCTGCTTTCTCCATCGGTAGATGGTCTTGCGGTCCACCCCGAGCAGGGCTGCCGCCTCGGCGAACGAATAATGCCCGTCCGCTACTACGCGTGGTCTTGTGTTGGTCATAGCATTTCTTTCTTGGTTACTATTACTGTGGCGGTTTTCTTGTCGAAGTCGAGGTTTTTGACGGAGACCTTCAAGTCCCCGTTCTCCTTCGCATAGTCGGACGCCCTCGCACGGAGAGCGAGCAGATCGTTTGGATTCTTGACCCTGATTTCTACGGGTGTGTCGAGCGGGAGGAACGAAAGGGCGAGCTTCCACTTTCGTGTGTCAAAGAGTTTCTGGTATTCGTTTCTTGTGGTCATATTATCAATTATGGTTTCTGCACTCTGCGTTATACGAGGACTTGTGACCTCCGTCGGTCGCATTACAGATGCCGTCCGTTCCGCTATTTCTCCGAGACGCTTTCAGTTGCGTTCCCCCTCGGCACGTCGTTGTTTCCAGACTGCGGATTAGGAGTTTCGGCTACTCGGCTTTGTCTGCCGGTCCCAGGGCCTCTGCGCCCCTTGCCTATCTTGCCGTAGGCATTGGCTGGTGGCACACACCACCACGTTTCAGTTGTTACATGAGCAAATCCAAAACGATTTGTTTGGAAATAAGCGAGAGCCTTGCTATCTTTGCGGCAAATGCGTAAACCACCATTGATTATTGCTGGGTTTCCGCTTTGTATTGCTCATGTCCCGATGCAAATATAAAGCAATTCTCAGTAATAACAAAACAATTTGGGAAGAAAATCTCAAATAAAATTTTTTAGGAATTGCGTTATGGGAAATGAAGGTGTGAAGGAACGGCTTGTGTCGTTCCTCAAATACAAGGGTGTAAGTCAGGGAAAGTTCGAAAAATCGCTCGGAACGAGCACTGGATATGTAACGAACATCCGCAACTCCATACAGCCGGACAAGCTGGGAAGGATTGCTTCCCTTTTCCCCGACCTGAACATAGCATGGCTCTTGATTGGCGAAGCCGGAGGCCGGATGCTGAAAGATTCGGACAGCTCGCCCGATATGTCGAACGCCCTGCCCCTGATTCCCTTCGAGGCGGTAGCCGGACACGGCTCTCCCGTCTATGAGGACGAGAGGGCGGAGGACCGCTATTCCGTCTCGGAGTTCCGTGACTGCGATTTTATGATTCGCGTCAAGGGCGACAGCATGGCACCGCATTTCACGGGCGGTGATTTGCTGGCGTGCAAGAAGGTGTCGGACGCCTTCTTCTTCCAGTGGAATCGCTGTTATGTCATCTATACCCAGTCCCAGGGGTGCATGGTCAAGCGAATCCACCCTTCCGAGCGGGACGGCTGGATCAAGTGCGTCTCCGACAACCCCGACTACGCCCCGTTCGACGTGCCTCTGGACGATATCGTCTCGGTCGCCCTTGTGAACGGCTCTATATCCCTCGAATAGAATGGACGGGCAGAACGAAAGATTCAGTCTTGCCGTCGAGTTCCTGAAACGGAACGGCTACGCAAGGAACGGACGGGAAATGTCCGAACGCATGGGCGTAACGGAATCGGCTCTCTCAATGGCGAGGAAGGGGTCGAGAATCCCGAGCCTCGAAATCATGGCGAGAATGTGCGACGCATACCCGATAGACTTCTGGTGGCTACGCACGGGTGAGGGTAGCATGGTCAGGGGAGAGAGGGAACATTTCCTTCTCAAACGGATTGACGAACTCGAAGCCGAAATAGGTCGGCTGAAAGGACTGTTATAATAATATTATAGGAATAGGGGCGTGCTTGCAAATTGCTTGCAAGTGAAACCGACAACTTTGTAACTCACACGATGCCAATGGTTTGCCGACGTGGGCAAATGCTTGACAGGCAAGAGGTCGGCAGTTCAAATCTGCCAGTCCTCACAACCACCTAACTTATTGGTATTAAGTGCATTACAAAGGCGGTATAGCCCCGATTCCCACAAAGAATCGGGGTTATTTTGTGCCCCGTTAGTAGGGCAGAATAGGGCATTGTAGGGCATTTGTTTGTCAGTTGTTTGCAAATTTGCAAACATGATTCCCTACCTTTGGAAAGAAGAAATTTGAAACAACAACTTAATACCAATAGTACTATGGCAAACCTTTATCTTTATCTCGACACGAGATATCCCGACCTCGAGGGTCGTGGCACTTTGAAAATGGCGATGACGCACAAGCGAAAGACCTCCTACGAGACGCTGGGCATCCGGCTACTCGCTGAGGAATGGAACAAGGAACATCAGCAGGTGGTCTCCCGTCCCGACAAGAAATTCCAGAACGTCCTTATCAGGAAACGCATGGCGGAGGCGACGCTCGCCCTGCAAAGGATAATGATGCGGGACGATTTCGAGAGGCTGGACGCAAAGCAGATTCTCCAGATGATTGTTCGTGGGACGGACACTGCGGACACGATCGAGACGGCTGATTACGTCCTCCCCGTCTACAACGAGTACATAACCCTCGCAAAGAAACCGAACACGGCATCCTCCTACCGCTCGTCCCTCCGCAATCTCACGGAGTTCGAGAAGGACATCGACTCCCTGCGATTCAAGGATATCAGCGTGGCGTGGCTACGCAGGTATCAGAGGTGGCTCGAGGACGAGCGTGGTATGGGGACGAACGGGGCGAACGTGTACCTCCGCAACCTCCGCACGGTGTTCAACTACGCCTTGCAGAACGAGTACACGAAGGCAAGATACCCGTTCAAGGATATCGACATGAGCACCACCGAGCCGGACAAGCGTTTCGTTCCGTGGGACTTGTTCGTGGAATGGCTGTCTATCCCTATGGACAACGGACGCACCTACTACCGGGACCTTTTCATGCTGTCCTTCTACCTCTGCGGAATCCGTCCCGTGGATTTGCTGAAGGTCAAGAAGTCGCAGATTGAGCACGGACGGCTCGTCTACCACCCCGAGAAGCTGAACGGCAGGAAGAAACTCTCAATCAAGATTGAGCCCGAGGCATGGGCTATCATCCGCAAGTACGAGGGGAAGGAGTACATGCTGAACATAATGGAACGCAGGACGGACTACAAGGCGTTCATGGCACACTGGAACAAGGCACTCCGAGCAATCGGGCATGACGAGCGGATTCCCCAGCTGTGCGGAAACGGACGCACCTACAAGATTGTGAAGCATCACGGGGTGATTCCGTACATCACGGTCTACTATGCGAGGACTTGTTTCGCATCGTTCCTCTACAACGAAATGGACGTTTCAATGGACGTGATTTCTCAGGCACTCGGGCACAGCAACGGCTCATGCGTAACGAATTTCTACGTCAAGCGTGGCGAGTCGAAGGTGGACGAGGCAAACCGCTCGTTGATTGACCGGCTGAACGAGGCTCTCTCGCACAAGCACTCGACCCCTGCGTGGAAACCTGCGTAGCCGGCTGTCTTGAACGCACGAAAAAAGGGCGACCACTTTCTATCGGTGGTCGCCCTTCAAGTATGCAAGCGTCGGTGCGGACAATGTTCTGATGCTACTCAATCCCGTAGTCGGTTGCGAGTTCCTCGACCCACGATTCGAGCATATCAACGAAGGTGGTTGCGTCGCCCTTCGTTACCTCACGCAGTTCCTTGATTCTCCGTGCGGTTTTCTCGGACACACGGAAGGGTAGCATCGTGTTCCTCGGATTCTCCTTGTAAGGTCCGACCTTCACGCCCGCTTTCCGTCCCGATCCAATCCGTTTACCGCCCCGACCGACTGGCTTTTTAGGTCTGCCTGGTTTCCTTTTCGCTGTCTTTTTCTTTTCTTCTTCCATAGTTAAAACGCAAGTCTAATGTCCTTGATATGTGCGAACGTGCCGTAACCGAGCATCTTCGGGAAGATGATTCCCCGATAGATAGCAGGGTACGCACCCGTGAGGAATCCACCTTGCAGGACACGGAGGTAGGCGAGTTCCTTCCTTCCGTCCGTGTACTCGATTACCCTCCAATGGTAGTCCGAAGATGCAATCCTCTTTTCCATGTTGCCGTACCGCCTTGCCACCTCCGTCCAGTAGGACAATGGTTGCCCCTGCGGTGTCTTGTACCGCTTGGGGAATAGTTTGAGGTGGCGAATGTCCGCCAGATAGTTCCTGATGATTTCCTTATCCATACTGCTTGGTTGCCACAAAGATAGTCAAAAGTACGGAGAATACTCGTCCTCGGCAGGGAGAACGAAATGCGGTGCGATAGCGAGGGCGAGAGAAGGGGAGTTTTCCCCTTCCCTCTGCTCGTTGGTTGCCCTTGAGATAGTTGTCTGCTCTTGTTCCTTCGCCCTCTTACGCAGGGCGAGTAGTTCTTTCAGTCTGCTCATGGTTACTTGTACACATAGGTTTTCATGTAGTCTTTCTTGAAATACTCACGGGCGTACCTCGCCTTCGCTTTCTTCTTCGCCTCATAGAGCGAGTATGCTTCAACGTAGTAGGTTTCGATTGGACCATAGTAGTAGTCCACGTCAATGCAGTAGGTCTTTTTCTCTTTTGCCATAGCGGTAGTTGTTAGATGTTGTAGGTTGTGTCGGGTTGGTACTCCCCGTTGGTTTCCCTTGTGAGTGCGGACTCCAAATCCATAACACGGAGTATGGTTTCACGGGAGTTGCGGTGAAAGTCCTTGAACGAGTGGAAAATATCGTTCATCAATTCAAGTTGTTCGTGCGTTAGTTTCATTTCGTTTGGTGTTAGATTGTTTCTTCAAGGATTCTCACGATAGCCATTAGGTCATCAGTTTCCATTTCATCGAACTCTATCGGCTCTCCCCCGTCATTGGGGTTGAAATAGAGCACCCCGTCATTGGTTTCAAAGATGCCGATGACTGACGGAAAGTCTAACGGGTGGTCGAACTCCATGGGGTTTTGCTCGTTGTGCTCATACCCGTTGTCCGTTGCGTGTTGTGCGAGGATTGCCGAAATCTTGTGGCGTATCGGCTCACGGATAGTGTCCTCAAAGTAGAAATCATCGCCACACTCCTTGCAGTGGTAGCAGTCATCGTTGAGGATTTTGTGGGTGTATTCCGAGCCACAATAGGGGCACACGATTGTACCGCTCTCGAACTTTGGCTCATCAAGGAGAATGGCTATGTCCGCACCAAATGCGTTCATGTCATCGTAGTCTTGTAGCATCACGTTGATGCCGTTGATTGCGTCCTGCGGAGAGTTAATGTCCGCACCGTCAATCGTGATTGTTGCTTTGATAGTGAATCTTGCCATAATGCTTTTGTGTTAATGGTTAATTGGCAAGCATAGGCAGGGTCAGCCGCCTATGCCCGTAAAGAAGTTCCCCTATTATCTCCCGACAATGAATCGGGGAACTGAACGAATTGTGTAGCACCTCACGGAGAATCCGAAAGGACTGCGATTCGGAACGGCTCGCAGTCAGCCGTAAGAGTATCAGCAAGCCACCGCAACCTTTCCCTGCCGTATCTCCTTGACCTGCCACATATTGTCATTCATAGTCTTTACGATGCTATCGTGAAGGGGAGTGTGCGTATCGTGTTCCCCGTAGCATTGGAGTATCTTGAACGAACGAAGGTCAATCTCAATCGTTTCAATGGGATTGTTCTCGGCATTACGGGCGGATAGGATAAGCGAATCCGCCTTGCTGTAATAGCCACAACGGAACACGCAGTGGCTCAATGTGTCCCCTTCGTTCTTGAACTCATCTATGCTCTTTAAGCACACGATTGTAAACCCGACCCCTGCGATTGACAAGTCAAAGTATTTCTCTCTCCGTTTGATGAACTCTTCCTCGGTCTTTTTCGCTTTCTTCATCTGTTCCTCTGCCTGCCTGCGGTTTTGCTCATCTATCGCCCTTCTCCTTCTGTCCTGCTCAATCGCAATCTTCCGATTCTGCTCGGCAAGCAACGCTTGGTGTGCATCGTGCAGATTGGCAGGGCAGAGGTACTTTGGATTGTGTATGTCCTTGTTCAAATACCGAAGCATACAAATCATATCACGCCACTCGTTAATGTTGTCCTCGTTGAAAACGAAGCCGTGTTTCAGTGCGATTCGGATTTGTTGCTGATAGTAACCCAAGTCCCTGCGGAAGAACTTTGCAACCGCCCAGTTCCCCTGCTTCCACAATGTTTCAAAGAAGGGGTTTTCAGCCATTGACTGAATAATCTGCGTGAGTTTCATTCCGTGCAGTGCGTTGAGGTCAATCCCTCTCCGTGCGAGTTCCGCATCAAGGGAGAACTTTGGCATATCGTAATGCTCGGTGTACTCGAAGGTTTCTTCCACGCTTACCCCTTCCCCTACGAAATGCCGTGTGTTGGATTTCCACCACCGACCATAGAACATTCCCGCCATTCGTGCGATATAGTGGAATGTCTTTCCACCCCTCTCCCAAGTCGCACCGATATCCTCAATGAGAATGTCGGGTTGCTTCCCTGCCTTGTAGGTGGAGGTTATCGCAAAGTATCGTGTGATTTTCCAACTCCCCATAGTCGCATGGACTGCGACCTCATCTTTGAAAGTCCGTTTCTTGAAACGCCAAAGTTCAATCATCATCGGTCTGCCACAATGGGGGCAAGTCCCCAAGTGCGACCAACGGATATTCTCCTGCCCCCACTTGGTCTTAATGTAATCGGGATTCTTTCGGTAGTCCTTTACCTCGGAAAGCGGAAACTCCGCACCGCAGTCCCCACAAAAGTAGGTGTTGTTCTGCTCTGCCCGTTTCCCGTACTTTCCCATACAGACGGAATAACCGAATGGATCGGAAAGGAAAGATTGTGCATCGCTACCGACCTTTGGTAGCATCTTGTCGAGGAACATAATCTCTGCCCTCTCCATTTCTTTCGTTACCTTTTTCATAATGCGTAATGTTTTTAGTTGTTAATTGGCACTCCCGTTCCGCAGTCAAGGGAACGGGAATGAATGTGGGTCAGTCGAAGAATCCTGCGAACAAGTCCATTTGCTCTACGGACTTGGCTTGCTCTCGGCTACCCTTCTTCCCCTCTTTCTCATAGTTCTCCAAGTTAGGTCTTTCCATAGGGACAAACCCTGCGAGAAGGTTGTCCTTCTTTTTCTCCTTCTTGACCTTCTTCCCTTCCTCGCTCTTGACCTTTGCCGTGATTGCTTTGGAAATGTCATGCACATTGTCCTTCGGCTTTGGCGGTTGCGGTTTCTCCTTCTTCGGCTTCGCAGGGGTGCTGGGTGTCTTTGCGACCTTCGCAACCGCACCCGTTACCTTGCGGATTTCGATGAACTCCTCATCGTAGTAGTGGCGAATCAGCGTGAACATTTCCTCATCGGGGAAGCCGGACAGTCCGAAATTTCCCTGCTGATGCGTCCGTGCGTATTCGTATGCTTCGCCCATAATGTAGTCCGCACACTCTTGAAGGGATTTCGGCTTCTCGGCTCGGCTCTCCCGTTCCTTTACCACATTGGCAAAGATTTCATCTTCGGCAATCAGTTTCTCATAGAACGGCTTGATTGCGATGACAAGCGGATTGAACGAGAATCCCTCGGGCAGATTCGGCTTGTAGGTGTCCTTCTTCTCCTTCGGCTTGTCCTTCCCGTCCTTCTTGTCCTCGGTCTTTTCCTCGGTTTCTTCCTCGGAATCGGTGGATTCCCCGTCAGTTTCCTCGCTGAGAATCTCGTTTTCGGCATCAGCCGTGTCCTCGGCTACGGATTCCTCGTTCTCGGCAGGGGATTCCTCGGTCTTTTCCTTCCCGATAGCGGAAAGTCCTTTCGACAGGCACTCGGCTACGGCATCTGCGTTGTTGTCGCAGTCGAAGAACTTGGCGAGGTCTGCGATAGAATCCTCGCCCCAAAGAGCCATAAGCGGAACAATCTCGCTTGTGGGTTTACCCTTGCAGACCGCAAGGATAGTGTAGATTTGCTCGGTTTTCATAAGGCATATTGTATTGGTTTGTATTGGCGAGTAGGGGGAACAATCAAGTCCCCCTACCCATAGGGAATCTGCGGATTATCCGTAAATCAGTTCCCCGAAGAGGATAATTTGCATCAGTGCCTCGGCTTGCGGATTGTCCATTTCTCCGTGATTGTTATGAAAGTTGCGGTAGCACTCGGAAATATAGGCGAGGTCATTTTCCCCGTAGTGGTCATCGGAACGCTTGAAAGTCCCGTCAGCACACTTTTGTAACCCGTCCTTAATGTCTTGCAGGGTAACGAGGTATTCGGTGTGCCCGTCCTCATCAAATTCGTGTTCCAGAGTCCCGTAGACCTCGCCCTCATCAGCGTTGTAGTCGGTGCAGGTAAGCATCTTCCCTGCGAGTAGTGCTTTCGCCCATATATCTTCCATGCAGTCGGTTTCCTCAATCTTGAATCCCGTTCGGTTGGAAGCGAATACAGAGAGCCAATTAGAGCCGTAGGTGGCGGTGCACAACAAGTCCACAAGGTCCTCTTGTGTCAGTTCTTCAATGATAGTCTTTGTTTTCATAATGGTAGGTGTTTATGCAGGTAAATCTTCAGTTTCAGATACCACCGACCTGGGGTGCAGTTCCAAATCGGCTTTGTTCAGAATCTCGTTGTAGAACTTGATGCAGTTACTCGCCTTCTCGCTCGTTATGCCCAATTCCCAACGAATGTGGAACAACCCCTGCGGAATCAGCGAGGGGTGTCGCATCTTGATAAACTCGGCTTTGTCAGCCAAGACTTGCAGATAGTTTATCTGCTTGGTTGTCGCTAAAAGAGCCATAATGTGTAGGTATTAAGTGTGTGTATTGGCAGACGGGTAAGGGGTCAGCCTATCCCGTCCGTGATTGCTGATTAGGTCAGCAAGTCCAATCGGCAGGGGAAAACACTTGCTCGGTGTCTATATCCTCTCTATCGTAGTCTATCCCGTTGTCCTCGCAGAAATCCTTAATGCAGTCCGTCATTTCATCATAGAGCGAACTGTCCGCAGTGTGAAGGTCGCATCGTTCAAGGTCTATCCGTGTGAGTGCAAGTCCTTCCCGTTCGTTGAAATAGGGAATCATAACCGCACAATAGTTGTAAAGTTCTTCCCGTAGTGTCGCAGTCATATCGAATGGTGTTTTAGAGTTCAAAACCTATAATCTCGCAGGGTCGGCTATCCTCTGCCGTGCTCATCGCAAGAATGTAATACACATTGACAAGGGTGCTTTCAAGTTGTTCCCTCGGAATCCCTTTCAGTCCGTTCGGATTCTCAATCCGTTCAATCTCGCTTATCGCTTTGCGGATTGCGTCATCTTTCCTATCCATATCAAAACTCGCTTTGAAAAGGAATGTCGGTCAGCAGAACGATATCCTTCGGGTTTTTGATTGTTACCTTCCAAATGGGAATCAGTTCCGCTTCGTAGAACTGGGACTTGTCCTTGCAGGAGAAGGGGTATTTGTTCCCCACATTGAAAGATAGGGTGTCTATCTGTTCATCAGTGAGGTAAAGGGTTATCGGGGTGGGTTTCTTCTGTTTCATAATCGTATCGGTTTATTGTTCTTGGTCAAGGGTGTGTGCGGTAGTGAAAACCCACGCAATTTTACGCACCCCGTTCGTGTATTCCCGAATCTCATACTCGCCACCAAGTTTAGCAGTTTGGTTGTAACCGAGCCGAAATCCGTTACTCAGCGTTCCGTCCTTTTCCCAATCACGGACAGACTTAACATAGAACAATCTTGCTTTGTCATAGTCCGTGAAATACCAACTCCATTGGTTGTTGTAGCCTTCATTCTCGTTCTTTGAGAATCTTTGATGAATGATAAAGAGTTTCATATCCGTATCGGTTTTTAGTTCTCGTTTTCGGTACAGATCCAGTCCAAAATGGCTGAAAAAATGATTGCAGGAATGATAAAGTAGAGCATAGCGGAAAAGGTGTTAATATGATTCACAGATGCAGTCCATAACCATACAAGGTTTCCCGAAAGCGGGAACGCTTGTAAAGTATTCGTGATAGTCGGTGGGACTGATTACGATAAGCCGATTCTTTGCGTACCAATCGGCAATAATGTCAATGTCCGCATCGGTTATGCCCGTCCAATCATCGTTGATTAACGCACAGAGGGCATAGGTGGGTATTTTTTCGATAGTCCGTTCCATAGCGTTACGCAACTTGTCTTGGTACTGCGATTCTGAACTCCTGCGAAGGGTTGCAGGAATGACGGAGTATCATTTCGCTTTCCGCATCATCTTGCGTGGCGAAACTCCCGTACAAGTGCCATTTCTTTTCCTCGGGGCACTTTCCGATTAGCCAAAAATCTTTCATAATGCGTAGTGTTTTAGTTGTTGATTGGGTAGCGGATAGGGGGTCAGCCCACACCGCCACAAAAAGGGGTTATCGCACATTTGCGGTAACCTCTAAATAGTGCGTGCGATTCAGTTCCGCACATTCCAAACTATCGAAGAACGATTTGTTAGGAACGTATTTCCGTTCGGCTTTGCAAATGAATCGCTTTGCGGTTTCAAGGCACCAAACGGGTTGAAGGTGCTCATTCCCGTAGACAAGGGAAAAATGGCTCTCGTTGTTGTCCTGCTTTTCGTAGTTCCTTTCCGCTATTGCGAAAAGTCCCGACCAATCGGTAGTGAAATAATAGTGGCTACCCGTAAATAGAACATTCATGTTCTTTGTCTTGTAGATTTCCATAACGCAGTAGGTTTTTATTTATCCCAACAAGTGAAACTTTTTGCAGGTCGGAAGGTGCAAGTGTAACGGGAGGGAGTGAAATACGGCTTGTCATAAGACCAATTCACATTCTTGTAGGAAGAATCGTTCCCGAATCCGTTTAGCATCTTGTCCGCCTCCGTCCAATTCTCACAGACAGCGACTTGTTTGTGAATCTTTCCTTCGGCTTTTCCCCAACCCGAAAGAAATTTGTCGGTTGCCCAAACATAAATGGTTTCTTTTTCCATAACTGATAGGTATTAAGTGTTAAACATTGGAACAGAGCAGGGGAACATTCAACCCCTGCCCCATTTAAAAGTACATTGGGAGTGGTACATTCTCTTTCGCATCTAAAATTATTGTCCGTCCCGTATCGTGGGGGTATTCACTTACAACTTGTCAATGTGCTTCGGAGGTGTCGCAAACTTGTTGCCCCGTTGTTTCCTCTTTCGCCAACTCCCTTTAATGAAAGGGGTGCTTTGTCCGTCCGAGTTCGGAATGCGTGTGAGAGGTCAAACCTTCACGCTGGGTGAACTCTTCAAGGGCAAAGGTATAACGTTTATTTTTAATATGCAAGCATTTTAATCAAATATTTTTGGGAAATTTTTTCACATTTTTTGGAAAACGGCATTACAACGCACTGCAACGCAGATTTTAACCCCTAAAAAAATTTCTTTAATAAGGGTATTTTTTACGGAAATAGGCAGGAATCAGAACAAATTAACCCAAAATCTGTGAATGTGCCAAAACAAAGCACAAGCACAAATCCACAGAGGAATCGGCAAACAAAACAACACCGAATAACCTATCAAATGAATGTACTAACACACCAACACACAAAGCGAATAACAACTTTCTCTCCCCTTTCTTTCTTTTGGTATTTTCTTTCTTTTGCCCTCTCTTTGCGTAGATGAATAGATATTTCCTTATTGCCCTTAAAATTCGTTTGGATATTATCTTTCATCTCTATTCAATGAGAATAAGTCCTGCAATACGCACATACATACGCATACGCATATACACGATATGCACGCACGCATTATGCACACAATCCCGACAAATCAATCAACCCATTATCCATACAACTCAATCAAAAAAAAGGGAAAGCAAACCGAATCCAAACAGCACTAATCAAGCGTAAACTATTGGGAATCAATGGGGATTCGATACTCCAACAAAAATGTTGGGGTTTCGCCCTCGCACGGGGAATGGCAAATCTAATGTCCAATTTTCCATATCAAGAACGGAAAATCAAGAATAAAAAGGGGAAAATAGTACACTGAACTACTGAAAGTATGCTCTTTGAGAATACGAAAATGTTTATTTGACTGCGTTGTATTGGTGTTTTTGTGTATGTTCGACAAACATTTTGCAAGCGTTCAGGGAAAAATGGTGTGGGAGTACGGGAGAATTGGAAGGTGTACGCATGGGGGAACACAGGGGTATGGGCAAGGCGAAAAGGAACTCCATATCCGGGGAGTCGGATAGTATCAAGCGCTAAATATGGACCTTTTTCAGTTTTTAGTTCCTGCTTTGTTTTTGTTTTGCTTTGTGATGATGTTTCATCGAGCTGTCTGGTGCTGTCGTTTGTTTTGGATCGTGGAGTGTTTGGGTGTGTTGTTTGTTCCAGGATGGGTGGGGGTAGGCATGTTTTTCCTTGAGTTTCGGTGTTAGAACTGTACCCGGGGAATCTGGATATCACAGACGATGATTCGGGGGTGCGGTTTCACATGGTGTGAAGATTTGTTCGCTTTGGGGTCTGGTTTTGGCTGTGGCGTGATTTCTTTTGGAAGATGATAGATTTATCATTTCGGAGGATTGGAGTGATTGTAGGGGATTTGTGGAGGCTTGGTGTGTGAAAGAAAAACCCTCCGTACCTTCTCGGCAGGGAGGGAAACCACCAATAGTTTGGCTAAAACCTTTGAAATGAAGAAATGCGTTGTGTTGTTGGGGGGAGTTTGCTGTCCCCATGAATAGCGAAATGTGTTCCCCCGGATGCAAAGATAGTGAAAAAAGTTCACTTGGGGTGAAAAAGATTGTGTTTGCTTATTGGTCGGTAATTTCTTTGTAACGGATTGGGTTAGAGGATTTTACGAGGGGAAACGGGGCGAAAAGTAGGGCACAAATTGCGGTTGGATAGTTCTCTGGGTGTGAATATTCTGGAAATTTTGTGGTATGTTTGTCATGTCGGAGTGGTGGCCGGCGCACAGTTTGGAAAGTTATGCCCCAGTATGGGGTGTTAGTACGCGCCTGTTCGTTGTCCGCCACATTAGACGAACAGGCGGTATTTTTTTGTCCGCCTGGAAATACGCCTGAGAAGCGGGAGGTCTTTCCACGGTTCCCTTCCCGAAAAAGAAAGAACGTCGTGAGTCCCGATCCGTGGCGCGGAACGGGGCCGCAGGAAATTAAAAGCAGTGCGGGCAACGAGCGACTCTCGACCCGCGACCTCATGACGCCTGCGGTTGCGCTACGGGGAGCCTTGAGAGGGGAGGATTGAGACACGGGGCAGACCGCCCGCCCCGACAACGTCTCTCTGGACGTAAGGGTTTTTCAGGATGCTTTCTTGGATGGAAAGAGAATATCCGCTTGTTCCGAAGGGTTCGGGTTATGAGGGATATAGAGGGGGCGGAGTGTGCTTATTTCTCCATGTGTTCAATCTTCACGCTGACGTACTCGAATCCTTTGGGCACGATGACCTTTCGGATGTGCGCCTCGTAGATTTCCTTGTCGTTGAATCCGTACTTGCGTTGGAGGATGTCCCCGAGCGGCTTGCAGGGGTTGTCGAAGTCCGCCTGGGAGTTGGAGAATCCGAACTCGTAGTACATGCGGTAGGGAGGGTCGGGTAGCCGTCCGGCGGGGAGGCGCACCAGCATTTCGGTCTGGTACGCCTTGTAAGCGTCGGACTTGTACCGCTTCCCCTTCCACGCGTCGTTCACGGAGAGGGGCTTTATGCGTATGCGGATTTCGTCTATCATCGGGCTATCCGAGCCTGCGCACCACGGCGTCATAGTCCACCACGAATGGTCCGACGTCCGTCTGGAAGTCGCCGGCCGAGGGGACCTGCCCGGTGAGGCAGATGGTGTAGTAGCGCCACGACCTCGCCGCCGTCGGTGTGCGGAGTTGGGAGATGTAGAGCGGCACGTCCTGGATATTGTCCCCGCTGCCCGTCGTGCTTCCGCTTCTCTTCGCGTAGGCGAGCAGGGTCCAGTTCTGGAGGTCGTCGCTTCCGTAGAGGTGGAGGACGGCGACGTCCCCTTCCGTACCCGAGAGTTGGGCGCGTATCATGGAAATCGCCCTGTGGATATGCGCGTACTGATACCCCATGGAGAACGGACGGGTTTGCAGGTGGATTTTAACCGAGCCGTAGGTCGATTCCGTCTCGAGGTTCAGCACGTCCACGTACCCCGAGGTGGTCCCGGGTCTGGAGACGATGACGCTCGCCGGCTCGTCCTGCCAGAGACGCTGGCTCACCTTGAACCACTGGCGGTACTTGAGGGAGAGGACGTAGGTGTAGTCGTAGGACGGGTTGGAGACGAACACCTCCTGACGGAAGCGGTTGTAGGAGAGCCTGCCGCTTCCCGCGAAGGTCTCGAAGTCCACGGCCGAGACGTAGGACGACATGTCCACGAGGCCCGAGCTCCCCGCTATCTTCGTGTACGCCCCGACACTGCTGACCGTGGGCCCCGCCGAGCGGACGTACTTGTGCGGCCCCGCCATGAGCGCGTCGCTGACGAGGGTGACGCGGTGTCCGGCGCAGAGGTAGAGGGCGCCGCCGGAGAGGAAGAAGATTCCCATTTCCGTCGGGACGGCGCGTCCGAAGGCCACCATCGGGTCGATGGGGTCGAACCATGCGTAGAGTATGTCCCCGCTTCCCTGAATCAGGGCGTAGATGCCGCGCTCGGTGAACACGTCCAAAGGCTCCCGTCCGTAGGTGGCGTCCGTCACCACGAAGTTCTGGGGCACGAGGTCGGTGATGCGCCCCGGGGCGAGGTAGGAGTGCTCGACGCGGAACACGAAGGGATTGTACTGCTCTGTGACGTTTATCGCCGCCTGCTCTTCGGTGGTGAACTTGTTTCCGTTGGATATTGCGTCCTCGTACTCGGTTATCGTCCCCGATCCCGTCTCGGGCGTATTGTAGTAACCGTCCGTGCAGATGCTGATGTTGTAGGTCTTTGACTCCTTCATCCTGAATCTGTACACGACGTATGTCCCCGTTATCTTTCGGTAGACGATGACCTCCTTGATATTGTAGGACGGCGCTATGACCACGTCGGAGTCCGTCTTGAACTTGCCGGTCATATCCCCGCCGTAGACAAGCCTCGTCTTGTTGTCGTCCGAGTACATGTAGATGGCGTAGATTGCGCCCGTCGTCGCGGTCCCCTGATAGAGGAAGAACGGCTGTCCGACCTCGGTCTCGGCGACGGAGTCGTAGTAGTGGAAACGGGAGTTGTAGGAGAGTACGTGCCCGTACCGCTCGACTGCGCCGGCGTCCACCCTCAGCGTCTCGTTCGTGGTCTGTATGTTACCGCCGAATGTCAGTTTGACGGGATATGTCTCGTTCGTCCCGAGTTCGGCGAGGGCGTCCATAGGGACGGACGCCTGGTGGTAGAACAGGCAGTTCTCGAAGTTCATGTTCTCGTACTTCGACTGCGGAAGCATGAGCTGGTACTCGACCGGGTTGCCGTAGGCGATGAGGCCGTCGTACGCACCAGTGGCGTCCACTGAGAGGAACGGCCTCGAGGAGTAGATTTCGACACTCTTGATTACCGAGGTCTCCTTGTTCCAGTAGTTCGCGTCTGTGGCGTCGTCGCTCAGGGCGCCGAGGGACACGGTTACCTCGGTCCCGTAGCCCACCACGTTGTCGAGGACGTTGCCGTATGTGTACCCGGACTCGTACCCGTACCCGTACTTGTTGAAGAAGTCCGCCCATTCGGGGCTCGGCTGGGTGGTCGCGTCCCGGTACGGGGTGTTCGACGCGGAATTGATTGTGCCGATTGGGTCGTACATGAGCCATTTCTTTGTCCAGAACGTGTTGCCGTCCCTCGTCTTGAAGGCTATGGCTATGATGATGGGACCCATGCAGAGGTTGGGCTTGAGTTCCTGAATCGCGTTCAGCCCGTTCTCCACGGCGCTGATGACGTCGGCGGCGTTAGAGGTGTTCGAGAGGTGTGGTATCTCCTGCCATACGCCGACCATTCCGTCGTCGCTGACTCCGACGCTTATCTCCGGAACGTTCGCCTCGGTCACGTCGTACTCGGAGCCGTCCCATGTGAAGGTCCAGTTTCCGTAGATGTTGTCGGTCTTGTCGCAGACACTGAACAGCGCTATGTTGCCGGCCGACGCGAAGGATAGACCGGCGATGATCCGTTGCGCCATGGCCTCCTTCGCCGAAGCCGAGCTTCCCGTAACGGAAATTGACAGCAGTTCCTGGTCGGTGGGTCTCGCCGCCTCGTCTACCCTGTACACCTTGACCGAACTCGACGTGTGCTTGACGCAGATGTAGACATCCCGTCCTATCGCATGGTGTATGAACACCTTGTCGTAACCCCTGTTCAGGAATTTAGCGTAGAAGTCCCTCACCGGCATCAGCCCGTCGGAGGTCGGGCGCAGGTTAATGAGTTCCTCGCAGGCCCTCGAGCCCGCGTAGTCTGTTATCGAGCGGTTGATTCCGCTGTATGAGAGGTGTTCCGCCGCCATGACTATTCCTCCACGTTCTCTTCGTTCTCGCCGTACGCCCCGTCGGCCCTCGCCCTGTTCAGGTCCACGACGGCGCCGTTCTCCCGCATCTTGTCCAGCATGGTCTTTCTCTTCGCCTTCTGCCCGGCGGTGAGTGGCTTCACGGCCTCGTTTATCGCGTCGAGCACGCCCTTGTCCTTCTTCTCGTCCACCACCTCGAACTCCGACAGCACCTTGTACGCCGAGGCGAGACGGGCGGGGTCGGTCGTCTCGTTAATGACCTTCTCGGTCTGCCGGAGAATCTTCTCCTTGATGCTACGGATGGACGGGACGTCGCTGTTGGGGTCGCGCATTTCGACACCTTTGGCGTCCTCCTCGGCGATGACCGCGTACACGGCCTCCTTGTAGTCGATGTCCCAGTCCTGGAGTTCGGCTATCGTCACGTTGGGCATCTTCATTATCTGTTGCATCTGCACGGGGCTTCCCCCGAACATGCGGTGCATCAGGTAGACGTAGGCGATTTTCCGCTTGTTCGTCCTGCTTTTCAGGTCTTTGTCCATGTCGGCGTACTTTACAATATCCGTTGGCAAACATAACTATAAGTCCTCCCGATGTTTTCACAATTTGTGAATACTTCCCGTTTCCGTATAGGTATCTTGGGCCCGTAAATCAAAACTCGCAAGGAAATGAACCAGAGCATCAAATTCGTCAAGGACTCCAGCCGGGGCCTCTACGCAGAGGACGACACCGGGACGCTGGTGGCCTTCAGCCGTTCATATAACGACGAGTCGGTCGGCATCGTCCTGATGGAGTCCGGCAAGTTCATCGAGGCCCCGCTCGCCGACTTCGAGGCGGTCTCTTCCGAGGAATCCTAAACATTTCGCGCCATGATATCCAGCACAGCGGCGCTTCTGATTTCCGCAGGTGTAGCCGCCGCCGGCGCCGCGGGAAGCGCATACAACAGGAACAAGGCGAAGAACGAAGAGTTGCGGTCCTATCAGGAGGCCCGCGACTTCCTCAACTCGCAGTACTACCGCGACCCGCTCACCACGGTGGGCAACCGCTCGCTTCTCAAGGCGGCCTCCGAGCGGTACGACAAGAACCTCGACGCAATCAACAACAGAATGGCGGCGGGCGGTGGCACCATGGAGAACGCCCTCGCGGCCCGTCAGTCCAACAACGAGGGCATGAGCCGGCTCTACGGACAGTTACTTCAGGGCGAGGACGCACGGCGGGACCGCATCAACGCCCAGAAACTCCAGCTCGACCAGAACCATTCCTCGGCGTTGCAGGCGAACTACAGGCAGGCGGCTCAGGACTGGCAGCAGTGGGGGGCTCAGACCTCCTCGGCGCTCATGTCCTACGGCTCTGCGTCCCTTCTCGGGAACGGTGCCGAGGTGGCCGGCGCGGGCGCTGTCGCAGACTCCGTACCACCGGACGGTCTCGTCGAAATGTACGCACCAATCAGGTCGCCGAAGGCAATCAGCCAGGGCGTCACGGGTCTCGCAGGAGGTCTCCCGTGGGATAACAACAAGTAGACACTATGAGCAATCCATACGCATCAATCTACGGCGAGAGCGAAGCCACGAAGCAGGCGAGGCAGACGCGGAACAACATGTTCCAGTCCTTCCTCGACACCCGCAAGAAGGCCGCCGAACAGCAGAGGACCGACGACGTGAAGATGGCGAAGTACAACGCCCTCGGCAACGTCCTGACCTCTATGGTGCAACCCCTCGGCTGGCGTGCGGGTGGCGGTTCCACCGGCGGTGTGCAACCCTATGACAACCGCCAGTACCTCGAGGCGTTCAACCGCGCCGTGAAGGCGTCGGACAACCTCCGCAACATCGGAACCGCCGAAGATGAGTACAAGTTCAAAATCGCGGATGAGGACTACCGCCGTATGCTCGCGCTCGACGATGAGGCGAGACGCCGTCGGCAGAAGCTCGAGGACGAGGAAATCCGTCGCAGGCAGAACAACGAGGACTACTTCGCAAGGCTCGACCGGCAGAACGAGATCGCAAAGTCCGACTCGATGGACGACCTCTATCAGGCGAGGCGCACCGCCGCCGTCAAGGCGTACCACGAACTGATGCGTAGCAACAGCATCCACAAGACCGGCCTCCCTTCCTTCTCCGACTTCATCAACATGGGCGGTTACGGAAGCGGGTACTACGGCGACTGGTCCCCGACCGACGCCGAAATCATGGAGTCCGGCGGTGTGGCTACCCCTGCGCCCGCCACTGCGACGGCACCCGCCACGCAGACGGCGAGACGCACCGGCTCTGGCACACGTTCGGCATCGCAGACACAGACCACTACCGAAGCGCCGAAACCCACCGAGGGTCTCACGCAGGAGGAACAGAACATCGTCTCCGTCTACTCTAAGTACGACACGAACGGGGACGGAGTCATCGACAAGAACGAGCGGAAGGTGCTGAACAGCAACAGAAGGGGGAAGGGAATCACCAAGAGGGACGCACGGAACATCAGCGCCGCCCTCACCAAGAACAGGGACCTCAAGGGTTCCGTCACCGCGCCCGCAACCGGCGGACTGAGCGCGAGAAGCATAATGAATCAGAATCAGTAGCAGGAAATCGACATGCCTTCGGATAAGAAAGGGAGTATCTTTCTCCAGTACCAGAACGGGACGAGCAAGTCCTTGTCACCCGACGAGTTCGAGAAAAAGAGAAGCCAGATATACGACAGCGACCCCGGAGTTCGGGCGTCGCATATCTCCCTGTACGACCGCGGGGACGAGGATATAGCGGATGACGACCGCTTCATCATCGCGTCCGAGAACGACGAGCCGTTCGAGGTGGACGCAAAGACCTTCAAGGCCAACCGTGACGCACTATACGGCGCCGGATTCAAGAAGCTCAACGTCCAGAAGGTCCGCCCCGTCAAGTATTTCAGCGAGCAGGGGGACGAGCAGAAGGCTGTCATCAACAACCGAATCAAGGCGATTGAAGAGGCAGAGAGGGAAACCGACAAGGCCGCACGCGGTGCGTACAAGGAACGGCAGAAGGAAATGGATAAGCGTCCCTGGTGGCAGAAGGCGCTCGGTGCGCTCTCGCAGGCCGAACGTGAGTCCAACCCCTATGTCGCAGACTTGAAGAACGCCGGCTCTCCCGACACCTATGAGGGGTGGCTGAACACGGAAGAGCGTGATTCATACGGCGCCGACCTGAAGAACTATCAGGCGGCGAAGCGGATGCTCAAGGATGCTCAGGACCTTCAGGGCTCGCTCACGAAGGGCGAGGCGAAGAAGAACGCCGACGCGAAGGGTTTTGCCGGAAAGGTGCAGAACTTCATCAAGGGTTCCTTGCAGGGGCAGAAGCAGTATGTGATGAACGAGGAGAACTGGAGTGCCCTTCTCGGAATGGAGAACGCCGGCGCCATGTACGGACTCCAGCAGAAGATAGAGGATATCCTCGGCGACGTCCCCGAGAACGCTTCTGGAGACGACGTGGAGAAGGCTATCAAGGAAGGTCTCTCTGAGTCCGAGCGTGCGCTGTTCGATTCCGTGCAGGCGAGCGGTGCCGTCTCGGCGGCGCTTGAGGGAGAAATCGCCCCGAGCGTCAAGGCGGGACAGACGATGGCCATGTCCGAGCGGATGGGGCTTGAGTTCCTTCTGCTCAACGGCGCCGCCGGCGCTGGCGGTCGCACCGCGAAGCGTGCCGTTACAAGATACCTCGAGAAGCGTCTCGTCAAGGACGGCCTCGGCAAGTTCGCCACGGGCGTCGCTAAGGGCGCTTCCCGTCTCGTAGGCGAGGAAGCCGGCGCACTCGTCGGTGGCGCACTCCAGACCGCCCTCGGTCCTTCCAACTATTCCGAGGTTGCGAAGAGCACACAGGAGGCGATGAAGGCGTTTATGTCCTCTCCCGCCGCCTTCATGGACCCCGAGACGAGAATCAAGTACGGCATCGAAGGCCCGCAGAAGATGGGCGAAATGGTGTGGGACGGCGCCCTTAACATGCTGTTTGAGAACGCAACCGAGTTTGGTCTCGGTCCCGTGAACAAACTGACGGGCGCAATCGGCAAGGCCGGTTACAAGGGATTCAAGAAACTCGGCTGGGACACCCTCGCCAACCTCATGTCCCCGCAGGTCAGCGCCTTCCTCAACAGAATGGGCATCCAGTCCCTCGCCGAGGAAACTGGCGAAGAGGTGAACGGCGCAATCATCGACTATCTGCGCGGTAACAAGGAAGCAATCAAGGACTTCGCCGACTTGGAGAACATGGGCGTCCTCATGGCGTCCTTCATCCCGACCATCGGCGTCGGCGCGGGCGTCTCCGCAGTCCAGCGCGGTGTCGTGAACAACAGATACAACAAAGCGTACGAGGCGTACAAGGACTACCTCATCGACGAGAGGGGCATGTCCGAGGAAGATGCGGACAAGATTGCGTCCTCCGTCAAGGGAGAGAATCCCGAGGAACTCGGACGCAAGGCGGCCGTCCTTCTCAACGCCGTCGGCAACGGAAACTCGCAGGGCAAGGACGTGGAGGGTCAGCTCATCCTCGACCTTCTCACCGCCGCGAGAGACCGCAACGCCGCACACGGCGCGGACCAGATCCGCCGTGAGGACGAACACGAGAAGGAGAGGGAGGAACTCTACGACAGGACCGGCAGAAAGCAGTTCTGGAGAACGAGGGAGGCCGAGCTCACCGACGAGGGCGGCACCCCGTACACGGGCGAGGAGGAATATGTGGACTACCTCACCACGGGCGGGGAGAACAACCTCTTCATCCGCAAGGAGAACTCCGACGGAAGCCTCGACACCGTGGACGAGAACGGGAACGAACGCACTCTCTCCGCTCAGGAAGTAGAGCAGGGACTGAAGGACGGGACCTTCGGCGCACGCAGAAGCATGTCCGTGGAGGACTACCTCGACCTCCGCAACGGGGTGAAGAAAGACGCCGAGTGGAATGTTTCAAGAGAGCGCGTCTCCGCTATGGGCGCATACGAGGAAGGTCTCCAGTTCGGGGACGGTGCGTCGCACGATGACGTGTACATGACCAACCTTAACGCCAACGAAGCGCGGAACAACGCCGTCGCCCTCGGCGTGGACGAGGCGGCGCTCGACTCCTCTCCCGAGGAAATAGCGAGAATGGCCTTCGACGAGAGGCAGGAGGGGAACCTCGAACTGGCAGACGCACTCTCCGCATACGCCAACGCAAAGGGCGCACAGCAGGGTCTGTACGACGGTTATATGGAGACCGCCACCAACCGCGCCACCGTGGCTACCGACGCCGCCATGAACGGGGCGGTCCTCAACGACGGAACGGTCATCACCGCCAACCTCGGCGACTCTCCCGTGTATATCACCTCGGACGACGTGAACGTGGCGAGGGACGGAAGCGTGTCCGTCATCGGCGGTACACCGAAGTCTATGGTCATGGTCCGGCTCATGGACGGCACGTCCGTCCCCGTGCCGGCGTCAGACCTCTCCCGCGCGACCAAGACGCAGGCCGAGTCTTTCCGGCGCGACATGATAGACTGGTCGGTGTTCCAGGCCGAGGACCAGTACTACCAGATGGCGAACACCGTCAGCCCCGAGGGTAAGACGGCGGCGCTCGCCCCGTACGTCAATCACACCATCCTCATCGAGGACCCCGAGACGGGGGACGTCAGTTCCGTAACCGTCCTCGGGGTGAACAGAAACACGGGAATGGTCACTGTGAAGGACGCAACCGGCAACGGCCCTTCCCGCTCTATCTCGGCAGAACTGCTCTACGACACGGCGCAGAAGGACGAGCAGGGCAACATTTCCCTCGACGTCACCTCTGCCGATAACAAGGTACAGCAGGCGCCGCAGGGACAGCAGGCACCCGCACCGCAGACACAGCAACCCGTTCAGGGAACGCAGGCGCAGAATCCCGCGGACATTCAGGGCACCACGCAGACCATCATCATTGACGGAGAGCCCGTGGACGTGTTCGTCGAGCAGGCGGACAACGATTCCGTCCTATTCTCCTACGAGAACATGAACGGGGAGACTGTGAACGGGAACATGAGCCCAGACGAGTTCCGTCAGGCGATGCAGGGAACGCAGACTCCTACACCGGCACCTGCCCCTGCGCCCACCCCCACTCCCGAGCCGGCACCGGCCCAGGAACCCGTAGCGGAAACCGCGCCCGCCGCCACCGAAAGCGGAATCCCCCTCGACGAGAAAACTGGAGAACCCATTTACGATGCGGAAGGAATCACTCCCGAACAGGCATACGACGACATTTACGGACGCTTCGGCGAGGACACGTCCGACGCCGACTCCTTTGTCGTGGAACAGTCCGAGGCGGCAGACAAGGCGCTTGCGAGGGCGCAGAGGGCGGTCCTCAAGGCTGACGCCGAGAAGGCAGAGATAGACAAGTGGAAGCGCAATCCGGGCGAGGGTCTCAACGCCTTTGCCAAACGGAAGGAGGACGCCAAAGCAGAGGTGGACAAGAAAACGGCCAAGTACCGCGACGAACTACCCGAACTCCAGCGCAAGTCCGACTTCTGGAAGGAGATCAAGGAGGTCGCCGACGAGAACATAGCCGAAGCCAAGAAGGAAGCCGAACGGCAGAAACTCATCGAGCAGTACGGCGTGGACCCCCGCGGATTCAACCTCACACCGCAGACTATGGAGGAGGCGCTTGCGAACGACCTCGCAGGACTGTTCCGCTCGGGACAGAAACTCAAGCTCGGCTCGGTGCTCGACCTCGTCGGCTGGGACAAGCGGAAGGACCTCCGCAAGAACGGCTACGGCTTCGTGCTGTCGAACAAGACCGATGCCGTCCCCGTGGACAAGTTCGTCATGGGCGTGGCCGATGACTGGCCCGGGTATATCTCCGACGAGCAGGATGCCATCAACATGGTCGGCGACCTGCTGATGAGCCACACCCGCGGAGAACTCGGTCAGCTCATCTTCAACAACCGGCTCGAAGCGGCGAGACGGCAGGCAGAGAACGAGGAAACGCCGGCAGAAGCACCCGCCACTCCCGAGGTGCCCGTGGCTGAAACACCTGAAACTCCCGTGGAGGAAACCACCGAAGTCCCCGTCGCCGAGACTCAGACCGAAGAGACCGCCGAGGAACCCGCAACCGAAGAAGCGCTCGAGGACCTGCCGGAGGACCTTCCCGAAGCAGAAGAGGAAGCTGAGACTGAAACCGAAACCGCAACGGAAGAAGAGCAGGAAGAAGAACAACCCGAGCCCGAACAGCAGGCTCAAACCGAGGAAGAAGCACCCGAAAACAATGCCCCGAATCAGGAGGAAATGGGGCAGGAAAACGAGGCGCCCGCTTCCGAAACTCAAAAAGAATCAGTAACTTCGCAGAAGGAGGGGGAGAACGAGGCCGAGCAGGAACTGACCGAGGAAGAAATACGTAACTCCGGCTATCCCGACCCCGACATCATAGATTCCGCAGTAGACTATATCAACGGAGAAAAGGGGTTTGCGGAGACCCTTGCCTATCAACAAGTAAAGGACTATGTTAGAACTAACGGTAGAACAACTGAACAAACTGGCAGAAATGCCGGTGAAGCACAGCTGGATGGCAGACCTGTTCAAACTCCCGGGATGGGCGCAGAACGAAGTGGAGGAGAAACTGTGTCAGTGGGTGGAGAAGGAAACGGGGAAGGGACTCCTGGCACAATGGGCGCTTCGGACAGCGGGGTACTTTCTGGAGAGACCGGGGCTCAAGCAACTGGCGAAAACGGACAGCGTACTCGCAAGGGCGCTGTCGGAAGTCGGGACGCCGGACGACGCGGTGGAACTGATGAATCAGGACTACAACTGGCTGATGACGCCGGCGGACAAAGCGTCGATGAAGGACGTACTGGAGAGACTGATAAGCGGGGAACTGAAGCCGGATCAATTGACATTGACGCCCTCGGAGGAGAGTTAGAAGGTCTCCTTGACGAGTTCAACAGCACCCTTCCGTCCGTCACCCGTCAGGTGAACGGAGTCGGAAGGACGCTGTATGCGAACGCACCCGAAGGAATCGCGGAAAGAGACAGGAACAGCGGAAAGCTCTCCCGAAAGAGACCCAAGAAGCAGACCGCGTCCATTTCGCTCGACGGCATGACGCCGAAACAGCAGGCGCTGGCGGCGAAGATTCTCTTCTCTTCCGCAAAACTCGGCTACGCATACGCAAAGACCGAGGGACTTACCACCTTCAACGATTTCCGCAGGTGGTTCAAGTCCAAGTTCGGCGACGCCGTGATGAAGGGGCTCAACTATGACGAGAGTTCCCTCGACGCCTTCATCGGAGAGGTCTGGAATACAAAACTGAACATCGAGGGGAAGCGCCTTCCCCTCTCTGGACATTCTTCCGAAATCCACGACCTTGAAATCAGGGATGAGCGGGATATCTCGGTAGAGGAACGTATTGCAAGACAGCAGAGGGCGAACAAGAAGGGTGTCGCCGTAATCCGCGGAAGCCGTAAGAACATAGCGGAAAGCGTACCAATCCTCACTCCCGGACAATGGGACGACCTCGTAGCCATCGAGCGTCAGTTCTTCGACGAATCCCATAACGATTACGACCACGCATACGGAAAGGGTATGCTCGTCACGAACGGAACGGGAACGGGTAAGACCTTCACGGGCCTCGGGACAATCAAGCGTTTCATCGACGAGGGCAAGGGACGCATCCTCGTTGTCGCACCTGCTTCCATGAAGAAGGAGTGGTCCGACAAGGCGAAGATGCTCGGCATCAAACTCAGCGTCCTTGAGAACACGAAGGATAAGGGAGAGGGTGCTATCGTCACCTCCTACGAGAATTTCCGAATGAACAAGGCCCTCTACGAGGACACGTTCGACCTCGTTGTCTACGACGAGTGCCAGAACATCATCGAGAACCAGCAGGGCGAGGAGACATTGGCTTTCACGGCGCACAAGCGCATCGCCAATAAGGACATCGAAAATGCGGAGGAACGCCTTGCGAGCAACACCGAACTCGGGAAGCGGCGTTCTGAACTCGAAGCAAGGGTGCGTAGCCTGAACACAGAGCGCAAGAAACCCAAGCCGAACAAGGCGAAGGGACAGACAAAGGACGAGCGCATCGCGGAAATCGACATAGAGAAGTCCATGCTTGAAGCGGAAATCCAAAGCCTCACGGCTCAGATTGACGCTATCAAGCCGCAGTTCCGAGACGAAGCCGAGAAGGCCGTCAAGCGCACGAAGGTCCTGATGCTCTCTGCGACCCCGTTCAACACCATAGCGAATCTGCGATACGGCGCCGGATTCGTGTTCAACTACCCGCAGGTGTTCAAGTCCGACGGCACAGAAGTCACCGACGAGGGACAGAAGGAAAGCGCGTTCTGGACGGAGTGGTTCCGTGGCGATCAGCCGATGGAACAGCTGGAGGTGGAGTTCGGCGACCATCTGCTCGACGAGCTCGAGACCTGCTACTTCCGCGAACTGGAGAACGGCTACGACTATTCCCGTGAACACCCCGACGTGTCTGGAATGATAATGGCCACTCGGTTCAATCAGGCTATGGATGCACTGCACGGGCAGAAATACAAGCCCCTGCTCGATAATGCGGGATTCATTGACAAGCCTCAGTGGACCAGCCTTCTCTATGAGACGATGAAGGTCTCCGCCATGCGTGACCGGCTCAAGGAACACCTTGCCGCCGGACGCAAGATTGTCATCTTCCATGACCGTCTGCACCCCACGCAGTCCTCGAAGGAGAATCTTCCGCCCGTTGGCCCGCCGTTCCAGACGGTCCTCGACGTAAACCTCATGGCGAAGAACGCGCCGATAGCGCTCATCGCAGACTTCAAGCGGGATTTCGCCGACGTCCTCAAGTGGGAGGCCGGTCTCGACTACCGTCCCGTGAACGAGCAGGTCATCGACTTCTTTGCAACCGATGAGGACCGTGCGAAATATGCCGCCGAACGGCAGAAGCACGCTAAGGAAATCGAGGAATGGCAGAAGGAGTTGGAGACGTATCTCCGCAACCATCCCGACATGACCGACGAGGAACTGGAGGACGACAATGACTTCCAGAAGATTCTCAAGAAACGCCCGAAGGGAACACAGCTCGAAGCGGAGTCCGTAGCCGTCTACAACGGCGAATGCACCCCGAAAGAGAAGGAGACCGCGAAGGCGCAGTTCAACGATGACAACAGTAAGGTCAAGATTATCTGCGTCACCACCCGTTCCGGCGGTGCGGGACTATCCCTGCACGACACGACGGGCGTACATCAGAGGGTTATGATACAGACGGCCCTCCCGTTCTCTCCGATAGGATTCATCCAGGCGGAGGGTCGTACGTTCCGCTGGGGTAACAGAAGTAATGCAATCTTCGAGTACCCCCGTCTCGGTATCGAACATGAAGTGCGTGTGTTCGCCATGTCGTTCAATGCGAAGGCGGAGACCGTGGAGAACATCGCGCACGGATTCCGTGGAAGGGGTCTCAAGGATTCCATTATGACGGGATTCTATGAGAACTCCGGCAACGTGCCGATTGACGGCGAGGGCATCGGCGGTGTGGAGAGAGACAGGCGCGGAAGCACCCTCACGGGAATGGCGAAGGCGAAGCATGATTACGAGGTCGCCCAGCGCAAGGGATTCAAGCCCGGCGATAAGTCTATCCCCGAGCCGATAGGTTTCAGCATCGCAACGTGGGCGCAGGCTACGAGCGGTGATACCGCACTTGTTCCGTTCGCGGGACGTGGAAGTATCGCACGTTACGTCCCCACCGGCATCACGCTCGGTGTAATGGAGACCGACCCGTCCTTGCAGACAGACCTGCTGTGCACCGCCGGACGCCCCGAACTGAAACTCCGCGAAGGTTTGTTCGGAGAACTGAATCCAATCAATAAGGCCGACGTGGTCCTGCTTGACGGCAACTACGACGAAATGACGGTAGACCCTATCGGTTCCATGAGAAAGGGCTTTTCTCACCTCTCCGAGGGTGGCCGTATGATTGCGATTATCCCCGACAAGTACAATGCGACCGCGGAACTCGGTGCGCTCGCTAAGGACGGCGCCCTGACACGCATGATTATCGGTGTCGGGAAGGGTGTCCTGGACGGTAACAACGAGCCGATGGACATTGTCATCGTGGACAAGGTCACGCGCAAGGAACTCCGAAACAACGCGCCGGCCGCTATAATCAACGACCTTACGAATCTCACGAAGGAACAGCTGTTCGACCAGCTCGAGAACATCAAGGTCCCCGAGCGAATCGTGGACGTTCAAGCTATCAAGTCAAAGAAGGTCAAGGCCGTTCTGACGGAACTGAGAAAGAACAAACTCATCGGTAAAGCCGAACTCCAGCGCGAGGAAACCGATAACCCGCAGGTCTATATCTATATGACCGAAAGGTTCGGAAAGGGCATGAACCAGTCGAGATTCAGCCTCGAGTCATGCGATAACTCCTATTGGATTGACACCTCCAAGTGGCAGTACATCCGCTTCTCGAAAGCGGAAAAGGTCAATCAGGATAATCCGCTCATCCAGAACTATCAATGGCTGAAGGAGACCCTTGCCCTCACGGACGGCGAGTTCCGCAAAAAGACAAGGACGTACGATGCAAGGCAGGAGGACGTGGAGGCTCTGAAGGACCTCTACCGCTCGTACATGAAACTCATCCGCGGTTTGTTCAATCTGACTGAAGCGCAGATTAACCGAGTGGCGCAGGGTCTCAACCCGAACATCAGCGCGTCCGACATTGAGACTCTCGACGGGTACGGTCAGTTGCGCGAGAAGTTCGAAGCCGCCAACCACGGCGACGAGGAACGTCAGGACATGTACGACCGTGTTGCGGACGTCGCCGAGAAGATTGGACTTGTCATCGGTGTGGAGTCGATGGGCAGGGGTTTCGCCGGCGGTTACAACAACCGTTCCAACTCGTTGAAGATTAACCGGCTCACCTGGGGACCGATGAACGACGACGAGCGTGCTACAACCCTGCTTCACGAGTTCATCCACTCTGTTACCAACTATGCGCTGAAGAGTGCTGAGGAGGGCGTCCCTAACGCAAAGGACGGGCTGTACGATTCCGCCAACCTTGCGAGGGATATCTTCCGGCAGATTACTAAGGGCACTCCAGAGGACGTCGCCCCCCTGCGTGGTTACAGCCTCGAGAACGTGGACGAAATGATGGCCGAAATGGCCAATCCGAAAATCCGCGACCGCTACAAGAACCGCCGCATGTGGGTGGATCACTCTGGTTCCAGTCCGAAGGTGTACGGATTCCAAGTGGACGGTGCCGAGGAAACTACCGCGTGGGCTTTGCTCAACGAGGCTCTTGACGGCATTCTCAAGAACTTTGACAAGTCTCTCTTCGACCGCTTCATCGGGCGTAGCAACGACTTTATGTGGGATTTGTCCAAGCCCTACGTCCGCGAGGCAGACAAGCCGAAGGGCAGGGTTTGGGTGAGCGAGGACGGAGACGTTCTCGGAAACGAGGTTGTTCCAGAGACCGACACTGTTGATGACGACTTGTCGGACGAGGAAAAAACAATTAAGGAGAACGCAATCGCCGAAGGGACCTTTATGAAGGCCCCGAACGGGAATCCGACAAACCTGAGCGAGAAGCAGTGGCTTCAGGTCAGGACCGCCGCGTTCAAGAATTGGTTTGGTAATTGGGACATCGCCGCCATGACCACTCCAATCCTTAAAAGCGAGGGAACTTTCACGAATCTTTCCGAAGCGGAGGATTGGGCAAAGAAGAACTTGCAGGGTAAGGGAAGGACTAACCGTTTCACGGGGGATTATATCTCGATAGGCAGGCGTTCCGTCAAGGAAATGCTCAACGAGAAAGCCCTGAAGAACAGTGACTCTATCAACGCTCATCTGTCCGCACTCCGCTCTGTCCTCGACTTCATTGAGACGGGAATCCCCGCGGAAACGCACAGAGACGTACACGGTAGGGACTTCGATGTAATGAGGCTCTATAACGCCATCGAAATTGACGGCGAGCTGTATCGGGTCAAATCAACTGTGAAGAAGGTCCGCTCGGGAGACAGATACTATACCTACGAGGTACAAGAAATGGAACTGATGGAAGAACGCCGGGCGAACCGGGAGTCGGAGGGGCAGAGCCCAGTCACGACCAATAGTCCCATCAATTCCATTACTGGTGCAAAGTTACTAAAAGGCGTCAAAAAAACAAACTCTTCCGAGGAAATTCTTGATTATTCCAAGATTGTGGACGAGAACGGCGAGCCGAGAGTCCTTTATCATGGGACGAAGCGCCAGTTCTGGTCGTTCGACCCGTCTCAGGCGAGAAAATACACTGACGGGATGAACTTCTTTTCTCTCGACAGAGAGTTCTCCGAGTCGTGGATTAATCGTGATGATGACAGACAGCGTTCGCCCGAAGATAACAAGCGTCTTGAGGATGCCTGGCAGAAGTCAAGAGAGCACAAGGCGGAAATAGCAAGACAGCTTGCAAAGACATATGGCAGGGACTACATTGACTCGGAAGAGTGGAAGGAAGCCGAGAAGGGATTTGAGCAATGGGAACGGGACAATCTCGGACTTGACGGAATGACCGTCAGGGAGGCGAGGATGGATCTCGGGAAACGACTCCTTCCTGTCTTTATCAATTCACGAAACCCGTATATCCCCACCGAGCGATACGATATCGACGGGAAGCAGATGCTAATCGACCTCGGCGTCATGGAGAATCCAGACGCTATGGCTGACATGTACGCAAGGGGCGGTGCGTATATCTACTACGAGAGAAAGAGGGTTACTGACGAACTGAAGCGCAGGGGTTATGACTCCATCTACCTCTCTGAGGACGTTTGGTCAGACCCGTCAAAGAATCTGCGTACGCTCGGCGTGTGGGATGCAAACAGAATCAAGTCCGCTACCGATAACAATGGTGAGTTCAATCCAGAGAACAACGATATCCGCTACCGTGAGGAAACCGACGCCGATACCATCGAGCGTCTTGATTCCGAGCCGACCGTCACCGCCTACCGTGCGATGCAGTTCGTCCCGAATCCGAACGGAGACGTGGAATACGACCTCGGGGACGGCAGGGGAGTACAGAGGGGATATCTCTATCCTCCCATGTCCGCAGTCGTGGAAGGCGAGTGGAGACCGCCCGTGCCGTTCAACAAGTGGGAACGTTCCGTCGAACGTCCCGACCTCGTGGACGAGAAGGGCAGATTCAAGCTCGACAAGGGTAACAAGAAGTCGCTGAACGCGGCGTACAACCCCTATTTCCATTCGTCCGGCACGATGCTGAACGACCAGTTCAGCGAGGCGCAGGACCGTGGCAACCTCGTCGTGGTGGAGGTGCAGATTCCAGAACGGGAGGTGTCCGAGCGGAACATGAATCCGTACAAGGCCGAGAAGGCGAAGGACGCCGTCGGCAAGCTCGAATGGAAGGCCGGCCCGATTCAGGGACAGCTGACCGGCACCCGTCCCGTCTATCTCTCCCGCTGGGACAAGCCCGTCCGTATCGTTCCCGTAAGCGAGGTTGCGGACAACGTGGCGGCGCAGATCGCCGGCCAGGTCGAAACGATGCCCACCAACGTGGTGTGGCCGCAACTCCGTTCCGAACTCAAGAAGCGGGGCGTCAAGTTCGTGGAGACCGACAATCAGGGCTATCTCGTCGGCGGGGAGAACGAAGGCAAGTCTTATTCCTCCGTGTACGGCAAGAAAAAGACCTCGAAGGAACAGAGGGAAGCGAAGAAGGCCCGGGACGAGAGGGAAGCCGCAAAGGAACGCATCCGTCTCGCCGAGGTGAAAGCCACGAACGAGACCCTCGACCGCATGGGTCAGGAACTCGGAGTCAAGATTAACAAGGTCGGGCGTTCCGAAATGCCCGCCGGACACAAGACCGCGAAGGGCTACTACAACCCCAAGACGGGCGAAATGACCATCTGCATGGACAACGTGACCGACGAGCGGGACGCCATCGCAACCGTCATCCACGAGACCGTAGGCCACAAGGGACTGCGCGAGCTCTTCGGTCCCCGTTTCCGTGAGGCTATGGTCAATATCTACGCATCCCTCGACGCGAAGGGCAGGGCGTGGGTGAACGGGTATATCGCCCGCCACGGCCTCGGCTTCGGAGACGAGGGCATCGCTCACGGCATGGAGGAATACATGGCGCACCTCGCCGAGAACGGGGACTTCCGCAACAAGACCGTCTGGGAGAAGATTAAGGAAATCCTCGGACGCATCGTGGACGCCGTGTTCGGCACCGACGGCTTCGTGTTCACGGACAACGAGTTGAACTACATTCTCCGTGCGTCCTACGAGCACCTCAAGAATCCGAACTGGCTCGACACAATCCCCGGCTGGGCGAAGGACACCCTGATGAAGCGTGCGCTCGGCATCAACGAGACCGGCCCGAACAGACCCACCGACCCCGAAGGTCCGGGGATGGGTCTCCGTTTCCGTGACGGGGAGACCGGCATCGCCAACGAGGACTACAACGCCGACATGAAGCTCTCGAAGAACGCCGCCATCATGGAGAACCAGAACGCCGACCTCCCCGTGAAAATCGGATATGAGAAAATCCTGAAGGAGAAGTACGGAGACAAGTGGCTCGAGAAGATGAAGGACCTCCGTGACGACGAGGACTACCTCACCCGTCACAACCTCGCAAGCAGTCGCGCGGAGACAGAGGCCCACAACTTCGAACTGTTCAGGTTCACCCCGCTCATGGAACAGGTGCGGGCCGTCCAGAAGAAACTGGTCGGTGACAAGTCCAACAAGCAGTCCCGCGAGGACGCATACGAGCGAATCCTCGACTATATCTACGCCGTCTCCGGCCTCGAGAGAAACGAGTACAAGAACAACGAGATAGAAGCGGAGAAGCAGGACGCCCTGAAGGCTCTCGATGACGCCCTCGCACAGAAGATTGACGAGATCAACAACAGCGGAAAGACCGAGGGCGAGAAGGCTGACGCCATCGACCGCGCGAAGAAGTCCTATGACAAGAAACGTGCGGACACCGTAGTGCGCTACGACGCCATGAAGAAGGACTGGTCTGGTCTGACCTCGCTCACGGGACACCCGTCTAACGAATGGATGTTCGCCGAAGCGGACGCCCGCGCCCTCGTCGATTCGTTCAAGAAGGCGGTCGGGGATGACGCCATGCTCGACGCCCTCTGGGACCGCATCCGCGACTGCACCGACTTCTCGCTTGAGCACGCATACAAGTACGGACTGCTCACACGGGAGGAATTCGAGAGACTGCACGGCACTGCGACCCAGCCGAGAATGTGGCAGTACTACGTCCCTCTGCGTGGCTTCAATGAGGAAACCGCCGAGGAAACCTTCGACTATTCCCGATTCCTCAGCCCGTCCAATGGCGGTGCGGTCGTGAAGGAAATGAAGGGACGTTGGACCGAAGCCGACAACCCGCTCGCCAACATACTGAACATAGCCGAGAGCGAAATCGTCCAGGGCAACGACAACTGGGCGAAGCAGGCCCTCTACCGCTTCGTGCTGAACGCCGGCGAGAACAGTCTGCTCACGCAGGTAGAGCCGTGGTACACCAAGAATCCCGCAACTGGCGAGTGGTCGCTCACGGAACCCTATGAGGGCGAGACCCTCGAGGACTTCGAGAAGCGTATGCAGATGCTTCGCGCCCTCGACGAGCCTCTCGCAAAGAAGGGACGCAGGGGACTGAAGCTCGACAAGATAATGGCGAACAAGGCCCACCGCAACGAGCACATGATCCGTCTCAAGGTGGGCGGCATGGACAAGATGATTTGGGTGAACGGCAACCCCGCTCTCGCAAAGGCGGTGTCGGGCATGAGCAGGGCGCAGAACATGAAGTGGTTGCGCCGCGCCAGCCGTGTCCTCTCCAACCTCTTCACGACCTACTCGCTCGACTTCTCCGTCAAGAACCTAATCCGAGACACCATCTATTCGAGGTCGGCCCTTCTCGTCAAGGAGGACCGCGCATACCGACGTCAGTACGAGAAGAACTGGTGGAACAACTTTGGCTACGGCGCCTTCGCCTTCCCGATGATTCGGCTGGCGGCGCAGTGGGAGAGCGGTAAACTCCAGAGCAAGCCGGAAAATCTCCGCACCAAGAAGGAACAGCAGTTCATCGACTTTATGACCGACGGCGGACAGACGGGCTACACCATCATCAACTCCGTCAATGAAATCAAGAAGTCACTCGAGCGTTCGATGCGCCGTGCGGGAGAAAAGACCGGCAAGGTCACGATTCCGATTCTCGGTTGGTACGCCGAGGGCGTCAAGACGCTCAACGAGGCGTTCGAACTCCTGACCCGATTCACGGCGTACCAGACCTCCCGCGACATGGGACGCTCGGGACAGCGGTCCGCTTCCGACGCGAAGGAAATCTCCGTGAACTTCAACCGCCGTGGCGCTCAGTCCGGCGAGGGCGTGTGGGGTAACATAGCCGCCTACCTCGGTGCGACGCATTACTTCTACAATGCGGGCGTGCAGGGCTTCGACAACTTCCTCCGTCTGTTCAAGACCAACCCCGTCAAGATGGGGACCATCACCGGCGGGCTCGTCGTAATGGGTATGGTAACGCCGTTGCTCAACTCCATGCTCGCCGGCGCCTTCGGTGGCGGAGACGGAGGGGACGACGACTGGTACTGGAACCTGCCCGAATGGGTGAGACGGAACAATATCGTCATCGGAACGGGACGCTGGTATCTCGCAATCCCTCTCGCAGTGGAGTTCCGCGCACCCTACGGTCTCGGAGACATAGCGAGCTCGGCGTTCTGTTACCACAAGACCCCGACCAGAGGCTCGGGCGACGTCCCGTTCGGCGACCTCGCGCTTGACTTCATCAACACGGCGGCGAACATTCTCCCCGTCAATCCAGTCGAAGGTTACACCCCGTCGAACAGCAACATCGGCGACGCACTCATCCGCGCCGTGGCGCCCGACGCAGGCATGTTCTTCGTGGACTGGGCGACCAACAGAGACTACACGGGACGCCCGCTCTGGAAGGAAAACCCGTTCAACGAGACCGTTCCGAAGTCCCAGGGCGCATACGCGAGCACTCCGAAGGGGATCGTGGCCGCATGCCAGAAGATAGCCGAGGTCACGGGCGGACGGATAGATATCGCCCCGGGCCTCGTCCGCGACGCCATGAACAACTACGGAGGCGGTTTCTTCCGTGTGGCCGAGGACGCATCGAAGGTGCTCACGGGCATCTTCGACAACGACCCCGAGCGTCCGTTCCGCTGGGACAACGTCCCGTTCTTCAGCGGATTCACGGGACATATCGACGAGGATCGCATGAACTCCTACGCCGTGAACGCACTGAGGGAGTACGAGGAACTCTCCGAGGAGAACGTGAAACGCCTGAACGCAGTCTGCAACACAAGCGACCTCACCGCCGCTATGGTCTACGGCGACACCCCCGTCCCCGAGCAGTACGAGTCGAAGGTGAACGTGTGGAAAACCCTGCACCCGAAGGCTTACGAACTCGGGCGCATGTACCGCGAGGGCATGAACAACACCTATAAGATGAAGCAGTACGTCCGCGGTGCGAAGGCCGGCCAGTGGCACAAGTCCAACGAGGTCGAGCAGTACGGCGTCACAGCGCTCAAGAAGCAGTGGAAAACCCTGCGGGACGAGTGGGCGGCCATGCCGGAGAACACCCTCGGCGAGAGGTCTCTCAAGGCCGAGAAACTGCTCGAGGTACAGCAGGCGTGGCACACCTACTACGACGCCGAGGGCAACCTCGCCGACCGGCTGATGAAATATGAATATGGCAAGTAGAAGATATGAAACGAGTAACTGAAACAGACATAAGGGTCCTGCGGTCGAGAGCCGGCAGGACTCCCAAGCCGAAGTCGAAGGTCGGCATCGACGGAATGGTCCAGCTCACTGGCAAGGAGTTCGTCTGCACGAAGGATTCCCTCGACATCCTCACCTACGCGGGGCAGTGCAAGGACGCCATGCTTTCCTATTGCAGGCAGGCGGACCGAAGCGCACGCTACTACAAGGGCGAGCAGTGGGGAGACCCCGTGGAGATAAGGGACCGTTGCGGGTGCGTCAAGACCATCACCGAGGAGGAGTACATCAAGAGCCAGGGACGTCCCGCCCTCAAGCACAACCTCATCCGTCCGATTGTCCGCAACGTCATCGGACAGTACCGCAACGCCCCGTACAAGTCTATGGTCTATTCCTCCGACGAGGGCGGTCAGGACGCCGCCGACCAGATGAGCGTCAAACTAAACGACGTACTCCGCTACAACGATTCCGTCGAACGGGACGCCCGCGAGTACGAGTCCTTCCTCGTCACGGGCGCGGGACTGTTCATCACCGGCTACGCCTTCGACCCGACCCTCGGTCAGCCGATGCCGTTCTTCCGCGCGATTGACTACCACCGCTACTTCCAGAATCCCGACGCGGTGGATATCGCCGGCAAGGACGTCCATTTCTGCGGTGACTTCATCGACATTCCCATCGACGAGGCGAAGAGCATCTACGCGCACAACAAGGCGCAGGAACAGGCGCTCGAGGATATCTACACACGGGGGTCCTACACCCTGCCCGTCATGTATAACGCCTTCGTGCAGTCCAACCCCGCCGCAAAGGTGTTCCTCGGCTCTCCGTACGATGACAACTGCCGTGTGATTCGGGTGTGCAGAATGGAAGGCTTCTGGGACCTCACCGTGCACGACTACGCGGACGCTTCCTTCGAGACCTACTCCACACGGGAGTTCCCCGACAAGGAGGCCGAGATCAACGCCGAAATCGCACGGAGAAGGAAGATGGCCGCCGAAATGGACGTGGACTACGACGACCCCGACAGTCAGCTCAAGATTGTCTACGAGAAGAAATACGTCCGGCGGTGGGTCTACTACCACCTCACCCCGTGGGGGCATATCCTCTGGGAAGCGGAGAATCCCTATCAGCACAACGGGCACTGCTACGTTGCGAAGTTCTACCCGCTGTTCCAGGGGCAGGCTTACGGCATGGTGTACGACCTCATCGACCAGCAGAGGATGATTAACCGCATGCTCATCAACCTCGACTTCGCCATGAGCGCAAGCCAGCAGGGCGTCCTCATCGTGGACGAATCGAGCATCCCCGACGACCTCGACCTCGAGGATATCGCGGAGGAATGGACCCGTTACCGCGGTGTCATCAAACTCAAACTGAAGGACGGGGCGCCCGTGCCCGTGCAACTCGCCGGCCATCAGGTGAACATCGGCCAGTTCGAAATGGTGAACCTGATGATGAAGCTGATGATGGATATCTCCGGCGTCCAGGGCGCCATGCAGGGCAAGTCCGCGCCGGCGGGAACTCCCGCTTCCCTTTACAGCCAGCAGGTCAGCAACTCGCAGATAAACGTCCTCGACTACTCCGAGGCGTACGCATGGTTCATCGAGCAGAGGGACTACAAGCTGATTCAGATTACACAGCAGTTCATGCCGTCCGGCTACTCTCCCGCGCCCGAGGGTGGCTCGAAGTTCTACGACGCGGACGAGGTGCGGAAGTACAAACTCAAGAATCAGATTCGCAAGAGCATGGACACCGCCGTGGTGCGTCTGTTCCAGGAACAGTTAATCGCCAACCTGCTCATGGGCGGCGCCGCCACCATACAGCAGTACGCGAACATGGGCGTCCCGTTCGGGAAGGACCTGCTCGCCAAACTCGGGCAGGCGCAGGAACAGTTGCAGAACGGCGGGGGAATCAGCGAACAGCAACTCGCCGACATTCAGGCTTCCCTGCCGGAGGTGGACCCTGCGAGGATGGCATCAACGACAAGATTCGCACAAAGATAAAGGAGGACAGACATGGAAATCGACAGGACTATCACAAACATCTGGACCGTGGTCATCCACGAGCAGGAAGTGTTCCAGCGTGTCACGGACGAGTCGCTGATGAACACCTACCAGCGGGCGCCCGAGGCACCGCACGGGGACGGGAACGTCATCACGGACGACGACCGCGCCTTCTTCGAGCGGTACTACCGCGCCGCCCTCGCCGAGCTGTCACGCCTCCTTGCGAAGCGGACCTACCGCTACGGCGGAAGCATCGTGAACACGCACGACCCCGACACGGGGTACATCACCACCGTCTACACCCTCGCCATGACCGAGAACCATGAGTCGGGCCTCAGCCAAGCCCTCGCCTCGCACTGCCTGGAGTTCATCGTGGCGAAGGTGAACGAGAAGTGGTACGGACGGGGAACCGATTTCGGAAGCGAGACCGAAAAGGGATTCATCCGCGAGATACTCAACCACCGCCGTTTCTGCATCGAACGGCCCTTGAGACCATTCTAAAGTCAAACCATAAAAACACTTTCAGCACTATGTACGCAAAGATTGCCGCGGCGGGCACCAATCCCGCGAAGATTGTTTTCTTCTACAACCGGGACACCCTCTTCAACGACGTGTCCCTCATGTCCAACTACATGGCGAAGAACCTCGCCACGAAGGACGGCAACTCCCTCACCGACGACTACGCCATCAGCGGTGACGAGCAGGACATCGTGGACGTGAGCATCCGCGCCGCCCTTCCCGACATCTACGAGGCGATGACCAAGATTACCACGGCCGTCATCCCCGCCTTCGACGACAAGCACAACTACGCCTCCAGCACCACCGTCGGAAAGGATATCGAGAACAACAACGTCACTGCCGCCGCCGGCGACTACGTGGAGTTCTATATCCTCGACAACCAGGCGTACAACGCCAACGTCATCACGATGGTGGACGCGAGCCTCTACAACTGCCTGAAGCAGGGCGTTCTCAAGGAGTTCTACTCCACGGTCCTCCAGCCGGAGTTCTTCAAGGTCTGCGCCGACCGCTTCGTGTCCGAACTGTTCAAGATGAAGAACCGGCTGTTCCAGCTCAAGAAGAAGAGCGTGGTCAGCAACCTCAATTAGAAGGTGGATTCACCGCCCGTCTGGGTGTGTCTCACGGAGGGCGTCCTGCGAGGGGCGTCCTCTATTATTTTGACGGGGTCCATGCCTCCGAAGGCTATGTAGCACCCGACGGCGGTGGTGTCCTGTATATCGTCGTGCGTCCCTTCCATGGCCTCAATCTTCCCGCCCGGTGCGTTCATCAGCCACATGGCCTCGTCGGCGGCGTCCTGCGAGTACTCCATGTAGTCCCCCTCTCGGATGCGGACGGTGTAATCGTCGTAGGCGAGGTACTTGGTCTGCTTGTTCATGTGCCAGCCGATGTGGCGGGTCGGCTTGTCCTTCGTGTTGTCGGGTGCGGTGCGACGGCGGTAGAGGTTTTCGTAGATGCCGGCGAGGGTGTCGAGAACGGTGTAGGTGTGGTCGCCCTCGGAGACGGCGGCGTCATCGGATTTCTTGTTCTTGGTCTCGTAGGTGTTGGACTCTATGACGAGCAGGGCGTCATCGTAGTAGTGGGCGATCTGCGCCGCCTTGTATGCGAGAAGGTCGGGGTCCACATGCCCCCGCCACAGCGCCGCCCTCTCCAATGCGCCGAACTCGCCGGCCATCGAAATCCTGTCGAACACGGAGATAACGGACCAGTCGGCGCGGTGTCCCCGACCGCCGACGTCCACCGTCACCACGAAGCGGTTTTTGACCTTCTTGCCCTCTATGTTGTTGTCGGTCGGATGAATCCAAATCTTGAGCACCTCGGTCTGCAAGGCGTCGTTCGGGTAGAGGCGCACGTTCTCCATTATCTTCTCGCCCACGGTTGCGTCGCCCCTTATGTCCCCGATGAACTTCGGTTCCTTCACGTTCTTGTGTAGCCACGCGAGAAGGTCGTCCGTGAAGTAGCGTCCGCTCTTGGTCTGGAACGCCTCCTCGGCCGAGCCCGGGTACTCGGATTTCATCTGGAAGTCCGTCCAATGGTGGGACTTCTTGAAATGGTTGTACCAGAAGATGCCGTCGAGCGTCGCCCCCTGCTCGTTCCACTGGTGCCAGTTGTAGTCGGTCCACGTCTCCACGAAGGCGGCGGTGCTCGGGTATCGGTCGAGGTAGTGGCGGGTGTAGCGGGCGTCCACGAACCACGCCACGAACACGGGACGGATTCCTATGGTGCCGGATTTCTTGTTGTCAAGTGCGGCGAGGTACTGCCGGTGGAAGTAGTTGCCCACGCCCTTCGCCGTGGACTCCATTACAATCATGGTGCCCTGCACGTCGGGGACGGTGGAGTAGAGAGCCATGGCCACGTCGTCGCCACGGGCTTCCTTCGTGTCCTTCCACAGACCGACCTCGGACATGTGGACGAGGGAGAAGTCGAAGGAACGGAGGGCGTCAGGCTTCTGCGCCGAGCCAATCTGCACACGGCAACCACGCTCGGGCATTATCCGAATCAGCTCTGTGCCCTCGAAGCGCTTGAACGAGACGGGGTCACTCCAGCGGGGGAGTTTGGCGATGAGGTTCTTGTACATGGTGCGTATGTTCACCGCCTGCGTCTGGTCGAGGGCCACGATGCAGGAGTGCCAGTTCTCGAACCAGTATCTCTGCAACCAGTACATGTAGCACTGCGTGGCGGTCGAGCCGCCCCACTGACGGGCCTTCACCAGAAGCACCCGTATCGGCACTCCCGAGAGCCTCTGCCGTTCGTACTCCCCGACGAGGATGCGCTGTCCCTCGTTCAGTATCAGCGGTATCGCCCGCTTGGTCTCCTTGTCCTGAATCTTTATCGTGACCGCCGCCGTGAACTCGAAGTCGTACTTGAGCCGGAGATTCATCAGGTTCTCCGTGACGAGGTGCCTGTTCTCCTCGGTGTCGTACTGCCCCGTCGCCCTCAGCAGTCCGCTCGCCCCCTTGTATCTCACGAACGCCTTTACGAACGGGTCTGAGAGCATTTCGGTCGGGACGTTGTACTCCACCCCGTCTATCTCGAACTTGGAACGGGGGACCACCTCGCCCTGCGGGTCTCCGCGCACGGGGTCGTAGACGCGGAAGTACTTTCTCCTGCGTTCCCGGTCCTCACGGATCATGGCCTTTATGGTCTCCCTATCTGTCGGCATCTTCGAGGCAGTCCTTCAAGAGTGATATGAGCTTTCTGTTCCTTTCCATGACGGCGCCTATCTCCGCGTTCGCCGAGCCGAGGTCGTCTATCAGCGAGAGGATGTTCTGCCGGAAAGCGGAAAAGTTCACTTTATGTGAATTATTCTTCTCGGAAATGATGTTCAGCAGTCGGCCCCTGCTGACACCGTATCGGAGTGAGACGGCGTCGCACGCCTCCTTCTTCGCCTGCCGTTGTTCGACGCCCTGATGAATCCTGTGGCCGAATATGGCGTAGAAGAAGGTCACTATCTCGTCGTTGCGTCCAGTGCGTTTGGTGTATTCCGCCATAGGGACGAGAGACCGATTCCGACTAACCGAAACAAATATAAATGTTTTAATCGGTTTTCACAAATTGTGAAGATATTATTTGCCATAGTATCTATTTTCGGACCGTAATTTAAGTTACGTGTTATGCCCGAGAACGATATGAAAACCCAGGCAGCCTCCCTTCCGAAGTATCGGGAGAGACTGCGCGGCCGTTATCCCGACGTCAATCCGCAGTCCGATGAGGAGTGGAACGACCTCGCGGAGAGGGCCTACGGCGAGGACGAGGCGAGACTCAAGGGCTTCGAGGACAACAACAAAGTCATCGAGGACCTGCTTGACTCCGACAAGGACCTCGCGTCGGTCGTTTCCGAAATGATTGTCAATGGCACCCCGTTCCGCGCCGCCGTCGCAAAGTTCCTCGACCCCGAGTCCCTCGTGGCGAAGGAGGGCGACGAGGACTACGAGTACTACCAGAAGTCCGCCGACGAGAGGAAGGCCATGGGCCGAGCGCACCGCGAGAGAATCGCCCGCAAGCGTGCCAACGAGAAGGACGCCTACGACAACATCGACAAGTTCGCCGAGAAGCATGCGCTGGAGTCTGCCGAGAAGGACGCCTTCATCGCCTTCGTGAACGAACTCTACAACGACCTTTCCGACCTCAAGCTCTCCATGAAAACGCTGGAGAAGCTCTACAAGGCGATGACCTTCGACGAAGCCGTGGCAGAGGCCGCGGAGGCGGCGGGCATCGACGCGAAGAACCAGGCAATCGAAGCCGCCCGTGTCAAGAAGGCCGATGCGGTTGCCGGAGACGGCGTCCCGACCCCCGTCGGAGGAAGTTCCCCCGCACCCGAGAAACCCAAGTCGAAGCCGACAATCTTCGACGACTTACCGAAACGTAAATTCTAAACAAACTAACAAAAAGCCATGAAGTTCCCTTCTTACGCACCCAGATTTTCGCGTTTCATCGTCGGCCCCGGCTCCGCCGAGGTCACTGAAACCACCACTTCCCAGTCCAGCGAGTTCGCCGCTGTGGACGGCACCACCGTCGTCGGCGAGAACGCCCCCTCCACCACCGTCGTCAAGGCGGGTTACATGGACGACGATCTTGACAAGAAACTTGTCCTCGTCCGTCCGCAGGACACCCCTATCGACACCTTCACCCGCACCATCGCCAACAACGTGAAGAGCGAGGCGTGGGAGGCCGGCGGTTGGGAAATCGGCACCCGTGAGGTTTGGGACCGCCTCGACAGCGCCTACTCCTCCGGCACGACCATCACCGTCAAGAACCCCGACATGTGGAAGCCGGGCGACACCATGATTGTCCACACCATCGGCAACTCCCCGGACTACGCCGACACGGGCATCAAGTTCGACAGCGCTTCCCCCGCACAGCCCGTCGCCCTCATCGTCAAGAGCATCAGCTCTGCCAACCTGACCGTCCAGCGCGTCGGCGCCCTCACCGCGAGCATCCCCGCCCTCGACGACGAGTCCATCCTCCAGCGTCTCTCCCCGGCCGTGTCCGAACTCGAGGCTTCCGTGGAAGGCTTCGCCATCCAGCCGAGCGACCGCAAGTACTACAACCAGACCCACATGACCCAGGTCGAAGAGTCCGTCATCCACAGCCTGCTCAAGAAGAAGGTCGCCATGGACTTCTCCGTGTACAAGGAGCAGACCCTCTGGGACTTCAAGCGTGGCATGGAACTCTGCAACCTCTTCGGCGTCGGCGGTCTCTCCAAGAACGCGAAGGGCGAGCTCGTCCACCACTCCACCGGCCTCTGGTGGCAGGCTAACAAGCAGACCTCCGTGGACTACTCCGCCGCCATGACCGACCAGGACTGGAACGCCATCGGCCGCTACATCTTCGAGGGTAACAACGGCGCCGACCGCCGTCTGCTGTTCGCCGGTAACGGCCTGCTCGAGCAGATCGCCAACGTCAAGTCCTACCAGAAACAGCTGGAGGCGAAGAACACCGAAATGGTCCTCGGCCTGCGCGTTTTCCGCATCGAGACCCCGTTCGGCGAACTCCTTGTAAAGCCGATGAACTCCCTGTTCGAGGGCTACTTCAGCAAGTGCGGTCTCGTCATCGACCCGAACTTCGTCAAGAAGTACGTCATGGAGCCTCTGACCACCACCCAGCTCGACCTCAACAAGACTGGTCAGCGCCGTGTGGACAACGCGGTCCGCATCCACGAGACCTACTCCCTGTTCCTCGAGAACCTGCCTTGCCACTGCAAGATTGTTCCTTCCGCCTAATCGGAGAAACCCTCATAGACGGGCGGTGGTGTGAGACAGTCACCGCCGCCCGTTTTTAATTCCAAAAAGTATGGCAAAAAAGACTTATAGGACCCATTCGCTCAAGAGCCTCCTCCTCATGTTGAAGGACGAGGACGGCAACCGCGTCGAGGTCAAGTTCTACGGAGGAATCCAGATTGACTCGACCGCGAAGTTCACCACGAAGAACGAGAAGATTCAGGCCCTGCTGGAGAAGTCCAGCGGTTTCGGCAGGGATTACTACATCGAATCCGTGGTGGAGGACGCCCCCGTCGCAGTGACCGCACCCGCCCCGAAGGAGGAGAAGAAGTACGAGCAGGTTCCCGCGCAGAAGGAGAAGCCCATCATGCCCGAGGTCAAGGGCAGTGAGCGTTTCCGCAACCTCGTGGAAATGAAGAACCGCATGAAGGAACTCGGCATCGAAATCGAGAAGGACGCGAACTACGCAAAGACGAAGGCGACTGCTGTCGCCGCCGGCTACGACTTTCAAATCAAGAGATAAATGACAAGAGCAGAACTCATACAGCAGGTTGCCCTGCGGATGGACGAGGTGTCCCCGGACATCACCATTGCCAACCTCTCCGTGGACGGGTCGGACAACAACCCGCTCTACACCCTCATAGACGGTCTCGTTGATGGAGGGATGCTTGAGCTGTTCTCCGTGGCCCAGTACTGGCGCCTGCCGCAGAAGGCGTTTGCGTACAGTTCCACGGCATCTTCGAACCAAATCATCGTCGAGGCTCTCCCGGACGCCCTCGGCGACAGGGAGTCTGCCGGCAACGGGGCTGCGGAGACCGTAACGGCGAGGAAGGTTATCCGCCTGAAGGTGCCCGATGATTTCCTCCGCGTTGCCGAGATCAACTGCGACGATTTCCTCCGTCCCATCACGGAGGTCGCCACGGAAATCTCCGAGGCGGGGAAGCGCCAGCACAACCGCGCCCTCATGGGCAAGGAGGCCAGGCCCGTCGGCGTCATTTCGCACGGAATCTGGAACGGCGAGCAGAAACGTGAAATCGACTGCTATTCGCTGTCCGGCGGCACGTCCGTCACGGCGTCGAGCGGAATCGCGGCGTCATACATCGCAAAGCCCGCGACCATTTCCGATTCCTCTCCCGCCGTCACCGTGGAAACGGCGCTCGGCGGGTCGTCCGTCCTTATCCCAGCCCTCGAGTGGCTCATAGCCGCCCGCACGTTCGGGGCGAGGGGAGACGCAAACCATTCGGCGATCTGTCAGCAGAACGCCCAGAACGTACTTGTGTAACAGAAAACAAAAGAAACACGATACAGCCATGATGAACAGACAAGAAATCATAAAAGCCGTCAATAACTTCCGCGGTGCGAACAGAGAGTTCTCGCAGGAAATGGGCCCCATCTTCGAGTCCCTTCTCGCGCTCATCACCCCCGTGGAGGCTTCGGATATCACGGCCCTTACCAACGAACAGCTCGACGCTCTCCAGCCCGGCGACGTCGTGGCGAAAAAGACGGGCAACCAGTACCACACCTACATGGTGTCCTACAAGGGCGAGGGTTCAGGCGAGGGCATCTGCCTGACCTATGTCGCCGCCGGTCTCATCGAGACTGTCTCCTACGACCGCACCGATTCCGGCTGGGCGTACAACTCCACCGACGTGTGCCCCATTGAGTACTAACGACCGATAACCCGAACGAGCCATGTCAGCAGTACATTCAAACCTCATGTTCGTACAGAACGGAAGCGGCGGGCAGGGATGCGGTTGCGGATGCGACGGAAGGGGACAGGCAATCGTGTTCCGTTCCGTCTGGGACCGCCTCGTCCATCAGCTGTTCGGCTCGATTCCCGTCGGCATGGTAGCCGAGGGTCAGTTGCCGGACATTCACATTTACACGAACGTGGTCCTTCTCAACGACGAGGAGCCCTATTCCTTCGCCGTAATCACGGACGACGGCTCCGCGCCCCAGCCGCATGACGTGATCCAGTACAAGGACAAGTTCTATATCATCGGGGCAGTGACACAGCAGGGGAGTTCCTCCTCATCCGGCTCGAACTCGGGTCAGGCAGAGTATCAGGGGAACACAGACCCCGGCAACTCGGGCTCCGAGGGGAATCAGGGGACGAGCAATCCGATTAACCCGAGCGGACCTGGACAGCAGGTCGTAAATCCTTAAAACAACCGATAACAATGGCAACGGTAACATACAACTGCACGGGATGCGTGGTCATCGACCGCGCTGTCATCGACGCATACAACATACTCACATCAACGGAGGAATACGTCTCTTCCGCAGAAAGCGACCGCGCTACTGCGGAGGAGGCCAGAGTCCTTGCCGAGCAGGGGCGTGTCCAGCAGGCTTCCGACGACCACGGCGTCGCGCAGGAGGACCACCGAATCGCGGTCGCCGACCACGGTACTGCCGGTGATGACCACACCACGGCGACGGGAGACCACCGCACGGCATCCGACGACCACACCACAGCAGTGGCCGACCACGGCACGGCGAGTGACGACCATGTGGCGAGCACCTCCGCGACCGACCGTGCCAATGATGCGGCGGCGGCCGCCGAGCACATGGTGGACATTCATCAGGGCCCTCCCGGACCAGAGGGCAAACCCGCCGTCCTCGGGAACAACGGGAACTGGTGGACATGGGACGAGGACACCGAGCAGTACGTCGATACGGGTCAGCGGGCGCAAGGTCCGACTGGCGCGACGCCTAACTTCGCCATTGGCACGGTCAGCACCGGCGCCGCAGGATCGCAAGCGGCGGCCACTATCACGGGCACTACCGACAACCCCCTGCTGAATCTCACAATCCCGCAGGGTCTCAAGGGCGACCAGGGCAACACGGGTAGTTCTGTGGACTATCCGTACGAGCTTGTGAACAACGAGACGACGGACGATGCCACGAAGGGTGCGACCGCCGCGAGCGCCAAAAGACTGAAGGACGAACTCAGTCAGTTAGAGGCCGATTTGACTGAATACGAATACGAACGAGGACAGATTGACGAGGAAAACGATGCGAAGGTTTTTGGCGGCTCTCCCGTTATTATGCCATACGGCCTCACCAAACTGAATTGGGAACAGGCGAATCATTCCCGCAAGGTAGCATTTGAAAACGGGGAAATCGTTTTCTATGCGAGTGGGGTTGCGGGGTGTTTGGCATCACAGGCAGACGCAAACATATTCAACGAATCGAAGGCATTTCTTCAAATAGACACATCTTCCGACTTTTGGACGAACGATGCTCGGCAACTGAAACTCGATGTCGAGTATAGTTGTGGTTATGCGGCAAATCTTCGCATCTATTATCGCAAAGAAAACAATACGAATTTGGGATATACGGATGCCGCGATACCATCGGGGACGGGAACCACAACGGTAGATGTTAGGTCTTTATTGATGACCGCCCAACCATCTTCGTATTCACACATCAACCAAATAACCGTAGGTGGATTCTATCACCAGGGAGAAACCTACGGAACGATACAGGCAAAGACTGCCGGATTCTATTCTACCTATGTCGGTGCAATTCCGGGAGTGGAATCGGCATTGGGTGGCATCGAAGACAAGGGGAAATGGTTGGAAGAAACGAATCTTGTTTCTATCGCCACAAAGACCACCGGGAAATACGCAAAGTATGAGGATGGATATATCTATTCAACTTCTGCTTCACTTGAAACATACGAAGTTGCGGTGGATAATTATGACCAAATTATTGTGCGTGTTGCGGGAAACGGCACAACGGCGGCGGCTATCGCTTTTTATGGGGATAATGCACCGGACAATTATTCTTATCTTGGTGGTGTTCAATCCGAATCAACAACGGGGAAATGGTTTGTCGCATCCGTTCCTGTTGGTGCGAAAACGATGGTTGTAACGAACTATTATGCGGATGTTCCTACTCCGAAAATTCTTGGACAAAGTTCCAAAGAATTTCGAGCATTGAAGGATGCGGACAATACCCCGTGGATTGACGGGACGAATCTCCTTTCCGGTGCAACGAGAACGACGCAGAAATACGCAAGATATTCCGATGGCGTATTACCGACATCGGGGGCAGCAAACGAAATCGAGGCCATCCAATTCTCCGTAGTCGGTTATGATATTATTTGGGTATATGTGGCATCCTCGGATGCAGTCCCGGCAGCGATTGCCTTCTATACTTCCGCAACTCCGGGGAGTGGTTCGTATATTAAGGGCCGTAGTGTTCAAATCAAAGCGGGATTCCATTGGTATTCCGCAATCGTTCCATCGTCTGCCGTTTGTGCGGTTGTGTCGAATAAATACGGCTATCTAATTAACCCGGTAATTATGGGGGGCAAGGCAGAACCGATGAAACTTCTTTCGGAAACAGGAGAAGGGATGGCAAAAAAGACATCCTATTCCGGTCTTGCTCTCAATAAATTATTCTACCACCACATCAATGTGGAAGTGGAGAGTGCCTATACAACCATCCCTTCGCAGTCCTTAATGGATATTCGATATGCAAAGGAACTTGGTTTCGATTTCATCGAGGCGAATGTGCAGAAGTGTTCGGACGATGTATATGTAGTTAAGCACGGAAACAACGGGACATTGGGTGCGGGTGTGAAACTGATTGGCGGTGGCGATTGTTCTACGGTGCGTTTTGACGAAGTGACGAGCACCTGGCTACGGGAAAATGTAGTTTACGATTCCACGATTGCGAAGGACTGCGTTTCTATTCCTACATTGGAGGAGTTCTGCAAGGAAGCAAAAAACCTCAATATAGGTATCCTTGTCGCCGGATATACGAACGCAGACGATGTTCTTCCCATCGTTCGTAAGTATCTCCCGGACGAAAAGACGGTCTTTCTTGGACTGACCGAACGAGGGGACTATAAGGGTATGATTTCGGTATGGGAAAGTATCTCGTCCGTGGATGATGCGGTGGCATTTGTCGAACGGTATGGATTGCCGTTTGAACTTGGATGGAATATAAGTTCATACCTCGGTGCGACACAAACCCTCATAGATTCCGTGGTCGCAAAGATGCACGAAATGGGTGCGTTGGTTGGTACTGCGTATGTAAATGCGACAAACGCAAAGAAGGCAAAGGAAGATGGACTCGATTTCCTCGGCTCTACTTATAAGGTGACGAATCCTTCCTTGATTGGAAATCTACACAACATCAAGAAGATGAACGATTCGGCATTGGTGTTGAGTTCCGGGGCCTCATACGATTCCGCGGCGGACAAGATAACAATGTCGAACGGTGCGACCATCACCCTTCCCAATACGGGACACGATTCCGACTTCGTGAAAATGAGTCTGTCAGTCCGGCACACGGGAACCATCAACATCTTGGTCGCAGGGTTGGATATGGTGAGTTATTCCCTCTATAACCAAACTGGTGATGGAATGGGTACAATTGACCTTTCAAGTGTTATCGAAATGAGCCCTACGATTGTGCAGATTGTGGCGGTTGGCTCTGCCGAAATTTTGGAGTTATCCATCGTTACTTCTTTGGTTATGTAATACGGCCCTAATTAATAGAAATTATGACATTACAAGTAATAAAAGCCAAAGCCAAAGCCATTCTTTTAAGTGACAATCTCGACTTCCGGGATTACTATGATTTCGTGGAAGAACTTGCTGAAATGGACATCGAAACCGAGCTAAATCCGGCCCTAATTGATTGAGATATGACTGAAAAAGAAACAAAGATTTTGACGGACTTGGTGGAAAAGTTCGGATTGTATGAGGATGAATGTAGCAACGAAATACATTTCCTCGCAGAACATAACTTCAATATCCAAAAGGAAGTTGTGGACTTCAAAAGACAGGCATTTCACACCTGTTATCGTGAGTTGCGGAATGTGGTGGAACACCTACAAAGTAAACAAGAATAATTCTATACCAACTTTATGAAAGTCGTTCATTTTACCTTCGCCATCGAAACGCCAGATGCCATCCACCCGGAGGTGGTGGCAGAAGAACTGCTGAACATCTTCGACCCGTTCGGGGAAGATGGGAAACTGCACGGAACAATTATCGAAGTTAAGTCCGAAGATTGGAACAAGTAAGCCACTCTCTGCCCTAATCGACTGACTTGGGAACGCCGAAAACCGCGGGTGTACGGCGCGGCGAGTAGGCTTCCCTCTTAATAAACACACATAAAAGGCAAAGGAATATGCAACGCATTTTGCAGAGCATCTGGCTCAAACAAATGGACATCGTGCAGAGTCCGGGCGGGTGGTTTGCCGGCCTCGGCCTGTTCGTGTTGGAAGCGCTGACGGGTGGGAAGCTCGTCATCTACACGGTGGTCATTGCGTCCATCATCGACCTGGCCTGCGGCATCGCGGTAAGCCAGAAGAAGAAGCAGTTCACCTTGTCGGAACTGATGCGGAACACGGTAGAGAAACTCGCCGTGTACGGAGCCGTACTCCTCGCGTTCCTGTGCCTCGACAAGGTCATCTCGGCAGACACCACGCTCGACATAGCCATCACATCCGGCCTCGTCGGAGCCGTGATTACCATGTCGGAGGCGTGGTCGTTCTCGGCGTCTCTCCTTATCTTGTTCCCGAAGAACTCGTTCCTGCGCCTAATGCAGAAGGCGCTGACCGGCGAGATCGCGAAGAAACTCGGTTGCGAGCCGGAGGAGGTGGAGGCAATCCTCAAGACCTACCGCGACAAGAAGCCTCAGCCCCGCAACGAGAAGGGGCAGTTCGTTAGCAAGAAGAAATGAGAATCCTCGTAGACAACGGCCACGGGACCAGAAACTTCACGGCTGGGAAGCGTGCCCCCGACAACTCGCTGTACGAAGGCGAATGGGCGAGGGAGGTCGCTTGCATGATATGCGACCTTCTCCAAGCCGAGGGGTACGACGCAAGACTGCTCGTCCCGGAGGAAAGGGATATCCCACTCTCCACACGGGTCGCCCGTGCGAACAAGCACGACAAGAAGTCCACCATTCTCATTTCAATCCATATCAACGCCGCCGGAAGCGACGGGAAATGGAGGAAGGCACGCGGGTGGAGGATATTCACCACCCGTGGAATTACGGAGGCGGACACACTCGCCGAACAGATATGGCAGTCCGCCAAGTCTACGTTCAAGTCTCCGCTGACCGTCGGATCGTATTCCAACCAGGAGTACGGGCACGACTGGGAGAACGACTTTTACATCATCAAGAAGTCCTACATGCCGGCAGTCCTGATTGAAAATTTCTTCATGGATAACAAGGAGGACTGCGAGTACCTGAAAACCCCTCTTGCAAAGGCTACCTGCGCCGAGGTTGTCGTCGCCGGCGTGAAGAATTATTTGAGAGGATAATCTCTTAACTCTATACCAACGCCATGAAGGTCTTTATATCGGTTCTTCTCTACCTCTGGCAACTCCCGCAGAATCTGCTGGGGCTGTTCCTCGTCCTCTTCCTGCGTCCCGAGTTCCACATTGACTTCCGCACCTCCCGCATCTACTACTCGACGGAAATGCGTGGCGGTATCTCCCTCGGAAGGTACATCATACTGCGGGACACATACTGGGAGAAGGAAGGGGATTCCGAACTGCACGAATACGGGCACGGCAGGCAGTCCCTTTTCCTCGGCCCGCTCTATCTGTTCGTGATAGGGATTCCGTCAATCCTATGGGCGGCGTGGTGGAACGAGGACAGGGGCGTGTCCTACTATTCGTTCTACACCGAACGCTGGGCCGACCTTCTGGGCGGAGTGAACAGATGCGAGTAAGATGAAGCGGATCGTGCTCATACTCGCAGTCCTCATCCTCTCGCTGACGGGGTGTTCCCGCAAGATTATCGAGAAGGTTGTGTACCAGCACGACACCACTTTCGTAAACCGCAGGGACTCCCTTTATTTCCGCGACTCCATTTACGTCAAGGAATACGTCAAGGGCGACACAGTGTACATAGAGAAATTCAAGGACCGCTACGTCTATAAGGACCGTTGGCGTGACAGCATCGTTACGAAGGTGGATTCCGTGGCCGTGGAACGTATAAAGGAAGTCAAGGTAGATAAACCCTTGTCTTTTTGGCAGAGGCTCAAAATCGGCTCATTCTGGTGGCTTCTCATAGGGCTCGCCGGCTGTCTCGCATGGATATTCCGCAAGCCGATTCTTGCTTTGATACGGAAATTCATTTAAACTATACCCGCCGGCGTCCGATGATTATGTCGGAAGTATGATTCTGACAAAGGCGGGGTCCTCATACGGGGGTATGAAAAAGCCCTCGGACCAATATTGTAATGTAGCACCACCCACATTTACAACGATTCCCGCAAGCGAGAGTCCAAGGGCAAGAGTCCTTACTCGTTTGCGGGTAAGTTGTATGTGGATGGTGCATTACAAATATACGAAATCATGCCTGAAAATCAAAACTTTGCGAAACAAATTATTCTTGAGTTCCTCGATTTTATCCGATACAAGATAGAGAACGACAAACTTACGTTGGAGGAAGCGGAGTCCATAGCGAAAACCATCCAGTGCAACATGTCGCTAACTGGCACCGCCGGAGACGTGATAGCGTCCCCGACCAACCTCAAGGACTGCTGCTCAATCACAAACGCAGTGTCCCTCGTCGGATCGTTCAACCTCGCCACCGCGTAATGATTACGGAGGCCGCGCTCATCACGGCGAGCTGTGTCCTTTTCGTGCAAATGGGTCTATCCGGCGCGATACAGGACGTGGTCGGATTCCGTTCGGAGATTCTCTCATGCCCGAAATGCAGTACATTCTGGTCCGTTTTGGTGTACCTGCTCGTCACGGGGAGCGGAATCGTCGTATCGGTTGCGGTCTCCTTCCTTTCATCCTATTCCGCATTGTGGCTTTCGTTACTGTATGACGCCCTTGCGAAACTATACAACGACTGCTATGAAGCAATATACGAAACCGATGACGCCTCCGCGGATGCCGAAGCCGGTGCCGATGGTTCCGAGACCGCAACCGATGAGGTGTCCTAAATGCAGATGAACATGAATCTCTATGAATTAACCAAGAAGTACGGGGACGGGAAAGGGGAGGACACCATGTGGGCCACCCTCGCCATTGTCTCCGACGCCGTCGAGGCCGTTATGACCGAGCCGGAGAAGGACTCCCTCGCCCGAAAGGTTTACGGCGTCATGTCCGGCAAGCACTACAACGAGGAATTCGCCCGTCAGGATGTCTCCAAGATGTACTACGTGGACAGGAAGGGCGAGAGGCATTTCGGACCGTATTGGTCGGACGACGCCATCCGCTCTCTCTACAAGCAGTACAAGGACGAGATACCCAAGTACAACTGCTGGGACTTCGCGGTCGTGATGAACATGATAAAGTCCGACTACTGCCCGCTTCTTTCCGAGTGGTTCCCTGACGACAACGAGGAAATGAAAAACGAAAGGATCGTCCGCCTTGCACTCAACTGGCTCAAGGACGAGGATAACCCTTTCGGTTACACGAAGGCGTGGAGTTATTTCAATTCGAAGGACTGAGCGCCCCGAGAATCTCCTCGAATTTCCTGAACATCTCCGTCTCTGCCTTGTATGCGCCAGGGACGGAGAGCGCGTTCTCCTTCCTCTCTACGAGGTGCATGACGGATGCGTGGTTGCGTCCCATCATCCGTCCTATGTCGGTGTAGGAGTATTCCTCCTTGTGCAGTTGGTACGCCACGAAGGAACGTATGGTGGTGGCGACTGAATCCCGTCCTTCGTTGAGCTTGACACCGACAGCCTGCTCGGCGGCGGCGAGCACCTCGGCGTATCTCTCGGCTATCGGGGTCGGGCAGTTGTATCTCTCCCGCAGTCGGCGGAGTACCTCCCTGAAGCAGTCCTTCGTGCTTGACGACCATTCGGGGAACGTACCGTCCCCTCTGTCGAGTTCTGATAACACACGGCTGGAGTCAATGTATATCTCCTGCACCTCGTCCCATGTCAGCAGGGTCAGCACGCATTGTTTCATAGCTGGCCCTCCCGTTCCTTCTCTATGGATTCCTTCGCCCGACGGAGTTCCGCCCACTGCATCTTGAGGGTTTCTTCTTCGGCGGCGATGCGGTTGGCACGCCCGTCAAGGTGGATGGTCATCTTGTCCAGTTCTTCCTCCCACTCGTCGAGCTCTTCCGAGCGGTAGAACACCCATGCGATTCCGAGGATGACAATTATTGCTATGATTGCGAGCATTGCGTAAATGATAATCATGGCTATTTGCGGAGATAGAAGTTAGACAGCAGTTGCTCGTCCACGATTCCGTCTGCCGGCTGTTCGCGGACGAACTTGAAGATTTTATCAACGACCTCCTGGTCTACGGATCGGTCGGCAAACAGAAGTATCAGCCGTGCGAGTTCATTCGCTTCCTCCTGCCATATCTGGATGTTCTTGTAGTTGTGAGCGGAGTCTACCTCGAAGATATCTTGCATCAGCATGTCTTGAAGGTAGCACGCATCACGGACGGCTTTGGTGTACCGCGTGAACACCTGCTTCTTCTCACGTTTGAACGCTTCCCGATTCTTTGCCATGAGCCACTCGTTGTTGCGGAGGATGAGGTCCATTGCGATGCTCATCATATAGAGTGCATTCACCTCAAGTGAACATTGCTTTAAGGTCTTTTCCATGGGTTAGTCTTTCTGTGGCATTTAACATTGACGGGAGTTGATACGGCCTTTTCCGGCGTCCATCCGTAGGCGAAGATTCGGTAATAGATTGTTCTATATGGCAGACCAACAATATCGGAAACCTCGGAAATCGTTTTCATTTCTCCGTTGTACTCTATCCGAACATTTCTCCGAGTGTTGTTCCCCTGCTCTTTTGCCGTTGCCCATCTACAATTCGACGGCTCGTAATTACCATTGATATCGATACGGTCTATCGAATGATTCTTCGACGGACATTCTCCCATGTCCTCAAGGAAATTCTCGAAAGAGTGCACCCATCTGTCGCATACAATGATACCGCGACCGCCATAGTTTTTATACTCGACATAAGACGGAGTATTGCACCTCTGCTTCATGGCGCACCAAATGTTGTACGTCCTCGTTTTGGAACGTCCGTGTGTGATATTCCTATCCATGAGAACGTCCATTTTGAGACAGCCGCATGACTTTGTCTGCCCGCATGACAGCAAAGAGCCACATACGTCTTTTTCTGTTCCACAATCGCACAGACAGCGGTAGCTCTTCCTTTTGTGTTCATCTTTTGCAGGCCCGATGACGACAAGCCTTCCGAAACGATCTCCGAGTTTAATCTTCCGTCTCGGCTTCAGTGCTTTCTCATTCATGGTTTTTCAGTTGCTCTATCAGTTCATCGGCGAGGGCTATGGCATCTTTCACCGCTATCTTGCGGTCATTGTCGAATACGGAGTAGCAGGATTTGCTTTCGTTCACGAGGCCGGCGAGGATGCGGCCGGAGACCTCGGCCCGGAATGTTTCCCAATAGGTGTCATCGAAGCGGAGTTTCCCAATAATCTGGGCGGTTGGTATGTCCGTCCGATGTTCATTCATCCACTTTTCAATCCTCTTCACGGTGCTCTTGCCAGAGCTCTTGCCGTTCTCAACAGCGGAGAGGGTGGCCCTATGAACGCCGACGAGTTCGGCGAACTCTCCCTTCGTCTTGCAGATTCCTTTCAGTCTCGCCCAGTTGAAGGTGTCCCTCACATAGTTTCCGTACTCAGTGTTGCCCATTTCTTTTCTCTTTAAAGCGTTTCAGTATCTCTTGGTAGAATGATTCCTCGGACTGGAACTCGGAGAGCATCTGGTCGGTGCCGTGCATCGGATTCAGGTCGATTGCTATTTTCACAATGTCCCGAATGTCAAACCATGTCAGCACCCCGACCACCAATACTTCTTTGGCGAGGGATATTGACGGAACTCCGTGAAGCGTGTAGATTTTTGGCGCGTGTCCGTCCCATTCAATCTCCCACCTCGACCACCAGTGTTTCTTGGTGAGCTTGACGTAGTGGAGTATTCCGTCGGCGTTGCAGAGTTGGTATTTCTGTTTCATGGTTACTTGTCGTTGTTTCTGTTTCCCATCAGCGTACCGACTGCGTTCCCGATGAGAAGCCACGACTGGGCAGTGTGCGTCTCCACGGTTTCGATCAGGGCCATACCTCGGCAGAGTCTGAGGATGGCGGGGTCGTTGCGGTATTGCTCGGGTTGTTTTGTGAGGATTCGGCAGATGACGATGAAGGCCCTGTTTCCTCCGATTGCCTTTGGTCTCCCGATGATCTCGTAGACATAGTATTTGCAGGGGTCTCCGTTGTTGGTGACGCTTTTCCATCGGATTGACCTGCGTGAAAGGTGTGATTTCTTTACCATGATTTATAAATGGTTATTGGTATTTATAGGTTTTTATAAAAGGGCGTGGTCTTTATTCATGGCTGATAGGAAAGTGTGTTCATTGAAAAAAGGTTGTCACGCCCTATGAGAAGGGTGCGGTGGGGTGAAGTGTATTACGTTTTGGTCAATTTGAAGAAGTATGCTATGCAGTATGAAAAAACTGAAAGACCCTGCCAACCTCACGGCGGGCTTTTCCGCACCCGTAAGTCAGTCAATTAGGGCCGGAAAATTATCCAATATAATTTGGATGAGTGCATATAACGAAGTTTAATCCCGTTCCGTGGTTATGTCCACACTTCCTGCAAGAAGAAGTACCGACAAATCTATCTTCGTAGAATGGACATTTCGTTAATGAATGTTTACCTTCGGTTTCATAAGGCATTTTGCCTGTATAAGTCCCATTATCTTTCATATTCGTTCAATTAGGACCGGGAATGACTTACTTCTTCGTCTTCGGGCCGAGTGTTCTGCACATAATCTGCGTAACGAGGCAATCGAACTTCCCTTCCTCGTTCAGCACATCGCAAACTGCACAATTAATCTCGTTAAGGTACTCCTCGTCTATGCAAAAATCGTCCGGGATAGACAAGTCGATGATGATTCGTTTGGCTTTACTCATAGCGGTAGCAAGTTTGGTGAATTTAGACTTTCATAAAGTTGGTATGGATTTATTCGTC
>Ga0310786_10000486_pt1 | contig 64814 bp, 51 predicted proteins | sample AusTroGonzalo_MG_FD_203881 | JGI IMG/M metagenome (GOLD analysis project Ga0310786, IMG submission 203881) | Bovine rumen microbial communities from tropical cattle in Woodstock, Queensland, Australia - Gonzalo_03 (v2) (version 2) | ecosystem: Host-associated > Mammals > Digestive system >...
GTGAAGACGGCCTGGATGGTCACGCCGGCCTTGACGAGCTGTTCGATGCCGATGCAGCCGATGTTGTTGTAAGCGAAGACGACAGCTTTCATGCGGTGTCACTCCTGTTCTTTGGGTTGAGTATTGTTTTTGCGATGAATCGATTCGATGAAGAATTGCGGGCGGGAACGGGCGTTCAGGTGGATCTTGCCGATGTACTCGCCGAGGAGTCCCATGGACGCGAACTGCGCACCCATGAGCACGAAGACGACTGCAAACATCGCGAACGTGCCTCCGAAGCCCCAGTCCTTGTCCAGCTGGGAGCGGATGAAGACATAGAGACCGAACACGACGCCGAACGCGCCGACAGCGAAGCCGAAAAAGGTCAGCAGTCGCAGCGGGAACGTGCTGGTGCCGGTCAGCAGGTCGTACTGGAGCGCGATGAGTTTCATCACGCTGTACTTGGACTCGCCCGCGGCGCGCTCGGCGTGCTTCACATGCACCTCGACCGACTTGCGCGCGTAGGTCATGGCGAGCATCGGAATGAACTTGCCGTTCTCGTGGCACAGCAGGACCGCGTCCACGACGTTCCGGCTGTAGCCGCGGAGCATGCAGCCGTAGTCGGTCATGGTCTTGCCGTTGCAGAGCTTGCGGACCATGAGGTTGACCATCTTCGAGCCGACCTTGCGGAACAGCGTGTCCTGGCGGTTTTCGCGGATGGAGCCGACCACGTCGTACCCCTCGCGCAGTTTCTCCAGGAGCTTGTGGATCTCCTCCGGCGGGTTCTGCAGGTCGGCATCGAGCGTGACGACGTACTTGCCGCGGGAGGTCTGGAACCCGGCGGTCACGGCGGCGTGCTGGCCGAAGTTCGAGGTCAGGATCACGCCCACGATGCGCGGATCCTTCTGCGACGCTTCGATGATCATTTCCATGCTGCGGTCGGCGCTGCCGTCGTCCACCAGGATGATCTCGGTCGTGCAGTCCAGCTTGTCGCAGGCCGCGGTCGTGCGGGCGATAAGCTCCGTCAGGTTTTCCTCCTCGTTGTAGACCGGGATGACGAGGGAGAGTTCGATTTCGGGCGTTGTCATGGTTGTCTTGTCCCTTCAGTTCCCGAGCCGGACCAGTTTTGGCGGATCACCGGAACTTCTTTTGCAGCGGATTCGAATAAATGGTAAAATATGCAAATACGTTTTTCGTTCATTTTTTTGATCTTTCGCTTCGTTTTCGGGTTGTTCTCCCAGCCGGGCTTCTCCTGAAGCTTTTCGAGCGTGTAGCCCTGAATCCGGGTCAGGTCGGAGGTCTTGAAGACCATCTCCTCGTCGCGCAGCATCGCCACGATGTCCCGGCACTCTTCGGATTCCTCCAGAGCATCCAGCCAGTCGCCGCGCGTGATCACCATGCCGCCGTGCTTCAGGACGTCCGCCAGGAATACGCGGAACTCGTCCAGCCCCTCGATGACGACCGTATCGGAGGTAAACGTCCGGTTGGTATCGTCCAGCTTCTCCAGCGAAAACGCGCGGATGGGTTCCGGGAGCTTCAGGAAGTACGTGAGCTCCGCGTTGCCGACCGAGCCGAAGTACGCCGTGCGCTTCAGGAAACCGGGATCGAGCTTCGTCAGTCTCTCCAGGTCGGAACGGATGTATCTGCAGAACATCCTGTCGGGATCGAACGAATCCGTATCGCCGAACGTGGGGATCACGACAGAGAAGACGGCAAACATCACGAACGCCACGAACGGCACCGCGCGGTTCAGCGGATCGACGGACGGCGCAAGCGCGCCCTCCCCGCCCTCGCGCAGGAGTTTTCTGCGGGAACGCCGCCAGCAGACCAGCCAGGCGATCCCGGCGATGAACCCGAACGGAAGGAGGAAGAACATGACATGTTTCAGGTCGTACCAGAGGAGCAGGGGGCTGAACAGCCGCCCGATCCCGGCGGGGGAAACCGCCGCATAAAACATCAGCGACGCGGTCACGAGAATCAGGAGTCCGGCGGCATACGGGATCAGCACGTCCACGAGCTTCGCGAACTTGTCGGTGATCTTCCGCAGGAACGTCCAGGTTTCGGCAGGCTCGGCGAACCACGCCGCCGTGAAGAGGATGCACCACGGCACGGCCGGCAGGATGTAGTACGAACGGCGCGACCGCGAGGCGGAGAACAGCACGAAGATGAACACGATCGTGGCGAAAAGCCACAATGTGTCCTTCGAGCCCTGTTTATGGGAGGACAAATCCTCCACTGAAGCAGTGCCTTGCTTCGCAACGGCATGGATGAGTCCGCGAACGTAGTCGATGACCGCGAAAATGAAAAAGGGCGTCCAAGGGATCAGCAGGCGCGGCAGGTAGAAGAAATAGATGTAGAACGGATCCTTATTGTGGTCCCACGGATTGAACACGCGCATCAGGTTCTCGCGGAACACCAGCACAATACCGCTCGCGCCGTAATTTTTCGAGGTCATGGCCTCCAGCACAAACGGAACGGCATACAGGCAGAGCCCGCCGAGGAACAGCGCGAGGAAGAATTTCCAGTTCAGGTGCTGCCGGAACGACTTCCGGACGATGCAGTCAATGAGCGCCAGCGCGGGCGGGATCACGAACGCGGGCAGGCCCTTCGTCTGCGCCCCGATCGCACAGCAGCCCCAGAACGCGAAATATGCCCAGAACGATGCCGTCTCCCGGTGGTGAAGGTACACCGTGACCGCCATCACGATGAAAACCGTCTGCTCCATGTCCGCCTCGCCGAGTCGGCCCCAGTAAATGAAAGAGTAGGTCGAGAGCAGAAGCCAGCCCGCCAGGTACGCCGTGCGGTCCGAATAGAACTTGCGGGCGACGGAAACGATGCAGCCGAGCCCCGCCAGGGCGAAGAGCACGCTCGGCATGCGGATCGTCATCGCGGTCACGCGACCGCCGCCGAGCTTCGAGAGGAGAGCGGCGAACCAGTAGCTGACGAGCGGCTTGTCGAAATAAGGCTGGCCGTTGATGCGCGGATGCAGCCAGTCGCCGGTCAGGAGCATTTCGCGGACGACCTCGAACCAGCGGGCTTCCGAGCGGATGGGGGACTGCGAATCGAGGCAGGTGAAGAGGACGAACCAGGCGAAGACCCAGAACGTGATCCACTTCGCGTTTTTGCGAATCGAGGGGATCAGCGTGTCGCTGCACTTCTGAAACCGCATCAAGTCAAACCCGCCGGACATGCTCGTCTTACCTCGCCAGGATTTCTTTGCAGGCCGCGATCACGTCGTCGACGTCGGCATCGGACATGCCGGGGAAGAACGGCAGCGAGAAGATGCGCTCGCTGTTCCACTCGGTGTTCGGCAGGGTGCCCGCCGGGACGGGGCAGGCTTCGCGGTAGTATTTCTGGCCGTGGACGCAGCGGAAATGCAGCCCGGTGCCGATGTTGCGTTTCTTGAGCTCCGCCATGAAGTCGTCGCGCGTGATGCCGGTCTTGTCGATGTCCAGGCGCACGACCATCAGGTGGTAGGAATCCTTATACTCGTAGGCGGGCTGCGTCAGCGGCGTCAGCTCGGGGATATTCGCGAGGCGCTCGCGATAGAGCGCAGCGAGGTGCCCGCGTTCGGCGTTCATGTGATCCACACGCGTGAGCTGGGTGATGCCCAGGACCGCCTGCATGTCCGGCATGTTGAACTTGAAGCCGGGTTCGACCACCTGCGCCTGCGGGGCGCGGCCCATGGTCTGGCGGTCGTAGGCGTCCACGCCGAGGCCGTGGAACTTGAGGCTACGGACACGGTCGGCGAGCGCCGCGTCGTCCGTGGCGAACATGCCGCCCTCGCCCGTGGTAATGTTCTTGATCGGGTGGAACGAGAACATCACGTGCCCGTGCTTGCCGATGCGTTCGCCCTTGAATTCGGCGCCGAGGGCATGCGCGGCGTCCTCAATGAGCACCACGTTATGCTTGGCGGCGACGGCGCGGATCTTGTCGAGCTCCAGCACGCCGCCCGCGAAATGGACGGGGACGATCGTCTTCGTGCGCGGCGTGATCGCAGCCTCGATCGCGTCCGCCGTGATCATGAGCGTGTCGCGGTCGCAGTCAACGAACACCGGCTTCGCGCCGTACAGCGAAACGATGTTCGGCAGGGAAACCCACGTCATGGACGGGGTGATGACTTCGTCGCCGGGTTTCAAATCAAGCGCGCGGAACAGCACCTGCATCACGGTCGTTTCGGAGGTCAGCGGGATCGCGTACTTCGCACCGGTATAGGCGCAGAAAGCTTTCTCGAACTCGGCATTCTTCGGGCCGGTGGTGATCCAGCCGGAACGCAGCACATTGGCGACTTCGGAAATCTCCCATTCCTGGATCGAGGGCTTGGAGAAAGGCAGAAATGTTTCGCGCATAGTATGGTATCCCGTTTGAACTGTTGCAATAAATAGTTATATAATATACCCCTGTAAATGAAGATATGCAAGCGCGCCCGCGCGAAACGCGGCAAAAAAAACGGAAAAGAATGTGCGCCGGACGAATAAAAGGCGGATACCGGGCCGACGAGTCCGTCCCCCTGCCCCTTTGTGCCGGGACCCGATGCATGGCGCAGCGGCCCCCGCGGACGCAAAAAAAACGGCACACCGGAAAAGGCATGCCGTCTTGCAGGATCTGCTTGGAAAGGTCAGGCTTTGACCTCCTCGCCTTCCCTGGCGTCGACCGGGCGCTCGGAGGAGATGTTGCGCTCCTGTTTGTGCCAGTAGGCGGTGATCATGGGGGAGACGAAGATGGAGGAGTAGCAGCCGGCGATGTTGCCGATCAGGATGACCGCCACGAAATCGCGGATGCCGTCGCCGCCGAAGATCAGCTGGCAGATCAGGACCAGCATGACGCAGACGGAGGTCAGGATGGTACGGGCCAGCGTCTGGTTCAAGCTCAGGTCGACGATCTGGAAGTAGGTGAGGCCCTTGCGTGTGGCAAGGTTCTCGCGCTGACGGTCGAAGATCACGATGGTGTCGTTGACCGAGTAGCCGATCAGGGTGAGCAGCGAGGCCACCACCTGCAGCGAGATCTGCCCGCCGAAGATCAGGTAGATGCCGGTCGCCACGATCACGTCGTGGACCAGGGCGATGTTCGCCGCGATGGAGTAGGAGAACTGGAAGCGAATCACCATGTAGATGATCATGCCGATCATGGCGCAGATGAGTGCCTTGATGGCGGACCGCGTGAACGCCGCGCCGATCAGCGCGCCGAGCGTGGACTCGGAGAGCTTGGTGAGCTTCACGTCAGGGTACGCTTCGTCGAGCTTCTGGATCAGCGTTTCGGCGTTTTCCTGGGAGACAGTGCCGGTGCCGCGGTCGCGCACGACGAGCTCCAGCACGCTGCGGCCGTCGACATTCTCCTCGTCGGTGATCTTCTTGTAGGTGGCCTTGGCGTCATAGCCTTCCTTCGCCAGGACCTTTTCGATGTCGCCGGCGGGGATCTGCGTCATGGCCTTGTCTTTCGGGACGTAGCTGACGATCAGCTGGGTGCCGCCCGTGAAATCAATGCTGAGAGCATCGCGTCCGCGCACGAAGATCGTGACGAGCGAGAGGAGGATCAGGAAGGCGGAAATGCCGAATCCGACGAAACGGAACTTGATGAAGTCAAAATGCGGATGCGGCAGGAACATCATCATGTTGATCTTCTTCAGTTTCAGCGGGAGCATCAGGAAGAACTCGAAGAGCAGGCGGGACAGGAAGACCGCCGAGAACATGGTGGTGAAAATACCGATGACCAGCGTCATGGCGAATCCCTTGATCGCGCCGGTGCCCTGCCAGTAGAGGATCGCGCCGGTGAAGAGCGTCGTCACGTTCGAGTCGAAGATGGCGGAGAAGGCACGGTCGAAACCGGTCTTCACGGCGTATTCCAGCGACTTGCCCGCGTCCTGTTCCTCGCGGATGCGCTCGTAGATCAGGACGTTGGCGTCGACGGCCATACCGAGGGTGAGAATGATGCCGGCGATGCCGGGGAGCGTCAGGGTCACGTCAAATGCCGCCATGGCACCGAGCAGCACGCCCGTGTTCACGAGCAGCGAGATATTCGCCACGAGGCCGGCGAGGCGGTAGTAGATGAGCATGAAGATCATCACGAGGGCCGTGCCGAGGATGCCGCTGTAGATACTCTTGCGGATGGTCTCCTGGCCGACCGTGGCGTCGATGTCGGAACGGGACGCGATCGTGATCACGAAAGGCAGACTGCCGCTCTTCAGGGCGTCGGACACGCTCTTGGCCTCGTCCTGGGAGAAGGAGCCGGTGATGCGGGCCGTGCCGCCGTCGATCTTGGAGAGCAGGGTCGGCGCGGAATAGAGCTGGCCGTCGAGCACGATGGCGAGACGTTCGCCGACATGCTTGCCGGTGACTTCGCCGAACTGCACGGTGCCCGCGGTGTTGAAGAACAGCAGGATCTCGCGCTGGCCGAATTCGTTCATGGTCACATAGGAATCCTTGATGTTGTCGCCTTCCATCTGGACGGTCGTTTCAACAAGGGTGTAGTCCGTGATCAGGTTGTTGCCGTCGCGGCGTTCCTCGGAGAGGAATTCGGCCTCGGACGGGGTGTCGGGATAGGCGTCCGGATCGCCGCCCTGCGCGAGGTAGGCCATGAACTTCGGCACCTCGACATCGTTGTTCGGGTGGACGAGGCGGAACTCAAGTTTCGCGGAGCGGAGGATCAGTTTCTCCAGGTTCGCGCGGTCGTCGGAATTGACGGACGGAACACGCACGGAGACGAAATCCTGGCCGGCGGGGGAGATTTCCGTTTCAAAGTAGTTCTGCGCTTCCAGACGTTTGCGGAGCGTTTCGATGGCGTTGTCGCGGAACGAATCGAACTGGGAGCCGTCCATTTCCTTGTCGGCCTGCAGGTGCAGAAGGAATTCGGCGCCGCCGTTGAGGTCGATACCGAGGCGGATCGCGCCGGATGCATTCTTGCGGACCAGGGAGATCACGTCGCCGTTGTTCTGGAGCTTCTGCGCCTTCACGATGTTCGGCTTCACGAAGTGGACGAGGTCGACGGAGTAGGCGGCGGAACCGTCCTCGGACGGCATCCTGATCTCGCGCGACGCGGCTTCAAGTGCGGTGGAGGGATACAGGTACTTGATCTTGTCTTCCTGTTGGAGCGCTTTCGCGCGCTCGACTACCTTCTGGATGGTCGGATCCGCGGGATCGGCAAGCAGTTTGTTGAAGGTCTCGTAGAAATCACTCTGCTTCAGCGGGAACATGGCCGCGACAAACACGGCGATCACGGCCAGCGCGAAAACGCAGTAAATGGCAAAGGTGCTCTTGCTGTTTTTCATCTCTTCGTCACCTCGGCTTTCGTGTCGGCGGCGTCAGCGGCAGGCTGGATGACCTGAGCGACAGCCGAGCGGGAAATGGCGATCTGAACATTGTTCGCGACCTTCAGCAGGAACTGGTCCTTTTGGACTTCGGCGATCTCGCCGAGGATGCCGCCGCTGGTCATGATCTTCGTGCCTTTGCGGATCGAATTCATCATTTCTTCGCGTTTTTTCTTTTCCTTGCTGTTGGTGCGCACGGATATCGCGATCATCACACCGATCAGGATGATGAACGGGACCATCATCATAGTGCTGCTCGGAGGCGGAGCCTGCTGCTGTCCGGCGTCGGATGCGGGCGTGCCAGTCTGAGCAGCGGTGGTTTCTGCGGCAGGAGCGGCGGCTGTTACGCTCACGGAACCGTCCGCGGCCTGCGCGAAAACGACAAAGGAAGTGTTTGCCATGTTCAAGACTTTCTGGTTATGTTGAAGCTAAAATTGTATGCGTAAAACTATAATATACACCCTTTTTCCAAATAAACAAGAATTTTTTCCGAAAAAATGAGGATTTCCCCGGGAACGAAGACACGAAAAAGTGTTTCAGTGTGTTTCATGGAGGAGGTCGGATCCGATTCTGTCCCACTTATCGGAAAATCCCCCGGAAATCCCCCAAGTTTCAGTTAAGGAACTGATTTTAACTGAAACTTGCGAGTATGCGCGGGAATGGTCTTTTCCGACGCATTTTTGCGGAAAAGCAATCTCCTGCAACTTCAATTATGAGGAAGATGTTTCTGTGACCAGAATGAACCCCGGTGGGTGTATTGACCCGGCTTATTCTTTGGCCTTCTTCACGGCGGATTTCGGGGCCAGGACGACCGCGCCGAGCCACGGGAGGCGGAGCGTGATGAACTGTTTCTGTCCGTGGTATTCGCCGGGCGACGAAACCATTTTCTGTCCGTTCAGCAGTCCGGTCCCGCCGTACTCCTCGCGGTCGGTGTTGAACATCTCGACCCATTCGCCCGGGAGCGGGACGCCGATGTTGAAATCATCGCGCACGACCGGCGTCAAGTTCAGGATCACGACGAGCGGCGCTTTGCGATTTTTGTCCCACCGGATGAAAGAATAGATCGACTGCTTGAAATCGCCTCCGTCCAGCCATTGGAATCCGGCGGGCGTGAAATCGTCCTCCCACAGGGCCGGCTGACTGAGGTAGAACTTGTTCAGCTCGGCAGTCATGCGGTGGATGGAGTCATGCGCGGGGTATTTGAGCAGGAGCCAGTCGACCGACTGGTTGTTGCAGTTCCACTCGATCACCTGCGCGAATTCGCCGCCCATGAAAATGAGTTTTTTGCCCGGATGCGTGGCCATCAGGACGTACATCGCGCGCAGGTTGGCGAATTTCTGCACATAGTCGCCGGACATGCGTCCGAAAAGGGAAAGTTTCCCGTGGACGACCTCGTCGTGGCTGAACGGCAGGATGAAGTTTTCGGAGAACGCGTAGCAGATGGAAAAAGCGAGCTGGCCGTGGTGGTAGCTGCGATAGATCGGATCCAGTTTGAAATAGTCGAGCGTGTCGTGCATCCAGCCCATGTTCCACTTGAACGTGAAGCCGAGACCTCCGAGATAGATCGGACGGGAAACGCCCGGCCAGGATGTAGATTCCTCGGCGATCATGGAGATACCGGGGTACAATTTATGCGCGAGCTCATTCAGATGGCGTATGAACGCGATCGCCTCGAGGTTTTCGCAGCCGCCGTACTCGTTCGGGATCCATTCGCCATCGTTGCGTGAATAATTGAGGTAGAGCATGGAGGCGACGGCATCCACGCGGAGGCCGTCGGCATGATACTGGTCAAGCCAGAAAAGCGCGCTGCCGATCAGAAACTGCCGCACCTCGTTCCGCCCGAAATTGAAAATGTATGTGCCCCAGTCCTTCTGTTCGCCCTTGCGCGGATCGGCATGTTCGTACAGCGCCGTGCCGTCGAACCGTCCGAGCGAGAAGGTGTCGCGCGGGAAATGAGCGGGGACCCAGTCCAGGAACACGCCGATGCCATGTTCATGCATGTAGTTCATGAACCAGGCAAAATCCTCCGGTGAACCATACCGGGCGGTCGGCGCATAGAACCCGGTCACCTGATAACCCCACGACTGGTCCAGCGGATGCTCCATCACGGGGAGCAGCTCCACATGCGTGTAGCCCATTTTCTGAACGTAATCCGCCAATGCTACAGCCAGTTCGCGGTAGTTGTTAAATGTCTCCTTCACTTCGGGCAGCTTCAAGCCGGGGCCGCCCCATGTGCCGAGGTGGACCTCATAGATGTTCATGGGGCTGTCAACCGGATTTATTGCGGCACGCTTCTTCATCCAGACGTCGTCGGTCCACCGGAACGGTTCCGCCTGCGGGACGATGCCCGCGTTGTTCGGACGCAGTTCCGTGCGACGGGCGTACGGGTCGAGCTTCAGGACGATGGAGCCGTCCGAACCTTTCACCTCAAATTTGTACACGTCTCCCGGTTTGAGGCCGGGGATGAAAAGCTCCCAGATGCCGGAAAGCCCCAGCATACGCATCGGATGCCGCCGTCCGTCCCAGCAGTTGAAATCACCGACTACGGAAACTCTCTGTGCGTTCGGCGCCCAGACTGCGAACGAAACGCCTTCGACCCCGCCCAGGTTCCTTACATGCGCCCCCATAACGTCATAGACGCGCTGATGTTCACCCTGGTTGAAGAGGTAAATATCCATCTCGCCGAGCGTAGGCAGGAAACAATATGGATCGGCAGAGGTAAACTTGCTGTCCGCATACTTCTTTTCGATTTTGTATGCGAACAGGTCTGTTTTCTTTCCGAAGAAACAGCTGAATAATCCCCTCTCATCTATTTTGATCATCAGGTAGCGTCTTTTTCCAACGATGACCGTGATGGATTCCGCAGCCGGATCGTATACACGGACGATGACTCCGCCGGAAACCTGATGCATGCCGAGGAATTCGTGCGGATTGCGGCAGGATCCCTCAAGTATCTGGTTCATGACCGCATTTTCCTGCGTATCGGGTAGCTTTGTCATAAGAAACGTCCTCCTTTAAGGCGGATGATCACCGAGCGTTCAAAAAGAACAGGATGAAATAGAAGATGAAAGAATTGACAATCAGACTGTCAACAAGGTCGAAAAGTCCGCCGATTCCCGGCAGGAAATGACCGGAATCTTTCACATTGCATGTGCGTTTCAAACTGGATTCCGCCAGATCTCCGACCATGCCGCCGAAGAACAGCAGGACGCCGATCACCGTCATTTTGAAATACCCGTAACCGTCCCACCACTCATAACCGTTGCGCTGGTTGGAGAAAATCGTGTAGATCGCGAGTGTGACTGCAACGGACAGAACAAGTCCGCCGACAAGTCCTTCCCATGACTTGGCCGGGCTGATGGAAGGCACGAGTTTATGATTCTTCCCGTGCGTGATCGTATTGCACAGGGACCCGGTGAGGTATGCGCCGATGTCGCCGCTCTTCGTTCCGAGGATGAAAAGAAGGAACGTCGCCGGGTAATTGCCGTGGAAATTATAGGTGTAGTAGATGCCGGAAATGAGCTTGAGTGCCATGGAGAACAGAAAGAATACCGCGAAACCGTTGATCGCGGCCCGCAGGGCTTCCTGATTTTTGTTCGTCGAGAGTATGATCATCCAGAAAACGAAAGCTAACAATGCAAGGTCAAATGAAACGCCCGGCCAGAACGGAAGCCAGCGTTTCTGAATCATCGGGAAGATCACGACAGCGACAAGCGCAGAGGAAACAAACCATTTGAAACCGTTGAACTTCTTCGGACCATTGAGCATACCGAGGCATTCCCACGAGGCGCCGAATCCCAGAAAGGCGCAGAGGACCGTGAAGAACCATTTTCTGATGTCAAAATCAAAAAAAACAGCTCCCGCGAGAAGCGCGAGAAGGACAATGGAACTGAACGTGCGTTTTGCAAGAGTGGACATGGTTTATCTGCCTCCGAATCTGCGTTTCCGTCCATAATAAGCCTGAACTGCTTTGTCGAACTCGTTGATATCGAAGTCAGGCCATAGAGTTTTCGTAAAATAAAACTCGCTGTAGGATATTTGCCACAGCAGGAAATTACTCACACGTTCTTCACCGCTGGTGCGGATCAGCAGGTCGGGATCCGGCACTTCAGGAAGATACAGATGGTCGGCAACCGTCTTTTCCGTGATGTCTTCGGGAGATATCTTTCCATTTTTTACCTCGACGGCAATGGCTTTCACAGCATCCGTGATCTCCATGCGCGAACCGTAATTGAGAGCGAGTATGAATGTGCGTGTATAATCTTTCGCGGTTTCGCGTTTCACTTTGTCAAGCCGAACCCGACAGGGTTCCGGAAGTACGGATATGTCGCCGGCCGTGAGGAGACGCACTTTTTCCTTCAGCAGGACTTCCAGGTTGTCGTCCAGGAATTGCGCCAGGATGTTCATCAGCGCATCGACTTCTTCTCTGGAACGTTTCCAATTCTCCGTGCTGAACGCATACAGCGTGACAAAGCGGATCGACTCATAGCGCGAAATATAGTTCATGAAATCCACAACGCGGTTTGCTCCGGCCAGATGGCCGTCCTTACGTTCGACCCCGTGCTGTGCGGCCCAGCGTCCGTTTCCATCCAGGATAACGGCTACATGTCTGAGTTCATTCGCCTGCGCCATAGAACCTTTCCTCCAGCATCATGGCCAAAGCATGATAGATGGGCAGGTGGTATTCCTGCACACGATAGGCTTCCCGTGCCGGAACGTCCAGTATGAAGTCGGCATATTTCCTGCATGCGCCTTCCTCGTTGTTCCCGGTCAGGAGATAGGTCGAAATGCCGAGAACGCGCGCGATCTTAAAAAGGTTCAGGATGTTTTTCGCATTGCCGGAAGTCGTGATCCCGAGTACGGCATCGCCTTTTTCACCGAAGATATAGAGCTGCTGGGCATAGGTCATGAGCGGATCCACGTCGTTGGTATATGCCGAAGCGAGAGCCGGATGACCGTTCAGGGAAATCGCCCGGAATCCTCTTTGAATCCTTTCCGGGTAGTTTTCACCGGGGTAGGCTGCCTCCAAAGCCGCGCTGAGATCGGAGGGAATATGACGTCGGCTCAAAAACCCCTTTCCAAGCTCGGCAATAAAATGCTCTGCGTCAGAACAACTTCCACCATTTCCGCAGATAAATAACGTTTTGTTCTTGAAAAATACGGTTTCAAGGTTAAAATATAATGTATGGATTTTTTCCGCGGTGCCCGTCAAATCGGGATACCGGGCCAGAAGATCATCCATGTGCTTCTTGACATTGTTGTTCATATCCATGTTCGTCACCTGCCAACAGGGTTAAATAAAAGTCCATATTGTTAATAGAACACCGTTTCCGTACAAAGTCAAACCATTTTGTGAACATCTTCCAAAAAAAGTGTTTGAAGCGGAAACGGCGGCTTGTTGACATTATTGACAGCCCCTACTCATATTACATTTGCTCATTTCAGGTTAATTTCATATCAGAAACCAATCTCAATAACTTTTTCCGGACGGATAAAATGATCCCGTCGGAAGATCGGAGGCAAACCACCATGAAAATCAAGATTTCAAGAGAAAACATGCTCAAAGCACTGCAGAAGGTCGGCAATATCGTCAATACGCGCAATACCCTGCCCGTGCTTTCCAATATTCTGTTCGAAGCAGCCGACGGCAAGCTCAAACTTACCGGGACCGACCTTGAGATCCGTATGGAGACAGTCGTAGACGCCGAGGTCATCGAAGCTGGTGAGACCACCCTGCCCGCCAAGAAGATGCTTACCCTCGTTTCCAAGTTCCGCGGCGAATCCATTGAGATCGAAAGCGGTGAAAATTTCCATTCCACGATCAAGTGCGGCACCGCGTCTATCATGCTCCTCGGTCTCAATCCGGCCGACTATCCGAAAAAGGATGAGGTCAAGTTTATCCGTTCTTTCTCCATGAAGCAGGCTGACATGTCGGTCATCATCGAACGTATCGCCTATGCCGCCAGCCTCGAAGATTCCCGCAAGGTCCTCCAGGGGATCCTGTTCTCCGTTCGCGACGGAAAATTCACTGCGGTCGCCACTGACGGCAAGCGTCTCGCCCTCTGCGAAAAGGTATTTGAGGAACTTCCTGAGGGCTCTGAAGGTGACATCATCATCACCCAGAAAGCGGCAAATGAACTCAAGCGCCTTCTTGAAAAAGAAGGTGAAGTCGCAATCAATATCGCGGAAAACCAGGTCGTGTTCGAAGTCGGCGCGTCCGTGATCACCTCCAAGCTCATCGAAGGTAATTATCCGAATTACCGCCAGGTCATTCCTGCTTCCTTCAAACAGACTGTGACGGTTTCCTGCGAAAGCGTGATATATGCGCTGGAACTGATTTGCGTGACCCTTGCGGAAAGCGGTTCCCCGAAAGTCTCCCTCACCTTCAAATCCGATAGCATGCTCTTCGAAACGAACAGCAACATCGGCGAAGGACGTGAGAGCGTACCCATCCAGTATGACGGCGAGGAGATGTCTGCTTCGTTCAACTCGAACTTCTTCCTGGATCCTTTCAAGCACATCCAGGTCGATAACGTCTTCATCAAGGTGAACGATGTCATGAGCCCGATCGCCATCGAGAGCGGCGACGGATTCCTGTACGTCATCATGCCGATGAGGAACAAATAAGAACAGCAAATCATGCGGCGCGTCCGCAAACCATAATTAAAAATCCTGCCGTAAGCTCGGAAAGGGCATACGGCGGGATTTCCGTATTCGATTTTCTCATATTCATTTATGTGCTTTATGCAGGGGATCCATGGTCAATTCGCTGATTCTACAGAATTTCAGGTTGTTTGAGTCGGTCTCTCTGCATTTTGAGGCGCCGGTCGTGTTCCTCTGCGGTTCGAATGGGCAGGGGAAGACCAGTCTGCTGGAGGCACTGTTTTATCTTGCGAATCTGAGGTCGTTCCGCACTTCGCGTACTTCGGAAATGATCCGGCTTCATGCACCGTCCGCCGTGGTCGGAGCTTCTGTTTCGTTCCGGGACTGGTCGCGTCAACTCGCGGTCGAGATCGGTGAAACACGGAAACTGGTCGTGGACGGAAAACATGTTGCACGTGCCAGTGAGTTTGCCGGTTCGTTCAATACGGTCACATTCCTGCCGGACGATCCGGAGATCATTACAGGACGTTCCCAGGTCAGACGAAAATTTCTGGATATGTTCATTTCCATGCTGGACCACGGTTATTTTACCGCGTTGCAGGCATACTATAACGGAATCAAAAATCGAAACTATCTGTTGCGGATGAAGGATGCAAGCGATGATGTGATCCGGTCCTATCATCCGGCGCTTGCGAAATACGGCGCGGAAATCGTTCAGGCGCGTGAGATTCACCTCAGAGTCCTATCGGATTTCATGCGGAATATTCTGGAGGATCTGAAACCGGAACTTGCCGATTTACAATTGAAATTACGGACGGTCCATGAGCTCTCCGACCCGAAAATCTTTGAGGAAAAACTCGAACGTAATATGGAAAAAGACAGACTGAACGGATATACGACGACTGGACCACATCTTGACGATTTCGATTTTGTAGCGGACGGGAAATCATTGAAGAATTACGGTTCCCGCGGACAATGCCGCGCGACATCTTTCGCATTAAAGGAGGCGGAATTCGATATCGTCAAAAATCATTCCATGTCAAAGGATAATACCGTTGTCATAGTAGATGATGCCACCGGCGACTTGGATAAAAAAACGCAGGAAGCTTTTTACCATAAAATATCGGAAGCAAAACAGGTATTTTGTTCTTTTACGGAAATTCCGGACAATCATTTGACACAACAATCTCAAATCATTCATATTACAGCCGGACGCACTGTCTAATCATGAAAGGAAACAGATCATGGCATCCTACAATTCCATCATTTGCCGCTATAATGAGATAGCGACAAAAGGAAACAACCGGAGCATGTTTGAAAATACGCTGATCCGCAATATGAAACGCATGACGAAAGACCATGTTCCAGGTCTGAATTATGTGAAAATGCGCGGCAGGATCTTTATCCATAAAAATGATTTTGAAGTTTTCACGGATGAGGAACAAGAGTATCTGAAAGAACGCCTGAGAGATTGTTTCGGTCTGGATTCGTTTTCATTCTGCATCGAAGGCGAACGCACCATCGAAGCTGTCCTGGATCATATCAGAAATGCTGTCAAACCGTTGTTCGAACAGCAGCTGGAAATACTCGGCCGTCCTGTGAAATTCCGGACGCGCGCCCGCCGTTCCGACAAGAGTTTTCCGTTGCGCTCCAAGGAGATCGAAATAGAGACTGCCACCATGATAGAAGAAATGATCGGGGAAAACAGGGTCCAGGTCGATCTGATGAATCCGGATATTTCCATCGGTGTCGAGATCCGGGAAAAGAATTCCACGATCTTCCTGGAAACGGTCAAGGCGCGCGGCGGCCTCCCGGTCGGTTCCAATTCTCCGCTGCTCGGCATGCTTTCCGGCGGGATTGATTCGCCTGTGGCCTGCGCTATGGCGATGAAACGCGGCTGCCGGATGGACTTTCTCACGTTCCACAGTTATCCTTATACCCCCATTGAGTCCGTTACGAAAGTCTGGCGTATTGCCAAGATCATCAACAGGTTCCAGCCGCACGGCGTGCTGTACGCCTGCAATCTTTCCGAGGTGCAGAAGCTCATCCGCGACAACTGTGATCCGAAATTCCGCACGGTCCTGTATCGCCGCATGATGATGCGCATCGCCTCGAAGCTTTGCAAAAAACAGCGTCTCTACGGGATCGTGACCGGGGAAGCGATCGGTCAGGTCGCCAGCCAGACGGTCGTGAACATGTCCGTGATCGACCGCGCCGTGCCGGATCTGATCGTGCGTCCGCTCTGCGGCATGGACAAACTGGAAACGATCACCCGCGCGGAAGACATCGGCACATTCGATATTTCCATCGAGCCGATGGCGGACAGCTGCACCGTTTTTGCGCCGCCTTCTCCGGTCATCCATGCCAAGCTGCATTTCGTCGAATTCGAAGAATCGAAAATCCCAAATATGGAGGAAGCGATTCAGAAAGCATTTGATGAGATCAAGCTGGTAACGGATGACGGATTGACCGATATTCCGAAAAAAGATACAAATGATTGAAAATAAACGATATGACGGAATGACGGACGGATCCAACGGTTTGTCCGTCATTTCTTTTATCCTGATAATCAATCACTTCATAATTTGACCGTCAAAAAAACGGACAATTCCGTTATTGATTGAATATGAATACTTTGACAAGATTCGTCAATTTGTCATATTTTGATAACTATCTTAATTGAACTTTTAATTTTTATTGAATATAATGACTTCGATTCCGTTTCATGAATTCAACAGTCGCTTTTGTTTTTTTCATTAATATCTACTCCATATTATTTGTTCCGTTATCTCCTTATTAATACTATAAAATTGTTTTTATAATTGATTTCATTCTATCTTTTCATAAAAAAGGACAGACTTTATCATTTCGGCGCTCATCGGCTCACCTTGCCCATTTCGTCCATTACGAAAGCCTTTTGAAAAGTATATTGAATCGTTTTCATGATGATTGTGCTCTATCGACGTTTTCTGGATGCAGCTGGCCGCCAAGGGACAAATATCGCCTCGCCTGCTGTGGAAAAAAAAGACGATGAAACGGCGATGATTCCTGCCGAAGCTGAAAACGGCGACGCAGTCGATTCGTGAAAAATGATAACCCGAGGCCAATCATTTGATCGACCGGTGGCCCTTTTTCAAAATGGTGCGCGACGCGGGACTCGAACCCGCAAACCTTTCGGTGCTGGGACCTAAACCCAGTGCGTTTGCCAATTTCGCCAGTCGCGCCCGAGGGAATAGACTATAATATAACATTTCCCTGCGGGAGAATCAACCCCGGGAATCAAAAAAACAAAGGCAACTGCGGAGAGCAACGAAGCATTTTGAGGCGAACAACACGAAGGGTTTCCCGGAGAGCAGATGAATTTCCGGAGAGCAGATGAATTTCCGGAGAGCGGATGATTTCCCGGAGAGCGGATGAGCATGAGCTATGCCCGGCTGCGGTTGTTAAGCCCCGTTTCCCGTTGCGATACAGTGACGCCGCAGATGCGTCGGCGGAAGAATCATCGGAATGACGTCCCGCTCCGGGCGCAAATGCGGCGAGATGAAAAAAAGAGGCGGAAAATGCTTATGATTACTTCGCAGCGCCGGGGTCGTTGACGCGGCCCATGAAGAGGATGAGGCCGGTCTGGTTGTCGCGGATGAGCACGAGGAACGGACGGTCGGCGCGGAACTCGTTGACCGGATCGGGCATGCCGATGGAAGTGATCCTGGCCATGCCGATGGCGGTCGCGGCGGCCGCCTTCGTGGAGACTTCGTCCATCTTCAGCGCGGTCTTGTGCACCACGTTTTCGATCTTGAGCGCCTCTTCGGTGTCGATGCCGGAGAAATCGGCGAAATTGGAGAACGGGGTCTTCATGCCGAGTCCCTGGAGGGTCTTGTTGAGGTCGAGCTTGCAGGTCAGGTCGGTCTTCGGCAGCCAGACGCGCGTTTCGCCGCGCACACGGCGTCCGAGCCAAGTGTCGAGCTTGTCGCCAATGGAGGCGGTGATCGTGTTCAGCGCGGTTTCGCCGTGGTCGGCGCCGCCGTTGATCGGCATGAGGGCAACGAGTTCGAACCGGTTGTTTTCATACGGCAGGACGATCGCGTGGACGTTGTCCTGACGGTCAGCGTAATAGGCGATCGGGGCCTTCTGGAACATCATCTGGACTTCCTTTTCACTGCCGCCGAACTGGGTGAAGACCATCGGCCTCGTGTCGTCCTTCGGGAAGGGGCGCGCCCATTTCGCCTCAAAATACAGCGTATTCAGCAGGACCATGGCGGTATCCTTGCTGAAGAAGTCGGGCGTGAGGAGGTCTTTGATCATGTTTTTCGTGCGGGCTTCGACGTAGGCGTTGATCTTCGCGGCGACCTTGGCGGACTGCCCGAAATCTTCCTTGTAGAACGCGCCGCCGTAGTACTTTTTGATCATCTCGGTGAATTCGGGCAGCACATTCTGGTCTGTGTCGGTCCAGACGGAGTTCGAGACTAAGATCTCGGTCTTTTCCGCCTCGGCATACTGTTTCGCGAGGGCGTCGAAGAACGCGCCGCAGTTGGCGGGATCGGCGGGCAGGCCGAGCGTCTTGCGGATCTCGTCGGCGGTCGTGCCCTTCGCGCCGCAGTAGACCATGCCGAACGCGCCGTCGATGCTGTACGGCGAGATGAACATGTTCTTCTTCGCGTCCGCCTTGCAGACGGTGTCGAAAAGCTTGAATCCCTGTCGGTTCAGTTCGGTGGCGACGGTCTTCTGGTCGGCGGCTTCATCGGCGAACGCGGGAAGCGCGAGACTCATGGCGCACAAAGCGGCGTGGAACAGTGTTTTTTTCATAAAGCGGGCTCCTTGTGAGAAGTGATTGTATTGGTCGCAAATCGTGTTTCTGTATAGTTAGTCTGCCGGACTGCCGGAAATCTTAGCGGGGGATTCCATTTTTCCCGAAAAAAGATCCGCGCTCCTGCTGGTGATACTGGCGCGTTCCCCCTTTGCCGCGAGGCTCCGGATATCCGAACCGCAGCCGGGCTGTGTTCCGTCGAATGCGACGGAAAGGCATTGGGAGTCCCTGCCCCCTTGTTTTTTTGAAAAAAATAGAGGGGATATATTGAAAAAGAGCTCGAAAAAAAGTATATTAACAGCATGGTCCTGTTCATGGAAGGAATTCATGAGCGGAATCATAGTCAAACAGCGGGAAAAAAGACGAAACCACATCGTCCGTGCATGCCGAAAAGACGGCATCCGGACCGGAAGGAGCAGTGTATGGGGCGGTTATTCGGGACCGACGGCATTCGAGGCAGAGCCAATGAATTTCCTATCACGCCGGAGCTCGCCTTGCTTGCGGGCAAAGCCGTCGCACGGCATTTCTGCCGGAATACGTCCCGGAACGACGCCTTCGGCCAGCGCGGCAACCCGCGCGCCATCATCGGCAAGGACACCCGCATCTCCGGCTACATGCTTGAGACCTCGCTGATCAGCGGCCTGGTGAGCATGGGCATGGATGCCTATGAAATCGGTCCGCTGCCGACGCCTGCCGTAGCCAGTCTCACGAAATCCATGTGCGCCGACTGCGGCGTCATGATCACCGCCTCCCACAACCCCGCCTCCGACAACGGCATCAAGCTGTTCAGTTCCGAAGGGTTCAAGCTCCCGGACGAGGTCGAGGACGACATCGAACGCGCCATTTTCGCGATGATGGAGCATCCTTCCGACGGAACGCCGGACATCGGAAAGGCATTCCGCGTGGACGATGCCCGCGGACGTTACATCCATATGGCGAAACGCTCCATCGGCTATACTTCGCTGAAGGGCATGAAAGTGGTGCTGGACTGTGCGAACGGTGCATCCTACTATGTGGCGCCGATCGTGCTGCGCGAGCTGGGGGCCGAGGTCGTTACCGCGGGCGTGACCCCGAACGGGCTCAACATCAACGACGGCTGCGGCGCGCTCCACCCGGAAAACATGAGCCGCCTGGTCAAGGAGCACGGCGCGGACATCGGCGTGTCGTTCGACGGCGACGCCGACCGCGTACAGTTCTGCGACCATACCGGCGCCGTCATCAATTGCGACCGCATCATCGGCCTCTGCGCCCTGGACTATAAATCGCGCGGCCAGCTCTGCAACGACACCATCGCCGTCACGTCCATCAGCAACCTCGGGCTGCACGACGCCATGCGCCAGGCGGGCATCAAGGTCGAGGTCACAAACGTCGGCGACCGTTACGTGATCGAACGCATGCGCGAGAAGGGGCTGAACCTGGGCGGCGAGCAGACCGGACACCTGATCTTCCTGGAGCATTCGCCGACCGGCGACGGCCTCATCTCCGCCCTGCACGTGATGCGCATCATGAAGGAAACCGGAAAATCCATCGCCGAGCTCGCCGCGTTCATGCATGAGTATCCGCAGATCCAGAGTTCCGTCCGCATCGCCGATCGCGTCCCGTTCGACGACCTGCCGGAGCTTTCCAAGTGCATCCGCGAGGCCAAGCAGGACCTCGGGGACGCCGGACGCGTGATCGTGCGCTATTCCGGCACGGAAAACAAACTTCGTATTCTCGCCGAAGCCCGAACGGAATCCGCCGCGCGGCTCTGGCATGACAAAATAGCGGGCGTTGCCGCCCGCGAACTGGAGGTAATCCCATAATGGCAACGTTCTCCTTTGAAATCGTCGAGCACGGCAATCCCGTGCTGCTGGAACCCCTGACCTGCAAAAAGCCCGCCCTGGAGCTGGAACTCGCCGCCGGCACGCTGGAATCAACCCTGCTGGCCCGCTGGTCCGCCATCCAGAACGCCGCGCCCGGCGCGCATCTCCGCCTCGCGTCCGACTTCTGGCCCTCCAAGGCCCTGCTCGAAAAAGCGTCCGCCGCGATCGCGGACGGCAAGTCCTTCACTGTGACCGACGCCGACGGCATCGCCGCCGAATGCACTGGCTGCGGCTCCGAGACCGCCGCCATTTCCGCCGACGAGGCGTCCTTCCGCATCCGCTATCCGTGGGACCTGCTGAAGATCAACGAGGAGTACCTCGCGGGCTACACCGAAAACGAAATCAAGGGCACCGTGCGCGAACGCGTCACGCTCGACGGCGTGGTGATCCTGGGTGAAGGCTCCGTGCTGCTCCCCGGCGTCTACATCGAGGGCGTCGCCGTGATCGGCAAGAACTGCAAGATCGGTCCGAACTGCTATCTGCGCGGCTACAACTTCATCTCCGACAAGTGCCACATCGGGCAGGCCGTTGAGATCAAGAACTCCATCCTCATGACGCACGTCGCCGCCGGACACCTCTCCTACATCGGCGACTCCATCGTCTGCCAGAACGTGAACTTCGGCGCAGGCACCATCACCTCGAATTTCCGCCACGACGGCAAGAACCATCGGTCCATGGTCCAGGGCTGCCTCATCGACACCGGCCGCCGCAAATTCGGCTCCATCATCGGCGAGAACGTCCACACCGGCATCCACACGGCGATCTACCCCGGCCGCAAGATCTGGGCCGACGTCCAGACCCGTCCCGGCGACGTGGTCCAGCTCGACCTGATGAAGTGATCTTTCCGTAAACGCAATCCCGTCCGCCGGACGCAGCTCCGCTCACACGTCCGGCGGCATTTTCAACTTTCAACCGGCAAGTCAGACCATGCCCCGATTTCTGCTAGTCCTTTATGCGGCGCTCCGCTTCGGCACGCGGTTCCGCGGTCCCGTGAAACCCGACGAGCCCGCGTTGTATTCCCGCGCGCTGGCGTTCCAGCCGTTTGCCGGACTCCTGGTCGGGGCGGTCGCCGCGGTCCCTACGCTGTTCATCTGCGCCAGTTTCCACGGCTGGCATGGACTGATCCTGTTCACGTCCGGCATCTACCTTTTCCTGCTGGAATGGCTCACCCGGTTCGATAACCTTCATGCCTTCGACGCCGCCTGCCGGATGCTCGTCGGGACTGACGTCTCCCCGAAGGAACGGCTCGCCCGCGCCAGTCAGCCCGGCTCTTCTCCATGCACACCCGTGCTGATCGCCCTGAAAATGCTGGTGATGTACCTGATCTTCATGCGGACCGCGCTCTTCGGCGACAATATGATGCTCGCGCTTCTGTTCCTGTTCGTGCCGTTTTTCGGGCGGATCGCGATGCTGTTTGCCTATCCGGCCGGTTCCGGCAGGGAACGTCCCGAAGTCGCCGAGGTGATCCGGCTGTTCTGGGGGCTGCTGGCAATCGTCCTGCTGGCGTTCGCGCTTGGCATGACCCGGACATACGGCGGAGATTTCTTTTCGTTCCGTACGATGAAGCTCACGATGTCCGGATTCCATGCCCGGGGCGGCGGTTCCGGCGTGTCTCCGCTTGTCGCGGTCGTCAGCCTCGGGATCCAGGACGCCGTCACGTTCCTGGCGGCCGGGTTCCTGTCCGTGCTGTACTGGAACACCGAGGCGACGAAGAAACTGCATTCCACCCCGCCGCCGCAATTCGCCGGAGCCGTCTGCGAGACCGCCGAGCTCGCCGCGATGATCGTCTTCCTGATCCTCGCCGACGACGTGATCTTCTGACCGGGGAGATGCTGCTGTTTCCCGCATAAGCCGTTGCGGTCGCAAAAGAATCCGCAACCATCTTTTGTACCCTTTTTTTTCTGAAAAAACACAAAAAGAGCTTGAAAAAAGATATCTGAGTGGATATATTACTTAGGACTTGAATCAAAAGAGGATCATATGAAACAACCGTCCGGACCGAAGAAGAAAAAACACTTTGAATTGCTCGACAGGGTGAAAGATTTCCTGCGCGACCAGCCCGGCGAGGTCAAACAGGAACTGAACGGTTTGATCTTTCAGCTTGAACGCGACGGGTATTTGAACTATCCGAATGCGGAAAAGATCGAGGGGGAAGACCTGTTTGCCCTGCGGGTCATCCAGACCGGAAATATCCGTGTTTTCTATGTGTACGGTCTGTATGATGTGATTTACGGCATTCACGGCTACGTGAAGAAAACGGAACAAATACCGGAAAACGAACTCAAACAAGCACGAAAACTGCTGAGACAGTTGATACAAGGAGGTTGCATATGAAGAAATGTCAGGAGGACTGGACGGACGAGGAAAACGCCGCCAACATTGCGGAAATACTGGAACGCGCGAAAAAAGGCATCCGAAGCAAGGAGGAGCTGGAACGTGACGCATATTTCACCGACCCGGCAAACGCGGAAGAAGTCAATGCCATGTTCGAGCGTTTCCGCCTCAGAGAACAATTGTATAATGCCCGCCGCGAGGCAGGATTGACCCAAAGGGAACTCGCGAGACGGATGGGGACGAGCCAGACCTATATCGCCGCGGTCGAACACGGCAGGAAAAACATCACGTTCTCCACGCTCGCGCGTTATGCCCGTGCTTGCGGAAAGAAAATCGTTCTCATGTAAGCACGGCATTGTCTTCCAGCGGAGTGTTCCGATGAAGAAAGACGACAGGATCAGCCCGGTTTTCCTGGTGTTTTTCATCCTCATCGGCGTCATTCTTCTCGATTTCCTCGTGAATTGGATTTTTTCCGTAAGGATCCCGCGGGACCGCACCATCAAGTATCGCCTGGAACAGCAGATGCTCCCGCTCATCGTGGAAAAGATGAAGCGGACCGGGAAATTACCGGATGACCTGGATGATATGGAATTCGAGAACGATTACCAGAAGGATTGGTACAGAAACAGCCACAAATTCGGTTTGGTCAAATGGTGGATCGAAGACGGCAAGCTGGTCGTCGAGTTCCGTAGTGACGTGCGCACGGAACGCGCCGAGACGGTCCTGCCGCCGGAACTGATCCCCCCGCTGGAATAAGGCGGCGATCCGGACAAATCGACTTCCCGTTCGAGCTTCAGGCATGGTGTATCACCAGGTATGCGACATCCTGGTTCGGCGCTGAAAAAGCATAAATAAAGCCTCAAACATGGTAGGAATATGACTTGACTTTTCCGGAAACGGGTGATAAAGTAGAAATAGAATGAATGCCGCTCGTTGTCGTTGAGGGTGTTCGCGACCGATGTTTTCCGAATCAAGCACCGCCAAGGGGTAACGTAACCATGTCGTCACGAATCGTCAACAGAACGTTCGTTTCTTTCGTTGCCATTTTCCTGACGGCCGCATCGTTCACGGGATGCAGACACGACGTGGTCAATTCCAACGGGGAATGGGTAAACGTGCCGATCTCCCCGATCAGCATTGAACCGGCTTTGCTGCCATGGTTAGAAGATGAGATTACCACTTACGGCCTTGCAATCGGGGTTGGATCCGAGAATATAGATTCGTATGGACTTTTTGTTCAGTTGGCAAACTGCTTCGCCGGTAAAAACTACGGTCTGACGTGCGGTTTGGTAAACGGTTTTACGGAGCCGTATTTGGATCCCGATTGGCCGCGATCCGGCCGCGCGGACCGAACGGAGTTTTACGGGATTGCAGTCGGCGTCCTCAATCTGCCGGATGTTAATCTTCGCAAGGGGTACGGCACGCAGAACGGCATTTCCATCCATGCGATCGATTTCATGAGCGACACGAACGGGTTTTCCGTCGAAGCGCTTGGTGGAGAAAAATTTTTTAAAGGAGTTGACATCTGCGCTTGCAGACTTGGCATAACGAAGGAGGGAGCCGGACTGCAACTGGTCGGACTGGATCTGTCATTTGGGCTCGGGAAATACGAAATAACCGGCTGCCAGATCGGAGGAGTCCTGAGCTCCGCCGTTCATGGCTCGCAGATCGGGGCGATTACGTACAATTTGTACGATCCGAGTATAGCACTCAAGACTAATCATTGGAAGCTCATCCGGGGATGTCTGAATTTAGGCGTTCTGAACCTCCAATTGAAGGAGGGGTTTCAGGTCGGGGCGTTCAATCAAACCTCGGACGGGAATCCGGTTCAGATTGGGTTGTTCAACACCACTTCGAAGGGAAGCCCGTTCCAAATCGGTCTGCTGAACTACAACAAAAACGGGATCCTCCCGGTGTTCCCGTTCTTCAATTACAGCGTCAAAAAAGAAACTGTGAGTTCAGATTCATCAGCAACACGGTGAACAGACTGGAACAACCTCACCACCCCCAGCCGACTAATCTCCAACAACACACATCCAACCGGAACACAACGAGAACGAGGCAATAACATGAAAAAAACGTTGCTCTTTCTTTTTTTGGGACTGGTAATTGTCCTCACGGGCTGCGGACGCCTGAAGAAGCCAAGCGGAAGCAGTTCGCCGAAGCCGCCGCCCATGCATCCGTTTTACACCTACAAAGGCTACCGGGACTGGTACCGTCTCCCGCTGAAATACCCGTACCAGATCACGACGATCGACCAGTTGAGAGAAGGATATCTGGAAGAGCATACCGGCGGAGATATTGCGGCGGGCTCGAAATCCATGAAAGATATCGATGTCGGGGGGCGGATTACGCATCTTCATCTGTTGGAGGACTTCGCCGTTTTCCGAAAAGAGGACGGGACATTCGGCTATCTGGAATACGCGACCGGCAAAACGACCATACTGCCGACCGAAGCGGAATTGAAACAGGCATGCCTGCTGACGCCCGGGGACTTCAAACCGATCGAGTATTACTACAACCAGTTCAGCAAGGGCAAACTCGTCTATCCGCCGAGCTCATCCTCAGAAAATATCCGCAGCGATCTGATCGCGCAGTTCCAGGGGATGACCGTGAAAATGCACCCCTACGGCAAGGAGCGCGGGAACGCAAAGATCGAGGTGACATGCGGAGAAAGCAAAAAAGACATCGACGTTCAGACGGGAAAAGCCGTTTTCGTGTGGAAGTGGTCATTGCCTCAGGAAAAGCAGGACATGCTCGACAAGTGGCTGTCCGCGCATCGGGAAGAACTGCTTGAAATGTGGGAGACGCGGACAGTAAAGCCTCTTCCCCCCGCCGGATAAGGAACCGACCCCGGCGAAGTAGTTTTTCTGACCGTCAGGCGTGGTGCATCACCAGGTACGCGGTGTACGCGATGTACGCAGACAGCAGCAGCGCGCCCTGAACGCGGTTGAGGCGCTTCCCGAACATGCCGAACAGGAACAGTGCGCCGCAGACGCCGAGCATGACTCCGAAATCGAGCCCGCGGATGCTCTGTCCTGCCAGCGGCGAGATCACCGGCACGATGCCGAGGATGCAGAAGACGTTGAAAATGTTCGACCCCACGATGTTCCCGATGGCGATGTCGTTTTCGCCCTTCAGCGCCGCCACGAACGACGTGGCGAGTTCCGGCAGGCTGGTCCCGACCGCCACGATCGTGAGCCCGGTCACGGCCTTGCTGATGCCGAACGCGTCCGCGAACGCCACGGCGGAGGCCAGGAACGCCTTCGCGCCGAGCACGAGCATGACGACGCCCCCCGCGACAGCGAGCACGGCCCACGGCACGCCGAGCGGTTTCTCCATGCTCTCCGCGACCTCGGGATCAAGCCCGGAATCTGCTTCAATATCCGCCTCGTTTCCCACGCTCCCGGCCGCCGCCTTCTTCGCCTCCTGTTTCTTCGACAGGATCACGTTCAGCGTGGTGTAGGTCAGGATGCACAGGACGAAAAACGCGCCTTCCCAGCGGTTGATGCCGTGGCTCAGGAAATAGAATCCGGTCAGCGCGAGCATGGCGAACATCATCACCGGCAGGTCGAACCGCTTCAGATTCGCGTGGAACGGCATCGGATGCAGCACGGCGCACAGGCCGAGGATCAGCGCCACGTTGCAGATGTTCGACCCGACGATGTTGCCGAGGCTGATGTCCGCCGAGCCGCGCAGTGCGGAATCGATGCTCACGACCAGTTCCGGCGAACTTGTGGCGAATGCCGCGAGCGTGAGGCCGATCACGAGGCGCGAGATGCGAGCCTTCAGCGCCAGAGACACGCCGCCGCGGACCAGATACTCCGCTCCGTAGTAAAGCAGCGCCACCCCGAGGACGGCGAGCCCGAGATTGCGGAAAATGTCAAACGTTGACATAAAGAATCAGAACTCCCTGAAAATGAATGGAAAACGGATCCCCGCCCTGTTGCCCGGACGATGATCTGAGCATCGATGGATGCCGCGGGAAATACCGGTATGTTTAATCTACATGTTTTTTCCGCGAATTCAAGTTTTTTCGGAAAAACGGCTTGCTTTTCCGTGTTTTGCGTGTTATTTTTATAGTTATGAACAATTGACGAGGCCGGCACAGTCCTGGCCGCCCGCTTTCAACACGGACCCTGCCGAAGTAGAGGCCCCGCCTTCGGGGCACAAACCAAACACTACGACTACCCCGTGCCGGAGCATAGCCCGGCACAACAATAGTGGAGGGCTTGCCCTCCCCGGAAAGGAACGGATACATGAGGATTCGCATCGTACTTACTGCTTTCTTCTGCCTGGCGTCCAGCTGCGCCCTCGTCGCCCAATCCCGGACCGGACAGAGCGACGGCAAATCGTCGCGTGCCGACCTGCTGAAATCCTCCTCGTCCTCCGGCAGAACGTCCGCGAAGTCGTCCGGCGGCAGGGGCATCTTCGACATCGCCACTTCGTCCGACGCCGGAAAGAAATCGGGCGCCGCCGCACCCGCCACGGGCAGGACCACCGCCACTGCTTCCCCGTTCGGCACCACCTCGCCCCGCACGCGGTCCTCTTCGGCGCGCCGCTGGAAGACGAACAGCAAGATCGCCGACTGCATCCGCGCCAAGGCCATCCCGTCGAACACCAACCTTACGTTCTCCGGCACCATCACCGGTATCATCACCGATGGCCGCTACGTCATCCTCACGATGTTCGACTCCGTGGAGACGATCGCGGAAAATGGCGCGAAAGGCGATGTCCCGGTCACATACACGGTCGTGCTGGATGCCGAATCCGTCGCGGGAAACACCTCCATCAAGGAAAACGCAAAAAAGAGTTTCACCGTGGACAGCAATTACGCATACCTCGTGTGGAACGATTCCGGCTGCTCCGTCCGCGCCGTCGACAATTCCCTGACCGAACCGGACCAGACCACGACGACCAAATCCGGCAGTTCCTCCCGTCGCTGACGCCGGTCTCTTCTGAAAAAATCAGAAAGAAAACAACCTGTAATAAACTTTTCTTTTTATACGGTTGGAAACTCCTGCATCCGGCTGTCCAACTCGAATGACGAAACAATCGTCAAATCCTTCCGTCATTCCGTCAACAATGTGATATTGCAATATTTATGAATGACGGACAATCCGTTGTCTTTGACGGTCAGCCGATCATCTTTCATCCGGATTGGCAGAAAAGTGTTATGGAAACTCTATCGGTTGCGGTGCGTGTTCAAGGATGAGTTTTTCCGCCTCTTCATGGCTGATGACGCCGATGCTTCCGTCCGAATACAGCACCCGGGACGAGAGCGCTGCCGACAATCCTTTTTTCAACGAGAAAACCCGGTAGATCATCATCAGTTTCGCGCTTTCCATGTGGGCGCCCGGACGGTCCATGAGGACCGGGGTTTTTTCCGGCACGTCTTTCGCCGGTTCGCGTATGCCCTTTTTCACGAGATAATCATGCCATAGCCAGGATGCGGGCACCGGAAACACCAGATACGGCTGACGGTCCCCGCGCATGTCGCAGACATCTTTTTCCTTCAGCAGATCGCGCCGGAGCGCCTCCCGGATCAGGTCGGGGACCGTGTGCTCCGGGCGAATTTCAAAAGGCGGTTCCCGGTCATCCGTTTCGAACAGGGAGCGGTAAGAACCGTTGATGCAGTCGCCGGTGACGAGATAGAACATTGCTTCGTCGATGAAGTCGAGCTGTTGAATGCAATCCCCTGTATACAGGTACGTCACCATGGCGCGATGTTGGTACGCGACGTTCCCGATGAACCAGACGAGTCCCGCCAGCGCGATGACCGCCACGCAGACGCGTGCATATTTATTCATCCGATTTCTCCTTTGTTTCTGGTTCGGGATCAAGCTGGAACGGCACGGGCGCGTGTTCCGCGACGAGCTTTTCGGCTTCTTCGTTGCTGATCGTTTCGATGCCGCCGTCCGAATACAGCACCCGGACCGTGGAAATGTATTTCGCGCTGCCGCCGTAAAACAGCCGGCAGACGAAGGTAAGCGATTTGCTTTCGTCGTGGGCGTGCGGCGGGTCCATGACAATCGGGATATGCTTGTGCGGTTCGGGTTCCTGCAGCAGCACGGATGCGGGCGCCGGAAACACCAGATACGGTTCCCCGGTCCGCGTACAGCATAAATACTTCCCGCCCGGTCCCCCGTCCAGGATGTCCTGCCGCAGAGCCTCCCGGATCAGATCGGCGACCGTCATGTCCGACGTGATCTCCACCGGCTCGATTTTGCCGCGCAGTTTTTCCGGTATCCTGTCGGGATGCGTCAGATAATCCAACCCGATGCTGATTTGTCTGAGCTGGCTCACACAATGCAGCGCGCGCGCCCGGATCCTGTCGGCATCGCGATGATACATGGAATCAAGGAATATGCTGCATCCGACAAGCGTGCCGAAGATAATCAGCAGGGTGAGACACCCCTTCTTCAGGATGTAACCAGTCAGCCAGGACTTGGAAACATCTTTTACCCTCAGAATGTCTTCGCGCTCCGGCTCTTCCTTCGGCGGCGACTCCAGAAACGCCCACGGATTCTCCGGCTCCTCCGCAGGGGGAGTTTCGTTCTTTTCCGGTGTCATGGCGTTTGCTCCTCCTCAGCCGGTGGTTCGAAGTCTATTTCGAGCGGGACGGGCGACTGTTCGGCGACAAGTTTTTCGGCTTCTTCCCTGGTCAGGGCTTTCGTTGTTCCGTCGGAGTAGAGGACCATCGAGCTGTATTTGCCGTCATGCGCGCCTGGTCGGCACATGAGGATTGGAACGGGCTCCTGAATTGATTCGTCGAACACGACCGAGGCGGGCACGGGAAACACCAGATACGGCGAAGTGACTTCCACACGCTGGCGGCGAAGGTAGGGAAACTTGCGCTCGTAATGAACACTCCGGCAGAGATACTCTTTTTCCAGGCGATGTCTCATTTCGGCGGCGGATTCCACCGGCCACGGTTGGTGCGTCTGGAAATCTTTCCCGGCCGCCTCACGGATCAGGTCGGCGACGGTCCAATCGGGCGGCAGTTCGACCCCCTCCCCATCGGGGACCTCGCTCATGATCCTGTAGATCCACCTCTGATGGCTGTTGCAGCGGCTGACGTTCCGTTTTGGCGGCGAGGGCAAGAGGAACATCAGGATCACCAAATTGACCGTGATCACCAGAAGAATGATACATGTATCCCGGAAACTGAGGTCGTGAACCTTGAATTGCTTTTTCCAGTCCATCGTCATTTTTCCTCATTTTGCTGAAGCCGGAATATCTCCTTCTGTGCTTCAATCTCCCGTCGGAGTTCATCCTTCGTCGGCAAATAGGTCAGATACTTGGATGCGAAAAGCTGCTTGCTGTCATGCAGGACCGAATACCGGGCGATATCCTCGCTGGTCTCGGAACAAAGCAGGATGCCGATGGTCGGATTGTCGCCCTCGGAACGTTTCCGTTCATCGTACATCCGCACGTACATATCCATCTGTCCCACGTCCTGATGGGTGATCCGCGCGGTCTTCAGGTCGATCAGTACGAAGCATTTCAGGATGTAATTGTAGAAAACGAGGTCAATGAAGAAGTCGCCCGCGTCCGTGGCGATATGCTGCTGACGGGCGACGAAGGCATAGCCTTTGCCGAGTTCCATCAGAAAGTTCTGCAAATGCGTGATGATGCAATGTTCGAGCTTTGTCTCCGTGAAGTCGGGATTCGATGCAAGCCCGAGGAATTCTGCGACCACAGGGTTCTTGATGAACTCCAGTTTGTCCGCCTGCATTGGAGCCGTGATTTCCTTCATCTCCGTTATGACCGGGGCTTTGTTTTGCGAGGCAAGCAGACGGTAGTAATACTGCGAACTGATGTTGCGGTCGAGGGTGCGGACGCTCCATGATTCCCGCGAAGCCTCGTCCAAATACCAGAGGCGCGCAGATTCTTCCGGTACCCGTAATATTGCGCGGATGTGCGACCAAGAGAGATTTTGCACACGCGTGTGCAAAATTGCCGGGTCAGGGAAATACTGATAAAAAGTCTTATAGTAAGCGAGGTTCCGTACACCAAATCCATTGCCGAATTCTTCAGTCAGGGCCACAGAAAGCTCTTTCAGTAATCTTGTCCCATATTCTGCACGTTTGCTGCCGTGCTGTTCCTCCTCGACGATGCGCTGCCCGATCTTCCAATAGGTATCGATCATGGCCGCATTGACCGCGGCATACGCCACGGCACGGCCACGGGAGATGATTTCGCGGAGGTCTTTCAGCAAGTTCAGGGAAACGGTGTTTTGATTATCCGGATTCTTTTCCATCGTCGTTTTCTTTCTGAAATTGTGGCTATTTTTCCTTATTCTTCAGGCAGGCATTTTCAACTGGTTACAATTTGTAACCAGTTCGCAACCCTCTTTGGCTAAGCGGTTTTTGAAAACTTTCCAATAGTTGGAGGCGTGTCGGGGGCTTACTCTTCTTCGGCGCGGGAAAGGAGTTCTTCGCGGAAGTCCTTGGTGTAGAACTGGCCGCAGTGGCCGCCGTTGGAGAACCAGGTGATGCGGTCGCCGAGCGTCTCGTCGAGGAACTTGCGGTCGGCGTCGTTGATGAGGATGTCGTCCCAGGCGTGGATCATGCGGACGGACTTGTTGTTTTTGAGCGTGGATTCGACGGCGCGGAGGCCGGATTCCGCGGCGAGTTTGTCGAGGTCCTTGATATCCCTGCCCATCTGGGGGAAGAGGAAGCGCGTGATGTACTCCATGAACCCGATGTCGCCGACCTCGCGGTAGAAATCCTCGCGGTTGAACATGGTGCAGGGGGCTTCAATGCCGGGGAGAGGATACTTGCCCTCGCGCTGGGTCTTCTCCAGGTCCTCGGTGAGGCAGCTTTGGATGGAGAACGCCACGAAGAACTTGGCGACGTCTTCGCCGACGAGCGGCGGACGAGTGAAGGTCTCCGGCTGTTCGGGATCGAACGGCGGGATTACCTCTTTCGTAAGGACGTACTGGAGTCCGGCCCCGGTGGAGACCTTGTCCACTGCTTCGTCGAAGGTCCAGTCTTTGGTCACGGCGGCGTAGGCGTCGGCGGTCTGCAGCGCCATGATCAGGTCGGCGGGCGGGTTGATCGGGAGATAGCGGCTGATGCCGAGGGTATTTTCCTTTTCCTCCATGGCGGCGATGTGGCAGAGCTCGATGCCACCCATGGACCAGCCGGTGAGGACGATCCGCGGGTCCTTGATCTTGCCGTCTTCGCGGAGGTCGGCGAGGATCTTCTGGAGCACAATGCGCATTTTCTCGGCGTCGTGCGGGGTGTATCCGGGCAGCTTGCCGTCGGTGGCGGTCATGAAGCGCCAGTTGAAGCCGTTGTCGACCAGGACGACGCTGTAGCCGGCGTTATAGAACTCTTCGGCGGTGGCGAGGGCGGTCTGGCAGTTATAGATGCTGCCGATGCCGGGGATGATGATGGCGAGCTTTTCGGGCGGGACCTCGTTTTCGTCCTTCGGCTTCGGGGCCTCGAAGAAGCCGTATTTGAGGCGGGAGCGTTCGGGGTCGATGCCGACCGTGACCTTGCGCGTATGGATCTTGTCCTCGAAGTCGGAGTTGAAGATGGAGAGGCGCGCGTACCACCAGTCGTGGTCCTTCTGCGGCACGAAATAGATGGCGCGGAGTGTGTCGATCACGGGGCTGAGCGAATGGTAGCCTTCCAGGACCTTGCGGCGGCCGTGGAGGTTTTTCGGCATCGTGGTGCCCTGGTCGGGCGGGAGCTCGGGCAGGCGGTCGTGGTAGACGTCCTTCGCGTAGTCGTAGTACCACTTCTCGAGCTGGAGTTCGCGGTTCAGGAGCTGCATCATCACGTAGGTGCGGTACGGGTCGGCGGACCCCTTGATCACGTTCACGAACTGCGGATGCATCGCCACGACGTTGTTGACGTACGCCCAGCTGGAGTAGGGCAGGTAGGTGCGGATGTCCAGCAGGTAGTCGAAGATGCTGCCGACGTCGTCGCGGACATTGATGTGGCGGCTGCCGGGGATGATGAGGCGGCAGCCCGGGTCGATGCCCCAGGTAGCGAACATGCGGCCGAAGTCGGCGTCGGTCTTGTAGAGGTGGAACCAGTACTCCGCGGGGTCGAAGAGCCCGGCGATGCCGATGGTAGAGTTCAGCAGGAAACGCCCCGTCTCGACGCCCGCGCATTCCCATTCGGCGCTGCCGAGCGAGGAGATCGCGCGGCCGGGGAACGCGAGGTTATGGCAGGCGTTTTCGATGCACTGGATCACGGGGCGCGGCAGGATGCTGGACCAAATCCAGCCCAGCGGACGCGCGATGTAGTCCATGATCACGCAGTCGACCTCGAACATGCTCCGGTTGAAGCCTTCGAGCGGGTCGTGCCCGGAGAGTTCGCCGATCAGGCGTGAGGTCGGCCAGGGGCCGGCGGGCTCTGCGATCGCCGTCTCGTCGGCGGGAGTTTCTTCCGGCGCGGAGCTCCGGCATGCGCCCAGGAGCAGCGCGAAGACGATCATGAATGCGGCCAGAAAACGGTTCCAGGATTTCGATCTCATAACGACGCTCCTTTCCTTGAGTGCGGGCGTATTTGTGCAGACGGTTGTTTTTATTCGGGCGGAGGTTATCTTCGGTCAATCTTTTTTCGTTTCTTTCTTCCCGGCGGCGGGCGCGTCGTCGTGGGCGGGGCAGGCGCAGCCGATCCACTTGGCGCAGCCGGTCGGGTCGCAGCCGTCGAAGCAGAACGTGCAGAGCTTGCACTTCGGGAGTCCGATGGCCTCGACGAGCTGGTCGATGGTCTGGTATTTCAGCGTGGTGAGGCCGAGTTTCTGACGGATCATTTCGACCATGCGTTCATAGCGCGGGGTGCCCGCGGTGATGTATTCACGCAGGACTTCCGGCGTGGGCTCGCCCCCTTCGAGTTCGGCGATGATGCGGCGCGCTGCGAGGTCCATCACGGAGCGCGACCGCGAGAAATTGAGGAAGAGGCAGGGGAACGCGAGCGGCGGGGAGGCGGAGCGCAGGTGCACTTCCTTCGCGCCGCGTTCGAGCAGACGCCGCGTGACGTCGCGGAACTGCGTGCCGCGGACGATGGAGTCATCGCAGAAGAGCAGGCGTTTCCCCTCGATCTGGTCCTGCACGGGGAGCAGTTTCATCTTCGCGATGAGGTTGCGGTGGGACTGCACCTGGGGCATGAAGCTGCGGAGCCAGGTGGGCGTGTATTTGACGAGGGCGCGCAGGTAGGGACGGCCCTTCTTGTTCGAATAGCCGATGGCGTGGGCGACGCCGGAATCGGGCACGCCGCAGACGGAATCGACCTCGACGTCATCGTGGGCGGCGATGCGCGCGCCGTTTTCGTAGCGGACGGTCTCGGTGTTGCGGCCCTCGTAGTCGGAGGAGGGATAGCCGAAATAGACCCAGAGGAAGGAGCAGATCTGCATGGTTTCCTCGGGGGCTTTGAGCTGGGTGACGGATTCGGCGTCGATCAGCACGATCTCGGCGGGGCCGAGGTCGCGCACGAATTCATAGTCGAGGTTCGGATACGCGGAGGTCTCCATGGCGACGGCCATTGCGCCGGCTCTTTTCGCGATCGAAACGGGCGTGCGGCCGTAGCGGTCGCGTGCGGCGTAGATCTTCCCGCCGGACATCACGAGCATGGAGCAGGAACCCTTGATGCGGTGCATGGCATATGCGATGCCATCCTCGATGGTCTTCTGCGTGTTGATGAGCGAGGCGACGATCTCGGTCGGGTTGTGCTCGCCGTTGCTGTGTTCGGCGAAGTGGATGTGATGCTCCTCAATGGCCTGCCGGGTCAGCTCCTCGATGTTGTTGAGCTTGCCGACCGTCACAATGCTGTACATGCCGAGGTGGGATGCAATCAGCAGCGGCTGGTCGTCCATATCGCTGATGACGCCGATGCCGCACTTCGCGCCGCGGAATCGTTCCAGGTCGGGGCCGAACTTGGACCGGAACATCTCGTTGGAGATGTCGTGGATGGAACGGATGATGGAACCGTAGGGATTGGTGACGGCCATGCCGCCGCGGACTGTGCCCAGATGTGAATGGTAATCGACACCGTAGAAGAGGTCGTCCACGCAGTCACCGTTAGAGACAACGCCGAAAAAACCGCCCATAGCGAGCTGCTCCTTGTTTGGGTTGGGAAAATGCAATGCTATAATATAGCATAAATCTGGCTAAAAACGAATCGTTTTTCTCGAAAAAAACGGTGTTCCGGCGCATTTTTTTTCGAATGTCGCGTCGTTCGGAAAGGCGATTCGGCGTTTTTTTCAAAAAAAATACCGAAAATGAGCGTTTCCGGCTTTCATAAATCGGGATTTGTGCTATTTTACTTTGTTAAGGTTCTTTTTTCAGTTTTTAAGAAAAATGCCTTTGCTGTAATGTAACGACACGACGGAGAAAAAGCAGAATGGATCTTGATCAGAGCATGGAAGAACGCAGCGTGTGGAATTTCGGAAACTACCTCCGGACCGCATTGTTCCTGCTGTTCGCCTGCGCGATTTTATCACACGACAGAACGGACCTGTACCTGCTGGAAGGCGGGATCGGCGGTCCGGCGATCTATCATAACTGGATCGGATTTCTCGGGGCGCATACCGCCCGGATCATGTTCTACTCGTTCGGGCTGGCCACCTATCCCGTTCTGCTGATCGTATTTCTGCTGCTGCTCCGGCGGTTTATCCCCGGCCTGCCGCGGCGCGGCACTTTGTGGTGGGCGCTGCCCGCGATCCTGCTCGGCGCGTCCATGCTGTTTGCCATGTGCCCGCAGCAGTTCATCGCGGAGACGGACCATCTTGGGATCGGGCGTATGGAGCAGTCCTCGCTGGCGTTGTCCGGCGGTGTGGTCGGGGCGTCCCTGGCGGCGCCTCAGGCGGGCCTGCAATTGGATGCCGGTCTTGTCCGGCGCTACATCGGCGACGTCGGCACGGTCCTCGTGGCGCTGGCTTTCCTGCTCCCAGCGCTCGTTTTCCTGTTCATCCGTGACTGGTTCCCGCTCCTGAAAGTCGCGTTCAAGGCCGATCCGAAGCCGCAGGCGGAGACGGAGGAAGCACCGGAGGTCCAGCCTGTGCCCGCGGCCCGCGCCAGTCGCATTTATCTGCCCGGCAAACCGGAAGGCGAAGTCTGGAATCCCCCTGCGTCCGCTCCGGAAGTCCACCAGTACGGCAGCGAGGATGAAACGGAAGACGAGAAGCCTGAAGGACCGGCGGAAGACAAGTCCTCCGGATTCAAAAGGTTCATCGGAAAGTTTCTCGGTCTGCGCATGGTCCCTCCGAAGCCGGCCGATGCGGAAGACGGAAACGAGGAAGAAGATATCGTCGCACCGCCTGTCCGGCCTTCGGCCCAGCCCGCACACAGACCTGCGCCGGGCGCTGTGATCCGCGATCCGGACGAAGTCGTCGCGCCTCCTGTCCGGCCTTCGGCCCAGCCCGCACACAGATCTGCGCCGGGCGTCGTGATCCGCGACCCGGACGAGCTTGTCGTTACGCCGCGCCCGAAGCCCCGTCCGGTCGTTGCGTCGGCTTCTGCGCCAGTTCCCCAGCCCCAGCCAGTTCCCCAGCCTCAGGAAGCATACGACGAGCCTGAAGAGCCCGCGGCCGCATACGATGTGGAACCGGAAGAGGAAATTGAGGAAGAGCCTCCTGCGCCCGCGCCCAAACCCGCGCCGCATGTGGTCCCGGTGCAGACCTTTGCTGAAAACAGAAAGAAATTCGACCGCGCGTCCCCGCCGCCTGCTCCTGCGAACGAGCCGCCTCCACCCCCGCCGGTCTACGAAGAATACCATTTACCCAGCACGATGCTGCTGGACCGCCACGGCGACCAAATCGCCGAGGAAGACCAGGCATATATCCGCGAGGCAAGCTTAAGTCTGGAAAAGACGCTGGAGAGCTTCGGCGTGAACGGCTATGTGTCGAATATTACCGTCGGGCCGCGCGTCACGCAGTTCGAAATCGCGTTGAATCCCGGCGTGCGCGTGGAGAAGGTCACCAGCATTCAGAACAACATCGCCATGGCTATGGAAGCGCAGAGCATCCGCATCCGTGCGCCGATACCCGGCAAGGACGCCGTCGGGATCGAGGTCCCGAACAAAGCGTCCAGCACGGTCTATCTGCGTCCGCTGCTGGAATCCGCCACCTGGCGCGAATCCCGCGCGGCGATCCCGATCCTGCTCGGACGCGACATCGCGGGCTCGGTCTATCTGACCGACCTTTCCAAGGCGCCGCACCTGCTGATCGCGGGCTCCACCGGCTCCGGCAAGTCCGTCTGCATGAACACCCTCATCATGAGTCTGCTTTTCCGGTTCTCGCCGGACGATTTGAAGCTCATCATGGTCGACCCGAAGGTCGTGGAACTGGAAATGTACCGCCCGATCCCGCACCTGATCACACCGGTCGTGAACGACTCGAAGAAAGTGCCGCTGGCGCTCCGTTGGGGCGTCAACGAGATGGAGCGCCGCTACATGGTCCTCGCGAAAGTCAAGGCGAAGAACCTCGCCGCGTTCAATTCCCGTCCGCCGGATCCGCAGCCTGTGTACGACGACTGCGGCGAGGTCGTGCCGCCAAAGCTCCCCATCCTGATCATCATCATCGACGAGCTTGCCGACATCATGATGACGGACGCGAAGAGCGACGTGGAGACCAGCATCTGCCGCATCGCGCAGAAGGGCCGTGCCGCGGGCGTTCACCTGGTCATCGCCACGCAATCGCCACGCAAGGAAGTCGTCACCGGACTCATCAAGGCGAACATCCCCACCAAGATCGCATTCCGCGTCAGCAACGGCATGGACAGCCGCGTGATCCTGGATGCGGTCGGCGCGGAAAAACTGCTCGGCAACGGCGATATGCTGTTCAACCCGCCCGGCGCCGCCGTTCTCGAACGCATTCAGGGCGCTTATGTTTCCGACAACGAGATCTCCAAGGTCATCGAAGAAGTCGCGGCGCAGCGCCCGCAGACATTCGACGACGGCATCTTCGCGGGCGGCGACGAAGAGGAGGACAACGAGGAACCCAAAGGCCGCCGCGGCAAAGGGAAAGCCTCCAGGGGAGGCCGTTCCGACGACGGGTACGACGACGAATTGGACGACTATGACGAGGTCGACGGCATGGCGAATTCCGATGTCGTCAAGGCCGCCGCTGATAAGTATCTGGAACCGACCGACCCGCCCATCATGGTGCGCGCTCTCGAGATCATCATCAACGAGCAGCAGGTCAGCACGTCCTATCTCCAGCGCAGACTCGGCATCGGCTACAACAAAGCCGCCGATATTATTGATAAACTCGAACAGCGCCATGTGATCAGCGCCCCGCTGCCCGGCGGGCAGAAACGTACTATCCTGATCACGGACGGCCTGGAAACGCCTAATGACTGAGGTATCGCAACATGACTGATCCAGAAGATCCCGCAGAAAAGAACGAACAGGAACTGAATCTCTTTTCCGATCAGCCCCGCCCCGAAGAAACGTATGTGGAACCGGAGTCCGGCGCATCATATTTCCTGGTAAATCCCCCGTTGGAGGTGTCCGTGGAACGCGAAAACGGCGAACCGACCGTGTCTGCGGAGGAACAACCTGTGCCTGCAGAAGAACAGGATCCGATGCCCGCGGAAGAAGCCGCCCCTGAGGCGGCCGGGGCAGACGATTCTCCGGTCGTCGCGCCCCCTCCCCCTCCTCCCCGCAAGCCTTCCCTTGTGCGGCCCGGCATCGTCCAGCCGAATGCCGGACGTGCGGCTGCTCCGGCTGCTCCGGCCAGGGGGAAGAAAGTGCACAAACCGCTCCCGAACCCCCTGCAGCCCTCCCAGTCGCTCGGGCAAATGCTTGCGGAGGTCCGGAGTGCGCGCGGAATGTCCCTGGATGAAGTCGCCGGTGCCACACGCATCCGCGAAGAGTACCTCATCGAACTTGAATCCGATATGCTTCTGAAGACGCTTCCCCCCGTCTACGTCTCCGCTTATGTCCGCAAGCTCATCGAGGTCTATGACCTCCCCGAGGAGGACGGCGATTGCCTGCTGGAGAAAATGCACGGGGCGGCACCGAAGAATCAGGAGGAGCTGCCGGACAAGCTGATAGAGTCCGTAAACGAAGGCACGCTGGTGAACGAAGGCGAAAACAAGCGCATCCGCAACATCGCCATCATCGCCTCCGTCGTCGTCGGCCTCATCGCCGTCGCGCTCATCTGGCTCGTCGTCCTCGTGGTCGTCAACTACATCAATGCTTCTGGTCCCGCTCCCGCACGCAATCCCGCCGCAGTGGCTTCCGGAGCCGTCCAGTCTGCCGAGGAACCGGTGTCCCGGACGGTCCGTCTGGATGAATCGGAACTGGATGCTCTGATCGTCCCGGAAACGCCTTCCATTTCCGTCCTGAAGATGAGTAAGACAGCCGGTATCCGCGAATCCCTGTAACGCGGAAACACATCAGTCCCGAGTACAAAAAAAGCATGCCCGGCCGATTTGACCGGGCATGCCTGTTTTTTACGGGAAAAACGAGCTTGTAACGCTTATTGGTTGTTTCTCAGAAGCGTGTCGAGCGTCATATGCGCGGCTTCGAGTCTCAGCGAAAGTTCGATTACTTTCTGTGCCTGAACATCGCGTTTCGTCTCAATGGAATCGACTTCCTTCGTGAGCTTGTTCATAACGGCCGCGTTGTGCGTGCTGCTCCGGATGCGGCCGCCGTACCCCCACAGGGATTCGACACTGACCTGCCTGGATCCGACGGCAGACATGCCGAGCGCGCCGTCATCCTGGCTGATTGCCTTTTCGGTCGATTCGAGGAGTTTCTTTGCTTCCTCAAGCTGAAGTTCGAGCATGCGGATTTTTTGCTGCTGCGCATTGATCCGTCTGTCCCTGTAATGCCTGTCCTCATCGGCTTTACGCATTTCCATCCTGGCCTTCAGTTCGGCATTCGCTATCGCGTTTGCTTTCTTCTGTTCGTTCAGCTTTTTTTCGTAGCGGGCGGACTTGATTGCGTCGTAGCCGAACGCCTTCTGGTATTCGAGCGGCATGTCGGAGAATTTGATAAACATGCAGCCTTCCTTGTAGGCAAGCGTGATTCCGTTCGGCTTCTTGTCAAGGATGTAGGCATCCTGCGGGACATTGTTTTTCAGAGTGGAGGTTTGAGTCTCATTCCTCTTGTCAGCATCCGCGGCGAACACGGCCGCACCGGCAAAAAGCACTGTCGCCAGAATCGCAAACCATGTGATGTGCTTCATTTCAAGCCTCCTTCCAGGGCGCTCAACTTTTCAGGTTTCCGGAACACATAGGCCGGGATTTCCACGTTCGATTCAAACGAGATCAGCGTGAGCTTCGTGGCTCCTTCCGGCGAGAATCTGAACATATGCGCGGGGAGCGTGACATCGTCGAATGTGCGGTAGTTGAAATACTGCATCGTGTGGACGCCGTCCTCCCTGGTGATTTCGAACTGGCGGAGCAGGTCGGATTTCCTTCCGATCCAGAGCTTGACGTTGATGTCCTGTGCGCGGCGGAAGACTGCGGAAATCACATCGCATTCCTCGCCGCATGCGTCCTCGGGTTCTTCTTGAAGCTCGGCATTGGTGAAGATGTCCTGGAAGTTCACGTTGAACGGGATCGCCTGAAGCAGGGCGACGTGCATTTCCGCGATGTCGTCCGCGGTCATGTCGATCACGTCCCCCCGGATATACATCCAGCCGGATGAACTGTTCAGGCAGAATACCGCGGAACGCTCGTCGTCCAGCACGTCGAGGCGCACATGGTCGGGTGCCTGGAACCGGATTGTGGCGGTCTTTCCATCGCCGAATTCATATAAAAACTCCGCGGAGTCGATCCCGTTCGCGGCCCGGTCGGCGGCGATGGCATCTTCAGCTTCGTCGAACACGCTGTCTGCGGTATCGCGGAAGAGACCGCATGCCGAGAGGAACATGCCAGCTGTCACCGCCGCTGCCGCAAGCGTGATGCGGCAAATCTGATATTTCATTGTCTGCTCCTGATTTGCAGGTTGTCCCGGATGGGCTCTCCGCCTCGTTCTATGATATCGTACGGATGTCCGCTGCCGGAATAAAAAAAAACATCCCATAATATATCACGGAACAAAAAACAAGTCAAGAGACGGAAGAAAAAAAGACAATGGCGCTTCGCGGAATGCCTTCGTCCAGGGGCCGGGACGCGCGGTTCCTTATTCCGGGTCCGGGAGGCGGATTCCCGTGAGCTTGGAGATCTGCTGGAGATACGCCTTCTTGTCCAGTGCGCCGGGGATGATCCCGAGGAGTTTCTTGCCGTCGGATGCCAGGACGACTGTGCACGGATAAATCGCCGGGACACTGAGCGCCTTCCGAAGCGACTGATTCGCGGAGACCTGTTCCTCCGGCGCGGCGATCTTCGCGAAATGTTGAATGTAAAGTCCGACTACGGCCGGCCGTATCGTTGCGGTATATTCTTTGGAGCGGAGGACCGAGGATTCAAACGATTTGCTGGCGGAACTCCAGTCCGGCCCGGAGAACAGGATGAGAATGGGCTTGTCCTGTTTCGCCGCCTCGGCGCGGGCGTCTTTCAGCCGGATATGCCAGCCTGTTCCGGCGTTCGTCCCGGGCAGAACCCAGCCGGAATCGTCGGTCTTCGGCGCGGGATCCGCGGCGCCGAGCCCGGAAGGAACGAAAAACAGAGCCGTGCAGCTCAGGATCGAATACAGTAGAAACCTCGGAAAAACAGTTCTCATGATGAACTCCGGAAAGGTCAGTTTGGAATGGAGAGGGAGCAGGGGCCGTTCTGGCAGCCGCCGCTGCATCCGAGTACCTCGATGAAGTTGGCATGCGACCTGCCGAACAGGAAGAGATGAAGCAGTTTCAGCGTTTGGGCGTTAATGCCGTCGATGAACTTCTCCTGAAGCTCAAGTTCGGGTTCGGATTCGAGTGCGGCGGCGAGCATGGCTCCCGTGGCGGCGCATGTGCGCGAAAAATCATGTTCCATCGCGTCCGGATCCTGCGGGATGTAATCCTGCGGTTCCAGAGCCGCGCCGCCGAGCGCGATGAGGATCGCCCCGAGTTCCTCGATCGTGATCACACGGTCCACGCCGGGGCAGGACAGCGATTCGAAGCGTTTGGCGATACAGGGGCCGATGAAGATGTTTACGGCGTCCGGATAGAGCTCGCGGGCTTTTTTCCCGGCAAGCGCCATGGCGCTCGGCACAGACGAGAGATAAGGCCGCATGGCGGGAAGGTGCCGCCGTACGAGTTCGACGAATGCGGGGCAGCTGGAGTCGGCGACGAGCTTGCCTCCGAGCTTCATCTTGCGGATGAACTCCTCCGCGGCCATGCTCGCAGCGGTCTCGGCTGCCTCGGCGACCTCAATGATTTCGGAAAATCCGACTTTTCGCAGGGACGCGAACAGCTTTTCGCGTCCGCCGGGGAACTGGTTGAGCGTGGAGGGTGCTACGAGCGCAACGGCCTGCCGTCCTTCCGTCAGAAGTTTCAGCACAGGTATGAGCTCAGACCGCTGCATGATGGCTCCGTAGGGACATGCACGGAAGCATTTCCCGCAGAACGTGCATTTTTTGAAGTCGATCTCAGCATAGCCAAGCTCGGTTTTCTTGATCGCTCCGACCGGGCAGGCAGCTTCGCAGGGGATCGGAAACCGCTTGATGGCGTTGTAAAGGCAGACGTCGATGAGGCATTTGCCGCACTGAACACAGGATTCCTGATTGATGAACGCCTTGCCGCGCATGATGTTGATGGCGTTGTTCGGGCAGACATGGATGCAGGTCTGCGCGAAGCAGTTGCGGCAGAGGTTCTGGACGACCTCGATTTTCGCATCGGGGCAACTGGAGCACGCCGACCGGGCGATCGTGAGTGGGCGTTCCGGCCGCTCGGAATCCGCAGAAATAAGCTCAAGATACTCATGCGGGAACCGGCTGTCGTCCTCTTCGTCCTGCGCATCGAACCCGAGGAGCGCCATGAGACGGCAGCGGATCACTTCGCGATCATGGGCCAGGCAGCAGTGGAGCGGTTTGGACCCGGACGGCTTCACATAGCAGGGGAGCTTGTCGACCGTATCCTTGAGCGTGCCTTTCTGAAATTCGCATGCGAGCCGGATCATAAGCTCGCGGCGCTGGCGTTCCGGGCTGTTGGAATATTCCATGATCAGGCCTCCTGCTGGTTCATGATTTCTGTGATGGCCTCACAGACGGATTCCAGCGTAGCGTTCTGGATGAGCTTGCCGTTGATGCGGGCGAACGGAGCTTTCGCGAGGTCCAGACACCCGCAATCCACAGGACATGGCGAGACCATCAACTCGATATGCGGAAGCCACTTTTCGGGCAAATGCGCTCCGATGTTCAGGATTCGGGCATTTCCCAGCATGTAGCAGGTCATGCCGCAGAAGATCTCCACTTCAATTTTGATGTTTTCGTCGCTCATGTGTGCAATACCTTTTCTCCGCGGGCCGGGCCGGGAATGGGCGCAGGCAGTTCGAGTGTCCTGTCCGTGTGAAAAAATAGCCGATACAGGAAAATACATGCTTTTTCCGCGATTTCAAACGTGAAAACTATAAAAGATTGGAGAAAGTTAAAAAAATATGAAAAAATCCACCCCGAAAAAGAAAAAAACGGCCTTTCCCCGGAAAAAACAGATCCGGACCGGATTTCCCTCCGGAGGACGACAGAGGCGGTGTTCCGGACCATCCGGGCGGTTGTTTCCGCCGGAAAGGAATTGCCGGGTCCTGTTTGCCGTTTCCGCCGATGTCGGCAACATCCGGCCAGCTCGCGCAAACACAATATATTATTGGAGCTGCAGCAATATACGCATTATTTATTTTCTGCAAAAAATGGTTTTTCGACTTGAATTTTTCGGTAGCCGTGATATATTTTATCGTGTTGTGACAAGATCTGTCTTGTCCGGATTCCCCCAATCAAAAACTTCTCTACGCATTCCACTGCCGTCCAGGCAAAAATCCCTGTATCGCTCCATGCGAGCCTGATCCGTTTTTTCCAGCTCAGGTCGGGTATCTAGAAAATCTCCTCGCTTCGGGGAGAGCCATTTTCCTCCCGTGCACACTGTGTCCTGCGGAGCATTGTCCGTGCTCTCCGGGGTTCTCCGTCGCATTCCTCGTGCCCCCATGCGGGCTTGTCGTTCAGAAAAGATATTATCAAAGAAAGGATCGCCGCACATGAAAAATCGTACTGCCTGCTACGCTTGCCGGATGCTCATGAATGCCTTCCGCAGGAAGGGAAAGCGTCTGCATACAGACCTCAAGGCCGTTCTCAGGGACAGCCGTTTCACGAAACTCAAGTTTGCCGAGGTTGCCGCCGGATGCCGTCCGAATGTCTGCGGCGTCCTGTGCTGCGTCGCCCCGGACGATATGGGATATCCGGATGAATATGCCGCGGATGCCAGAAACTGGATTATGCGACTGACATAAGGGCGTTTCAGTCCATTCATTCCGGCTTCTTTTCGCATCCGGGCAAAGACGGAACCGGAAGCTTTCCGGCGGTATCCCTTTCAGGCTGCCGCGCTTCCTGTCGTTCCGCAGCGTCTTTTCCGCCCTTTTGCCGAAAAGAATACCCCGATGAACAGACGTACCCTTAAGATGCCGGAGTCAATCCTTCCCCCGCCCGTTGCCCCGGCAATGGGTCTATGAACTGAAAAATCATAATCTCCTGTCCAGCTTGCTGCTTCGGACGGCTTGAAAACCGTCCTCCGAAGCAGGGGGGACTGTGCTCCGCTCCCGACCGTTTTATTCAGGTCGAACCGCATTCCGGACGGCTTTTCCGCAGAAAAAAGGGCGGCATGAAACCGGAATCGCCGGATATGACACTATGCGGGTCCTGTCCTGTCATATCCAGGCGAAAAGATTTGGCGGAAGTCAGAATTCCCGCCCCTCGCCGCACCCCGCGCGGCAATCCCCGGCTGCTCCGACCCGGCCGCCGGATCAACGCACGAACAATCAAAAGGAAGACAACCATGAAAACAAACACGACTCTACAATGGAAGATCAGCAAGGCCCTCGGCTACTTTTTCCATTTTATCGACAGTTTCGACGAGGCCGTTGACGAGAACGACGTTTTTGAACTTGTAGCGAGTCGTCGCAGCTCGAACCAGTGGGAAACCCTGATCAAAAAGACATTCTCCGAGGAGACGCTGAACCGGCTGAAGGCATCCCGCAACGGCGTCAATCGTCTTGACTTCGACGATCCGAGGGAGGAGGTCCTCCGCGAGATCTGGCATGCTTCGTACGCCCGGAAGGATCTCCGCAACCTGATCCGGTCGGTGATTACGGAGGAACTGAAGGCAAATCCTGTCGAAAAAAACGCATCGGTTTTTTACGTGCAGCGGGTGCTGGAACTGCAGCGGATCCTGAGGCTGACCGATCTGGAACGCGAAGTGCTCCTGGTCCTGGCGTTCCTGCGGAACGGGATGCTTTCCGTCCCGAATCTGAGGAGTCAATACAGCGAGTATTCCGCGAAGCTTGCATTCGTGGCAAATTGTCTTGGCTGCGATGAGGCAAAGGTCCAGGAGGCCCTGTCCAAAAACGGCAAGATCCGGCGTTACGGCTGCGTGGACGAAGATCTTGACTTCAACAAACGGCTGTTCAGCTATTTCATCGGCCGCACCGAGGAGCCGTTCGAGAACGAGTACTACACACGCTGGCACGGCACGGCCCTGCCGTGGAGTTTCTTCCGCGAGCTGGCAAAAGAACATGGATCCACGCTCAAACGAATCATCGCCGCCGCAAAAAACGGCAATCCGACGCATATCCTCGTTTACGGCCCGCCCGGGGCGGGGAAGACAAGTTTCGTCCTGTCTCTTGTGGCGGAGCTGAACAGGACCTGCTACATGATCCGGCAGAACGTTTCCGGGGTCAAGTCGCGGGGCGACAGTTCTCCCGAAAACCGTCTCGCCGCCCTTCAGATCTGTTCGGAACAGGTGGATCCCGACGACTGCATCATCGTCGTCGACGAGGCGGACAAGATGCTTCGCGGCAATGAAAACACACCGTCCGTTCTGAAGGGAAACAGCATCCCGTTCGGCGACAAGTGCCTGCTCAACAGCGTGCTGGAATCGGACAAAGTCCCGACGATCTGGATCACCAACACGCCCCCCGATGCGCTCGACGAGACGAGCCGCCGCCGTTTCGACTACTCCATCCAGTTTGAACCGCTGAACCAGGTCCGGCGCCGGATGATCTGGCACGATCTCGTCGCGCAAAAGAAACTGGAGCATCTGATCGACGACGCCATGCAGGAAAAGTTTGCCTCGCGCTATCCGGTGAGCCTCGGCGGGATCGCCCTGGTCCTTCAGAACATCGAGAGGCTTTCCCCGTGTCCGGGCGAGGCGGAGGACCTGGTCGACAAGCTGATGGCGTCGCATTGCAGGCTGTTCCACATCCCGCTGCGCAAAAACAAGCTGGCTCCGGCCAGGGATTATTCGCTGGACGGGCTGAACATCAAGGGCAGTCTCACGCTCGAACAAGTGGTCCAGGCGGTCAAACGATTCCAGATGGACCGCGGCGACGCGTCCGACCGTCCCAGGATGAACGTGCTTCTTTCCGGCGATCCCGGAACAGGCAAGACAGAATTTGTCAAGTATCTGGGGATGGTGCTTCAGACCAAAGTCATCGTCAAACTGGGCAGTGACCTGCTGGATACCTGGGTCGGCAGCACGGAGCATAACATCCGGAACGCGTTCGAGACTGCCGAGAAGGAGAAAGCCATCCTCTTTCTCGACGAGATCGACGGCCTGACCCAAAGCCGGATGCGCGCCAGGCATAACTGGGAGGTGACACAGGTCGACGAGCTGCTTCACTGCATGGAGAACTTCGACGGGATCATGTTCGGCGCTACAAATTTCGTCGACAACCTGGACATCGCTATCCTGCGCAGATTCACATATAAACTGGAATTCGACTATCTCGACGAAGCCGGGAAAAAACTCTTTTTCGAGCGGATGTTCCGGACGACGCTCACCCCGGAAGAGTACCACAAGCTGGCAATGATCCCGGAACTGGCGCCCGGGGACTTCCGCACCGTCCGGCAGAGCTTCTACTATCTTGCCCGCGAGGTGAACAACCTCGAACGCATCGATGCACTTGCCCGCGAAAGCGAGTTCAAGCACGCCGGCAGGTTTGCCCCGAAACAGAGAATCGGGTTCTGAACGTGGCGGATTCTGCCGGCTTCATCGTTTCGGCGGACTGGATGGGAGGACACGTTCAAAAAAAAGTGGAGGCCGACCGTTCTCCGTCCGCCGTTTTCCAGGATCCCTGCGATTTTGGGAAACGGCGGGGAAACGGCGGTTTTTTTGTCTGACAATTAGCCGGGAAAAGAGCCTTGCGCCGGCGTATTTTTCCGCTGTTTTTCATTACCTTACATATGTCGACCCCTGAGGATTTTTCCTTTGGGGTTTCAGCAGGCCGGTCTTGATTCTTTCGTCGGGACTCAGTATAGTAAACTCGTCCTGCGTTTTATCCGATCTCCCGTCACTACAACACGAATGCGGCAAAAACCTTTCTCCGGCGCCGCAAAAAGAGAAAGCCCAAAAATGTCGCACCAGTATTCAAACGCCAAGTACATGACAATCGCCGAACATGTCGCCCGAAGGATTCGCGCCGGAGAATTTCAGATCGGAGAACCGTTCTACAGCCGGGACGAACTTGCGCGGGCGTACCATATTTCGCCTGGTACGGCTCGGGCTGTCCTGCACGTGCTGGAGGACCGCGGCGTCATCGCGTGCAGGAAAGGCAAGCGTCCGATCCCTTCCTGCGTCATGGCGGAGTTCAATGACACGCCGGTCTGCAGGCCGGTCTTTTTCCGGGATTCCTTTACCGCGGAAACGCCGGAATACGACTACCTGACGTACTGCGTGCGGAATATCCTGATGCGCCGGAAGACCGACTTGCGCGAACACGACTCCGACCGGCTGGAGAACGAAGATCCTGCGATGTTTTCCGCCGGCGATGTCGCGGTCGTATTTCCCTCGCCGTCCATGGAAAGGGCTTATTCCGCGGTCCGGCCGATCAGCGCCCGGATCAATCTGCTGATCGACCAGACGGGAAGCAATGCGGTATCCATGTTCACGCGGAAGGCCGGACTCGACTGCACCCTTCATCTGATCCGGCATAACATCGCCTCGGTCGTCCATGTGGCATCCAGGCATTCGGCATTTTCCTGGTTCCGGGACATTTCGGACATACTGCACGAATATACCCCGGAATGCGAGACCTCCACCCTCGTGTTCGACGGCGAACTTGAGCTGTTCCCGGATTATCTGATGGCTTCTGTTCCGGCTTTCGCGACATCGGATCATGCGCCGGTCGCGGTCCTGATCGACGATCCGTATCTGTCCGATTACCTGTCCGGCGAGATCAGGATCGGTGCATACCGTCCGCCATCGTGTTTTTCCTTTTTCGGGACGGCGTTCAACGAGCGTTCCATGGTGTTTCCGTACCTGGACCTGAAGCTGAATGAGCTGGCAGCGCGGCTCCTGCGGACAGCCTCGTCGAAGGCGGCGGCCCCGGGTGCGGACCTGGCCGGCGATTTCCATCTGCTTCTGTTCCGGGGCCCGGGAGTCGGTTGAGACGCGTCCGTCCGGGATGGCGCGGCGTCATGAAGGGGTGCTTGATGTGGACCCGGTGGTGCGTAACGGCTGTCAGCCGCGTTTTTTCGCGATGATGCGGTCCTTGAAGCGAAGGTCGAGGGATCGTTCATCCTCCCGATTCCGGATCGTGGACTCCAGTTTGGGGAGAAGACGGCCGAAGATGTCGTCGCGGAGCTGTTCTTCCCGGACACGGAGCGGGATCAGGATGGTGAACGCGCCCGGATCATTTTTATAAAGGAGATCGCACTGGATAAAGTCCTGGGAGATGTAGATGATCTTCGGATGCACGTCCGTGAACTCCAGCCGCGTAAGGCGGAGGAAGTCGAGGACGGTGCGAATGGAGGAATCGGAGAGGATCTCACCGCGTTTGAAGGGGTCGGCGTCCTTCGAGGCGCGGACGGCGGACGGCTTGCAGGAAAGCAGCGGCAGCGAGCCGGAAACGTCGTAGTAGGCGGATCTGTCAAGGACGGTTGCGGAATCGTCGATGTAGAAACTGGTGCCGAGGTTTGCAACCGGGATGCGTTCATGCAGCTCGAAGATCAGCTGGTCGGGGAGAACGCGGCGGATATCGGCACGTTCGAGCTCCGGGATCTCCGCGCGAAGTTTCGCCGCCATCGCGGCGAGGTCGTACTCCTCCTTGCCGGAAAACATCGGGGTGCTGCCGGGGCGGATGCGGAGGATCGAGAGGATGCGATCCATGCGTGCCTGACGTTCGTCCGGGTCGGCCGGACTCCAGTAGCCGGAATTCCCTGCGAGGCGGATGCTGTTCACGATGAGGCGGGGGTTGTTCGGGAAAAGCACGAGGTAAGCGAACCAGAGGAGGACACCTGCGAACAGGGGGATGCATATGGCAAGGGACAGCCCGATCCAGAATTTTGTTTTTTGGGAGAGGCGAGGACGGGAGGCGGTTTTCAGATCATCAGAGACTGGCGGGGAAGGTTTCACAGGCGTCACCGGAAAACAATGGGTTCCAACGTTAGAAGATATCTTAATATAACGCAAGGATGGAAAAATGCGAACGCAAAAAAGCGAAATCCGGCTTTTTTCTGAAAGGATGCGCCTGCACGGCGGATTCCACTGCCTGCAGGATCCGTCCGGTGTTCGCCCGGGATAAAAACACGGGAACGGCTTGAACTAAGAAAAAAAAGCATTATATTAATGCTGATGTTGTGTCCGGGCCGAACAGCCGGAATTCCGGCGGCGGACACAAATGTGGAACCAGGCAGCGCCGGGGAGAGTCCTCCAGCATGAAAAAGACACCGGAAACCAGAAAAGACAACGGATCAAGAATCCGGCGGTGGGTGTCGTTCCACATGACGCGGCTGTTTGACCAGTGGTCGTTTAATGCGATTTGCTTTCTGATCTTCCTGAAGCTGCTGCAGTTGTGCAAGCTGCTGGGCGCGAAGCCGACCGAAAACGGCTGGCGTAAGGCCACCGGCATCTTTCTGAAGGGCGATATCTCCAAATTCATGCTCGGCATCTTTCGCGTGACGCCGTTCCCGGCAGATGTTCCGCCGGAGAATATGATCGAAGCGAAGGAACGCTTCCTCCAGCGGTTCGCCGGATTCCTGCGGGAACACGGGGAGCTTCACTGGGCCATCATGCAGAAGACGTTCCGCCTGCACCGCCGCCGCCTGACGGAAACCGATTTGCTGGAGGTGGAATTCCGTCCCGACGGCACACTGGAAAATGCGCGGATCGTGTTCGATCCGCGGTATCCGCCGTCGGTGCTGTCGGGAAAAGAAATCGACATGCTCCTTTCGTTCTTTGTACGCACCCACAACCGTCTGAACGGCGGGACCGACCCGACGCGTGCCCGGAAACTGTACCGGGCTGTCAAGCGGCGCGTCCTGTATCTGAACGCGGCCAACCTCGCAAAACGTATGGAGGCCGTGCGCTTGCTCCGGCGGATGATGAATGCTTCCTGCGTGACGTTCCTGCCGCTTCCGGAAAACGGATCCGGGGCGGAGATCCAGGCGGAGCGCCTGAAGACGCCGGACGTAACGGTATACCGTCATCCCGGCTGGGGCCTGCTGAACGTTTTCGTGCGCATCCATCCAGGGCTCGGCGAGGCGGACCTGTGGATCCAGTACCACCATGTGCCGGTGGACGGGATGGCGATGCAGGAAGTCCTGACCGAGCTGAAAACGGAATGGGGCGAGGCGGGAAAGATGTCGTTCCCCGCACCGGGAAGTCCTGCGGCGGAGGTGGAGATCCAGGAAACGCCGCACAAAGGGCTGTTTCGCGCCCGGGCTTTTTTCCGGTTCGACGGCCTGCTGGAGCTGCGTCGCCGGATCAACCTGGCCTATGCGGCGGAAATGCGCGGCTCCGCCACGATCGCCGGCATGATCCTCTGGGGACTGGCGAAGTCGCCTCAGCTCCACGATGCGAAGATGCTGTTCCCGGTCGATGTGGAGCCGGGCCAGGCGGCGGAGGGGAAGCCTCCGCAGAGGTTTGAACGCGAGCTGAGCTTGGTGTTCATCCGGCCGACCGACTACATGACGCCCCTCGAAAAGATGGGCGGGTTCATCCTGTTCCAGCGCGAGTTCAACCGCAGGCTGAAGAAAACGCGCTACCGCTGCAGCGAGACCTATGAGATGATCGAGCTTCTTTCGATGATCCATCCGCTGTTCTACTACTACGCCAAATACCTCATGCCGCGCGAATTCCATGATGTCGTCGGCACGTTCGGGCTCTCCGTGCTACGCCATGCGGAAGTCTTCATCGCGCCTGTCACCGACCTGCAGATCCGCGGGTTCCTGGCGTTCGGCCGGATGGATATGCCTTGCGAAGGAGGCGGGACAGCGGGGTGCGTGAGCATTTGCGGCACGCGGGAGCAGATCGGGGCATACCTGACTGCCCTGGAACGGATCTCGGGCGATTACCAAAGCTTGCTGGGCAAGCAGAAACAAATAACGGAAGGTGAAGCAACATGAAACGGATACGTTTATTCGGGCAGATCCTGAGCGCGGCGGCGGGACTTCTGGCGGTTTTTCTGCTGAATGCATGCCAGCCGGACGCGGTCGGGTCATACCAGTCGCCCCTGACACCGACGGAGACGATCTTCAGCCGGGCGACCAAACGCTCCCTGGCGTACGAAGGCATCCGCCGGAATCCCGTGATCCTGATCCACGGCCTTCTCGGCGCCCGCCTGGAGGACCCGGCGACCGGAAAAGAATTCTGGGGGACGTTTTCGCCGACCCTGCCGGACCGGGACAACCTGAAACGCCTGTCCGTGCCGATGCACTGGGGAAAGCCCCTGCGCGAACTTACCAACAACACGCGCGCATCGTTCCTGCTGGACTCCGTCTCGATCCGCCTGATCGGGCTCGAATTCTCCATGTATGCCTATGGATACGGGCCGCTGGTCGACACGATCCGGGAGGCGGGCTATGTGCAGGAAGGCTCGAAAGAACACCTGCAAGACGGCCGCTGCCCGACGTTCTTCGTGTTTTACTACGACTGGCGGCGAAGCATCGCGGAAAATGCTGTTGAGCTCGGAAAATTCATTCGTGCCAAACAGGCCAGGCTGAACGAGGAGTATCGGATCCGCTACGGCGCCGCACCGGAGACCATCCGGTTCGACCTCATGGGGCACAGCATGGGCGGGCTGGTCGCGCGGTACTACATGCGGTATGGGGAAACACCCCTGCCCGACGGGGATGCCCCGGACCCCGCTATTACCTGGGCCGGTGCGAAAAACGTCGGCAAGCTCATTCAGATCGGCACTCCGAACAGCGGATATCTGGACACCGTGGTCGAACTGGTGAACGGCCTCCGGCTTCAGCCGGGCGCACCGCTCTATCCCGCCGCGGTGATCGGGACTTTCCCGTCCTACTACGAAATGATGCCGTTCCCGCAGTATGCGCCTGTCCGGAAGGCCATTCCCGGCAAAACGGACGAGGACTCCATTGCCCGGGGGGAGGCGGTCGACCTTTACGACCTGGACACGTGGATCAAATACAAATGGGGGCTCGCGAACCCGGATTGCGATGCCGATCTGCAATGGCTGCTGCCGGACGTGAAAACGGCTGTGGAACGCCGCCATGTCGCACTGGAACACCTCCAGAAATGCCTGGCTTCGGCAAAGCGCATCGCCTCCATGCTGTCGACGCCCGATCCAAAGGATTCCGACGTCTTCCAGATGGTCTTCATCGGGGACTCCGTGCCGACGTCTTCGCTCGCGCTTGTGGACGACAATGGCGATCTGCGCGTGGTGCGGTATGATTCCGGCGACGGCAAGGTCTCGGCCGTGAGCGCGCGTGCCGACTTGCGGAACCCGGACCGGCCGGGCGCCTGGGGCCCCAGGATGGAGTCGCCGGTGCGCTGGAAGGGCGTCATTCATGTGAGCGGGGCGCACATGGGCATCACCATGGCTCCCGACTTCGTGCACAATATGCGGTTTTATCTGGTGCAGATCCCCGGCGCGGGCGAGGAATGATCAAGTCCTGAGGCAGCTTTTCGCAGCGCGTCGAGTGTATTGCGAAGCTGAACTCTGCCCGGCAGGCGTTGTGTGTGCACGAGCACAGCCGCGCGCTGCCGCAGCGGAGGATTTGTCCTTTTGTCCTCCTCAGAACCGTTTGCTCTGACGGAAGAAGCACATCTCGTGGCAGCGCGGGCAGCGGACGAAGTGTTCGTGATCGTCCTGCGCGAGGAACGTGAGGTTGCATTTGCCGCAGAGGTAGCGGCGCCCTTTCACGACGGAATCGCTCGTATTCTTGCGTTTGCGCAGCTCATCGCAAACCCAGAGCAGCGCGATCACGAAAAACCATGTGGCGAAGTACCAGACGAAAATGCGGTCGAGCGGGATCGGGATCATCGGACTGACGCCTCCTTCCGCAGAGCAGCGGCGGACCAGACGACCCGGCAGAGGCTTCCGCCGGACTTCAGCCCGGCGGGACAGTCGGACGAATTCAGAAGTGTGTCGAGCCAGGCGCGCGCCGCCAGGTCCAGTTCGGCGATGCCGCAGGAATCCTCCAGCACCGCTTCGTAGGGCAGATCACGCAGAACGGGCGCCTTCACGAGGAAGACGGATTGCTTCGAGGGACGCTGCCGCTGCAGGGCGCGTTCTTCGGATGCGCCGAGGCGGAACGCCGGAAACACGATGCTGGCGGCGGAGTCTGCCGCCCAATAGGGATACGCAGGCGCTGCCGCTGCCGGGAGATGATCAAGGTCAAGGTCCGGGGTGTCCGGGAGAAGCGGCCGGACCGCAGACTCCAGAGAGATCTGAGGCGCCGGCGGCACGTCGGAATACTTTTCCGGGAGCGGGAGCTCAAACGGAGCCTCGGGAATAGGATCCTCCCGGTCCGCGAGGAAAAAGGAAAAACCGACTTCCTCCGGCGGATGCAGAAACGCGACCGGATCGTATGTACCGACCATTTTCAGAAAGAGATGATCCTCGTTCGAGATGCGGGAGGACACGAACTGCGTGGTCCGGTCGGCGCGCGTGACGGCGTTTCCCGCAGATTCCGGTTTCAGCGGGGTAAAGACCGTGAACAGGGCAAGATGGATCAGGACGACCGCCGCCCCCGCGGCCAGAAGCATCGGCCAGCGCAGGCGCTCCCGCGGCGCCGAAATGTCGACGGGAAGCATGTGGTGTCCGGTCGCGTCCGTCATGATTCAGGCTCGGTGAAGCTCGTCGTTCTGCCGCGTTGCGGGCCGGCGGACATGAAGAGCGCGTTGACGTTCAGCTCTTCGGCGACGGACAGGATCTCGGCGACGGTCGTGAGCGGCGCGTGGACGTCGCAGCGGATGATGATGCGTTCTTTATCCGGCTGAAAACCCCGTGCGTTGAGCGACTCGGAAAGCTGGCGCTTGAGCTCGTCCGCGCCGGAGACCGCCGCATCGTTGAAGTAGATGCGGCTGTCCTTGTCGATGGTCACAACGTAGTTGCGGGAGGTGTAGAGCAGCCGGCCACCGGTCCTGGGGAGTTCGACTTCGACGCCGCGGAGCGGGACAAAGTTCGAACTGAGCATGAAGAAGACCAGCAGGATGAAAAAGACGCAGAAGTACAGGACAAGACTCGGCAGTCCGCTGAAGATCTTAAGCTTGGTCTTTACTTGGATCGGGGCTTCATTCGGCATGGTCGGCGCCGTTCTCTTTTTTGTGGTGGCGGAAGAAGTACATGATCTCCGCGGAGGCTTTCTCCATGTCCGTGCAGAAGTCCTGCACGCGGGAGACCAGGTAGTTGTAGGCGATGTGGCACGGGATGGCCACGGAGAGGCCCGCGGCCGTGCAGAGGAGCGCCTTATAGACGCCCTTGGAGAGTTCGGGGAGGGTCGTCACGGCGGCATCCGGGTTGGCTGTGATGGTCTGGAAGGAATCCACGAGGCCGAGCACGGTGCCGAGGAGGCCGAGCAGGGGCGTCACATAAGCGAGCGTGGCCAGGATGTTGAGACGGGATTCGAGGCGGGGCACCTCGATCAGCGTCTGCGTGGCGATGGCCTCGCGGATGTCGTCGTCCTCCTTGTAAGCGCGGATGGCGCTGGACAGGACGCGCGGCACCGGGCCGGGCGAGTTGTCGCACAGCGTGATGGCTTCGATCATCCCTTCGCGCCGAAGCACGTTGGTGAGGCCGGTGACGATCTCGTTGACGTCCATCTGGGCGCGGTAGAACTCGAACCATTTCCAGATGAAGATGAAAGCGGCGATCAGGGCGCACAGGGCGATAAGCGCGATCACAGGACCGCCTTGCTGAAGCATGGAAAGATATTTCATGATTTGGGTGACTCCGGACTGGTGTTTTTATTGGAGGTCGCCGGGAGTGCCGGCTGATACTGTTTCTTGCGGAGGGCGCGGATGCGCTGCCGGACCGAAGCCTGGTCGACCGTTCCGGTCTGCCCCAGCCATACGAGCGCGGCGACGGCGGATTCCACATTGGAGATGGACGGATCCTTGTGGGCGAGGGTTTCGATGGCGTCGACTGCGCGGAAGATCCAGAATGCCTCCACCGGCCTGGAGGCGGCATCCTGCGCGGGGATCAGATAGATCATCTGGTCGAAGAACCCGAACGCCTCCTTCTCATCGCCCGCTTTCCACAAAGACTGGCCGGATTTGTAGATGGCCATGGCACGGTACTCGGGACGAAGGTTTTTGAGCTTCAGGAGCGCCTGATACTGTTCGGCGGCCAGACGGCATGCGTCGGCTGACGGGAAAACGACCTCCGGGACAGCGGACTTAGCCGAGTCGCCGGTCGTGCCGGCGTCGGTCGTTTTTGCCGTATTGGCAGTTTCGGCGGGTTTGTTCGTTCCGGCGGGCTGTGCGGCGGCGGAAGGCTTTGTCCCGGCCTGCGATGCGGTCGCCTGCTTTGCCGCGGCCTGGGAGCCTGCGGGGGCTGTTTCCTTCGATTTTGATTCGGTCGCCGACCCGGTCGCCAGTGCATAGATGCAGTCGGCGGCGGATCCGAGCGCGGCCTGTTCCAGCCGCGACCCGGGGACGGCTTTTGCGGCCGCCTCGTATTCAGCACGGGCTTCCGAAAAATGGTTGAAAGCGCGGGCGATGTCGCCACGGAGGTAATGGACGTCCCCCAGCAGTGCGGCGTCCGAGGAAAGCCCGTCAATGGATTTCAGGGCGGCGAGAGCGGACGAAAGATCGTCGCGCAGATAGGCGATCAGCGCTTTTTCGTAGGTGGCGCGGGCGCGGATATTGGGATACTTTTCCTGGTCCAGGAGCTGGTCGATCGTGCTTTCCGCGTGCTGGACTGACCCGGTGCCGCGGTAGTGCTCCGCGAGGCGCAGCAGGGCGGCTCCGGCATATTCGGACTCGGGATCGTCCTCGATGAACCGCCAGGATTCACGTTCGGCGCCCACTTCGTCGCCGGATGCGTACAGCGCATGGATCAGCCAGTAGCGGCCCGGTTCGGCGATCGGAAGCGAGCTGTAGTTCTGACGGAGCCTGCGGAAGCTGTCGAGCGCCCTGACGGGTTCCCCGAGGCGGATCAGAAGGCGTCCGGCGGCATAGAGGGCCGCGCCGCGGCGTTCCAGCGTTTCGGACGTCTTCGGCGCGGCTTTTTCATAGTCCAGATAACTCTGCGCCGCGGCCGCGGAATCGCCGGTCTTTTCCTGTGCGACGGCAGAGAGGTACAAGGCTTCCGGTTCAAGATGCTCCGGGTCCGCCTTGCGGAGCGTCGCGGCGGCATCCAGCAGGTCTGCGAAGAGACCGGCCTCCAGCGAACAGCGCATGGAATTCAGCATGGCTTTGGAACGGAATTCCGCAGAGGATTCGCCTACGGCGCGGTAGAGCTTTGCGGCTTCGGCGGGTTTTTTCTCCCGCCACGTGATGTCTGCCAGGTCCATCGCACGGGCGTGGCTTTTCGCCGGATCCGTGTCGAATGCCGCAACGAATTTGCGGGCGGACGGGAACACCTTTTCCGCGATCATCATATCAAGGTACTTGCGATAGACGGATTCCCGTTCGGCTGCGGGGACGGCAGTGTCGGAAATACCCGTGAGGCAGATGTCCAGTGCGTCGTCCGGTCGTCCCGCCTGGAAGAGGATGGCCGCGATCTGAAGTTTGAAATCCGGGGACAGCTTGGAGTCCTTGAAAATCGACAGCATGCGTACGGCAAGGTCGGCGGCAGTTTTCCGGTCCTTGAGGCGCTGGAAAGCCCCGATCAGACGCGTCATGGCGTCGAACGCATCCTCCCGGACGGAGGCGAGGGAATAGGCGAGATGAAACGCTTCGGCCGCGCGGACATAGTCCTTGTGTTTGGAGAACCCTTCGCCGATACGGCATGCAGCCAGGAAGAAGAAGTTGTCCTTGCGAGGGGCGGAGATGGATTTGATTTCACTCCATTCGTCTGCGATGGATTCCGTCCCCTTTTCCGAAAGCTTCAGGTAGAACGAAAGAAGTTTGAGCGCGTCGACATCGCGTTTGTTTTCGGCCACGGGCAGGGAATTGAGGATGGCATATGCGTCCGCGTACTTGCCGAGCGCGGTCAGGGAAAGCGCCTGGCGTTCCGCCGCTCTGCGCCCGAAGGACGTCTTGTTGTCGGCCGCGATGTCGCCGTAATACTTTGCCGCGGCGGCATTGTCTCCCTTGAGTTCGGCCGCGAACGCCGCGCAGGCGAGCGCCCTGAGATAGCTGGGATTCAGTTTTTTGAGCTCGGGGATCAGTTTTTGTAAGATTATGTCCGCGTCGCCGGCACGGCGCTGAAGCAGGTAGATCTCCGCCTGCCAGAGGTTGACGGAATTTGCGGTCAGCAGCGGGAACGCGCCGCAGTATTCGTCCAGAAGCTTCTGTGCGGGATCAGCCAGATTTGCGAGGATCAACGCGTCAAGTTCGCGTGCATAGGCGTCCTTGCGGGCCTCCGCATCGTCGTTCTGCTCCGCCTTCGCACGGTACTGCCGGTAGAAGCTCGCCGCCGCGCCGTATTCCCCTTCGGCGCGCGCCCGGTCCCCGGATTCCTTGTCCGGATAGGACAGGGGCTCCGGCGGATCTTCCGGCTTTGTTTGAACGCCCGCGCCCGACGCGGAAGCCCCGCCGGGTTTGACCTCCGGCGATTGGGAATTCGTGACCGCAGCCTGTCTGTTAACCGGCCTGGCATCGGCACCGGACCCTGCGATCACCGGTTTTGCGCCGGTTTCGGCCGGAGCGTTCTGCGCGTTTGCCTGCGTCATGGCGGAGAACAGCAGGAGCGTTCCGGCTGCCGTACAGGCAAAAAACGTCCTCCCGGCATGGAAACCGGGAAGAGCTTCCGCCGGATCCGAGGTCCGGCGGACGGATGGAAAACAGTTACGCATTGACCTGGTCGGCAGCGGCGTTGTCCGCCGGGGCATCGGCTGCGGCGTCTTCTGCCGCGACGCCGGCCTTCTGGGCGGCGAGTTTTTCCTTGATCTTCTGGTAGATGGCGTCGGCGAGTTCGGGCTTCTCGGTGAGGAGCGCCTTCACGGCGTCGCGTCCCTGGGCGAGCTGTTCGCTGCCGAAGGAGAACCAGGAGCCGCGCTTCTCGATGATGCCCATGTCGAGTGCGACGTCGATGATGGAGCCGATGCGGGAGATGCCCTCGTTCCAGTTGATGTCGAACTCGGCGACGCGGAACGGTGCGGCGAGCTTGTTCTTCACGACCTTGACCTTCGTGCGGGCGCCGACGGATTCGCCGGCGGCGTTCTTGATCGCCTGGATGCGGCGGATGTCGAGGCGGATGGAGCAGTAGAACTTCATGGCGTTGCCGCCGGTGGTGGTCTCCGGGTTGCCGAACATCACGCCGATCTTCTCGCGGATCTGGTTGGTGAAGATGCAGCAGGTGCGGCTGCGGCTGATCGCGGGCGTGAGCTTGCGGAGCGCCTGGGACATCAGGCGGGCCTGAAGGCCCATGAAGGAGTCGCCGATGTTGCCTTCGAGTTCGCTCTTCGGCACGAGGGCGGCGACGGAGTCGATGACCAGCACGTCGACGGCGTTGCTGCGCACGAGCATCTCGGCGATGTTCAGGGCGTCTTCGCCGCAGTCCGGCTGCGAGATCAGCAGGTTGTCGATGTTCACGCCGATGCGCTTGGCGTAGGCCGGGTCGACGGCGTGCTCGGCGTCGATGAACGCCGCAGTGCCGCCCGCCTTCTGGGCGTTCGCGATCACGTGCATGCACAGCGTGGTCTTGCCGGAGGATTCGGGGCCGAAGATCTCGATGATGCGGCCGCGGGGCAGGCCCATGATGCCCAGCGCGATGTCGAGCGACAGCGCGCCGGTGCTGATGACCGGGACGTCCACGGTGTGGTTGTCGCCGAGGCGCATGATGGAGCCCTTGCCGAACTCCTTCTCGATCTGCGCGAGGGTCACGTTCAGGTTCTTATCGCGGTCGGGCGCTGCGGCCGCCGCTGCGGTCTTTTTGGATTCTTTGTCCGCCATGGCTGGTGGATTCCTTTCGGTGTGAAGATGAAAATGTTAAATGTCAAGATCCTTGACGCCTGCGGCGTGGCGCTCGATGTATTCGCGGCGCGGGTCGACGGCATCGCCCATGAGGAGCGTGAAGATGCGTTCGGCCTCGACCGCGTCCTCCATCGTGACGCGGATCATTTTTCTGCGTGCGGGATCCATGGTGGTCTCCCAGAGCTGTTCCGGGTTCATTTCGCCCAAGCCTTTGTAGCGCTGGAGCGCGAGTCCTTCGCGTCCCTGCAGCTTGATGGCCTCGAAGAGCTGTTCCATGGAGTTGACCGTCTTGAATTCGTTCTGCGCGGCGGACGCGGCGGTCTCCGCGGACTTGGAATCGTCGGCGGACGCGCCGGTGCGGATGCGGTAGAGAGGCTCGGTGCCGTAGAAGATGTTCTTCGGGTCGCCGCCGGACACCGCGATCTCGCGTCCCAGCTCCTCGCATTCCTTGGACTCGTAGAGGCGCACGACGTCGATGGCGGGGTGCAGTCCCAGCGGAGTGCCTTCGGGGAGGTCTTCGGGGATTTCGCGCGGCGGAAGGCGTTTCTCGGCCTCGGCGATGACCTCGGCTTCCTCTTCCGGCGTGTACACGAACGTCTCGCTCACGGAGCCGTCGTTCTCGTGGACGATCACCAGGTCGAACGGGAAGGCGCCGTCGCGGGACAGCGTGAAGTATTTCTGCGGGTCGACGCCGTGGCGGTGGAGCCCCTGCGTGACGGCGCGTGCACGGGTCACGTAAGAGAAAATCCGCATGATGTCGTCCTGCGAGAGCGCGTTTCCGGCCATGTCGGACACCTGGACGTCCCCGCAGCCGAGCTCGACCAGGTAGCGGTCCAGCTGCTCGTCGCTGTCGATGTAGCGCTCTTGTTTGCGCTTCGTGACCTTGTACAGCGGGGGCTTGGCGAGGTAGATGTGCCCGGTCTCGATAAGCGGGCGGAGCTGGCGGAAGAAGAACGTGAGGAGCAGCGTGGCGATGTGCGAACCGTCGACGTCGGCATCTGTCATGAGCACGATCTTGTTGTAGCGGAGCTTTTCAAGGTGGCATTCGTCGTTGCCCACGCCGCAGCCGATGGCGGCGATCAGCGACTGGATCTCCTTGTTCTCGAAGATGCGGTCCGTGCGCGCCTTCTCCACGTTCAGCAGCTTGCCGCGGATCGGAATGATTGCCTGGTACTTGCTGTCGCGGCCGCCTTTGGCGGAACCGCCTGCGGACTGACCTTCGACGATGAAGAGTTCGCAGATTTCCGGGTCGTTGGATTCGCAGTCGGCGAGCTTGCCGGGGAGGGAGAATCCTTCGAGGGCGCCCTTGCGCTGGACTTCCTCGCGGGCGCGACGGGCGGCCTCGCGGGCGCGAGACGCCACGATGGCCTTCTCCACGATCTGGCGGGCGACTTCCGGGTTTTCCTCGAGGAAGGTGGAGAGGCATTCGCTGACGATGGAGTCCACGATGCCCTTGACCTCGCTGTTGCCGAGCTTGGTCTTGGTCTGGCCCTCGAACTGGGGATCCGGGACCTTGCAGCTGACGATGGCGGTGAGGCCCTCCTTCATGTCCTGGCCGGTCATGGGCTTGTCGCCCTTGATGAGGCTCTGCGCCTTCGCGTAGTTGTTCACGGTGCGGGTGAGCGCGGACTGGAATCCGGTCATGTGGGTGCCGCCCTCGCCGGTGCAGATGTTGTTCGCGTAGCTGAAGATGTTTTCCTGGAACTCGGCGTTGTACTGCATGGCGATCTCGACGTCGATGCCGTTGCGCTCCTTGTGCATGTAGATCACGTCCTGGTGCACCAGCTCCTTGTTCTGGTTCAGCATCTGCACGAACTCAATGATGCCGCCCTCGTAGTGGAACGTCTCGGAGCGGACCGGGTTCTCGCGTTCGTCGGTCAGGTCGATGCGGATGCCGCGGTTCAGGAAGGCGAGCTCGCGGAGGCGCTTCGCGAGGATGTTCCAGACGTATTCCGTGGTCTCGGTGAAGATAGTCGGGTCGGGCTGGAACGTCACGGTCGTGCCGCGGTCGGATACCGGATGCAGCGGATGCAGCTTCACGGCGGTGTTGCCGCGCTCGAACCGGATCTCATACGCCATGCCGTCGCGGTGGATTTCGACGGTCATCCAAGTGGAGAGGGCGTTCACGCAGGAGACGCCGACGCCGTGGAGGCCGCCAGACACCTTGTATGCGTTGTGGTCGAACTTGCCGCCGGCGTGCAGCACGGTCATCACGACTTCGACGGCCGGGATGCCGAGTTCCTTGTGGATGTCGACCGGGATGCCGCGTCCGTCGTCACTGACGCGGATGCAGTTGTCCGGGAGGATGGTCACGGAAACCTTGCTGGCGAATCCGGCGAGGGCTTCGTCGATACTGTTGTCGACCACTTCGTACACCAGGTGATGCAGGCCGCGCTGGGACGTGTCGCCGATGTACATGCTGGGACGCTTGCGGACGGCCTCCAGGCCGTCGAGGACCGTGATCTCGTCCGCAGTATAGTCGTCCGGGTTGCGGTCCTCGGACTGCGACGTGAACGTGCTGTCCACGCTGGATTCGTTGTTGACGGAGCGGGGCGGCTCCGGTTTCCGGGTCTCTGCGGGCTTCGCGGCGGCATTTTCCGGCGCGGCGGATGCGGGGTTCTCCGCAGGGGTTTCGGCTTCGAATGCCTGGGAGGTGATTTCGTCTTCGGACATTGGGGTCTCCATGAGGTGCGACCGGGTGGAACCGGGCGCGGGTTCGTTGCTTTGATAAGTTTCCAATATAATATACACCGCCTTGCATTATTTTCAAGCGCGTACGCGTATACGCGCGAAGAAAAAGCCGTTTTTTTTCAAAAAAACACAAATAACGGAAAAAAAGGCGCAACGCCGATTGCAAAGAGACAGCAATATTATGATTAACATTAATCATATCTATTTTCTCGTGTGTTTCAGAACAAAAGCCGAAACTTTTTTGAAAAAAGGAACAAAAAACGCGGGCCCGGAGGTGAGTGAGTCCGGGTCCGCGATGTAAGATCTGCGTAAAACGCTGTGACGCTTACTCTTTCTTCTTCCAGTCGAGCGCGCCGGTGGGGCATTCCTTGACGCATGCGCCGCAGTCGACGCAGTAGTCCGGGAGGCCCTGTCCGAAAGTCGTATCGACCATGGTGTGGAATCCGCGTTTCATCATGCCGAGAAGGGACTTGTTGATGACTTCGGAGCAGACTTTCACGCAGGTTCCGCAGCGGATGCATTTCTGCTTGTCGTGGATGATGTATTTGTGGCGCACGTCGACGGCGGAGATGGGCTTCGCGCCCTTGTAGGCGTCGGGATTCACGCCGTAGGCGGTGGAGTGCTTCTTCAGCAGGCAGTCGTGCTTGCCGGTGCAGCTGCATTCGATGCAGCGGTCGGCTTCGCCGGAGACCTGTTCCTGCGTGAACGTCGGATACAGCTCGTGGAACGTGGTCTTGCGTTCCTCCAGCGGGATGTATTCGGGCTGGATGCGTTCGGCGTCGGAGACCTGGCGGATGTAGACGAGGTCTTCCTTCGCGAGGGAACGCCAGTGGCCGCGGGAAACGTTGAATTCGTACGGGGCCTTGTGCGGGACACCGTTCAGGAAGTCGATGACGGAGAGCGCGACCTTGCGGCCGGCGGCGAGGGCTTCCACGACGGTGGCGGGGCCGGACACGCAGTCGCCTGCGGCGAAGACTTTCTTTCTGCCGGAGCAGGTGAAATCGGCGTCGGAGATCTCTAATCCGCGCTTGGAGGCGGCAAAGCCTTCGGGCACGACGGTGCGCTGGCCGATGGCGGAGATCACGGTGTCGGCCTGGAGCTTGAACTCGGAGCCGGGGATCAGGACCGGGGAACGACGTCCGGAGGCGTCGGGTTCGCCGAGCTGCATGCGGGCGCAGGAGAGCGCGAGGGAGCCGTCGGCGTTCCTCGTGAGAGCGGCGGGCGCGGTGAGGAATTCGAACTTGACGCCTTCCTCCATGGCCTCGTCGATTTCGACGGCCTGCGCGGGCATCTCGTTGCGCGTGCGGCGGTAGACGATGGTCACATCGCCGCCGAGACGGAGCGCGGTGCGGGCGCAGTCGATGGCGGTGTTGCCGCCGCCGACCACGATGGTGCGTCCGGGGTTCGGGCAGTCCTTCCAGTTCTTGCCGGCGATGTCGCCGAGCCACTGGATGCCCTTCTGCGCGGCTTCCTCGCCGTCGATGCGCATGGAGCTGGAGGCCCAGGAGCCGACCGCCAGGATCACGGCGTCGAAATCCTGTTCGAGCTGTTCGATCGTGAAGTCCTTGCCGAGCTTCTGGCCGGTGCGGATCTCGATGCCGCCCATCTTGTTGAAATGTTCAAGTTCCTTGCGGAGCATGTCTTTCGGCAGGCGGAATTCCGGGATGCCGTAACGGAGCATGCCGCCGGCTTCGGGCATCTGTTCGAAGAGGAACGAGGAGACGCCCTGGAGGCGGAGGTAGTACGCGGCGGAGAGGCCCGCGGGGCCCGCGCCAACGATGGCGACGCGCTTGCCATTGAGGGCGGGCAGGTCTTCCATGTAGGTGTCGTAGTACATGTCGGCGGAGAGGCGCTTCACGTCGTTGATGGAGACGGGCTTGCCTCCGATGTTGCGGCGGCAGTCGCGTTCGCAGAAACGGGGGCAGACGCGGCCGACGGACATCGGCAGCGGGATGCGCTGCTTGATGATCTCAAGCGCCTTCTTGAAGTCGCCGTTGCGGCCGGCGCGGACGTATTCCTCTACGGTAGCGTGGGCGGGGCAGGCGAGCGTGCAGGGCGCTTCGCAGTCGCCGGTGTGCTCGGAGACGAGCAGGGAGAGGGCGGTGCGGCGCATGTCCTTCACCTCGTCGGAGGAGGCGTCGATCTCCTGTCCGGGTGCCGGGCAGGCGGAGCAGGAGGGGAGGAACTTCCCGGTCTTGCAGTCCTTCACGACGCAGACGAAGCAGCTGGTGGTCTTGGAGATTTTCTGGTTGTAGCAGAGCGTGGGGATCTCCACGCCGATGCGGGCGGCGGCCTGCAGGATGGTCTCGCCCGGCTGAGCGGCGACCTCGCGGCCGTCGATTTTGAAGATGATATCAGACATGGGTTTTACCTCAGGCGTTGGCGGATTGTTTGCGGACGCGGGAGACTGCCTTCTTCGGGCAGACTTCGATGCAGGAGTTGCACTTGGTGCACTTGGCGTTGTCGACAGAGAAGTTGTTCGCCGGATCGATCGCGCCGACCGGGCAGGTCTTCACGCAGAGCTTGCACTTGATGCACTTGGCCGGGTCGATGGCGACGTCGACGAGCGCGGGGCAGGCGAGCGCTTCGCAGACGTGGTCCTGGACGTGCGCGAGATATTCGTTCTTGAAATAACGCAGCGTGGAGAGCGCGGGGTTCGGGGCCGTCTGGCCGAGGCCGCAGAGCGCGCCCTTCTTGATCTTCGGCGCGATGTCCTCCAGGAACGCGATGTCGTCCATGGAGCCCTTGCCGGAGGTGATGCGCTCCAGCGCTTCGTACATGCGGGTGGTTCCGACGCGGCAGAACGTGCACTTGCCGCAGGATTCGCGGCGGGTGAAGTTCAGGAAGTAGCGCGCGGTCTCGACCATGCAGCGGT
>Ga0310786_10000487_pt1 | contig 64789 bp, 68 predicted proteins | sample AusTroGonzalo_MG_FD_203881 | JGI IMG/M metagenome (GOLD analysis project Ga0310786, IMG submission 203881) | Bovine rumen microbial communities from tropical cattle in Woodstock, Queensland, Australia - Gonzalo_03 (v2) (version 2) | ecosystem: Host-associated > Mammals > Digestive system >...
AAATACTTATACCCACTTGCAACTGTCGGAGTGATTGTCAATGTCGACCCTTGATGCATTGTGTAATTGTATGTATTGGCTGATTGATTTATTGTCCCAGACCCAGTTGAACCACTTGAAACAGATGTGTATGTCCCAGTCAACACCGACCCACCAAGATTGTCTGCATTTGTCACAGTTCCATTCTTGCCAACAACTCTACCTTTGAGAGTAATTGTCCTTCCTATTGCATTCCATTGTGCATAAATGCTTGTGTTTCCCGCACCCATTGTTGTAGATGTTGACACTGTGCTGCCACCACTTGAAGCTGTATACCACCCTTTAAGCTCATAGTTTGACCTTGAAACCGTAGGCAGTGTGCTATATGCAGCTGCATAGTTAAGTGTTTTTGATGTGGAGCTTCCAGTTCCACTCCACCCCGACGTGCTTGAAATTGAACCACTGTTTGCATACGCGGTGAGTGTGTAACTGTTGATGGTCCAGTGTGCATATAATGTGTGATTGCCAGCAGTTGAAACTGTTGATGAGCTTAATTTTTGTGATCCACTAGTTGTTGCCGTGTACCAACCAGTAAATGTATAACCAGTCTTTACAGCAGTTGGTAATGTGCCATATGTGGAATTATATGTAACTGTTTTGTTTGTTTTAGATGCAACAACTTGCCAGTCGTCAACATAAAATGTCCCAGAGCCATAAGCATATATAAAAACATAAAGATTCGTGTCTGATGTGACGGCAGTGGTTTCTTCACATGACAAAGTTACCCAACTGCCTTTTGTAGACGTCGATGATGACGTTACTCCCGACCAGTTGGTATAATTTCCCCCATATTTTTCAGTATGTATTTGAATGCTTGATATGTTTGATGATGACGGAATAAACACTTTCGCCATAAACTTGTATGTCGTACCGTTCAATAAGCCACCAACCGTATAAAATCTGTTGCTACTGCCAGCAGTATAGCCAACTTTCAAACTCTTTGACCCTACAGCGGCATAATCTGTGCTTGCAACAAATGTTGAGCCACCAGTTTGGTCGTTCATGCCAATTGTTGTTCCATTACTATAAGATTCAAATGTTCCATCTATGCCACATTTTAGGTGCAACATATCTACTTGCCCACTGTTTCCATCAAAGGTTACAGTATAACTGTTTGCCGTCCACTGTGCAACAACCGTCTTGTTTCCCGTTGTCCTACCAGAAACGCCATCATATAGGCTTACACCATTTGACGCAAAGCTTGCATTTGCTCCTGGATTTATCCCTGTAACTTTTGTTCCATCAATATACCAACCAGCAAATGTGTATCCCGTCCGAGTTGGGTTTGAAAATGTCACGCCATACAGCACATTATAAGAAGATGGATTGTTGCTATTGTTTGTTCCACCATTCATGGTGTATGTTATCGAATATGTATTCGGATAATAATCATACTCAAAACCCATTCCGTAATCACGCTGTGTAACGCTTGTTCCCATTGAGTAGGAGCTCCATGAGCCAGAAATAGAACTCGTTCCGAAAGAACTTGCCAGATAGAACCCATTTGGGAGTGTCACTCCACGACTTGTACCCATGGTAAAAGAGCTGTTATAGTTCGCCGAAAATGATGTGTTTGTTATCAGATATGCCGTATTAGAACCGCCATTATTTCCTTCTCCATTTGCATATCCCCAACTCCAATGCGAGATAGAATTGGTATAGCTATTTACGGTCCAATTTACCGTTACAGTCAAAGTACTATAATATGACGTTAGGTAAAAATAATAGACATAGTTTGCGCCACTGTATTGAGTACCTTTTGATCCACTTCTACTAAATGTAACACTTGAAAAAGTATACCCTGTTTTGCTAAAACCAGTATGAGCACCACTAACAGAGTCATAATAGATTTTTTGTCCAAATTTTACACCATATTCTGTAAAATCTCCTGTCTTGTCCGGAACATAATAACCATATCCACCATACGAAGTAGAAATTCCAACACCTGCAGTTCCTCCATTGAGCTTAAAAGATACCGTCGTAGTCAATCTAGAAAATTTTATTGCAACATTAACCGTCTTATCTTCCCAGATTCCAACACTCCAAGATTGCTCTATGGTATGAGAACTCCACCCATAGTTATATCCAGCAGGAACAGTTGTGCTCCAGTACATATCTGCAATACAAAAACCTGAAGCAGCTGTCGCAGTAATCTTTAGTCCTCTGGTCGTATCCCAATTTCCATCACCACCACCTGTTTTGTATCCATCAAGGACATCAGACACGGAGGAAGTATATGTTGTTCCATTCACAGTACTACTTCCCTTTATATGTTCAACTTTAATGGTTCCCCCACCACTTGTTTTACTTACTGTTCCGTCTGCAGCTTCAACATACTTGTATACACAGGCATAAACGTGTGAACTGCCATGCACAGGCAAATCCTCTTCCGGTTCTGTTTCCTCTTCCTGGTTTTGCGTTTCAACAAGATTTATATATTGAGGCAACAAGAAAAGACCAGACATAAGGCTGGCAAAGGATAAGCATATCATAAGTGCAAGGAGCCACTTCTTCATCGGTTTATCCTTTTTATCTTTTGACTTTCCCGGGCCTTTTATACTCTTGAAAGAGTATAACTTCTATTTTCAATATACCCCCTCCCACAACTTTTTGTCAAGGTATATATACGAAAAAATCGGCGGTTTGGCAGATTGGCTATATTTTTTGTACGTTGCTCCAATATAAATTTCAAAAAAAATGTCGACAATTTTACTTTGAAAAAATTATAATTTTAATATTTATTTTTTCTGTTTTAAACAAAATAAAATAATTTTTGCAAAACAATTTTTCGCACGTAAAAATCGTGCAAAAACAATTTTTTGATGTTTTATTTTTTAAATAAAAAAAAGCGATTTATTTTCGCCTTTTTTTATTATTTTAAAATTATTCAAGTGACACAAGATAGTAATAAACTGGTTGTCCACCATTTGCAACCGTAACTTCACAATCTGGATACTTTGCAGCCAATTTTTCTTGAAGTTCGTTTGCATCTTCTTCTCTCACTTCCTCTCCATAGAAGAGTGTGATGTTCATAACAGAATCGTCAATAAGTGCCTCAATAAGCTTTTCTGTTGTTTCACCAACAAGTGTGCCCTTTGCCAAAATTGCCTTGTCATCAAGACCAATGATTTCACCTTTTGTGAGGTCAAATCCATCAACGTGAGTGTCTCTCACTGCATATGTCACAGAGCCAGAACGAACACTTCTGATTGCCTCAAGCATTGCATTTTGGTTTTCTTCAACAGATGCGTCTGGGTTGAATGCGATTGATGCCGCAATCCCCTCTGGAACGCTTCTTGTTGGAATGATAATCAAGTTTTTGTTTGTTACATCATTAGCTTGCTCTGCAGCCAAGATGATGTTTTTGTTGTTTGGGAAGACAAAGATTGTCCTTGCAGGAACTTTTTCTGCTGCATTTGCAATGTCCTCTGCACTTGGATTCATGGTCTGTCCACCAACGATGATTTCATCACAAGTAAGCTCTTTGAAAATTTGAGCAAATCCGTCACCAGGAGCAACAGAAATCATTCCCATTTCCTTATTTTCAACGGCAGCTTCAGCCTTCTTTTTGAGCTCTCTGTTTTGTTCTCTCATGTTTTCAACTTTCAAATTGAAAAGTTCTCCAAGTTCAAGAGCATAACCAAGTGCCTTGTTTGGCTCATTTGTGTGAACATGCACTTTGACAAGTGAAAGGTCACCGATGCAGATTACGGAGTCTCCGATTTCCATAAGTCTCTCACGAAGTTTGTCAATGTCAGCTTCTGTGGTCTTTTTGTACATATGGATGATCATATACTCTGTGCAATAACCAAATTGAATCTCTCCAAGCTGGTTGAGGTCAGCGACAACTTCATCAACGCTTTGTGGCTTTGTTTCGTCCTCAAAAGTATACTCAAGATCCTCTTCACCATTGATAAAACGGCTAAATCCTGTGAAAATAACCAAAATTCCACGCCCACCAGAGTCAACAACACCTGCTTTTTTCAAAACAGGAAGCATCTCTGGGGTTTGTTTCAAGATTTCTTCACCAGTTTCACAAACTTTGCGAAGGAATGTTTCCAAATCATCATGTTTCTTTGCAAGTGCCACAGCATTTTCTGCCATCACACGAATAACTGTCAAAATTGTGCCTTCTTTTGGCTTTGTAACAGCCTTGTAAGCGATTGCAGCACCCTCTTGCATTGCCTTTGCGAAATCTTTTGTCGTGATTGTCTTGCAGTTTTTTGTCACTGAACAGAAACCCTTGAAAATCTGTGATGTGATAACACCACTATTTCCTCTGGCACCACGAAGTGCACCCTTTGCAAATGCCTCTGAAAGTGCAGCAACATCATTGTCCATGCACTTGTTTATTTCATTTGCGGCAGATTTCATGGTCAAAAACATATTAGTTCCAGTGTCACCATCTGGCACTGGGAAAACGTTTAATGAGTCAACATAGTCCTTATTTTGTTCGAGCAAACTTACTCCGGCAAGAATCATCTTGCGGAAGGTTCCTCCATTTATCGATTTTTGCATTTTTTATGCTCCTAAATTTTGAATATAACTAAACAGCAACACCAACAACATGAACATTGACCGTGTCAACGATCATCCCGGTGAAGTTTTCGACGCTGTATTTTACGGTTTTCTTGAGTGATTCAGCCACAGCGGAAATAGAAACACCATATTTGAGAATACAGTGAATATCAATAAAAATACGATTGTCAACGTGGCTTACGGTGACACCCTTTGCATATCTTTCTTTTTTCAAAAGTTCTCTTGCGCTGTCCTTAAGGTTTTTTGAAACCAAATCAACAACGCCATAACATTCCAAAGCAACAAAACCAGCAACAGTGCGGATTGCATTGTCGCTGATTGAGATATTTCCATAATAGTTGTTTGTATCGACTGTCAAAGGAAGTCCCCCTTGTATATTACAATATCACGTATATATAATACACCAAAACCAGATTTTAAGCAAGCAAATAGTGCAGAAAAACAAAAATTTTGCTCTCTCCATAAATAATATATATAAAATAAAGAAAAATCTATGATAAACCTTTTGCAAAACAGTTGATTTTTTGATTGCAATGTGTTATCATAAAGAGCGAATTTATGAAAGGAGTAAACCTATGAGCAGAGTATGTGAGATTTGTGGAAGAGGCAAAATGGATGGCAAAACAGTAAGCCATGCAAACAACAAAGCCCCAAGAAAATATAATGTAAATTTACAAAACACAGAGATTGAAGGCAAAAAAGTAAGAGCTTGCGCAAAGTGCATCAAGACAGCAAAAAAGGCATAGTTTTACGCTATTCAATCAAGAGAGATGTTTGTCATCTCTCTTTTTTTACTGCTCTTTTTCCTTTTTGTAAAACAGCTTCAAAAATGGCACCATCCATCTTGGAGCTTTGACACAAATGATTTTGTAGGTTGGTTTCTTTTCTTTTTCCATAGTGTATTTGTATGAGACTGCCCCAAAAAGTGTGCCAACCACGCCCAAGAAATTTATAATTATGCATAAATTATGACACGAAGTGCGAACTTGCTTGCAAGGGTGAGCACGACAAAGTCATATTGGAAAATGCGCTTGCAAAGCAAGCAATTGCGGAGCAATAAAAAAGCAAGGAACAAATCCTTGCTTTTTTGCATTTTCCAATTATCTCTTTGAGAACTGAGAAGCCTTTCTAGCTTTCTTGAGACCATACTTCTTTCTTTCCTTCATTCTTGGGTCACGAGTAAGAAGTCCTGCGTCCTTAAGCTCTTTCTTGTAAGTTTCTGAAATTTTTACAAGTGCTCTTGCAATTCCGTGTCCGATTGCGCCTGCCTGTCCAGCAATTCCGCCACCAACAACATTTACATAAACGTCAAATTTGTCAGCTGTTTCTGTAAGTGTCAAAGGTTGTTTTGCAATCAAGATAAGTGTGTCTCTTTGAAGGTATTCGTCAATGTTTTGTCCATTAACTTCAATTGCACCTTTTCCTGCTGTCAAACGAACTCTTGCAACAGATTTTTTTCTTCTTCCAGTTGCGATAAAGCAACCACCTTTGTTTTGTTTCTTTTCAGCCATTATTCAATCACTCCTTTTAATGCGATTTGCTCTGGTTTTTGAGCTGTGTGATTGTGGTTTGCATCCTTGTAGATGTGCAATCTTGTGATTTGCTTTCTTCCAAGAGAGTTCTTTGGAAGCATACCTTTTACAGCTTTTTCAATCACTTTGCATGAGTTTTCTTTCATAAGTGTGTCATACCCAACTTCTTTAAGTCCGCCGATATAACCTGTGTGCCAACGAAGTTTCTTTTGTTCCAACTTCTTGCCTGTCAAAACAACTTTGTCTGAATTGATTACTACTACAAAATCTCCTGTGTCAACGTTTGGAGTGTAGATAGTTTTATTTTTGCCTGTCAACAAGTCTGCAACTTGAGATGCAAGTCTTCCAAGTGGCATATTTGTAGCGTCTACAACATACCATTTTCTTTCAACTGTTGCAGGATTTGCCATATATGTTTTCATCATTTTCTCCTAAAAAATTTCTCTTTTTGTGTGGTCATTTGCCAGTTAAGTCCACACCAATATCCATCTGCATTTCACGTTGGGGCTAACAACAAAAAATGTCTTGTGGATAAAGACGCTTTTATTTTATATAAATCACACCTATTTGTCAAGTGTTTAGCCAAAAATTTTAAAATAAAAAAATGGATCTCCCCACATCCATTCAATTTTATGCCTGTTTTATCAAATCTTCCTTTGAAAGCTCGTGCCTTTCCACCATTGCAGCCGTCGTTGTAAAGGCATTGTAGTTTATCACATTTTTGAAAAGATTGCTCTTTCCCTTTGCGTCAAGCTCACCTTGTGATTGCAAACCAACGGCAGTGTCAAAGCTCTTGTTTGAAAGTTGTGTCAAAATGTATGTAACCTGCTTATTGTTTATTGCCTTGCCCAAATCCTTTTGAGCCTCATTTTTGGCGATTATAAGGCGATTTAGCCTTCCGACCAACACTTTATCACTCTTGCCGTCTAAAGCGAAAATTTGCACCGGTTTTTTGCAGTTTTCAAGCACCTTTGCTTTCGCCACTGAAAAGTCTGCTCCGTTTTCAACATCTTCAAGCACCTTTGAAAGCTCTGTTTTGAAAAAATCCGGGATTTTTTCTCCATCTTCAAGCAGTTTTTGATTGTATTTGCTCAAAAGATACAAAAAGTTTGATCTAGCATGATTTAAGTCAACATCACTTGTCGCCATAACCTGCCCATTGTTGTCAAAATCCAGCAGGTTAAACAAATATAAAAAGTCCATTCCTTACTCCAGTAATGCACTTATTGTAACATATCAAAATGAATAAATCAAACAAATTTTTGCATATTTATACATTTTTTAGAAATTTTTTATAAACAAAAAAAGCAGAGCTTTTTCACTCTGCTTTTTATCTTTAATCTGTCAAACTTATGCAGCTGGTGATGCTTGAAGGATGATTGCCATTCCGTTTGGAAGGTAAACATTCAAGTGTTGTGTGTCAGCATCTGCATACCATGCACCAAGACTATGTGCAGGATCATATGTGATCTTTGGATTTTCAAAATCCAAACCAAGATAACCCATTGATGCATCTGACTCAACAAAGATAAGTCCTGTTGACAATGCCAAATCTGCAACACCTTCTGCGTTTACAAATTGTGGACCAAGTGTTGCGTCAACACCTGCTGCAATTTGAGCCTTTTGCTGTTCTGTCAAACCTGCAACGCCCGCTGCAATCCTCTGTTTCCCATAATCACTTGCGATGTATGCATCTGCTTGTCCTGCGGCAATTCCAGCAGCTGCGTCATCATCTGCACCATTATCTTTTGCAGCATCAAACGCTTGTGTATACACTTCGTTCCATACATTTTCTGTGACAACCTTTTGTTTAGCCAAATCAATCGCCATTGCACGAGCATAATTTGTCCAAAGGTCTTTACCCATTGCAAGCCATGTGTATGTTCTGTCCATGTCAAGTCCGTAAACAAGTCTTCCAGCTTCTGATTCAGCTTTATATTTTGCAACAAGTGCTTTTGCGCTGCCCAAAACATATGCTTGTTGTGCTTGCTTTTGTTCATCTGTGCCTGTTGGCATTTGTCCAGCTTGCAAAAGCATTGCAGCAAGTTCTTGTTCAAATGCTGCTTGAAGAGCTTCTTGTGCCTCATATTGAGCTTGTGTGTCAAAGAATCTGATTTTTCCATTCATTCTCTCTGAAACATCAAGGTCAACTCTGTCAAGTTTGCAAAGCACTGCAGCATTTACAGCTGTTGCTCCACTTTCGTTTTTAGAAACGATTGTAAGAGGTGTTTCTCCAAGTGCAGCAACTGTTCCGTCAAGAACTTGTTCAAGTGCTACAATTTGTCCAACTGTTCCACTTGCACCATATGTGATAAACCATTGTTCTTGTCCAGTGATTTTTGACTCAATCTTTGAGTTGATAACATCAAGGTAAACTGGAATGTGGCGATCCAAGTCGTCCTCTCTCAAATAGTCAGCAATGATTGCTGGGCCATTTGCTCCAACAAATTCACTATCTTTGATGATTGTGCCTTCGTCTGTTCCTGCCAAGTATACCAAACATTGATAGCAACCATATCCTTTGCAGTCTACGATTTCAGTTGTTGTCTTGTGTTGCCAGAATTCATTGCTCTTATATTTTCTTACAAGGTAAGCAATATAGTGGTTTGTTACAATATTGTTGTTTATGTATGAGTGTGATTTAGCAAATTTTGAAAGCAAGAGTGATCCAGAGTTTTTAGGGTCGTTTGTAAGCTCTCCATTTCCATTGAAAGCAAGATTTTTCCAATAAATTTGAGCTCCACCATTTGCTTCTGACTCATCACGTCCTGTTTCTTCTTTTTCATTTCCTGTTGTGTAGAAAAGCGCTTGACACTCAACTTGCATTGCAGACAAGTGCTCAGGATCAGAATTTACATAGAAATCAACTCCAGGAACTCCACTTGATTCATTTGTTGTTTGAATAACTGCTCTTGGGAATTCTGATGTATCAATTTTGAAATAGTTTCCGATGAATGAGAATGTGTCTCCATCTTCAACAAATCTATAGTAAATTCCATCACTATCATGGTTGATCAATGTTCCAGTAACTGCTGGAAGATTGTTTTTTCCACTCCAAGAAAATTCTTTTTGCCAGAAGAATTCTGCAGGAACATCTGCTCTGTGAAGAGTAATGTTGTTTTGCAAAATCATTGCTTTGATTCCAGCAATCTCGTCAGCTGTCATGCCATATTTTGCCATAACTTGTGCGTGTTTTGCCAAATAACCAAAGTGATTTCTTGCTGTGTTTGCTTTGTTTGCTTCTGACAAGTGTTCATATTTGTTGTCATAAACAGAAAGGTCAAGAGCATCATAAACGTTGAAACCATCAACAACTGTAAGAGTTGCTGTAAATGGTTTAACTGGATATGCCCCTTTCTTTACTGCGTCAACAGTAACTTCAAAAACATGACCGATTGCATCTTCTGTAAAGTCAAGAACTGCGTTTGTTGGATTTACAGAAACATATTGTGTAAGAGCATCTCCAGTGAGAGTTGTCTTTGTTTCTCCCTCAACAAGTTTTACAGTAACTGTTGTTTGCAAAGAAGCAAGTTCAATGTCTTCGCCCTCACCATCAATTCCTGTTGCTGCAATTCTAAAGTTGAAAGCATTGTCATCTCCAACATAAATTCTTTTTGCAGTTTTATCTTCGTCATCCTTAAATCCTGTTTTTTCAGCTTGAGAAACGCCAACGTTTGCGTTGTATTGCGTCAAAAGCTTTGACTCCATACGGATGATAGATTCAACTTCTGCATCAGTTGCTCCAACCTTAATTTTTACAACAAAAGTATACTCTTCTTTCGTGTATGTAATTGTAAGGTCTTTTGTCCCCGGTGTGGTTGTGTCAATTTCTCCAAACACCAAATCTGCGCTTGTGATTGTTTCTGTCTTGCCATCAGACCATTTTACCGTTGCAACAACGTTTGATGTGTCAAGTTCTTCACCAACCAAAACGCTTCTGTTTAGTCCTGATTCAATTGAAATGGACTTGAGTGTCACCTTGCCACATGCTGCAAGTGCAATTCCGCAACTCAAGCACATAATCAAGCCAAACACGAGTGATAAAAACTTTTTCATATCTACTCCTTTTTTAATATGCCCATAGTATTACATCAACGCCAGCACTTGTCCCGTCTGTGGAAGCAATGTGGACTTCAATGTAACATATATCCTTAAACAAGACAAGTCCAAGTTCGTTTCCTTGTTCGTCCTGCACAAATTCAACTGGTGCATTTGTGTCATAGACAAATCTGACCTTCTTGTTTGTGGCGTTGTCTGGACTTACACGCCAAAGCAATTGTATCATGGTTCCCGTAAGGGTGTCAACTTTTCCAGCCTCTGTAAACTGAATTTTTATTCTTTTTTTGCCATCCTTCTCCACAACCTGAACATTTTCATCCGTTTCGTTTAAGCACTCTATCTTTGAAACAGGAATCACTTCTTCAAACACCTTTGCCTTCATACCAAATATTGATATGATTACTATTGATGCTATATATATTATTGATATAACTATAAGTGTCGCTTTTTTCATTATTGTTTCTCCTTAAAATAAAGTCTAACCTTGTTGGTATAGAGCCATATTCTGAGTGCTAAGAATACAACTGAAACAAGCATCACTTTTATTATAAACGAATGTCCCTCTTTTATGAAGAAGAATGCCAAAAATGCAAATACAACTGCAAATAAGAACAAATATAATGTGGATTTGATTTCATTTGGATTGTAAATACTGCCGCCTGTCGTCTGATACTGCTCTGTCTGTGGATTCATAACATCCATTTCTGCGCTCATAAACAGGTGTGACAGATACACACTTTCAAATGTAAAGCACATCATCAAACCTTCCCAGAAATTGTATTTTGTAAATTGAAGAAATACGGATGTCGTCACCATAATTGAAATTGTCATCACCACAATGTTTATCACAAGTTTTGAAAACAATAGTTTCAAATGCGATTGTGGATTTGTCTTCATAAGGTATATTGATGCACCCTCTTCACTGTAAATATGGGATAGCGCCGTGTTTGTTGAAAGTGCCAAAAGCAAAATCACCAAAATATTGAACGCAACAGTCATGTATGTTCCAGAAAGTCTTGTGTCCATAGCTGCATAAATCTTGTTTAGAAGGAAGATTGCAATTGGCATACCTATTGCTACGGCAAGCAAACCAAACACTTTTTCTGGAGTCCTGAGCCCAAGCAAAAGCTCTTTTTTGATTGATGACCAAAAGGATGAATGTTGTTTGTTTTTGTTTTCTTTTTTAACTGCCGATCTTTTGTATTCAAATGGAGAACTCGTCATTTTGAAATACAAAGGTCTTACAATCAAGTAAGTAAGAGCCATAATTACAGCAACTGCCAAAACAACAAACAAGAGATATATCCACTGTTTGCCATAAAACAGCCTATTTGAAATTCCATATCTATTGCCCACAATTGCTTCAAGAAGTACAAAGAATGGCATAAAGATATTTGCAAAATCCTTTAAGAAGTGTTGTATCTTCCAGAATGTCGTGCCCCATGTGCCAACAATGTCAATGTTTGTTGGCAATGCAGCAATCACAAAGACAATCCCCACAATCGCTCCACCAAGTGCCAATGTCAGCAAAATGTAACCGAGCCACTTGTTTTGTTTTATAAAAATTGTCACAATCATAGCTGGAATTGAAAGCAATGCTCCAAGTGCAACAGGCACAGCAGTTATTATCAAAAGCGCAATCGGCAAGAAGAGATAATAATAGAACGGCATCTTGTCAATAATTCCATATGCCAAAAATAGTGGTACCATATATGTGAGATTTCTTATAAGTTCATATAAATAGTAAACTATAATTTTTGATGTGAAAACTGTGGTCCTCTTTGCAGGCATTGTAAGCAAAAATTGGTTGTCTTTTCCAAAATACAAACTCTTCATAAGACCAAATGTGCATACAATGATTGAAAGCAAAATCATCACTGTAAACGCCACACCCAAAACATTTTGTGGTATGCCCGGCAAAACAGAAACCAGTCTTAAATAACTGAGAAAATAGAACGCAAAGTAAATAAGCGCTGTTATCACTCCAAATTTTAAGATTGATAGCACAACTTTGAAAATTGTCTTCTTCGTGCTCTTTAAAAATGAGAAGTCAATTTTGTCTTTAAGCTGCATTCCTACCAGTTGTTTAAGACCTTCCATTAAGCCTCCACCTTTTTGCTTTTTCTGCTCTTTTTTGCAGGTTTTTCTTCTGTTTTTTCGTCTTCGGAATTGATTTTTTGTTTTTTCTTTGATTTTTTGACCTTGTCTTCAGTCTTTGCTTCTTCAACCGCAGTTGCGTCAGCCTTCTTTGATGTTATGTCAAGATAGAACTTCTCCAAAGTCGTTTTTTCTTGAATACTCTTCATGTCTTCAACAGCCAAGATATGCCCCTTTTTGATAATGGCAACTCTTGTGCAAACCTGCTCAACAACATCAATCAAGTGACTTGAGAAGAAGACAATATTTCCAGCTTTTGCGTGTTGTCTCATACACTCCTTTACTTGATAAATACTTGTTGGGTCAAGACCTGTCAAAGGCTCGTCCAAAATCCAAACTTTTGGATTGTGAACAAGTGCAGACATGATTGTGATTTTCTGTTTCATACCATGACTGTATGTTTTCATTTGATTGTCAAATGCTCCCTGCATCTCAAAAAGTTTTACATACTTTTCAATCGCATTATCTCTGTCTTCTTGAGATACACCATAAAGGTCTGCAATGTAATTTATATATTCGCGTCCTGTCAATTTTTCATAGAGAGCATAATGGTCTGGCACAAAACCTATATTCTTTTTTGTCATCACGGGCTCTTTTTCAACATCATATCCACAAACTCTGATTGTTCCGCTTGTGATTGGTTGGATGCCAACAATACTCTTGATGATTGTACTCTTGCCGGCACCATTATGTCCCAAGAAACCAAACACCTCTCCACCATGAACTTCAAGGTTTGCATCTTTCACGGCATACACATCGCTCTTGCCATACCTTTTTGTAAAGTTTTCCAAAACAAGTTCGCTTTTTCTGTTTTCCATATTCACCTCTCCTTGCTCCGCTCTGCTTACGGCAAGCGCAAGCTCATCGACTTTGATTTTTCTTTTTCTCTCAAGCATATCATAAATGGTATCCGTAAAGGTATAAGCTCCTTCATAGATAAACCAGACACCCGCCGCTATGAAGACATATACACAGAAGAATATCAGTTGATATACCGGGTAGAAGTTGAAATGCAATGAACCTATATCAAAACTCAGCGTTATATTTAAGAGATTTTGCGCCCATCTGCCAAGCTTTTCTGCAACAAAGTCGCTGTTGAGGAAAAAGTAGTCAACCTCGGCGTAATTTGAAAACCACGCATTCAAAATCAAAACGAACACAAAATAAATTGCAAATCCCACAAGTGAGTAGGCAAACTGTTTGAGTTTTGGCCTGTCATATACCTTGAGTGCAACAACCAAGATTGGCATAAAGAATGCCATATAGTGGTTTATATAAAAGTTTACAAGATTCGGAGCAAACAAATTTAGTGATGTTGCATAGTTTGGCATAAGCATTGCCATAAGCGCACCAAAAACGTTTATAAAATATGTAAAATAGAAAAGTTTGTTCCATTTAAACATCAGGCACAATGGCAAAATATACATTGCTGTGTTGCACAGGTGGAATGGCCAACCCGTGATGCTTGCCATGTCTGCATATTTAAATCCAACACTATAAGAAAGAAGAGTCCCAAGGCTTATGTAAAGCAAAACACCTCTTACCGTTTCTTTGTCTTTCTTGTGCAAAACAAGATACAAGACAAAAGGAATGATAAAAGCCAAATACAAAATAATTCTATGAGGCAACATAAGTTCCTTTGCCTGTACATCATAAGGAAGGTTTCCAAAAAGTCCACGAAGCATATATCCAGGCATCGTTGCCAAAAGCATAATCACAATATATGCAAAACCTTTTGCCTCATCTTTTGTCACTTTAAATCTGCCGTTTTCCATAAACACAACAAAGCAGTAAGATATCAAAAGTCCAAGCTCACAACCCATCAAAAGTGCTCTGATTGAAAAATGAGAATAAACCCCTGCACCTTCAACACCCTTTGTGACAACTGTTATAAAACCAACGCAAAGTAGCGTTACAACAAAGCCATAATATTTGATGACTGTTGCATATTTCTTACTCTTGAAAAATGGGTAAAGTTGAACGAGAATGATCACACCATACAAAAGCCAATTCAAAACCAAAGCAACAAAATTTAAAAACTTGTTTTCAAACACCACACTTTGAAGTGCAAATGAGTTTCTGATAGCTTCTTCGCCCAACATAAAGCGATTTATAAAAAGAAATGCAAGCACTAGTGATAGCACTTTCAAAAAAACATCAATCCTTTTGTTTTTTCTTTTTAAAAGAAAATAAACTCCAATAAGTGAAGCGGCAACAAGTAGCACTGCTGCCAACTGTCCAATCAACATAGAAACCCCTTACGCTTTATTGTATTATTATAATACAATATACAGAAAAATAAAGCAAACTATTTGCAATTTATTTTTTTTGGGGGGAGGTGTACATCTTCACATAATAAATTGCAAACCAACAAAAACTGTGATATAATATCTATGTTTGAATTGTGACCTCGTAGTAAAACTGGATATTACGGCCCCCTCCTAAGGGGTTGTTCTGGGTTCAAGTCCCGGCGGGGTCACCAACAAAAAGACGGACTAGTTTAGTTCGTCTTTTTTATCTTTTGCCCCCTTGCTATTTACCAACACATGGTGTATAATAAATATGTAAGGAGTGCCATAAATGATAACAAATGACCAAAAAAATTATATTGTTCTTGCAGAACTCGGGCATTGTGGACAAGGATATTTTATACCAGTACTTTTCCCTGTCAAAGCATCCTCTATGGAAGAAGCAAAAAAGTTGGCACGTGAAATTCCAAGAGTTAAGCATGACAAAAAGCATGCTATCATCTTTTGCAAAGAATGCACATATCACGAAAGAAAAATTGTAAGATATCTTAATGATTTTGACATTTTTTTGACTTCGGATATGAAAAATGGAACAGATGAGGAAATAAGACAAAGACGTATCAGAACCCCTTTGTATATTCAAGATCTCGAAAAAACTCTACGCAAAAGAAATGACCAAAAAATCATAGAAGAGTATGTAAATATCAAAACGGCAGACAAATTTCCTCATGACATGATTCTTCAAAGATACTGTGCCCCAATTGATAACAACGGCAGACTGTCATTTAGAAAAATAAATATACAAGATATGTTGAAAGAATATTTTGAAGCAAAAACAAATGAACTCCTGCACACCGAAATTTCTGAGCCGGATCAACATGCAATCGACTATGTTTCACAAAAAGCAAAATATGATAAGTTGCTAAATTCACGTGAAAAAATAATAAAACACTATTTTTATCTTTATGGACCAAATAATTCTCTTGGCATAAAATACGATTTATCAAATCACACTCTTTCTCACCCTGCGTTAAAAACGACAATTGAAATGCTTTACGATGAAAATGAAGTACCTATTTATGCAAACAAACAAGAAGAAATCGACCTAACTCTTGACGATGCAACAACACATCGTCCAAGCCAAATTGACAAATTCAACGCACGACTTGCCAAAACAGCAGAATTAAGAAAGTAACATGGAGGAAAACATGAAAAAGACTTTTAACAATCTTGACCAACTTTTTGAAGAAATAAGACTTGGCCAAATTCAAAACAGAGGTATCCTTGCAGAAATTCAATTTGAAAATGCAGCAGATCTCAAAGCCTGCCTGTTCCATCTTTTTGAAATGACAAAAACAAAAAATGAAAATAGTTCATGCAATATTTTGTATCACCACATAAGCGAAGCAAAGGTTAACAATGTTTGTGAGACCGGATATGACATTTTGCAAAAAGGTTTGAAATGTAATTATTCTACAATTTTTAGAACTTTGACATATTCATATGCCGACAGCAACAATATTAGCCCATATGAAATTGACAAAGTATATCAATATTCTTATGTGACAGACAGGTACCACAAAAGAGCAACCATCATTTCTGCCATTCCAAAATGTTTGAAAGACAAAAATGGCAAAGTAAATTTCTCAACCCCAAACATGTCAAAATTGCAAGAAGGTTGGAGTGACACACCATACATTGCTTATGACAGAATAAAAGGCGAAAAGGTTGACCCAAGATTTATGCTTTGCATGCTTGATGTAAACGAGGAAGAAGAAAAGTATAACCTTGTTATAAACCCTGACAGCTATTTGCTTATGTCACCAAAAAACAAGGAAAAAACAAAAAGCGAGTTTTTGACAAAACTTCAATCCGCAGATTTGACACAAACACAGACGTCACAAACGAATATGTCACTTACAAGATAACAAAAAAACACCAAATTTGGTGTTTTTTCTATTGAAATTTTTTAACATCAACCACATAGTCATGTGGAATTGGTTTCCATTCAACTTTTGTAAAAAGTGCAACATATGCCGTCCATTTGCCGATGTAATCAAAGAGCGGAAACATAAAGATATAAAACATTTTTCTAAAGATATTCATATCCTCAATTTCTTTACGGTAATAAATGCAAATCACAATTGTCATAGCCATTCTTATTGCCCAGAAAACTGCAAGCGAAATGAGGGCACCCTTGACAATGCCCCATGCTCCGCCCCAGAAATTGTAAGCCACGATTGCAATCAAAATTTGGCATATCCATGTCAAAATTCTTCTAAAACCGCTTTCAATTGTCTCTGGAAAATTTAACAAGAATGTGTCATAAGATCTTAGTGAATTTTCATTAAATTTAAATATATTTTTTAAAAGTTTTGGTCCAAATTCTGCCAAAGCCTGCAAATGTCCTTTCGACCATCGCACTCTTTGACGCAGTGCAACTTTCAATTTGTATGGCTGTTCATCATAAAATTTTGCGGCCTCACAATAGCCAACTCTATATCCTTGAACAACAACGTCTGTACAGAAAGCCCTGTCCTCGGTCAACTTTGTATAATCCCATCCATTTTCAACAAAATGGCTTGCAAACAAAAATCCTGTCCCCTGCACTCTGCAAGAAAGCTGTAATAAGTCTTTTCCTCTGTTATCAAAAAGACACGATCTCATCCAGTGCATTGCATAAGAAAACGAAATCCAGTTTTGTGCAATATTTTTTGAATTTCTAAATGAAACCACAGCGTCCTTGCCAGAATCAAAGGCTTCATTCATTCTTGTTATGTAATCCTGTCTTAAAACGTTGTCTGCATCAAAAATAATATATCCCTCAAAAACATTTGTTGAGCCGTAATCTTGCTTAATCTTATCAAACAAATATTTGAGTGCCAAACCCTTGGTCCTTTCATCCTTGTTGTTGTACTCATAGACAACGGTTTCTACCCCCCCGGTGACTTGAAATCTCGTGCTATCTGTGCAGTGTTGTCTGTGCAATTGTGTGCAACAATAAACACGGTCAATTTGTCTTTTGGGTAATCTTGACAATCTATACTTTCCAAAAGATTTTTTATAACTTTTTCTTCATTTCTAGCTGCAACACAAATGGCATATTTGTGTTTGTTTTCTGTTTCTTTATACTTTGGTTTTGCAAAAACCCCAACAACATAAATGACATACTGATATGCTGTCAGTGCCATCCAAAAAATGCCTATTGCACTGCAAATGTCAATAATAATATTCATAACTTCAGTAGTCATACCTACGCTCTCTCTTTCAAGTATTTTAGCAAAATTTCTTTTTCCGCATACAAATCTTCTTGCACTTTAAACTTATACAAGACCTCGTCCACAAGTTTTCTGAAATATTCATCACTTAGGTTTGCATCAGGATTTACTGCAACGATTTGTTCATCTTCATAATAAAAATTGTTGTCGAAAATATAACCATCATCTTTGAGTGACAACATAACTCTTGGCTCATCAAGGAAAATGTTTGTCCCATAACATAAGCTTGTGTTATATGGCAAATCAAACAAATCACAAATCGTTGGATATAAATCGTTTACGGACACAAATTTGTCAACAATCACTCCGCTTGAATATGTCGCCTCACCCTTATATTTTGCAATCAATTTTTGATCATAGATGCATGCACCCATGTTGTACGCCTTGACATTGCATCTTCTCACATCTTTGCCATAGATTCCACGCAAATTGAAACTTATGTCATCGTAATAAGTGTTATGGTCTGGATATATAACGATTGTTGTGTTCTCCAAATTTCCTGTTTCCTCAAGTCTGTCAAACATTTCTCCAATCATCTTATCGAAGTCTATCATTGCAGCTTTATAAATCAAAAATGGTTCAAGAACACTTCTTGGATAATACCCTGCAAGCTCCATATCATTCAACATGTTTTCAAGTTTGTCCGCATTTGCTGTGCTTGTCAAAATGTCATAATAGCACTGATTGCTACCACGCAAAGCATATTTGCCATGTGTCACAAGTGTTGTGTAGTAAGTAAAGAATCTTCCTGTGTCTGGAATCATTTCTTCCTTGTTATATTCAAAGAAATCACTATCCTTGATGAAATTGTAAAACCATGCTTGCCACTCATAGTTATCTTGATTTTCTTTTATCCATCTTCTGATTTGGTCTTCTTGCATATCTGTAAAGAGCAGATCATCATATCCCACCTTGTTAAATGTTACATTTCTGTTGTAAAACCTTGCTGCCAGACTGTGATAATAACCAGTATGAATCTCCTCACCATTTGCAGATGCCTGATTTTCCAAAAGTCTTGGGAGTGCCATGTAGGACATGACCTCTGACATTTCAATTTTTGTGTTGAGTGCCCTTGCATGACTGTAAGAACCAAACATAACCATACCCTCTGACATGTTTGTTTTGTTTTCAGAGTGGTAGTTTTGCAAGAACATTCCGTCTTGATACCACATTTTATAAAGATTTGGCGTAAAGAATGGATCAATTGCTGCCATGTCAAAACTCTCCGCCAAAATCACAATCAAGTTGTTGTCCTTGCTTATGCCAGAAAACTCTGTGCTTTCCACAGTCTCACCATCGTGTAAGAAAGACAAATATTCTGCTTTTTGCTCTGCTGTCAATTTTTTGCTTGCAAACAAATTTCCAAAAAATCTTATAATATTTGGAGCATAAAACCCATAATATCCATATGCATTATAAGCCGAGGAGGTAGGATATTGCGAGGTCCAAAGAGTTTTTTGTTTTTCAAATCCTGCTGCTGCACCAGAAAAAACACCGACAAAAGTCGCTACATATGCAGCAAAAACAATCCAAAAGTTTTTGAGTGTTGGTCTCCATTTTTTAATGTATTTTGGCAGCAAAAATAATGCTGTTACCGCACTAGCAAAAATCACAACATAATATCCCACATGCCAGAAATTGATAAGAGAAATGTCAACAGTACCCCCGGCCTCTGATGCCAAAAGCAACTTGTCAAATGTAAAAATCTCGCCTGTGACATGATACAAAATGTCATTTGTTATGCAAATTGCAAGTTGAATAAACAAAAAAACTATGGCAATGGTCTTTCTCGCTGACTGACTTGGCATAACAAAAATGATAAGCGTCAACAAGTGAATCATTGTCAAACTAAACCAGATAAAAGTTGGAAACTTTCCGGTTACACACAAAATCATCACCAAATCCATCAAAAGAGTGAAGACGTAAAACGTCAGAGAAGTTGTGAGCTGCTCTGTCACATTTTTGTACTTTGCAAGTTTTGAATTTGTTTGTGCCTTAGTTCCCAAATTTTCCATTGTAAGTCAATAATACCACTTTTGAATATTTTTTCAAAACAAAAAAAAGGCTTAAAAGCCTTTTCTTTGTCGATTTAGAGCAAAATGCACAAAACACCACCTTTTCCTTCATTGATAATTCTTCCAAGAGTCTTTTTCATCTTTCTCTGTGCATCTGCTGGCATCATAACAATCTTTGCGGAAATGTTGTCATCAACAAGCGAAGACAAACTCTTGCCAAGCAGATTCGTCTCCCAGATACTCTCTGGTTCTGCCTCAAATTTTTCGTTGAGATATTCCACCAAATCTTGGCTCTGCATTTCTGTCCCAACAATCTGATATGAATGTTGATTCGCCAACTCTGACAGGTCCAACAACACCAACATATATCTCCGTTTGTTCGGTTTTGTATGTCTTCATAAATTTGATATTTTTCCATATTTCCTCCATGATAGAATACTTTATGAAAAAAAATCCTATTTATGACTTACAATAAAAAATCCGCACTAGGCGGACTTTGTTTTTTTATATTTTTTCTTTGTAAGGTCAAAACTTATGTCAATCAGTGTCTTTAAATCATTATCTTCAATTTCATCAAGACAAAGTGTAAGCCAGTGTTCTTTGTTCATGTGATATGCTGGATACACGCCCTTTTGAGCAAGAAACGAGCTTTTCAAGAGTGTGTCGCACTTTACTCCTAAAGTCCACACATCTTCCTTCCCTTTTCTACCAAAGTATCCAGCCCCAACTGTAATAAGAATGGCAAACCATTTTCTGTTGTCTCTATGTCTAAAAATTGTTATGTCTTTATATTTTTCAAATGGATTGTCCCTCTTTATGCCATATTCGCCCTCAATATACTCGACAAGTTCTTCGTTTGTCACTATTCTTCTCCATGGTCATGAAAGACCTCTTCCTCTTCTTGAGGTTCTATCTGTTGTGGCTCTGGTTGTTTTGTTTGGGCTTCCTCTTGTTTTTTCTTGCCAAAAAGCTTTTCTCTAAAGTTTATCTCATTTTCCTTTCCTGCAGCCAAACGTTTGATATTGCTTCTGTGCATATAGAGCAAGAAGGCGAAATTAAGCCAAATCAGCACAATTATTGGCACAAACCACTCCCAAGAAAGCGTCAAACAGAAATAAACTGTGGCATACACACTCATGCTGATGACAAATGTCAATGTGATGATAAAAGCATATTTAACAAAAAGAAAGAGCACAAAGCATACCGCAAAAGCAATCAATGACACCCACCAAAATGTGTGGTGAAACAAAAACATTCCAAATGTGCAAGCTACGCCCTTTCCACCTTTATACTTATAAAACACTGGATAGCAGTGTCCAAGCACAACGCTTACAGCAACAGAGAAATATGCAATTTCACCAAATCCAGCCTGTATATGCTCAAAAATGAAATATGCAACAAGTGCTGGTACACCAGATTTTATTGCTTCAAAAATCAAAGTCAAGAGTGCTTCACCAAAGTTTCTGCTTCGAAGCATATTCATTGTGCCAGGATTCTTGCTTCCCATTTTTGTTATATCCTTTCCAGCAAAAGCCTTAGCAAAAATGCGTGCAAAATTTATATTTCCAATAAAGTATCCAAGCACAACTGCAAGTGACAACAACAATGCAATCTTTATCATTCTTCATCTCTCCCTTTAAACACAAGTTCCACAGGAGTTCCTGTAAAATCAACTTTTTCTCTCAGCCTGTTTTCAAGATATCTCTGGTAAGAAAAGTTTATCAGTTCTGGATCTTTGCAGAAGAAAACAAACTTTGGTGGATTTGTGCTTGGCTGCGTTGCAAACATGATTTTTGCCTTTCTTCCAGCTTTTGAAGGTGGCTCAAAATTTAAAATTGCATCATGCACAATATCATTTAAAATGCCAGTTGAAATACGCCTTGAGGCATTTTCATAAACCTCATCAACTTTTGTCATTATGCTTGAAAGACCTGTTCCAACAAGTGCAGAAACAAAAAGCACTGGGCTGTAATCCATAAAAGAGAACTTTTCCTTAATTATTTCAAAGAATTTTTCTTTTGTTGTTATTTTTTCATCCCATTTGTTGACAACAATAATGTTTGCCTTTTTTGCCTCATGCACAAACCCTGCGATTCTTACATCTTGCTCTGAAATCTCTTTTGTTGCATCAATAACAATAAGCACAACATCACTCATCTCAATGGCAGACATACTTCTGAGTACTGAGTACCCCTCAACCGATTGTCTTTCAACGGAACGCTGTCTTCTAAGACCTGCCGTGTCAATAAGATAATAATCTTTTTTGTTGCATCTAAATGGAACGACCACACTATCTCGTGTAGTACCCTCAACATCACTGACCACAACTCTCTTTTTGCCCAGAAGCCTGTTTATCAAAGAGCTTTTTCCAACATTTGGTCTTCCTACCAAACTGATCTTGATTCCCTCAACATCGTCTTGATTGAGTTCTTTTGGAAAATAAGACACCACTTTGTCAAGCACATCTCCAATACCCTTTGATTGTGCACAAGAAATAGGCATAGGTTCTCCCAAACCAAGAGTGTAAAAATCATATGTTGCAGAAACATCAAACGTGTCAAGTTTGTTTACAACAAGCACAACTGGCACACTTTGTTTGCGCAATAACTTTGCAACATCTTCATCTGCCTGTGTAACACCGGTTTTTCCATCAACAAGCAAAATAATGACATTGGCATTTTCAATTGCAATCATTGCTTGCTCCAAAATCTCTTTTTGGAACACATCTTCACTTTCAAACTCAACACCACCAGTGTCAACAATGGTAAAAGCATTGCCACACCACTCTGCATCAGCATAAAGCCTGTCACGTGTGACACCAGCAACATCATCTACAATACTAATTCTTTTTCCGCAAATTTTGTTGAAAAATGTTGACTTCCCAACATTTGCTCTTCCAACAATTGCAACAACCGGTTTCATACTTATAAATATATCATAAATGATTTTTTTTATCAATCTTTTCACTCATTTTGCACTTATCAAAATGGACACAGTCATGGCAATTGTAGCAAATGCTCTCCCGTTTGGTTTTTAAAACAACAGTCAGCACAGAACGACCGATCAACAATACTCCAAAAATCACACCTAATGTCGACCAAACACCAAATACCTCAAAAGCAAATGCAATATTGTAAACGACAAAGACAGCCACATACGCTACAATCAAAAACTTTTTCTTTATCATCAACCGTGACTACATGCCAGTTTCCTATATATTCATTTGAGTTTGTAAGCATGTTGTAAAGTGTGGTTTTCCCCACTATTTGGATTTTCAACAAGCAAAACTTTTTTCATAATATCCTCACGCTTTTAAGAAGGCTTGACCTCACACTCAAAAGATACCCCATAACCTCAATAAGAGTGGCTTGTTTGAATACTGATTTTGCAACAATCTTGACTTTTTGTCCCATAGAAAAAACAAACTCGTAAAGTCGTAATAGAATTTTCTTGTCTCCCTTCTCGACAGATACAATTTTGAAAATCTCGCCCACTTTTGCATCAAACAAAGTTTTCATACAATAAAAATATTTTTTTAACAAAAAAATATACATTTATGGCAAAAAGTTTGCTAAATTGTGTTAAAAAATTTGTTTTATACAAAATATTGTGGTAGAATTTTCTTGTTAAGGAGAAAAACAATGAGATGTATTTATTGTGGATTTGAAGACAGCAAAGTTCTTGATTCAAGAAGCACTGACGAAACGAATTCAATTAGAAGAAGAAGAGAATGCCTTAAATGTGGCAGAAGGTTTACAACATATGAAACGGTTGAAACAGTTCCGATTTTGGTCGTTAAAAAGGATGGCAGCAGGCAGCCTTTTGATATAAACAAAGTTAAAGGTGGAATGATAAAGGCTTGTGAAAAGCGCCCTGTTTCAATTGCCCAGATTGATGAAATGGCACTTGACATTGAAAAGCAAATTCAAAACTCTCTTCGCCAAGAGATACCATCACAAGAAATTGGCGAGATGATCATGCAAAAACTCAAAGCAGTTGATGAAATTGCATACGTAAGATTTGCTTCAGTTTACAGACAGTTTAAAGATGTGACAAACTTCATTAAACTTATCACAGAAATGTAAGACAAACACACAAAAGAGCGACTATGCCGCTCTTTTATTTTTTCTTATTTGTTCCTAAAAAATATGTATCATAAAACTAGTTTATTATGTTTTATAACATAAACGATAAAAAAATCTTGCAGTAAACCCGCAAAAAACAAACCCTTTTTGTCAAATAAAAAATCCAGTCAAAGACTGGATTTGATTTTTATTTTTTGTTTCTATTCCTAATTTTCTCAATCCATGGTGGAATTGCGCCTGGCGTTGGATTTACATCAACTCTTGAGGTATTCATGTTTGTGTTTACACTTACATCTCTTTGTGGTTGAGCTTGAGGTTGTGGTTGTGGATTATACCCAAATGGATTAAATCCCTTAAATTTATCCTCTTCTTCAGCCGGTTGTTCTTCTTCAACCTTTTCTTCTGGTTGATCTTCCTCTCCTGGAGCCTTAAAACCTGTTGCAATAATTGTGATTTCAACTTCATCTCTCATTTCTGGATCAATGCAACTTCCAAAAATAAGGTTGCAGCCTGGGTCAACAACTTCTTTAACCATGTTTGTAGCTTCAGAAACTTCTCTCATTGTAAGGTCACTTCCACCCTTGATGTTCAAAACAACGCCTGTTGCTCCTTCAATTGTGGTCTCAATAAGTGGTGATGCAACAGCTTGTCTTACAGCTTCAAGTGTTTTGCTTTCACCTTTGCCATGTCCAATACCCATATGAGCAAATCCACGGTTTTTCATAACTGTTACAACATCAGCAAAATCCAAATTGATAAGTCCTGGGAAAACGATGAGGTCTGCAATACCTTGAATACCTTGTCTCAAAACATCATCAGCATATCTAAATGCTTCAACCAATGTTGTCTTTTCTGGCAAAATTGTCAAAAGTCTTTCATTTGGAATGATAACAATTGTATCAACAAACTTTTTAAGTTCTGCAATACCCTTTTCAGCATTTTCCATTCTCTTTCTGTTTTCAAATTGGAATGGCTTTGTCACAATTGCAACTGTCAAAATTCCAAGTTCTTTTGCAATTTGTGCAATAACTGGAGCAGCACCTGTTCCTGTTCCGCCTCCCATTCCAGCTGTGATAAACACAAGGTCAGAGCCTTTCAAAATCTCTGTGATAGATGCCTTGCTCTCTTCTGCAGCCTTTCTTCCAATCTCAGGAATTGCACCGGCACCCATACCTTTTGTCAATCTTTCACCGATTTGCAAACGCTTGTCTGCTTTTGAAATCAAAAGCGCTTGTTTATCTGTGTTGATGGCAACAAACTCAGCAGAGCTTACTCCTGCTTCAATCATACGATTTACGGCATTGTTTCCGCCTCCACCAACGCCAAGCACTTTGATTTTTACGACGTTTGTGTTGTTACCTACAAAATTGTTATCCATTTCCATAAGAAAATCTCCTTGTCTTTGTTTTATTTTATCTTACAAACTTTGTTTTTGCAAGAAAATTTATGTATTTTCATTCGTTTTTAAGTCAAAATTAGTCATTTTCGTCTAACGCCCTCTGCAACAAGCCTATCATGCCTGCAAGCTCTGGTTTATCAAGAGCTGGCACTGGAGGGAGTCCATAAGCAATGTTTCTTGCCAAGCATTTTGCAAAGAAATCTTTGCCACCTTTGATTTTGCTTATCCCTGCACCGCAAAGGTAAATTGGATAGTATGGCACATATTCTTTTGCAAATCTCTTGATACATTCATTGACCGCTTTCGCAATAATTTCGATTCTGTAACATACAACTTCATTTGCATAATTCATTGAAATTTGTGCAACCTTGCCACCAATTGTTGGCACTTCATAAAAATCGTGTGGTCCACCTTTAAGTGAAAGCACAATTTGTTTTTTCAAATTTCTTGCATCATTGTAAGACAGTCTACAAGCCTCACTCAAATCGCTTGTCACATATGACCCACCAATTGAGAAAGAAGCCAAATTTGAAAGCCCCTCACCTTTGACAAATGCAACACTTGTTGACCTTGCACCAACGTCAATGACAATGCATGTGCGCTCTCTTTCTTCTTTTTCCAAAATAAGCATCGCTTCACACAATGGCTCACTCAAATATTCAACTTGTGCTATTCCCGCTCTTGAGAAAATCTTGTTAAAAAGTTGAATGAAACTGGTTTGTGCGAGCACAATTGACATTTCAGCAGACAACTTTCCTGTCTTCGCTCCAATAGGATTTAATGTTTTTCTGTTGTCGTCAAGTATGTAAAAAATCGGATTTACTGACAAGACTTCCATCTCGTCGACATTGATTTTGCTTAAAACACTGTCGCAAAGCTCGTCAATATCTCTTTGTCTTATCACCTTTTTAAACTTCAAATGCAGTTGTTCCGTTGCAGACATAACTTGTGAAAACTCTGCAGGCACACCCACATAAATCTTTTCAATCTCCTTTTTGTAAGAAGAATGGATTTGTGAAAAAAGTGACATAACTGCATCTTCAAGCATTGTTCTTTCAACAAAATCCCCTTCAAAAAAACCAGCGTATTCAACTTCCGCCTTTGCCTTAACATTAAAAATTCCGTTTACGCCTCTTGAAGCAACAACAGCACGAAGCATTGATGACCCAATTTCAACGACGGTAACACAATTTTTTGCCATACGCCCCTCTTATATGTTTATTTTAAATGAAATCGTAAAAAAAAGTCAAACAAAAACATAATTATTTATAAATATTTATAAATATTCATTCGAAAATTTGTAAAAATGCATAAAAAAACACGCATTTTCTGCGTGCGTTTTTTATTTTTTGATTGGAACAAGAACTTCTTTTCCACCCATATACATTTGAAGTGGTTTTGGAACAAGCACACTTCCATCTTCTTGCAAATTGTTTTCCAAAAGCGCAATGAGAGCTCTTGTTGAAGCCAAAACAGTGTTGTTGAGTGTGTGCAAGAAATAGTTTCCGTTTTCTCCTTTTGCGCGGATTCCGAGCCTTCTTGCTTGTGCGTCGCCAAGTGTTGAACAGCTGCATACTTCAAAATATTTTTGTTGCCTTGGACTCCAAGCCTCTATGTCACAACTTTTTACTTTGAGGTCTGCCAAATCACCACTGCAACATTCAAGCGTTCTTACAGGAATATTTAAGCTTCTGAAGAGCTCAACTGAGAAACTCCACATTTTGTTATACCAAGCCATACTATCTTCTGGTTTGCAAAGCACAACCATCTCTTGTTTCTCAAATTGATGCACTCTATAAATTCCACGCTCTTCAATTCCGTGAGCTCCAACTTCTTTTCTGAAGCATGGGCTATATGATGTCAGTGTAAGAGGAAGGTCTTTTTCAGGTATAAGTTGACCTTTAAACTTGCCTATCATTGAGTGCTCACTTGTGCCGATGAGATACAAATCTTCACCCTCAATTTTATACATCATTGCATCCATTTCTGCAAAGCTCATAACTCCGTTTACAACATCTCCTCTGATCATAAATGGTGGAATGCAGTAAGTGAAGCCTTTGTTGATCATAAAGTCACGTGCATAGCTAAGCATTGCGCTTACAAGTCTTGCACCGTCACCCATCAAATAATAGAATCCATTTCCACTCGTCCTTCCGGCACTTTCCTTATCGAGTGCACAGAAACTATCCAAAATATCTGCATGATATGGAATCTCAAAATTTGGAACAACAGGGTCTCCAAAGCGTTGGATTTCAACGTTTTCACTATCATCTTTTCCAATAGGTACAGAACTGTCAATGATGTTTGGAATTGTCATCATAATCTTTTTGATTTTCTCGTCAAGTTCTGCTGACAACTTTTCTGTTTCAGCAATGCGCTCATTATTTCTTCTTACTTGCTCTTTGATATTTTCTGCTTCTGCAAGTTTTTTCTCTCTCATAAGAGCACCAATTTGAGAAGAAAGAGTGTTTCTGCTTGCTCTCAAGTTGTCTCCTTCTGCTTTCAAAGCTCTAGCTTGTTTGTCAAGCGCCTCAACTTCGTCAACAAGAGGAAGTTTTTCATCTTGGAATTTCTTTTTGATATTCTCTTTAACAAGGTCTTTATTTGTTCTGATAAGATTTATGTCAATCATTTTTTCTCTCCTATATACAAATGATTATACCACCTTCATCTGTCTTTAATCAAGTTTTGAGCATAAAAAGCAAAAGAAAAAGTGATGATCTCCTCACTCTTCAACAATTGAATAATAGATATCTTTTTCCGTCCTGCTTACATAGTCTGTCAATGTCAAATTATCTACTTCAATGTGACATGTACTCAAAAGCTCATATGTCAATGCAATCTTTTCGCTTTCTTCATATTTGTCTGAATCAAATTTGACATACTGACCTGTTGGAAGTTTGACGACATACACCACTTCATTGTTTGTGTCAACAATCTGTCCCAAACCATTTATCTTCATACCAAAAAGCTGCGCTTCAACAGCAAACAACTTTTGTAATTTTGCACTCAATGCAAAGTCGATGTTTTTGACAACGAATTTTCTTCCTGCAAAGGTTTCAAACCTTAGTTGTGTGTAAATTTTGTTTGTCTTCTCATCCTGATAATTTGATGCTTCCACACTCTTAAACTTTCCAACTTGTTCAACATAACTTCTGTTGTTTTTTATAAATGCGCTATAAAGATTTGTTACTCCGCTTTCTTTGACATTCAAAAAATCACCAATCACAACATTTTCATTTTGCACAGTAAGTCCAGAAAGTAAAATTGCATTTTCCGAAGTTGAACTATATGTTTCTGCCATCCTCAAAACTCTTAAATCTCTATCCGTAATCAAAAATTTTGAATTATACTCAACTGCAAAAAGCTCTTCTCTCTCTGCAATATGGATGACAAATTTGTTTGGAAACACCGTTTCAATGTTTAACACTTTTATATAGGCAAAGTTTGGATCTTCTTTTGCATAATCCATTATCCTTTGCACTGAACTCTTTTTCCCTTCAAAAAACACACACGCATGTTTTCTAAATTTTCCGACCTCAACAATCTCGCTGTCAGACACGGAAAGATTTTTTGTTGTGGTGCTATATTCAACTGAAACCGCAGAAAGACCAAACAGTGTCCACATTGAAATAAGAATCACTGCTACGACTCCAAACAAAATAGAAAGAGTGATAACCCACTTTTTGCTCAAATCAGTTCCTCTGTATGTCAGCCCCTAGAATCTTAAATTTTTCTTCAATCCTTTCGTATTCCCTATCTATGTATTCAACATTATATTCTGTGGTATACCCTTCTGCTGCCAGTCCAGCCATAACAAGTGCTGCCCCTGCACACAAATCTGTTGCAAAAACATCTGCACCATAAAGTTTTTCAACACCACGGATTATTGCCGTACCATTTTGAACACTTATGTCCGCCCCCATTTTCTTTAACTCTGGCACGAGTCCAAACCTGCTTTCAAAAACATTTTCTGTAAGCAGACATGTCCCACAACTAAGGCTTTGTAATACCATTATTTGTGGCTGCAAATCCGTTGAAAAAAATGGGTAAGGCATGGTTTGGATGCTTGAAATTGAAGAAAGCCTTCCATCTGACTTCACATTTATTTTATCATTATTCACAGAAATTTGGCAAGCAGTTTGTTTTAAAAAAGAAATTAAGCTTTCATTATGCTCCGCAATTGCTCCATACAACGTCACATCTCCACCAACACTCACCTGTCCAAAGAGCTTGTGACCTCCGTTTATAATAAGCTTGTTTTCCATACAAATCTATATGAGTTTGGCTTTTTATGTGTTAAAAAAAAGGTGGATACTTCCACCCTCTTTTTTTTTGTTCTTAAGTTTTTAGTCAGCAGCTGCAACAGCAGACAATACTGTCTTTTCAGAAACTGTAAATGTGTATGTTTGGTTGTTTGACATCAATGCATTATCTTTATCCCATTGAACAAAGTGGTATCCTGGAGCAGCTGTTGCTGAAACTGTCGCTTCCTGTCCAGCCAAATATAATCCAGCACCTGTCACACTTGCAATGTTGTCTTCATGTTCCAATGTCACAGTGCAATATGAAATATCGAAATTCAATGTGCTAAAGCTACCATTATATGTAACTGTAAATGTTCTACTAAGGTCAATGAGCGTTTCGTCATATTGAGATGCTTGTGCATAAATCTTGTATTCTATTGCCTGTCCATTTTCATCAACAAAGTCAATATTTCTTACAACAGCTCTACCATTTGTGGTATCAAGTTCGGCAACTTTCCTGTCACCAGAGTAAAGTGCAATCTTTACGCTACCATCAGAGCTATTCAACATTCCATCACTCTTGTCCACTCTTCCGTTAGATTTCCATTTTGTAACATTTTTGTAAACATTTACATTTACATAGTTTTCAACCCAAATTGCATATAAAGTCATTGTGTGATTTACATAGTCAATATTGATTGATGCATCTTCGTGAGTGTATTGTTTGATGTAATATGTTTTTCCTTCTTCCCATTTTGTTGCAATTTTATTTTCATCTTTTGCTGTGTAATATGTTATACCATCAGCAAACTCTGTTACTGAAACCGTTTGCCATGTAAAAGCTGCCCTATAATTTGATTCCAAATTCCTAAATTGTTGAGTGTTTCCAATTGTATCACCTATTACTGTTGCAGCAGCATCAATTGACCAACCAGATTGTTTTGTGCTTTTAGCAAACGTATAACCATGGGTGCTGATTACAGGCAAATTGCTTGTAAAGTAGTCATTGTATGTTATTTGCATATCCTCCGGAATTTCTTCATTGATTGTTTTTCCATTTGTGTCAAACTTAATTGTATACACAGCAAGCTCTCTTTTGAAGTTTGCTTTGATTGTCATGTTTGATTGCACTGTTTCCATAGGAGCATCCCAGTTCACAAACGAATATGTATATTCTTCATCATTTGTTAATGGTGTTGCAGTGACTTTTGCTTTGCCAATTGTGATTTCATTGCCATTTGTTGTGATCTTTGACCCTTCAACAACTTCAATAGCTTTTGAAGTAACACTTACTCTGCCAAGAGGCATCATAATATCCTCGCCAGATTCATCCTTTTCTCCACTTGGCACTTCTGTGCATGCAAAGGTAACTATGTATCTTTCTTTGCCCTCATCTGGATCTACTTCTTGTTTCTTTCCGCATCCAATTGCAATCATTGGCACTGCAATCAAAAGAACAAGCACCATGATGGCCATTTTCCAAAAATGTTTCATAAACTCTTCTCCTTGTTATTATTATAACAAAAGAAAAAAATGTTAGTCAAACCATTTTACTCTTTTTTTTATACATAAAACTGCTTCCTAAATAGAAAAAACGCTTCATTTCCCACCTTTTATATGATATTATAAAAGTAGAAAGGAGGTCTTTATGCAAAACAAAAAAAGGTTTTTCTGTTTTCTTTCAATAGGAATCATTGCTATAGGATTGCTTTTGTGTTTGTTCCTTTTGCCACTTGCAAATATTGTCTCAAAAACTATGGATGCAGACAAAGTTGTTATAGATTCAGCTTCTGGAACATTCAATCTTCTCACCTTTACAAAAGTAATGGCGTATCTTTTTGATGTTTCTTTTAATGCGGATGGTCCTGTATGGCTTGCAATTTTGGGCTTTGCGTTAAATTGGCTGATTGTTGCAGGTTTAATTTTGTTGATTACACTAATTATATTTGAGCTTGTCACAATAAGACATACCAACTGGACCTCAAAGAAAAATGTGTTAACAAAAAAAGTGGCATTGGCTGTTGGATATTTGGCTGTAGGAGTTTCGATTTTTGAAATTGTTGCATGCATCATAACAACATCAATGGCTGATGAATACTTTGAATATAAAGCATGTATTGCTGTTTACATTACGATTGCTTGTGCAGTTGGGATTTTTGTTTGTGCCTATCTCTCTTGCAAAAAGCAAGGCGATCAACAAGCAAGCAAAATTAGAGAAAGCACAGGATTCCTTTTAACATTTTTGTTTGCAGGACTGTTTGCAGGGTTGGTTTTTATCCCACAAACAATTGACAATCTCAGTTTTTGGAACATGTCTTACCTGGCAAATGCAATAGGAGAGCAACCCGTTGCAGGCAATATATTTGTTGGTGTTTCCCAATGGGCAACTTTTGCACTGGCAATTCCTCTTGTGTTCCTTGCATTTTACTCCCTTTTTGGATTCTGCAGAAGTTTGATCGGCAAAAGCACAAATTGGCTTTCTGGTGCAGTAAAAAGATGGTCTCTGGTATGGCTTGTGTTGACACTTGTTTATCTCTTCTTGATGACCGCTACAATAACAGTACTTTATGGTTCTTTCTACTTGGATGGAACATTTATCCTTAAACCATGGAGTTATGTGATGCAATTCTTGCCGTACCTGCCATACATTTTTAGCACGACAATCTCAATAAATAAAAACAGAGTCTAAACTCTGCTTTTTAATTGTTTATTTTCTTTAAATCTACATGCCTTTGCAATCCGACATAATGTATTTCAAGATATCTGTCAAATTGCTGGAATTATCAATTACTTTGTGCCATTTCGTGTTGTTTGAAAAGTCTGTTTCATCTGGATTTATGCAAATCGTGTTGCATCCTGAAAGATGTGCCCATTCATCATTGCCTCCGTTACCTACAAAAAATAAATCTTTTGCAGGTGAATTTGTTGCTGCTTTAAATTCATTGATAAACCTTGCTTTACCTTCAAAATCGTAATTTGTCCCTTTTATATGTTTCAATTTTCCAAACTTGTCAAATTGTAGGTCATTTGCCATAATCCCGTCAAACAACCTGCTTGTTTTTCCCAAAGCCTCATTGATAACAGAAATAATATTGCCGCTTACCACATACAACCTAAACTCGTTTTCTTTTAACTGTTTTAATGTTTCTTCTACCCCATCAATCAACTTTATTGTTTTCGCCAATTTCATTAAGGTTTCATAATCAAAGTTTGCTTGCCTAAATTTTTCGCAGGTAAGGTCACACCATTCTTGGTGAGTCATTTTCTTTGACAAAAATTTTCTCAACAAAGACGCATAATAAGAAGAACTGCTAATATCGTAGCCACATTCTTCCCAAATTGTTCTCCATATATTTTTTCCTTTACAGGTCAGTGTTCCATCAAAATCAAAAAAAACAGCTTTCACTTCTTCCTCGCTTCTGGTATATTGTATCAAACAATTCTTTCAGCGTCAATTCTTTAATGAAAAAGCAGGGTTTTTACACCATGCTTTTGATTGATTATTCACATTTAGCACCACCCCAATTGCAGCCATAAAGACAGCAACAATTGTAATCAAAACTGGTACTCCAATACCCGCCACTCCAGAAAAAAAACAAAGTGTGTTTTTTTTGTCATCCCTCCAACAATAAGCATGAAAAAAGTTGTCAAAGCCAGACACATAGTAATACTCATACTTGGCTCAATAATTACAAGCAGATATAAAAGGCTGGCAACAACAAGTGGTAAAAAACACAAGTGGTGGAAAAAGACCGTTCAAACGTGGCATTTCCTGATTGTCTGTGCCTTGTATTACTTTTATACTCTCTTCAACCAGAAGCTCTATTGAACGATTAAATTTTTCGTCACTTCCACAAACCTTATACCCCATTTTTTTAAGCATAATCGCCAAACTTGACATTGAAATTCCACCAATACACAAAAAATAATATCTTTTTTCCATATTTTTTTATATGGCAGACAAAAATAATTTGATAATTCTTAAAAATCTTTTGCAAAAGTGCGTTATTATGGTATAATTATTATGACCGACGAGGTTAATCAAAGAAAAAGGAAGGTATAGGAACTTGAATATTACAGACGTAAGAATTAGACTTGTAAACAACGATGAAAAACTTAAGGCTGTTGCTTCAATCACAATTGATGATGAGCTTGTTGTTCATGATCTCAAAGTGATCAATGGCAAGGATGGATATTTCCTTTCAATGCCAAGAAGAAAAGTTGGAGAAGGTGATTTTAAAGATATTGTTCACCCAATCAAAACTGAAGCTAGAGTTGCTTTGACAAAATTGATTCTTGATGAATACAACAAAGCACTTGCAAACGCTGATACACAAGCAGAATAAAAATAAAAACTGACTTTGTGTCAGTTTTTTTTACATAAGTTTATTACCATCAGATGTCTCAACAACTTTGAGAACGTTTTCTTGTACGTCTGTTTGTGCGTTTACATAAAAGTAAGATGTTATGTGTGGAAACGTAGTCTTGGAAAATGGCTAACATTTTCTTATACATGTCCGCCACCTTGTTTATATAAAAAATAATTTAAAACCAACATTTTTGTATGTTTGTCTCTTGTTTTTAGTTTTCAATTATGCTATAATCTTCCCAGTGAGGGAACATGAAAAAATTACACTTTGTTTATGGCGTTATGGGTTCATCCAAATCAGCAGATGCTGTCATGAGAGCATACCACTATCATCAAATCGGTTTCAACGTTTTGGTTTTAAAATCAGCAATTGATACAAGAGAAAATTCTCCTGTCATCAAGTCAAGATCTGGGCTCCGATACCCATGCAAAATGTTTGACAAAGAGGCTGACCTTTTGCAAATAGTAAGTGTTCAACCAAATCAAATTGTTATTGTTGACGAATCACAATTCTGCACAAAAGAGCAAATCGACCAGCTCAAAGCACTTACCTTGCAAGATGTTGAAGTTTTTTGTTATGGTCTTAAAACAAACTTTAAAACAGAACTGTTTGAAGGAAGCAAAAGACTTTTGGAAATTGCTGATGACCTACATGAAATTGAATCTGCTTGCAGATGTGGAAACAAAGCGACTGTCAATGCCAGACTTCTAAATGGAAGAGTAACAACAACCGGTGCCGAAGTGCAAATCGGTGGTGATGAATCATATGAAGGAATGTGTTTTGAGTGTTTTGAAAAGTATCAACACGAAGATATTCCAAAGTTACATATTGTAGACACAGAAGACAAAACAAAATAAAAAACTTATCATAATGATAAGTTTTTTTGTTATTTTCTCTTAAAAAGTCCAGCATGCTTTGGATATTTTATTGCCGCTTGTGCAGCAGCCACTTTTGCAAGAGCAATTCTCTCTGGCACACAAGAAACATACGTCAATCCAACTCTATGTGCAAATTCAATTGATGATGGATCGCCAGCCTGCTCTGCACAGAATCCGAGCTTTATGTTTTTTCTTGTTGCCTTTCCAAGTTCAACGGCAATTCTAACAAATTTTCCAACACCATTTTGGTCAACCTGCTCAAATGGGTCTTCGGCAAAAATTCTTTCTCTGTAATAATAGTCAAAAATCTTTTCCTCATCATTCACAGAACAACCATAAGTAAGTTGTGTCAAATCATTCATATCAAAGGAGAAAAATTCTGCATATTTTGCAAGCTCATTTGCAATGATCGCCGCTCTTGGCACCTCAATCATACATCCAACAAGATAATTGATTTGCTCACCACTTCTTTCAATAAGAGAATTTGCTCTTCCTGTAATTATGTCTTTGATACGTTTAAATTCTGCAGAATCACAAACAAATGGTACCATAATTTCTGGCAAAACATCCGTCCCATATTCTTTTTTCACATTGATTGCAGCAGTAATAATTGCCTCAACTTGAGCTTTTACAATTTCGGGTCTGTTGAGTGCAAGTCTTGCTCCACGTGTGCCAAGTTCTGACAATGTTTCACCATTTCTTTGAGAATACTCTCTTGCCTCATCAAGAATTCTGATGGCCATTTGCCTATCAAAGCAAACTCTAAACATCTGCTCAAATTCTTTTTCTTGGTATTCAACAAACTTTTCAAGTGCTTTTTCTTGATTCTTTCCAAACAAAACATCATTCAAAAGTTTTGCGTGAGCTTCATCCCTAAACAAAAACTCTGTTCTGCAAAGACCTACGCCTTCTGCACCAAAGTCAAAAGCATATTTCACATCGTTTGCATTAACTGCATTTGCCATAACCTTCAAATCTCTATACTTGTCAGCCCAACTTAAAACAGTGTTAAGTTCTGTCAAAATTGATGTCTCAACCAGCTTTCCGTCTTTATCAAACAACTCTTTAAGTTTGCTTGCGTCAATCGTCAAAAGTGCATGTTTTTCGTCGTTCAACCCCTCTTGAACGGAATCATATGCCATTTTGATCGCAGCAACAGCAGTCCTCTTTCTGCTTCTTGCTTGCAAAATATAAAGTTTGTCGTCTTCATGTGTAAATTCAATTTCTTGAAGATCCTTATAAAATCTTTCAAGCTTTTTTGAAATTATTGTTAGTTCTTTATACATTTGAGGGTGCAATTTTGCAAACTCCTGAATGTCAACGACTTTCTCTTGATGGAAAAACATGTCTTCACCCTGTGCGTTTGCCATGTACATTCCATAAAACTCATTTTTTCCAGTGTTTGGATCTCTTGAAAACAATCTTCCCGTTCCACTATTTTCGCTATAATTTCCAAAAACCATTTGTTGTACAGTTACTGCAGTGCCCCATTCATATGGAATATTGTGTGTTTTTCTGTATATATTTGCTCTTTCATTCTCCCAAGAATTAAACACTCCCTTGATTGCCAAGATAAGCTGTACTTCTGGATCTTGTGGAAAATCTTCTTTCTGCAATCTTGCATAAACTTCCTTATATCTTTGTGCAAGTTCCTTTTTGTTTTTTGACTCCTTTGCGACTTTGTCGTATTCATTTCTGTCATGCTTAAAGACATAATCACCAAAGCAAACGATGAGATGCGCATAAATGTCATACGCAAATTCTTCGCCTTTCTCTTCAGCAATGTTTTCAACAATATAATCGTTGAGACCAATGTTTATCACTGTGTCCATCATACCAGGCATTGAAACTCTTGCACCAGAACGGATTGAAACAAGAAGTGGATTTTTTTCATCACCAAAAATTTTTCCGGTCAACTTCTCCAGTTGTTTCATTTTTTGTCTCAACTGCTTTACAAAACCTTCTTCAAGCGTGCAATTTTCTTCATAATATCTTGTGCACATGTCAGTTGTCACAACAAACCCTTGTGGAACAGGAAGACCAAGTCTTGTCATTTCAGACAAAATTGCCCCTTTCCCACCATATAGATTTCTGTTTTTCGAGTCAGTTTCTTTAAACATGTAAATATATTTTTTCATACAATCTCCTATATGATATTTTCAATATACTCCAAAAGTTTTTCTTTCCCAAAAGCGTTTTCTGAAGAATAAGCAAAAATCATTTCTCTTCTTACTCCAAGCTCCCTGGCAATTACACTGACTGCCTGAGGGATTTTTGACTTTGCCAATTTGTCAACTTTTGTCACGACCACAACAAAAGGAATTTGATAAGAATTTAAAAATTCTAGCATCATTTTGTCAAGGTCGGTAGGCTTAATTCTGCAATCCAAAAGCACAAAAACACTTTTTAAACTTTCTGAACCAAGCAGATATTCTTCCATAAGCCCAGCCCAATTTGCAATATGTTTGTGCCCTGTTTTTGCATAACCATAGCCCGGTAAATCAACAATCCTAAAACTTTCGTTGACAACAAAATAGTTGATCATTTTCGTCAGCCCAGGAGTTGAAGATGTTTTTGCAAGACCTTTTTGCCCTACAAGAGAATTTATCAAAGATGATTTTCCAACATTGCTTCTGCCAACAAAAGCGATTTCTGTTTGATCATCTTTCAAAATCTTTGACTTTTCAACTACTGATGTAAGGTATCTTGCACTTGTTATCTTCATATTCTTATTTTATCACACATTCTCATTTTTCCAAACTTAATATAAAAAAAACAGGGCTACTTTCCCTGTTTTTTGTCCTTTTCATCATCAAAACCACACTTTTCACTCTCGTAGAACTCTTTTGCAACCTTTGACATATATTCATGCGTGTCATTCATCAGTTTTTCAGAGGCCTCTTTATCTGACAAATTTTTGTCTCTTTCAATAAGTGTGCCGATGTTTAAAAACATTTTATATTTAAATTTTCCGTTTCTTTTTTTCTTTCTTTTAAAAGTTATTGTAATTGGCAAAATCGGCACATCACTTTTCACTGCCATGGAGAAGGCACCACGTTTGAAAGGTCTTATCTCTCTATAATATGGCCAAAGTGCGGTCTCTGGATTGTAAATGACAGGTATGCCCTTTTTGAGTAATTCACTTACGTCACTTTCAAACTTTCTCATGCCAGAAACACTGCTCACTGGAATTGGAATTCCACCAAGTGATCGCAAATAAAACCCAATCATAGGTCTTCTTATATTCTGTTCTAGTGTTGTGAAATATACCATCCTCCAGTGAAATATTGTTGAACAAACACTTACATCGTCAAACAAATTTACATGGTTGACAACAATCACAAATCCCTTTTTTCTCAAGCCCATCAAGTTTTTCTTGTTTCGAAGCTTCACTGACTGAGCAAAATCCCAATGGACATGAAAAACAGTGATTGCAAGTCTTCTAAAAAACCTTAACCACATTCTTTGAAAAATATTTCTTGGTCTAAAGCTATAATTTTCGTCAAACTTGACTTTGCGATTTGTGTTTTTGATGGTCAGCATATGTTCACTTGGATTGTCTGGTCTTTCAATGCCATCTCTATCGATCATCGACTACCTCTTTTTACGCCTTTGTATTATATAAAATTTTGTCACCTTTTGCAACTGTTTTTATCTCTTGGCACACAACTTTTTGCAGACGTTTGAATAAAAAAAATAAGGAATAATTATGAGTATTTATTTTGGAACAGACGGCATAAGAGGAGAATATAACAAAATCCTCACACCATCGCTTGCAGAAAAAGTCGGCAATGCAAAAATTAAATCTGTCTTTAGGTGGCGAACAATCTGGGCATATAATCATAAAAGACTTTTCAAAAACTGGAGATGGCATTTTGTCTGCTATCAAAATATGTGAAATAATAAAAGAAAAAAAGATGTCTTTAGACCCACTTTTTGATGCAAAATTGATTCCGCAAACAAATTTAGATATTATTGTACAAGACAAAATCAAAATTATAAACAACGAAAACTTAAACAATTTGTTGCAAAAAATTGCAAACAAAATCTCACCAGCAGGCAGAGTTTTGGTCAGAGCAAGTAGCACAGAAAACAAAATCAGAATTATGGTCGAGCACCCTCAAATTGAAGAAGCACAAAAATATGCAGAAGAAATAAAAACAGAAATAGAACAAATCTAACTTTGTTCTTTTTTCTTTTTGGCATAGCTCTCAATTTTTCAGTTGAAATATTTTGACGAATATTGTATAATAACTTCAGATATTTTTATAAGGGCTGAAAAATGAACAAAGTTATTTTAAGATGCAAAAAAGAATCTAGTGCAAAATTTTATTATTCATCACGAATTATGCAAACAGAAAGCAAGTCAGTAAAACTGATTGCTTACTTTATTTCCATCATCCCTATTGCTTTGTCTCTTTTGCCAATTCCTGGCGACAAAACAACTCTCGTTTTTGCCACAACAATGATTTCATTTGGTTTGACATTGTTTTTGGAATTTATTTCAAGTTTTCTCTCAAATCACAAAGAAAAAAGCATCTTGCTCGGTCAATTATATGAAGCAGAAATAAGTGGCAGCACTTTTTCAAAGATTGAATATGACAGAGAAATGACAAATGAGCTCAACGAGCTTGCAATCAGAAAATCTGCAAACAAAATGTCAAAAGTTTCTGATTACCACACTGAAAATGTCCCAGAAGAAATTGAAGACAGGTATAGCTATCTTTACCTTTGCAGAACAAAGTCTGCTGCAACCTACTATCTTATGAGCCGTATGTTTGCAATTTATGTTGCCGCACTGTGTTTGCTTATCACATTGTTTATTTGTATTGCATTTGTAAAAAATGACACATTCCAATTTTTACAACTCATCATTCAATTCTACCCATTGATTTTGCCAATCATCAGAAATATCACTGCATCAAGAAAAACCATGCGTTATTGTGCAAAACTTTCCGCTGACATTGACAATTTCCTCGCTGATGGTGATGACAGCACAATGCGCCTTGCAAGATTTGTTTATTATGTTCAAAACATTGAATTTGAAATGCTTATGGCATCTCCTGCAAGATATTCCATCTTTTACAAAATGTTTAGAAGAGGTTTAAAAAATCTTGAAAAAGGCGTAACAAAACGTTTCATAAGCGCAGAAAGAGGTATGTATAAACTGACCGGAAAGCCTATGCCAAAACTTCTAACTCCAAAAACCGTAAAGAAAGAAACAAAAGGGGCCGCAAAAACGAAAAAACAAAGCGCTGCAAAATCAGAACAAAAAGTAACAAAGACCACTGAAAAGACCAAAGCAAAAAGTCAAGCCCCAAAGGTCAAAAATACGAAAACTCCTACAAAGAAAACTGTTGTCACCCAAGCAAAGCAAACCGCGAAAGTAACAACACAGCCAAAGCAAAAAGTTCAGACTTCAGCAAAAAATACTTCCAAGAGTAAAAAAATAAACGCATAGATTTCTATGCGTTTTCTTTTTCATTTAGCATTTCAATGATTGCGTCCATCTGCTTTTTCTCGTTTTCATCCATACACTCTTTTATTTGGTTCATGGACAAATTTTTGTCCTTTTCAGAAAAATAATTAATCATTTTTTGTGTCGGAATTAAAGAGTATTCTCTTTTATCCTGTTTTGATTTCTCTTTTGTGATGTACCCCTTTTTGATAAGTTGTTTTACTTTGTAAGTTGCATTTGGTGCAGAAATGTTTAAAAAGTTTGCAAATTGGCTGATTGTAGGTTTTTCCATAAGATAAATACATTGCAGACAAAAATACTCAGAAGATGACAACTCCTCATGTTTTTCACTTCTGTGAAACATATTTTTGTAAAATGCAAGTTTGATTTTTTTATAGAAATTTGCAACTTTTTCTTTTATCTTCATTCTGGGCTTATTCTAACAGAAAAAAAAATGTTTGGCAAGTAGATTGTTAAAATTTTTTAAGCATTTTTGCGGAGAATTTAGAAACTTTTTCAAATCTATTGCTTTTTTTTGAATTTTTTGATATCATATAGGAGCAATCAAGCAATGTGGCCTCTTGGTCAAGCGGTTAAGACGCCGCCCTCTCACGGCGGAATCAGGGGTTCGATTCCCCTAGAGGCTACCAAAATAAAAACAGCCGATTGGCTGTTTTTTTTAATATCCTCGAAGCTCCACCTGTTCAATTGTTTGTGAAAGAATATCTTTAAACACTTCTGCTTCTTCTTTTGAAACTTCAGTTAAGTTTTTGTTAAACACTCCATCGCTAACTTTAAACTTTTGCAGATACAAAAGTCTTTCCCCTTTAAGTTCCTTTGCCATTTGCTTGATGTTTTCAAGATTGTGAAATTCTCCAATGAGTGTTGTGCGAAGTTCATATGGCACACCATATTGCTTCAATAATGTGAGTGATTTTTTTATGTTTTCAACAGCAGGATTTGCCACACCAGCAACAAGATCATAATGTTCAAAGTCATTTTTTATATCAATTGCCGCATAATCAATAAGTTTATCTTTCAAAAGCCTTTCCAAAACAAAATGATTTGTTCCATTTGTGTCAAGTTTGACTAGGTATCCCATGTTTTTTACTCTTTCAATAAAAATTGGTAAATCTCTTTGCAGTGTTGGTTCTCCACCACTGACAACAACTCCATCCAAAAGTTTTTTTCGGTTTTCAAGGTAATCAAAAATTTCATTTTCAGGAATCACAGAATATTGATTTTCAACAATGCCACTGTTGTGGCAAAATGGGCATCGAAAATTGCAGCCACCAGTAAAAACTGTGGCACAAATCTTGTCCTGATAATCCACCATTGAAACTTTTTCGATACCTAAGATTTCCATAATTTCCCCATGTTCATATCAATATATCTGCATGCAAATGTTGCAGCAATGGCACCATCACCAACGGCTGTGGCAACTTGTCTCACAGTCTTTTGTCTGCAGTCTCCTGCGGCAAACATGCCATCACAACTTGTTTGACACTTTTCATCAGTGACAATATAGCCATAACTGTCAATTTCAGCTAGTTTTGCAAAAATTTCATTTTTTGGCTCTTGCCCAACAGCAACAAAAACAGCGTTTGCATTATACAAAAATCTGCTTCCGTCTGCCATTTTTTCAAATTCAACACTTTCAAGTTTTTCCGCTCCATTAAGTTTTGTAGATTTCACTCCAAAAGTTGCTTCAATATTTTGTGTCGCTTTAACCTTTTCAACAAGGGCTTTTTCTCCAGTAAAGTAATCTTCCCAAACAAACATGTGCACCTTTGAGCAATAAGAAGAAAGCATGATTGCATATTGCAGCGCACTGTTTCCTCCACCAATAACTGCAACTTCTTGTCCAGCAAAAAACGGACCATCACAAATGGCACAATAATAAATTCCGTTTCCTATAAACTTTTCTTCTTGCTCAAGACCAAGCATGCGATGTTTGAGTCCTGTGGCAACAATAATTGCTCTCGCTTCATAAGTGTTGTAATCAGTTTTGATTGTGAAAATGTCATTTTCTTTTATGACATTTTCCACATTTTCCACTTCAAAATCTCCACCAAGAGCTGTCATCTGATCGAAAGCTTTGTCCGCAAGTTCAGCGCCAGAAATTTCTGTGTATGTTGGGTAATTTTGAACTTTTGGAGATTGTGTAATTTGTCCGCCAATCGACTCTCTCTCAATCACCAGAACAGTCTTCTTTTCTCTAAGAGCATAAATGGCGGATGTTAAACCCGCCATTCCACCACCAATAATAACTAAATCGTACATAGTGTATCCTTTATGCAATCCCTTCAACAAATTTCTTTATTTCAGAAACATTGTCCAAACGAAGGTTTTGTCCCTTCTTTTTAACAAACATTGTTGGAGCCTTGTTCACTCCAAATTTCTTTGTAAGTTCAGTGTTTTGTGTTGCATCAACAACTTCATATTCAACACCGGCCTTATCCAAGAGCATTTTTGCCATCTTGCAGTTTGGACAAGTTGGAGTTGTAAAGAGCAAGTTTTTGTCAACATTTACGTTTTCACACGCTTTTTCTTCTTCGTGATGATGTTTTTCGCAAAGATGAGAGTGTGCAAGGTCGTATTCTTTTCTTTCTTTAAATTCTTGAGATTTTCCGTCATTCCAGTTTTGAACCGGTCTATAATAACCTGTGATTCTGCTGTAAACTTCTGTTTTTGCTCCACATTCTGGGCATGTATAAACTTCTCCATTGAGGTATCCGTGCGTTGCACAAACAGAATATGTTGGGCTCATTGTGTAGTATGGAAGACGATAGTTTTCAGCAATTTTTCTTACCAAATTCATTGTGGTCTTCCAGTCTTCAAGACGTTGACCAAGGAAAGCATGGAAAACAGTTCCTGAAGTGTAAAGTGTTTGAAGTTCATCTTGGACATCAAGAGCTTTGAAAATGTCATCTGTGTAACCAACAGGCAAATGACTTGAGTTTGTATAGTATGGAGCACTTTCATTGTCTGTTGCTGTGATGATGTCTGGATAATATTTTTTGTCATGTTTTGCCAAACGGAATGATGTTGACTCTGCTGGAGTTGCTTCCAAGTTGTAAAGATCACCGTACATTTCTTGGTAGTCAGCAAGCTTTTCTCTCATAAAATTTAAAACTTTCTTTGTAAATGCTTGTGCTTCAACATTTGTCAAATCTTTTCTGAGCCAGCAGGCATTGAGGCAAGCCTCATTCATACCAACAAGTCCAATCGTTGAGAAGTGGTTGTTAAACGTGCCCAAATAGCGCTTTGTATATGGATATAATCCTGCTTCCAAAAGTTTTGTGATTGTCTCACGTTTTACTTTTAAACTTCTTGCAGAAATGTCCATCATATGTGTAAGTCTTTCAAAAAATTCATCTTCTGTCTTTGAAAGATAAGCAATTCTTGGCATGTTGATTGTAACAACACCAACGCTTCCTGTGCTCTCGCCTGAGCCAAAGAATCCACCTGATTTCTTTCTAAGTTCTCTCAAATCCAAACGAAGTCTGCAGCACATTGATCTGACATCACTTGGCTCCATGTCAGAGTTGATATAGTTTGAGAAATATGGTGTGCCATATTTTGTGGTCATTTCAAACAAAAGCTTGTTGTTTTCTGTTTCTGACCAATCAAAATTTCTTGTGATTGAATATGTTGGGATTGGGTATTGGAAACCTCTTCCGTTTGCATCACCCTCAATCATAATTTCGATAAACGCTTTGTTTACCATTGCCATTTCTTTTACACAATCTTTATATTTAAAATCAACTTCTTTTCCACCAATAATACAGTTGAGCTCTGCAAGGTCAGCAGGAACAACCCAGTCAAGTGTGATGTTTGTAAATGGTGCTTGTGTACCCCAACGAGATGGTGTATTTACTCCATAAACAAATGACTGAATACATTGCTTAACTTCTTTATATGTCAAATTATCAATCTTTACAAATGGTGCAAGATATGTGTCAAAAGATGAAAATGCTTGAGCTCCTGCCCACTCGTTTTGCATAATACCCAAAAAGTTTACCATTTGGTTGCAAAGAGTGCTCAAGTGATTTGCTGGAGAACTCGTGATTTTTCCTGGTACTCCACCAAGACCATCTTGAATAAGTTGCTTAAGTGACCATCCTGCACAATATCCTGTAAGCATTGAAAGATCGTGAATATGAATGTCAGCATTTTTGTGTGCATCACCAATCTCTTTGTCATATACTTCATTAAGCCAATAGTTAGCAGTGATTGCACCAGAGTTTGACAAAATAAGTCCACCAACAGAATATGTCACTGTTGAATTTTCTTTCACTCTCCAGTCAGCAAGTTTGAGATATTTGTCAACAATCTCCTTATAGTTTAAAAGAGTGTCTTTGATGTTTCTGATTTTTTCATGCTCTTTTCTATAAAGGATGTATGCCTTGGCAACATCTTCATATCCGTTCTTCATCAAAACCTTTTCAACCATATCTTGAACATCTTCAACTGATGGAATTTTGTCAGAAAAAATCTCTGTCAAATAAAGTTCTGTCAATTTTGCCATTTTCTTTACGTCTTTAATGTCACCATAGCCAAGCTCAAGCATAGCCTTTGTGATGGCATTTTCAATTTTTGTGATGTCATAATCGACAACTCTTCCATCTCTCTTTTTTACTGATTTAATCATATTCGTCTCCTCAAGTTGTAATTTTTCGCGAACCACTATATATAGTATGTAATTTTATGTTTAAACCCCACAATTTGTGTTTCGTTACTCCTATAATAAAACAATAAAAGAGCTAAAGTCAATCGTTTTTCAATCAATTTTTTGACAATTTTTTCCAAAAAAAGACTATTGTTATTGAAACATAATCTTATGCTTTCAAAGACGATATTTTATCATCTAAAATTTTTAAAAATTTTTTTTATTTTTTCTCTTTTTACCCACAATTTCTGATGATTGCTTAAAAATTTTTAATAAAAATGTAAATAAAACTTGACATACTACATGTGTTGCTATATAATGATAATGTAAATAAAACTTTACATCAAGGAGGTTATTATGGAAAAGGATGAAGTTTTGAAAAAAGCACAAGAAAAGAAAGCTGTTGTTGGTGAAATGGAAAAGCAAAAAATTGGCAATGCAAATTGGATTGCAAACATCTGTGCCTGCGTACTTGGTCTTGCACTTCTTATCACAGAAGGAGCGCTAGGACATGCACCAGCAGCATATGCAATAGCCTGCGTTTTCTACTGCTGGGCTTCAGTGTTCTACTTTTGTCAGTACTTTGTTGCAAAACGTCACCATGTTGGGATTTTGATTGGAGGCTCTTTGCATGGTGCCGCAGCAATAGCAATGTTTGTTCTCTATATTCTTTGCAATATTGGAGTTTTATAATATGGACAAATCCCTACATTTAAAAAACAATATCCAATCTGCAAGACAAGAAAAAAAATTAAGCCAAGAGCAGCTTGCCAAAATGGTAGGAACAACAAGACAAACAATCATCTCAATTGAAAAAAACTTGTTTAACCCATCAGCAAAACTTGCACTACTTTTGTGCCTTGCACTTGACAAAAAATTTGAAGAACTGTTTTATTTTTAAAAATGAAAAAAGACTGAACATCAGTCTTTTTTTTCTTATATATTTTTTGCATTCTTCACAAAGTTTGCCACTTTTTGTTTGTCTCTAAAACCGTTATCTCCACGACAACCGGTATTTACATCGACACCATATGGTCTGCAAAGTTTAACAACTTTCCCAATATTTGAGGGAGTTAAACCACCAGCCACAAACACAGGCTTCTTGACGCTTTTTATAAACATTTTATCAACATTAAAGTCATGTACAAGACCTGTCCCACCGACTTGGTCTGTCTCTAAATTTATACTGTCAGTAAAATAGAAATCCACAAACTTTATTTTTGAAACATCAGTCAAAATTTGTCCGTTTTGCAAAATATGCACAACCCTGATTAATTTTTTATCTGGAAAAGCCGCTCTTATTTTTGCAACCTCACTCTCATCAATATTTGAATGAAGTTGTATATAATCAGCGTCAACAAATTTTTCATCTGCAATAATTTCATCTGCATTTTCAAGATGAGTGATCAGTGTTGTATTAACACTTTTCGGCAAAGCATGTTTAATTTCTTTTGCAAGTTCCTTAGAAATAAACTCAAAACTTGTGTGCTTTTGCCCAACCAACAGACCAACAATATCAACACCCTGCTCTGCGCACATTAATGCATCTTCAACATTCCTAATCCCTGCCATTTGAACGACTGGTTTCATATCTTAATTTCCTTTCAAAGTCTTTATTGCTGCTCTTCTATCCTTGCTGTTGTATACATAAGATCCACTCACCAAAATGTCACAACCAGCATCAACAAGCTCCTGTGCGTTTTCCCCATTTACTCCACCATCAAGCTCAATCCTAAAGCGCAAATTATTTTCTTCTCTAAACTTGTTTATTTCTCTGACTTTTTCAATCATCTCTGGCATAAGTCCCTGTCCACTTCTGCCCGGCTCAACACCCATAACCATCACAACATCACAATTGAAAGCAAACGCCCTAACATCTTTAAATGGTGTGTTTGGTTTGATTGAAATCCCAGCAAGCGTATCAGTTGACTTTATATAATCAATCACATTTACCAAATCTTCTTTGTTTTCAAATGCCTCATAGTGCACAGTAATTATGTTTGCACCAGCTTCAACATATTTTGGGATGTCATCAGTTGGCTCATCCACCATAAGGTGTACATCAAGCATAATCAAACTGCTTCTATTTATATTGTTTACAAAAGCATAGTCATAAGTGTTTTTAGGCACAAAGTTTTGATTCATAACATCACAATGCAAAAAGTCTGCAATCCCCTGCATTTGTTTTGCATACTCAATTATATTTTGTAAATCTGGAATTGGATCGGTTGAAACCGAAATGTCGACATTCTTTTTCATCTCTACTCCTTATTTTAGTATATCAAAAAGCAATTTTAAATCAAAATCTTTTAAGATTTTTAATCACGGAAACAAGTTTTTCATAATTTTTGTATCTCGTCTCATTAATTTTGCCGTCTTTGACAGCCTTGATAACAGCACAATCTTTGCTGTTTATATGCAAACAAGATTTATACTTACACCCTCCTGCATATTGCAAAAATTCTGGGTAATATGACTTAACCTCATTTTCTTGAAGGTCAAGCAAACTTTCATCAAGTTTTGAAAATCCTGCTGTATCTGCAAGATAATGTCCCTTGCCAAATTCAAAAAGCTGCACAGTTCGTGTGGTTTGTTTTCCTCGTTCTGTCTTTTTGCTGAAAGTGTCAACCTTTGCAATTTCTTGTCCCTTGAGTGCATTGATAATGGATGATTTTCCAACTGCACTTTGCCCTGCCAAAACACAAATGCCACTTATCAGTTTTTTGATTTTTTCAAATGACTGATCCTTTGTTGAAACCACAATCGTCTTTATATGTTTCTTATAAATCCCTGCAATGTCATTGCAATACTTTTCATTGAGATCATTTTTGTTTACACACAAAATCGGTTCAATATTGTTAAGTTTGCCAAACAAAATCATTTTGTCTACTGTATACAAGTCTGCCTTTGGCACTGGAGCAACAACAATAAATATTTTGTCAATATTTGCAACTGGAGGCCTTATCAAAACATTTCTTCTTGTCAAGACTTTTGAAATAGCTTTGTCACCATCAACCTCAACATAATCCCCAACAAAAATTCCTTCACGTTTAAGGTTTTTTCTTGCTACGGTGTCAAATATTTCTCCATTTTCAAGTTCAACTGAAAACAAATCTGCTTGTTTTTTTAATACTAATGCTTTATTCATGTGCACCTCCAACTTTGTTTCTAAGTTGTCCACAAGCACCTTCAATATCCTCACCCATGGTTCTTCTCACTGTTGCACTTACACCAAGTTTTTCAAGCTTGTCCGCCAATACATAAGCTCTCTTGCGTGTGGCACCAAGAAGATTTCTTTCTTTTACAGAGTTGAGTGGAATGAGGTTTACATGACATTGTCTACCCTTTAAAAGTTTGGAAAGCTCCTCAATTGCCTTGTCAGTATCATTCAGTCCACTGATAAGTGAATATTCAAAATAAACCCTTCTTCCAGTCTTTTCGAAGTAGTAATCGCAAGCTTTCAAAATTTCTTCAATTTTGTACGCATTTGCAATTGGCATAATCGTCTTTCTCATTTCATCATTTGGAGCGTGAAGGGATATTGTAAGTGTAACCAAAATCCCATCATCCGCCATCTGATAAATTTTTGGCACAATCCCACAAGTTGAAAGAGAAATGTTCCTTGGGCTTATGTTGATTCCATCTGGTGCGGAAACCAACTTCAAAAACTTTGACACATTATCATAGTTGTCAAGTGGCTCACCGCATCCCATCAAAACAACATTCGTTACCTGTCTTTCTTTGAGCGTCCCACCCAAAATTTTGTTAAAAAAGAGTATCTGTGCCAAAATTTCTCCTGCGGACAGATTCCTAATCAAACCATTAAGTGTAGATGCACAAAATTTGCAGCCCATTCGGCATCCAACTTGTGTGGAAACACAAACGGTGTATCCATACTTATACTTCAAAAGCACCGACTCAACAATGCTTCCATCGGGAAATTTGAGTGCCACCTTCTGCGTTTCATCCTTGCTCTTTAAGTGAGCAACAACTTCATATTTTGGATATTCCTCTTCAATTTTTGCCTTGAAAGACTTTGGCAAGTTTGAAATTTCTTCCAAAGCCTTGCCAAGTGTCAGTGCCTCATAAAGTTGTTTTGCCCTATACGGAGGCTCGCCAAGTGAGGACACATAATTTGATAATTCTTCAAAGCTCAAATCTAACAGCATGTGCTCACCACCATTGATTTAAAATGATACCCATTTAAAAAGCTACAAGCATCCAGAACCTTTCCGCCAGGAGCTTGACAGCGCAAGATTTCAAACACACCATCTTGTGCCTGGATCAAAAACTTTTTCTTGTTTGGAATAACAGTCCCAACTTTTTCATTGGTTGTGTTGTCAAATACTTTTGCTCTGTAGACCTTGATTCTATCCCCTCCCAAAAAGAAGTAGGCCACCGGACTTTCAACATAAGCTCTGACTTTGTTTACAAGACTTATTGCACTTTGATTGAAGTCCATAAGTCCGTCTTCCTTTTGTATAAGCTTTACAAATGTTGCTTCCTCATGGTTTTGTGGTGTGCGAACTGCAGTGCCATTCTCAAGTTTTTTGAGAGTCTCAAGCAAAAGCTCAAGTCCAATGTTTGCAAGTTTTGGTATAAGTGTGTTGTAATCATCTTCTGGCAAAATTTCCACTTCCCTTTGCACAAAAATGTCGCCATCATCCATGCCAACTTCCGTTTTCATAACTGTCACACCTGTTTTTATGTCACCATTCAAAAGTGCCGACTGAATAGGGGTTGCTCCTCTATATTTTGGCAACATGCTTGGATGCACATTTACACATGGTTTGATATCAAGCAAAGATTTTGGCAGGATTTTGCCATAACTTGCAGTGACAGCATAGTCATAATCAATTTGCCTAATCTCTTCAATATGTGTGGAAAGTTTTTCGAATTGATATACAGGCAAAGCAAAAGACTTAGCAAGTTCAACTATATGAGGAGAAACCATTTTCTTTCCCCTGCCAGCAGGTTTGTCATTTTGACAAACGACGCCAACAACCTCAAACTCACTTTCCATCAGGCCTTTCAACACAATTTCTGCAAATTCTGGTGTTCCAAAAAACAAAATTTTCATCTATTCAACACCCTTTTTCTTTTTATATTCTCTGCCCTCTTTTGTGTAATCAACAAAAAGGACTCCATTTAAATGGTCATTTTCGTGGCAAACAGCTTTTGCAAGATAATCTTCTGCTTCGTACTGATATTTCTTCCCATGTCTATCTTGCGCTTCAATTTTGACATACTGTGGTCTTTCCACTTTTGTGTAAAAACCCGGAATACTCAAACAGCCTTCTTTGTCACAAGTTTTTCCTCTCGTTTCCAAGATGACAGGATTGATTACCTCCAAATACTTGTCTGTGTCTGTTTCAATAATAAATGCACGGCGAAGCACTCCAACCTGCACAGCAGAAATCCCCACTCCGTTTGTTTCAATCATCGTTTGTTTCATATCATCCAAAAGCTCGCCAAGAGAATCATCAAAGTCCACAACAGGCTTTGACTTTTTCCTTAATGTTGGATTTCCAATTTCAACAATCTTTCTAATTGCCATCTTTTTCTCCCTAGCTTAAATTATTTGGATTTATTTCAAAGAAAATTGACGATTTTGTGCTTGTTGGCACAGTTTCAAAAACCTTCTTCTCAATTTCATCTGCTTTGTCAAGTTTAAAGCGCATCATAATTTGATATCTAAACTTGTTTTTGATTTTGTTAAGAGGTGCTTTCATGACATCCAAATAAACAAAATCATTTTTGTATTGTTCTTTTATCTCTTGCACATTATTATAGCACACTTTACATTCTTCCGCCACAATTTTTTCATTTTCATGCGAGAATAATATTCTCACAATTCTTGCATATGGAGGAAAGTTTGTCACTTTTCGCAAATTTGCTTCTTTTTTAAAGAATCCTTTGTAGTCATAATTGGTCGCAAAACGATAGACATAATGTCTTGGACTGTAAGTTTGCAAAATCACTTTGCCCTGTTTTTCACTTCGTCCAGCACGACCAGCAACTTGCGTGATAAGCTGGAAAGTGCGCTCAATGCTACGATAGTCTGCTTGATACAAACTTTGATCGGCATCAACAATCCCAACAAGCAAAACATCTTCAAAATCATGTCCCTTTGCAATCATTTGTGTCCCCACCAAAATACCTGGTTTTGCATTTCTAAATTCATTTAAAATCTTTCTGTGCCCATTTTTTTGTGAGGTTGTATCATTGTCCATACGCAAAATTTTTGCTTCCGGAAACATTTTTTGCAAATCTTCAACCACTCTCTCCGTGCCGATTGCTCCCTGCTTGATGTCATGGCTTCCACAACTTGGGCAAATGTCAAGCGCTCTATAACGCTTACCACAATAGTGACATTTGAGTTTGTTTTCAAATCTGTGATATACTAGCGAAACATCACAATCAGAGCATTTTGCAACATACCCACATTGTCTGCATCTTTGAAAAGATGAGAAACCTCTGCGATTAATGAAAATCATTGCTTGTTTCTTTTGTTCTACAATATTTTTTAGCTCATATATAAGCGGAATTGAAAAGACTTGATTGTTTCCTTGTCTCATTTCCATAAGCATGTCAATTATGGTAATTTTTGGCATTTCCATACCATTTACTCTGACTGGCATTTCAACGAGCGTATAATCTCCATCAATTGCCTTTGCATAACTTTCAATAGATGGCGTTGCACTACCCAAAACAAGCGTACAATCGTTGTACTTTCTTCTAAATTCTGCAACCATGTGCGTGTCATATCTTGGATTGCTTTCAGACACATAACTTTGCTCGTGCTCTTCATCAATAATGATTACCCCAACATTTTCAATTGGACTAAAAATTGCCGATCTTGCGCCAACAACCACTTTTGCCTTGCCAAAGAAAATACGCTTCCATTCATCAAAGCGTTCTCCAGCCGAAAGTCCACTATGTATCAGTGCAACATTATCGCCAAAGCGAGCCTTAAAGTTTGCAAGCACCTGTGGCGTCAGAGAAATTTCTGGCACAAGCATAACTGCAGTTTTCCCTTTTGCAAGTTGCTTGTCAATCAAATTCATATAGACTTCTGTTTTTCCGCTTCCAGTCACCCCGTGCAAAAGGTAAGTCTTGTTTTCGCAAATAGTATCAACTGCCCTTTGCTGAAGTTCCGTCAATTTTTTGTGCTCATTTTGTAAAACATCAAATTCTGGAGTTCTGTCTTCTTGCACAAACACAACTTCAACTGCACCTTTTTTTACTAGTGCGGAAAGTGTGGCATAACCAAACTTGGCTGACATTTCAGAAAACTTTTGCATCCCATTTGCTTTTAAAAATTCAACAAGTTCAAGCTGTTTTTTTGCTCTTGCACTTAGCATTTCAAAATTATCGGCAAGTTTTACCTGCCTTACAATAAGCTCCTTTACTTTGTCTGTACGCATTTCACTTGGTAAAAAGAGTCTTAAAATGCTGGCAAGTTTGAGATGCAATTTGTCTGCCATGTAAAACATTAGCTCAAGCATCTCCGGTTTGATTACCGCAAAATCTTCAATTTTTGAAGAAATTTCTTTTAATTTGCTTTCGTCAAACTCGCACTGCTGTGAAAGCGCAATGATAAATCCTTGAAGAGTTCTCTTTCCAAACGGAACAAGCACTCTCTCACCAACCTTCACAGACATTTCCTGTGGAACAATATATTCAAAAACTCTATCCAGAGCCTTTGCATCTTGGTCAATGATTATCTTCGCAAACATAGTTCTCCAAAATAAAAAATTCTACTGATATTCAGTAGAATTATAGCATAACATGTTTTTCAAATCAATTGATTTACTCGTTTGATGTAATCTCTCCATTGTAGATTTCATCAAGAGCAAGGCTGATTGATTTTTTGTCTGCTGTTGCAAGCTCGGCTCTTCTTGTTGTTTCAATTTCTTTTGCTCTCTTTGAAGCCAAAATTGAAAGCACATATTTGTTTCCGCCAGCTTTTCTTTCAAGTTCATCAATAGGTGGTTCGATCATCATAATTTTTGTTCTCCTAAAAGTTATTCGTGGATATTTTATCACAACCACCAAAAAATGTAAAGTCTTTTTGCAAAAATCAACCCACAAACCCAAGAGAAATCAGCAGTGCGCGGTTAATTTCCTTCATTTTGTGGTCATCAACCATGGTTATCTTTTCTTTTAACCTTCTTTTGTCTAGTGTGCGAATTTGCTCCAAAAGCACAACCGAGTTTTTTGGCAGATGATACAAGTCAGACGAAAGCTCAATATGGGTCGGCAATTTTGCTTTTGAAAGTTGGCTTGTTATGGCAGAGACAATAACCGTTGGAGAATACTTGTTTCCAACATCGTTTTGTATAACAAGCACAGGACGCACTCCGCCCTGCTCACTCCCAACAACAGGACTGAGATCAGCAAAATATATGTCTCCTCGTTTAACTATACTCTCCATATTCCTCTTTTTGAAAATCAACAAGGTCAGCAATTTCAAGCGGAATTAGCTCGCCATAAACAGCAAGTAGCTCGTTATCTGCCTCTATTCTCATTTTATGTGGAAGAGTGCGTTTTGTTGTTGATAAAACAAAATTTTCCAAAATTCCATATTTTTCTTCAATTTTTTTCGCTTTTTGCTCAAGAGCCAAAAATTCTTCTCTCACAAAACTATCTCCTGTTCTTCAAAATTTATACCTCTATTGTAAGTAAGATACAAACTTTTATTCTTTTGTAATTTTGGCAATAAAAAATGCCAAGTCAACTTGGCACTTTTTTCTTTTTTAGCGTATCACAACAACTGCACCGACTATGCTTTGTTGATTTGAAATTGAAACTTCAATTTCTGTCATTTTAAGTTTCTCAAACCTCTTTTTTGCCTTCCCCGAAAGTTTGATATAGGGGGCTCCACTTTCTTTGTGGCAAAGTTCAATTTCTTTGTAAGAGATCTCTCCTTCGCTTATGTCAAGAGCTTTGAATGTCGCTTCTTTCACAGCCCACAAGCTTGCCACCTTTTCTTTCTTTTGCTTTGCAAATTTTTCTATGTAAGCAATCTCATTTGGAAGAGCAATTTTTGCAAGCAATTTGTCTTCATTTTTTATTCTTTTTGTCTCTTGCAAATCAAATCCAATCATCTTCTTCTCCTTCGTACAAGTCGGTTATGTTTTTGCACGCTTTTTGTGCCACACTATAATCATAACCCTTGTAAATCAGATGAGCAAGGCATTTTTGTTTGGTTTTTGGCGTTTTTTCGCGATTTTTAACGAATTTCTGTGCCAAAATTGTCGCTTGTTCTATCTGTTTTTCTTCATCGACATTTTCAAGTAAATTTTCAACAATCTCTTTTGAGACTCCCTTTGCCCTAAGCTTGTTTGCAATTGCCCTCTTCCCTTGATTTGACGAAAGCGATTCAAAATAATTTTGAGCAAACTTTTCGTCATCAACATAGCCATATTCTTTAAGTTTTTCAATTGTCTGCTTTATGGTCTTGTCCTCAAAACCTTTCTTTTTTAGATAATCCTTTACACCTTTTTCGCTGACCACATATCTTTCCATATAAGTCACAGCCATATCAAAAGAAAGTTTTCTGTCGTTTTCTTTTTTAAGTTCTTTAAATGCTTGTTCATCAATTTCTTGCCCCGTTTTTAGTTTGCTGGTCGCAAGCATTTCATCCAAAAAAATTCCTACCCACTTGTCGTCAACATAAACATGATATCTGTTTGTCTTTGCAATTCGTTTGATTTTTGTGACAATCATCCCAGCACCTCGCTTGTGGTTTTTGTGTATGCTCGCACAAGACCACCTGCACCGAGTTTTATTCCACCAAAATACCTGACAATAAAAACACAAACATCTTTCATCCCTTTCTTTTGGATAACGGACAAAATTGGCCTGCCAGCTGTCCCACCAGGCTCGCCATCATCGACCGCTTTTTCTAAAAATGGACTTGAAAGTGAATATGCATAACAAATATGTGTGGCCTTTTTATGCATTTTTTTTAATTCCGAAAGCGATTTTTCAACATCTTGCGTTGTTTTGCAATCAAAAAGATAGCCAATAAATCTTGACTTCTTTTCAATATATTCAACCTCTTTCAAAAGCTCTGCCATTACCCCAACTGCACCTTTATAAAGCTCTTTTTGCCCTTTTTAAGCAGTGCGCCATCACCAATATCTTCTGCAGAAATTTGCAAATCAAATCTGTCCACTTTTTCGTTTTTGAATGTTATTGCTCCACCTTGGACAAGTCTTCTACCTTCGCTCTTTGATGGTGCAAGATTTGTTTTGAAAAGCAAATCGCAAATATTCATAGGAAATTCTGCTTTTGCAATTTCAACAACTGGAGCATCATCACCTCCTTGAGCAAAAAGATTTTCACTCATTTTTTGTGCAAGAAGAGCGTCCTCTTCTCCACGAACAAATTTTGTTATCTCATATGAAAGCACTTTCTTTGCGTTTACAATATCTTCTTTGATAAGTCTTCTTACTTCTGCCATAGGCACATCAGTGAAAAGCGCAAACATCATCTCAACGCAAGCGTCCGGAGTTTGATATACTCCTTGATAAAAGTCATAGGCAGAAATTTTGTCTCTGTCAATCCAAATTGCACCGCGTTCGGTCTTCCCCATTTTCTTTCCGTCTGGTGTCAAAAGCAGTGGGTTTGTTGCTCCAACAAGGTTTACATTCGTCCCATTTGCAAAATTGAGTTTTCTTTGAAGTTCAACCCCTGCAACAATATTTCCCCATTGGTCTTGTCCGCCATATTGCAAAGTGCAACCACACTCTTTGTTTAAATGCACAAAGTCATACGCCTGCATCAACATATAACCCATTTCAAAGAAAGTCAAACCGCCTTCTTCAATTCTGTTTGCATAAATCTCATTTGAAAGCATTTTGTTTACATTAAAATGGACACCGATATCACGCATAAAATCTACATAACTATAATTTTTAAACCAATCAGCGTTGTTTACAATAATTGCAGGATTGTCTCCATCAAAATCCAGAAAGATCTTCAAAGACTCTTTGATTTTTTCTATATTTTTTGTGATGTCTTCTTTTGTCATAACTTTGCGCATTTCTTGTTTACCACTTGGGTCTCCAATGCATGCAGTAGCTCCGCCCATCAGAAGAATAACCTTGTGTCCTGCTTTTTGAAATCTACGCAAAATGCAATAAGGCACGCAATGTCCGATGTGCAAGCTGTCAGCTGTTGGATCTGTCCCCTCATAAAGAGTGATCGGTTTTCCGCTCTCAACCATCTTTTTGAGCGTTTCCTCATCAGTACATTGATACAACAATCCTCTTTCTTTTAAAGTATTAAACAAATTTGTGTCAACTTTTTCCATATATTTCTCCTATCAAAAAAGCACACCCATCCTCAAATTTTAGGACGAAGTGTGCATTCGTGGTACCACCTAAATTCAGCCGACATTTCGGCCCTTGTTATGTCTTTCGCAGACACAAGCGCAAAACTTGAAACAAGTGTAATTCATCTTGTCGACCGCCAAAGTTTTTCACCACCCAACTTTTCTCTAAACGCAAAGCACAACAGACTACTATTTTTTGTCCCACCATTTTGATTATACACTGATTTTATCACACCACTTTTCCTTTGTCAAACAATTATTTGTAAAGATTGTGCAAGAAAACTTTTAAAACATTTTTTAAAACAAAATCATTGTGATATAATGAAACAGGAAAAGGAGAATTTTATTATGAGAATCAAAAAACTTGAAGCGTATGAAGTTATTGACAGCCGCGGCAACCCAACCGTTGAGTGCAAACTTACTATGGAGGATGGCAGAAGTGTAAACTCTCTTGTGCCAAGCGGAGCATCAACCGGAGAAAGAGAAGCTCTTGAAATGCGTGATGGCGGAGAGAGATTTCACGGCAAAGGAGTTTTAAACGCTTGTGCAAATGTAAACAAAAAACTTGCTCCAGCACTTTATTTGATGGATGTTGCAAAACAAAAACAAATTGATGACAAAATGCTCAAACTTGATGGAACAGATTTCAAAACAAATCTTGGAGCAAACGCAATTTTGTCTGTAAGCTTGGCTGTTGCAAAGGCAAATGCCCTTGTAAGAAACAAGCCACTCTATGCAACCCTTGGCAATGGAACAACACTTCCTGTGCCTATGATGAATGTTATCAATGGTGGAGCACATGCCGACTCAAATGTTGACTTCCAAGAGTTTATGATTATGCCAATCGGTGCAAGGACTTTTGCAGAAGCAATGCGTTATGCAAGTGAAACATTTATGGAACTTAAAAAAGTTTTGAAAAAGAAGAAATATCAAACAGCAGTTGGCGATGAAGGTGGATTCGCTCCAAACTTCAAAAACAATGAAGAGCCACTTGATGCAATCATGGAAGCAATCAAAAACGCAGGCTACAAACCTGGCAAAGATATTGCAATTGCAATGGATGTTGCTGCAAGTGAATTTTATGACGCAAAAACAAAAAAATATGACCTTGTAAAGAGCAAAGGTGGGCAAAAAACAACAGCTCAAATGATTGACTGGTATGCTGCCCTTGTAAAAAAATACCCAATCATCTCAATCGAAGACCCACTTGACCAAAATGACTGGGCAGGCTGGACAAAAATAACAGCAAAACTTGGAAATAAAATTCAAATTGTTGGAGATGACCTCTTTGTGACGAACAAAAAATTTCTTCAAAAAGGTATTGACACAAAAGCCGCAAACGCAATTTTGATTAAACTTAATCAAATTGGCTCACTCAGTGAAACTCTTGAGACAATTGCCCTTGCAAAAGCAAACGGCTTCAACACAATAATTTCACACAGAAGTGGTGAAACGGAAGACACATTTATTGCAGATCTTGCGGTAGGAACAAATGCTGGACAAATCAAATCTGGCTCAATCTGCAGAACAGACAGAGTGGCAAAATACAACCAGCTTATCCGTATTGAAAGAGAACTTGGCAAAAAATCTACATTCGGATTGAAAAAATAGGAGTTTTAAATGGAAAATACAATTGATCAGGCAGTCATATTGGCTGGAGGGTTGGGAACCCGTTTCCTCCCTGCAACAAAAGCAATTGCAAAAGAAATTTTCCCAATCGGCAACAGACCTGCACTTTTCTTTCTTCTTGATGAAGTTTACAGAAGTGGAATAAGAAGAGTATGCATTGTCACATCAAAGAAAAAATTTGCCACATTCAAACAATTGCTCTCCCATGACAAAAAACTGGAAGAAAGTTTGAAAAATCTCGGCAGACTTGACTTTTTGAAAGAACTCAACACATATATTGATGAAATGGACATCACCATTTTGACACAAGGCAAACTCAACGGCTCTGGTGGCGCGGTTTACGCTGCAAAAAAATGGTTGCGTGGCAAACCTTTTGCCCTTCTTTTTGGAGATGATGTTTTTATTGAAGACAAAGGTTCAAAACCTGTGACAGCACAGCTTATTGATGTTTACAATAAAACAGGCAAATTTGTTATCGGTGTAAAGAAAATGCCTCTTGAAGTTATCCCAAGATATTCTTGTGTTATGACTGGCAAAAAACTTTCCACACATACATTTGAGGCAACTGATATTATTGAAAAACCACAAAATCCACAAAGTAATTTTGTTGGCCTAGCAAAATATATTGTTACTCCAGAAACCTTAGATTATCTCCCAAATTTACCAAAATTTACAAATGGGGAAACGAGATTTCCTGATGCCATTCAAATTTTGGCAAAACAAAATAAGGTTGTTGCTCACGAATTTAAGGCAACATATTATGATTGTGGAAACAAACTTGAATTTACAAAACTTGTGATTCACGAATGTTTGAAAGATGAAAACATCAGTAAAAACCTTAAAGACTATATGAAAGATTTGTTATAATAAAAAAGCAGTGAAACCTCACTGCTTTTTTATTCATACCAATCATTAAAATCAAAATACTTTCCATCTTTTTTATAGCCAGGGAAAGTGTCGACATTGACATTGTGCAAACTCTTGAAAATGTGATGCTCAACTTCTGGGATTTTGCCACGAAGTGATTTGATAAGATTTTTTGTCATTTTTCTTGCTGACACACTTTCATCAATTGCACACGCTTCAGTGAATCGACATGCGCAATTTAAAAATTTAAGTTCATTTGCATCTCGCCAAGCAACAATGTCATCTTCGTTTATGCAATAAAGCGGACGAATCAGCTCCATTCCCTCAAAATTTTGTGAATGCAATTTTGGCAACATACCTTGAAGTTGTGCCCCGTAAAGCATTCCCATTATTGTAGTTTCAATAACATCAGAAAAGTGATGTCCAAGAGCAATCTTGTTGCACCCAAGTTTTTTTGCTTCATTATAAAGATGTCCTCTACGCATCCTTGCACACATATAGCATGGTGCTCCGCCCATCTCAACAACAGAGTCAAAAATGTTCGTTTCAAAAATTTTTACAGGTATATCCAAAAGTTTTGCGTTCTGCTCAAGTTGCTTTCTGTTCTCTTTGTTATATCCAGGATCCATTGACAAGAAGTATACTTCAAAGTTTGTTTCGCTATACTTTTTAAGCATTTTCATAAGCACAGCGAGCAGCATGCTGTCTTTCCCACCAGAAATGCACACAGCAATTTTATCTCCATCGTTTACCAATTTGTAAGATTTCAGCGCAAGGATAAATTTAGACCAAATGGTCTTTTTAAAACGCTTCATTATGCTTCTTTCAACTTCTTGAAATTTCTCTAGTGTTTTCATAGCAAAATAATACTATTTTTCTATCAAAAAATCAACTTTGCATAACAAAAAAAATGGCATGAGCCACTTTTTATTCTTTGTCACCATCGTTCATATACAAAATGCCAAGAGTGTTTTCTCCGCAGTGGCTTGTGATTGTTCCACCTGCAGTTGTTTCATAGATTTCTTTAAAACCTCTCTCCTGCAATGCTTTCTTTGCATTTGCAATCATCTCTGGAGTTGCGGTGGTATATGTCACAAATCCAACACTCAAATCCGGTGTGTTAAACTCAGCAAGCGTTTCTCTGCAATATTTTTCAATAACTCTGTCCATATTGCCAATATATTTTCTGTGTACACAAATCTTTCCGTCTTTAAGCAAAAGTTGAGGTCTAATCTGCATCAAATTTGCACCAAACATTGCAAGTGCCGAACATCTGCCACCTTTGTAAAGATAATCAAGCTTTTTCACTACAAAACTGGTTTGCACATTTTGAACCCTTGCACTAATTCTCTTATATATTTCTTCAGGTCCAATCCCATCATCAGCAAGTTTTCTTGCATTGATTGCCAAAAGAGCAATTCCAGTTGAAAGTGACTTTGTGTCAACAACATACACATTTTTAAATTCTGCTGCAGCATCAATTGCATGAGAGCAAGCACTTGAAATTCCACTTGAAAGGCAGAAGTGAATTACTGCGTCATAAGACTTCAAAAGCTCTGTAAAATATTCCTTATAATCTTCCCCATTGAGTGCTGATGTTTTTGGCAAAATTTTTGTTTCTTTTACAAACTCAAAAATTTTTGTTGGATCAACCGTCTCTCCATCAATATATTCTTCGCTTCCCAAAATAATGTGATAAGATAGTGTGTGAATTTCATACTTTTCCAACAATTCCTTTGGCAAATCTATTGTGCTCTCTGCTGAAATCGCAATTTTCATTTTTATCTCCTTTTCCATACTATTTAAGTATACCATCTTTGTCTAAAAAAATAAAACAATTTCATTGTTTCAAAAGAAAAAACTGACATAGATGTCAGTTTATTTTTTCTTTATTTTCAATTTCCAGCAAGATGTTGCACCCTCATCAACTTTAATTTTGTCACTGATTTCAACTCCAGCAACAATATACACTTCACTTCCATCAGCAAGCACTGGAATAAGATCTCTCACTCTGACAGGAATTTTTCTATCAATCAAAAAAGACTTCAGTTTCTTTGTGCCACCACCAAACTTTGTGAAAGTGTCTCCCTCTTGTCTATATCTCCACTGTGCAGTTTGAGGAACCTTTTTGCCATCAAAAATAAGTTCTCCTTCTTTTCTTCTTGCTCCCACCTTTGTTTTTTTGATTGACACAATGCCATAATTGCACTCAAAATCTTCACATTTAAGCGGTCCACCAATCTCGACTCTGTCAATATGAGTGTTTTTAAAAGTGAGGTAATTGTATTCTTTGCTTACAACAACATCAAACGGAAGATTTATCATTTTGCCGTTTTCCATGTTTATTGCAAGCTCTCTGACCATTTCAATATGTTTTCTTTCAATGTCTTTGTTGATTCCAATAAGTGACAGAGCTTTGAAAACCATACGGCTGTAAATTGAACTGCTTTTATCAAAATAACTGCAAGGCATCTGAACCATTTTGTCATCTACAACAAGAGAATTTGTGTCAAGTGTGGCCTTAATGAACTCATTATCATCATTAACCGCAGAGGCAAAATTGTTTATTGCTTCAATTGCGTTTGGCCATCTTTGCAAAATGTCTTTCATTACAACATTTCTTACATAATTTCTTGCATAAGATGTATCCAAATTGCTTGCATCTTCAACATAATCAATATTGTTTAACGCCGCATACTCTTCAATTTCTTCTTTAGAAACTGGAAGCATTGGTCTGATATAAACCCCATCTCTCATTGGGTCCATACCCTTTGCACCAGAGCCGCCACAACCCCTGAAAATATGCATCAAAATCGTCTCTGCCTGATCACTTTGATGATGTGCGAGAGCGATTTTGTCAATCACATCTCTTTTGAGCAGACTCTCAAAGACCCCATATCTGCCTTCACGTGCTGCTGTTTCAAGACTGATTTTCTTGTCTTTTGCAATTTTTGGGGAGTCAATTGTAAACTTGTAAACTCTGACACCCATTTCTTTGCATTTTTGCACAACAAATTGGGCTTCATCATCACTTTCTTCTCTAATTCCATGGTTGATGTGAATGCCAACAACCTCAATATCAAATTTCTCTTTATTTTCATTCAAAAAGTGCAAAAGACACATAGAATCAATGCCGCCAGAAACACCGACACCAATCACTTCTCCTGCTTTTATCAAATTATATTTCTTTACAAAATCAAAAATCTTTTCCATAACTCTCTAACAACGCACATAGTATATCATTTTAAAGAGCTAAACACAATACTTTTTTTAAAAATCTAAAATTTTAATAACAACTGAGATTTGGGATGCTGAAATTATGGTAATTTTTTCACACAAAGACTCTCCCGACGAAGAAGATATCTATATCCCAATGTATGTTGGAGATATTGAAACTGTTGAAGATGGCAAAGCAACTGATGAGGAACTTTTAGAGGCTTTACCAAAACACAATCCAAAGTGGTGGTGCAAAGTTGAAAATGGTTATATCATCAATTTATTGGGAGAAAAGAAAAACAAAATACCATATGATTACAAATCATAAAAACATATCAAAACTATATGTTTTTTATGTTTATCTCATCTTTTTATTGTTTGACTTTTTCATGCCTATGTTGATAAAATGTTTATATGAAAAAAATATTTGTTTTCTCATTCATTTTTTTGTGTTTTATGACCACTCTTGGTGGTGGAATTGCACATGCTGAAAGTGACACAACCATTTACATGGTGTGTGCAAACAGTGCAAATGTTTATCAATCCCCTGACCTAACCTCAGACATTCTATACACGCTCACACACAAAGAGAAAATTGAAGTTGAATCAGACGGAGAAGAAGTAAAGATTTACACAAATCTTGACTACTCCTTTTACAAAATCACAACAGATGGTAAAGAGGGTTATATTTTGGCAGATTTTGCCGTTAGAATGGTAGAAGCATTGCAAGAAATACCGAATTTCAATGCAAAGACAAATGGACCATGTGTGGTCTACAATAAGGTTGACGAAGAATATGTGGAAACAAGCATCTCTCTTGACAAGGGTTATAAACTCTTTCTGTATGAGGGATACAAAAGCAAAAATCCATACACAGCGGTATCATTTGTAATGGACAATCAAGTCTTGTATGGTTATATCGAATCAGATAGCGTTGCCCCAAATGGCATCAATCCAGCAATCATTACCTGTGCCTGCTTGATTTTGGCAATTCTCGGCATCATGTTTACCTTCCTCTTCATCAAAGGTAGGAAAAAGAAAATGTCATAAAAGATTAAAAATCTCCTTTTTGAAAGTTAGAATTTCTCTAAATTTTTAATTTGTCATATTTTATTTCTTTTTGTCTTTCAATTTTGCCTCGACAATTTTTGCCACATTTTTTATAGTAAATCCACTTTTTTCAAGTAGATCATCTGCAGACCCATTGCCAAGATATTCGCTCACACCAAACACTTCACAGTTCGCACCAAGCACCCTATACCATTTTGTGTCATTTGTCGCTTCAATGACAAAGATAAGTTTGCTATCTTTTCCCAAAACTTTTGTCTTGTATGCTTGAGACTGCTTTTCAAAAATCTCAAGTGATGGCATTGAAACCACATTAACTTCGTGCTTTTTTCGAAGCTCGGAAGCAATTTTTTGTGCAAATTTCACCTCTGAACCGCTAGCAACCAAAACCACTTCTGCCTTTGGTGTTGTGCCTTCAAGAAGATAACCTCCTTGCAATGCTCCCTCAAAAGATGTGCCATCAATATGTTCCAAGTTTTGTTTTGTCAAAGCTAGGCATACTGGAATTTCATTTTTTACACATTGTGCGTAAGCCGCAACAAGCTCCTTGTAATCACATGGTCTGTAAACTGTGTTTCCAGGAATTGCGCGAAGTTGTGTTATCTCTTCGATTGGCTGAAAACAGTCCCCATCTCTGCCAACAATAAATGAGTCATGTGTCAAAAAAGACAAGATTGGCAATTTCATTTGTGCTCTCATGCGAAGAGCTGGAATCATATAATTTGCAAACGACATATATGATGTATCAAACGAAATAAAATCTTCATAAAGAGCAATTCCATTGCAGATTGCACTCATTGCATGTTCTCTCACACCAAATCGAATATTTTTCCCTCTTTTATAACCAGCAGAAAAGTTTCCTGCATTGTCAATGTATGCAAAAGTTGTTGTCGCAACATCCGCAGTGCCACCCAAAAGTTGTGGACATTGATAAGCAAGTTCACTTAATGCATAATGATTGATTTTTGATGTGCTTAAACCATCATATTTTGCAATATTTTTTAAGATTCTTTCCGTATTTATTTTTTTCTTGTCAAAAAACATAAAGAAAGATTTATAAAGCTCTGGATGTGTACTTGAATACATGGCAAGGTTTTGATTCCACTTTTCATGGTTTAATCTACCCCTTCTTGTACTTGCCATGCACAATTCTCTGACATCACTTGGAATATAGAAACTTTCTTTTACCTTCAAATCATGTTTAAGATCAGCAAGCTCTGCATCAGTAAGCATGCCAGAATGCATTGCAGATGTGCCTTCTTTCTCTGTGCCAATACCAATTGTTGTTTGGAAGATGATGAGAGTTGGTTTTCTTTTGCTCTTTTTTGCTCTTGCAATGGCATGCGTACAAAAGAAATAACTGTTTCCATTTTCCACGTTGATAACATTCCAGCCCATGGCCTCAAACTTCTTTTTAATGTTTTCTCTGTTCGTCAGGCCCAAATTTCCATCCATAGAAACATCATTGCAGTCATAAAATGCAATAAGTTTTCCAAGTTTCAAATGTCCTGCAAGTGAAGCCGCTTCCATTGTGACACCTTCCATCAAATCTCCGTCACTAACAAGACAATATGTGTGATTGTTTATTATGTCAAAGCCAACAGTGTTAAATCTTTCCTCCATAACAGCTTCTGCAATTGCCATTCCAACAGCATTTGCAAAACCTTGCCCTGATGGACCGGTTGAAG
>Ga0310786_10000489_pt1 | contig 64709 bp, 33 predicted proteins | sample AusTroGonzalo_MG_FD_203881 | JGI IMG/M metagenome (GOLD analysis project Ga0310786, IMG submission 203881) | Bovine rumen microbial communities from tropical cattle in Woodstock, Queensland, Australia - Gonzalo_03 (v2) (version 2) | ecosystem: Host-associated > Mammals > Digestive system >...
CGCAAATTATTATTCCAGATCAGGTGACAAGAATTGCAGAAAGTGCATTTGAAAATTGTATAAGTCTTATCTCCCTAACTATTCCTAACACAGTCATCACAATTGATTCTAATGCTTTAAAAAATATCTACAATATTGCTTATCATGGAACAGCAGAGGGTTCTCCTTGGGGGGCTCGTTGTGTTAATGGTTATTTTGATGGAGATTTATTGTATACAGACAATACCAAAACAGAACTCGTAACTTGTCTGCCGTCTGCAAAAGGTACAATAGCAATCCCAAATTCTGTTATCACGATTAGGGAACATGCATTTAAAAATTGCTCACAGATGACTTCTGTAATAGTTGGTGAAGAAGTTCAAATTATAGGTGAAAATGCTTTTGAGAATTGTACTGGAATAACATCGGTTACATGGAATTCGAAAGAATGCAACCTTGATAATCTTGATACATGGGACTCCCCCTTCCATGATTTTCGAGATCAAATAACTTCTTTTGTTTTTGGCGATAAAGTAACCATAATACCTGCCAATCTTTGTGCAGATTTTACCCGTCTAACTTCAGTTACTATACCAGCTAGTGTCATGTCTATATCTGGAAATGCATTTGATAATTGTTTAGGTTTGAAGTCCATAGTTTGGAATGCAAAGCGATGTGATTCTGCCCCATTTGAAGGCGATGTGAGGGATAGTATTGTATCTTTTGTTTTTGGCGATGACGTGGAGGTAATACCGGCTAGGCTGTGTTATGAAATGCGTAAGATAACTTCTATAAATATTCCGCATAACGTTAAAACCATTGGAGAAGGGGCTTTTTCTAATTGCTATGGGATTAAATCATTAACCATAGCCGATGGTGTTACAACCATAGGTAAATATGCATTTGGGAATAGTTTGCGGAGGGTTTCAGTAACCCTTCCAAATAGCGTAACAGAAATAGGAGAATTGGCGTTTCATTATGCGCTTAATATTGCATATTCCGGTACTGCAACAGGTTCTCCTTGGGGAGCAAAATGTTACAACGGTTTCATAGATGGTTATTTTGTACATTCGGATGTGGATAAAACAATATTAGTAGGAGTTTTGGCTGATATTAAGGGGAATATTATTCTGCCAAATTCTGTCAAATACATTTCGGAGAAAGCATTTGAAGGGTGTAAAGAAATTACCTCAATAGTAATTCCAAATAGCGTTGTCTCCATAGGTGAAGAGGCATTTTTCGAATGCATAAAATTGGCATCAGTAGAAATAGGAGAAGGTGTTACAAGTATTGGGAATGATGCATTTAAGTGGTGTTTTAATATAAATACGGTAAAATGGAATGCCATCGCTTGTAACTCAGGACAGCGTTCGCCCTTTACTCCTGTTTCTGAGTGGGAGATGTCTGATGAAAGTATTAGTGCCCCCCATAAAGTAAAATCGTTCACTTTTGGAGATAAAGTTAAACAGATTCCTGCTTATTTGTGTGCAGGAATGGATAGTATTACGAGCATAATTATTCCGGATAGTGTGACATCGATTGGAAACAATGCTTTTGCTAATTGTTATAATCTGGAAGATATTGTTATAGGCGAAAGTGTCAACTCAATTGGGAAGGATGCTTTCTATATGGAAAAGAAAAGCGAGCTGGAGCATGATGATTTTCATAGTTGTCATATTCTATGGCGGGCAAAACGATGTGAGTCGCTTCCAGAAACACTTTTTTATTACTTGAATGATTATATTTATACTTTGTGGGGGGAACAGACAATGACCATAAAATTTGGAGATAAAGTTGAATTGATACCTGGTTATTTGTGCTCAGGGTTATCAAAGCTTGGTTCCGTTGAAATACCAAGTAGTGTCAAGGAAATAGGTGCCGGGGCATTCAACGGATGTTCAGGTTTAGGAAAAGTGCAAATTTCTGATATATCCGCATGGTGCAACATTAAATATGGTGATTTAGGTTCTAACCCGTTATGTAATGGGACTTCTTTGTACATGAATGATAAACCGATTACTGATTTGGAAATACCAAAAGATATTAAAACCATCAATAAATACACTTTTTATGGCTGTAATAGTTTGCGTTCGGTAACGCTCCCAAGTGGAATAACTGAAATTGGCGATTTGGCTTTTGCTCAATGTGCAAATTTGAAATCTATCAACATTCCTAATACCGTAACAAACATAGGACAATCTTCATTCTCCAGATGTACGAACCTAAGTTCTCTTGTTATCCCAAACAGTGTGAAGAGTTTAGGGAATGGCATCTGTGCTAATTGTAGTAATCTGACCAAAGTTGTTATAGGGAATAAAGTGCCCCGTATTGGAGAAAATTCATTTGTGAATTGTGAGAAATTATTTTCCTTAACAATTGGCAATAGCGTGACTTCAATAGGTCGGTATGCGTTTTCCGGATGCGTGGCTTTGCCATCTGTGACAATGCCTAATAGTGTTGACACAATTGAATATGAGGCCTTCTCTAATTGCGAAAAATTAGAAAAAGTTACTTGGGGAACAGGGATGAGTATAATTGATACATACGCTTTTTATAATTGCAAACGGATATTGGATATATATAGTTATGCAACCGAAGTTCCTACAATCACTAATTCTACATTCCAAAATGTGAGCCGCAAGGCGTACGTGTGGGTTCCTTCAAATATGGTTCGCCGCTATGAGATTGATGAAAATTGGGATGATTTCATCATTAAACCGATTGGAGCTTCCACTGTAGATGCTTCTGAACCGACCGTAACGTCCACTTCCACCACTGCGGATATTGTGTGGCCGCAAGTTGCAGGTGCTGCTTCCTATGAACTGATAATCAAAGATAAGAACGGCAATGTTATCTGTTCTTTGGAATTCAATGCCAATGGTCAATTGACACAAATCACATTCTATGCGCCGTCACGCAATCCGCAACAGCCGCAAAGTTCCGGATTCGCGTTCACGGTTAACGGACTGGATAGTAACACCAGTTATGACTTGACCATTACTGCCAAAGATAGTGAAGGCAAGGTATTGGATACACAAACCGTTACCTTCTCCACGAAGGGAGAATCGGACCCAGATCCTGACCCAGATCCAGACCCTGACCCAGACCCGGATCAAGCCATTGAAGAAATATCTATTGGCAATGATTCAATGTCCGTTCACAAGATTTTCTATAACGGAAGTCTCTATATTTTGCGTGACGGTAAGATATATACTACCCAAGGGGCACGAATTGAATAATAACAGTAATGCAAGGAGTGACAAATATTTATTTTCTTGGCATCGGCGGGATAGGGATGTCGGCGCTGGCGCGGTATTTCCGAACGAGGGGGTATCGGGTTGCGGGCTACGACCGGACGCCTTCCCCACTGACGCGTGAACTGGAGCAAGAAGGTATTCCTATCGTATATGATGAGAGTCTTGATGATTTGAGATCGAAGATTGCAGATTTAGATGCTTCCAACACCTTAGTGGTGCGTACACCGGCTGTACCGGAGGATGAGGCGCACCATGTGTGGTTCCGCGAACACGGTTTTCGTATTCTTAAGCGGGCGGAAGTGCTGGGGCTCGTGACGCGTCAGGAACGTGCCTTATGTGTGGCGGGCACCCACGGCAAAACAACCACCTCAACGATTCTCGCGCATTTGCTGCACGAATCCCATGTGGGCACGAATGCCTTTTTAGGCGGGATAAGCAATAACTACAACAGCAATCTGCTGCTGAACGCTGATAGTGATTTGGTGGTTGTGGAAGCCGATGAATACGACCGTTCCTTCCATCACCTGACACCCTACATGTCGGTTATCACCAGTGTGGACCCCGACCATTTGGATATTTACGGTACGCCCGAGGCTTATCGTGAGGGCTTTGAGGTCTATGCCGGTTTGGTGCAGGAGGCATTGGTGGTCAAATACGGAGCCCCGCTATCGTTGAACGGCGTAAAAGCAAAGGTGTATACGTATGCCGGTGACGGGGGGCAGGTTACGGGTGACGGGGAGAAGCCGGATTTCTATGCGGACAATATCCGTGTCGCCGACGGCTCAATCACCTTTGACCTGAATTACCCGTCACAAATCACAAATCATAAATCACAAATCACAAATCTCACCTTGGGTGTTCCCGTGTGGGTGAATATTGAAAACAGCGTAGCAGCCATGGCGGTGGCGTTGCTCAACGGCGTTACACCGGATGAGATTCGTGCGGCATTGGCTTCGTATAGCGGTGTATATCGCCGGTTTAATATCCACCTGAATACGCCTCGGTTAGCTTATGTGGACGACTATGCCCACCATCCGACGGAGATAGAGGCTTCAATCCGTTCTATCCGCCGCTTGTATCCGGAGCGCCGTATCATCGGGGTGTTCCAACCGCATCTCTACACCCGTACCCGCGACTTTGCAGATGGTTTCCGGCAGGCGCTGAGCCAAGCGGACGATTTGGTGCTGCTGCCCATTTATCCGGCACGAGAGAAACCCATTGCGGGTGTAACGAGTGAGATATTGGGTGGCAAGGTGGTGCAAAAAGAGGAGTTGATACCGTATCTTACCCGTATCTCAAGCGAGGCTGACCGGCCGCTGGCGATTATCACATTAGGGGCAGGAGATATTGACCGTTTGGTGCCTGCTATTAGCGATGCTTTGAGGCAACTATAAAAATATTTGACAGGAATGTGATGCAAAAACTTGCGTATATCAAAATATTGTTGTACTTTTGCACGCTCAAATGAAAAGTGTCAAGACAATATTGCTCTGGCTGATGGCAGTGTTGACCGTCGGTTATGTCTCGGGAACTGCTGTATGGTCTGCGAAGCGTGCGAACACGCATCGGTGCCAAGCGGTGGAGATAACGATTACGGATATTGATGAGCGTCAGTATGTGACGGAAGCCGAATTGCTGGATTTGCTGCGCAAAACGAGACTGTATCCGATTGGTAAAACGGCGTCTTTGATACCTATTCAGCAGATTGAGAACACCATTTGCAATCATCCAATGGTGCGCGAGGCACAATGTTACATGCTCCCTTCAGGAACGGTGTGTATCCGTCTTTCGCAGCGGATTCCCGTCCTGCGGATTGTAACGGGCGATGATACGTACTTTGTGGATAACGACCGTCTGAGAATGCCTGTCCGTGAATCCGTTACCACCCCCGTTTATATCGCTACCGGCAATATCGGCGAGCGGATGGCTTGTAACGAATTGGCCGACTTGGCGATTTGGATTGCCGGTGACAAGTACTGGCGGGAGAAGATTCAGAGTATTCATGTGACGAACCCGAAGATGGTGTATCTGGTGCAGCGACCTGATGGAACCCGTCTTATTTTGGGCGAGGTAAACGGCTTTCGTAACAAACTGCACAAGTTGCGCAAACTGTATGACAAAGGGTTTGAGCAAATCGGTTGGCGGACATACAATGAGATAGATTTGCAGTATAAAGGACAGGTAATCGGGAGAAACTAAAGGCGAAAGGTTAGAGGTTATGGCGAGAAAGAAAGTACAAACGGCAGAGCAGTTGCCTTTGGTGGCAATAGACTTGGGAAGCAGCGGTGTTCGCGCAATGGCGGCAGAACGCCTTGGTGCGGATATGTTGCATATCTTGGGTGTGGAGGAATCGACGAAGTTCCCGAGTGTCGATCGTGGTGTGGTGACACAGTCCTCGAATGCGGGGTTTATGATTGGTGAGGTGCTGCGGTTGATGGCGAACCGTTTGAACATACCGGATTTGCCGACAGCGTTTGTGCTGGTTGGCGGGCGTTCGATGCAGATTGCCCAAGTATTTGCCAAACGTGACCAAGTGCATAAGCGCGAAGTGTCGCAGCGGCTCTTGGACGAGATGGAGGAAGAGTGCAAGCAAAAGATAGAACTGCGTAATCAGGATGTGGCGGTATTGGGCTTGATTCCCGCCTATTTCAAGCTTGACGGCGTGGAGCAGGACGAGAAACCGTCGCCCGAGCAACGCGCTTTGCTGGTGGAGGCGCACTATGTGGCATTTGTCAGCCGTAAGGAACTATCCACCCAGATTCAGAAGTCCTTTGACCAAGCCGGCAAATCCATTGAGCGGACCTTTGTTCGTCCGGACGCTTTGCTGTCCGCTTTTGCTGCGGAAGACGGATTCAGTGTGATGCGCGAAGGCTGTGCTGTTCTGGATATGGGCGCACAGACCACCACGCTCACAATCTTCAAAGGCAGCGAGTACCTATACAATAAGGTCGTGCCGCAGGGAGGTTTCCACATTACCCGTCTCTTGGAGCAGCAGGGAATAAGCCTGCAACTCGCCGAGAAACTGAAGTGCGAATACGGTCACGCTTCGGCTGCGTTGGTCAAGAAGAATCTGCAAATGAAGATTCCGGCGGTGCCCGAAATAGGCGGTGTGTTGAAGATTTCCAGCGAGGAGTTGGCATATACTATCTCGCTCAAACTGGAGGAGATAATCAAGCCGCTGATTGCTACGCTGAACGAATACGAGGACCGCATCACAACGTTGTACATCACCGGTGGCGCTTCCATGCTTGCCGGCATGCAGGAGTACTTGCAGCAGAAAACCTCCGTAAAGGTGCTTTACGGTGCCCACGACCGGTTATTGGACGCGACAACCGATGAGCAGTTCCTCGAACCGCGCTATTCCGCTTTGGTGGGAGCGCTTATTTTAGGGGCGGATTATCGCGAAGATCATAAGAATCAACTTGTGAAGCCGCCAACTCTCTTGGAGCGGTTCCAAACGCAAACGGAGCTCTTCTTCACGGAGCCCGTCTAAAGGCACAAATTGTCGAATGACAGAATAAATGACTGAATTGTAAATGATAAAATTGTAAATTATATGGACGACGAATTATTGCCATTGCCGATTGAGATTAAGGAAGACAGTATCATCAAAGTGATGGGTGTCGGCGGAGGTGGCTGCAACGCAGTGAATTACATGTACCGTCAAGGAATCACAGGAGTGACGTTCCTTGTGTGCAATACCGACAAACAGGTGCTGGAGAAATCCTCTGTGCCTGCCAAACTGCAACTCGGTCCCGGTCTCGGTGCCGGTGGTAATCCCGAGAAAGCCCACGAGTATGCCGAAGCCAGTCGTGACCGCATTCAGGAGGCGTTGGATGACGGCACGAAGATGCTGTTCATCACAGCCGGTATGGGTGGCGGAACCGGTACAGGCGCCAGTGCCACCATCGCTGAGGTGGCGCAAAGCATGGATATTCTGACGGTGGGTATTGTAACTATCCCGTTTGCGTTTGAGGGGAAGAAGAAAATCCGCAAAGCCCTCACCGGTGTGGCGAAGCTTGCTGAGCATGTGGACGCTATTCTTATCATCAATAACGAGAAGCTCAAACAGATTTACAAGGACCTTGATGCCTTCAACGCCTTCAACAAGTCCGATGATGTGGTCTGCAATGCCGCCAAATCGATAGCTGAGATTATCACGGTTCCGGGCTATATCAATACCGACTTTGCAGATGTCTATAACACCCTCAAGAACGGCAATGTAGCAATCATGAATGTCGGTCAGGCTTCGGGCGAGAACCGTATCACCTTGGCGATTGACAATGCGCTCAAATCGCCGCTCGCCAACTCTAATGACGTACACGGCGCCAAACGTATATTGCTGCAGTTCTACTGCTCAACGGAGCATGCTGTGGTGATGGACGAGTTTGACCAGATTAACCGTTTCGTGGAGGAAGTAGGCGACGAGGTGGAAGTACAATGGGGTATCTCGATTGACGATACGCTGGGCGAAGCCGTGCGTGTAACGATTATCGCTACCGGATATGCAGTGAGCGATATTCCTTCGTTACAGGAAGAAGCCGGCAAAGTGTCAGTTGAAGAAGCGATTGATTCCAACTATTCTGGGCTGACGAATGTGGACAAGCCCAAGGAGGATGAGAAACCCGCCGAGATAGACCTGACGGATACCGTCAACAACCGCGTTATCCCGACCACTCCGCGTTTCGGAGGTGAGGAAGCAGACGCTATCCAAATCACTATTGAGGATGATGACTCGGAGCCTGAACCCGAACCTGCCAAGCCCCAGCGCACCAGTCGCTTCGGATGGATTAGAGGGAAATAGAAAGATGGGATTTAAGATTTGTGATTTAGGATTTAAGATTGAACACTGAACACTGAAAACTGATAATTATGCAAGAAAGAGAAATGAATTTTTTTGATCTGTGTGTGGCTTGTTGGCGAGGCATCAAGCGCGCCTGCTGCGCATGTGGAAATTTGGTAGCCTCGATGGTTCGTATCACTTACCGGATGTGGTGGATTGTCCTGCCTGTGTTGATTATTGCGTTGTCGTGGGCGAATTACCATGCACGCAAGTCGAATCGGGTGTACAAAGCGGAAGCGCTCGTTTGGCTCAACGGCCCTTCCATTGAGCTTACGGAGCAAGTATATAAGAATCTCCTCTATGCCACTTCGCCGGAGATTAGCAGCAAGCAAAATATCCTTGCCCAACTGGATGTGGATCCTGCCTATCTGGACGGCATCTCGGACTTTGAGACCTTCTATGTCATCGACTGCATGCACGACTCCGTGGCAGACCGCATCGATTATCGTCATCGCGCTAATCTTACGGACACCGTTAATGTACGTATGCCGAACCGTCTATGTCTGCGTTTCCTAACCCGCCAACCCGACAATATCAATATCGTGGGGGAGGGTATTGTGGATTATCTCAATCGCAATCCGCAGATGCAGACGGCCTATGAGCACAAGCGCGCTATTCTTGAACGTGAGGTGAAGTTCGCAAAAGACCAAGTCGAGAAACTCGACAGCTTAACCTCTGCGTTCTATTTCAAGCAGGGAACCGGTCAACAGGCACAAGTGGATCTATGGGACAGGGGATTTGTGATGGGCAGACGTGAAATCAAGCTCTTCACGAATGCTGTCTATAATGAGTTCGGCCGCTACACCTCACTGGATTATGCGCTGGCATTCTGCACGGCTCCGGTGGTAATTGAAGACCAATTCAAAATCATTCCTGTTGCTGTTAACAACAGGAAGAAAATGAATGCTATCGGCTTAGTCTTCGGATGGATTATCGGCTGTATCCTTGCAGCGCTTGTGGAGAACCGCAAGTCTATCCTTGCTTGGCTGAAGAAGTAAGCGTTCAGGATTTCTTTTTGCGGTAATCGATAATCTTTTTTACCACAAAATAGACAACAACTGCTCCAAGTAGTACGAGTATGGCCACGCTTAGTTCGTGGCTATATTCGTTGATAAGGTCTTGTTGTCCGTGCGCGATATAGCCGAGCAACGCTAAGATGCAGTTCCAAATAAACGCCCCGAGGAAGGTGTAGAACAGGAAGGCGCCAAAGTGCATTCGTGCGAGACCTGCCGGAATACTGATAAGTTGCCGGATACCCGGAATAAAGCGCCCGATGAAAGTGCTTACCTTGCCGTGTTCGATAAAATAATCTTCGGCTTTTTTCACCTTCTCGCTGCTGAGCAGACACAAGTGCCCGAGTTTGCTGTCGGCGAATTTATAGATAATGATTCTGCCCAGCCAGACGGAAAGTCCGTAGTTGATGACGGCGCCAATCATCGCACCTAATGTGCCGAAGAGCACAATCAGCAGTACATCCACCGGATAGACGCCGGTAGCGCAGAGACTGCTCGCTTCGTTACCTGCCACGAACACCGCCGGAGGGATAACCACCTCGCTCGGGAAGGGAATGAACGACGACTCTACCGCCATCAAGCCGGTAATCGACGCATAATTCATATGCGCCGAATACCAACTAATGATATTTTCTACTAACGACATGATAAAATTAGATATATCATTAATCGATTATCTCCTTCTTTGTAGAGACTTAATGTATTAAGTCTCTTTTGAGAGACATTATGCATAATGTCTCTACATGTGGTGGTCACGAGATATTCAATCGTCAATTGTTTAAAAGTTCCCGAACTTTTAAATTAATGGCTTTGCCTTCGGCTTTGCCGGCGAGTTGTTTGGTGGCAACACCCATGACTTTGCCCATATCTTGCGGTCCGGCAGCACCGACCTGCGCAATAATCGCTTTCAGCGCTTCAGTCAATTCTGCATCACTCAACATGGCCGGCAAGTACTGCTCAATGATTTTGCATTGCGCCATCTCTTCGTCTGCCAGTTCCGGACGATTGGCGGCAGTGTACATCTCTGCCGATTCCTTGCGCTGTTTCACCAGTTTCTGCAGAATCTGAAGTGCACGGTCGTCATGCAACTCGCCGTCACTGCCTTTCGCAGTCTTGGCTTCGAGAAACTCTTTCTTTATTCCGCGCAGCGCGTCCAGCGCCACTTTATCTTTTGCGAGCATCGCTTTTTTGATGTCTTCGCTTACTTGTTCAAATAATGTCATAAAATTATTTACGATTTAAACATTTACCATTTATTTACGATTTGGGTCAATCGTCCAATCGTCAATTAAATAAATATCAATTGTACAATCACATATACCGGCAACAGGATAATCAGACTGAACTTAATCATATATCCGAAGAAGCTCGGCATATTAATGCCTTCCTGTTCGGCAATCGCTTTCACCATAAAGTTAGGTCCGTTACCGATATAGGTCAGTGCTCCGAAGAACACCGCACCCATTGAAATCGCTTTCATAAACTCCGGTGCAATACCGGCTACAGCGGTAGCGGCATCGGCGGGTAGGGTAGTTGCCGTAGCGTGGAACACCATTGCGGTCGGCGCATTATCGAGGAACGCACTCAGCGAACCGGTGCAATAAACAAACTGCCAAGCTTTGTCAATCGGCAGCGGGTTCTGTTGCAGGAACATCAGTGCCGGCGTCATGGTTGCAAAGATGCCGAGGAAGACGCAAGCGACCTCAAGAATCGGCGTCCAAGAGTAGTTGTTCTTGACGCGCACTTCCTTCTTGGTGGTGAGCCACGAACCTGCTATAATCGCGATAAATACCCACTCACGCAACAGCTTCAGGTACCACGGCGCATGTTCTCCACCCATGGCAGGGATATAGGTGGAGTTGATGAACATCGTGCTTGCCACAACGCACAGCAGCCAGAAGATATTGATCAGTCCTGTTGCCTGCATCTTGGTTGCCTCGCGCACATCCGCCATAAGGTTCTCTGTCGGCTCCTTGCGATAGAAGTACCAATCGACGCAGAAGTATATCAGCAGTAGAAGAGCGCCGGTCACAGCCCATTCGGGAAGCATGTTCTGAATCCACCACATGAACGGTGTGCCCTTTTGGAAGAGCAGGAATAAGGGTGGGTCTCCTAATGGGGAGAGCAAGCCGCCGCAGTTGGCGACAATGGCAATGAAGAACAGTACGGTATGTACACGGTATTTACGCTGCTGGATAGTGGCGAGTAAGAGGCGGATAAGCAGCATCGCTGCGCCGGTTGTTCCCATAAAGGATGCGAGTACCCAGCCCAGTGCCATGATAAGGGTATTGGTTTTAGGGGTCGCCTTCAAGTCACCTCGGATACAGATACCGCCGGTGGTTACAAACAGCGCCATGAGCAGAAGGATGAACGGCACGTAGTCGTAAATCATCTGGTGAATCAAATCGTGGCTCATGCCGTTCACGCACAGCCAAATGCCGACCGGCACGCCTAAGAGTAGGGATACATAGAGTTTGTGCAGATTATGCTCCCACCACTCGCCCACATGCGGCACAAGCGGCAGCACAGCAATACACAGCAGCATTACTGCAAACGGGATTAACATCCACGCGGGAATCAAATGTAATTGTTCAATCATGGTATAAAGTTGTTTTTTTCAATTTGGCGACAAAAGTACTGCTTTTTTTTGATATATGCAAATTTCGTTCAAAAAATACCTAAATAAATTCGTTTTAATACCAAGAAGCATCGCTGATTGAGCGATGCTTCTTGGTTGATTACTCCTTTGTATAGGGACTTACCGGTTAGGGCTGTGACATGGAGTTTGAATCATTTAACATTACACCTATATTCAGACCAATGCATTCCATTTCTGTCTGCGGTGTTTGATACTCATTCTTTTTCATAATTGTATCCTTCTTTTAATTTCAAATTTCAAATTTATTTAACCATCTTACCGGTTACATCGTACATTTCTCCACCGCGGAGGATATATACATGGTTATCAATGATAACCTTCTGTACACAGGCGTTCGCGCCTTTGACACCTTCGCTTAGCTCAATGTCAGTAACGATTTGCGGCGTTCTGTGTTGCAGCAGCAAGCTGTAGTGCTCGGTATTACCTTGCTCAAGCGTGAGCGTGTATGGAGCCATTGCGATGTTCCACAAAATCATGCCGTCTCTGAGCAGATAAACCTCAGCGCCTTCGATTTCTTGTGCGGAAATCGTGTATTTGCCTGCTTCCGGAGCATACAGCGTCAAAGCATACTCTGCACGGTCATTTACTAACGGAGCATTAACCATACACAGCTTATTGCCGTAAGCCTTACCAAAGATTTGTGCCACTGTCGGTTTATCCGTCATGGTCATCTTCATAAGGTCTTTACCGGTTTCATACTCATTTTTGGCATCTTCGTTCGCAGAAATATACATGCGGTCTTGATAGTCGCTGTTACCGAAGTTTACACGGAGGTCTTGGATACCCTTGGCTGCTGTGCGCTTAGGAGCGTATGCTGCAGTTCCGGAGGCTTCGTTCATTACCAAATATTGTCCGTCATCCGCCGGAGTTGCTTGAATGAAGAACGGAGTACCAACTACGAAGTTGGTTTCGTTTGGCGTAAATGGTTCAAACGAGTAAGATACAGGGTTAAATACTTGAACCTTGTAATTTACTTTGCCATAGAACAAATTCGGGTTACCTACACCGTTCCAACCATTATTTCCGCTATTGGTGGTACCGCAGTCAATAGAACTACCTTCACCATCGAGAGGATATTCATGCAATACGATTTTGTAAGACTCATCAACTACTGGAGCATCTTTCACTTTCTTGAAGCGGAAGGTTGTACGCTCACCGTCCACGGTCATAACATAGAATACACCGGGTTGGAGGATGCCACGATATTTCTTCCAACCGTACTTACCCTGAGCACGGATATCTCCGTGATAATCCATGATAGCATAGTTCACTTCGTTCGTCAACTTGTTGTCGTTCAAATCATAGATGCCGTTGAGTGCATCAACAGGGAACGGAACAGTGAATGCGTGCCACTTGTCCGGATTAGCATTGTCGCCGAAGGTGATATCAAAGAATACATCACCGGTTACAGCCAAATTGTCAAGCACACCGGTCATTTGAGATGAGCTTCCTCCTGCCATAGTAGCAGACAGATATACATTTTGAACTTTAAGAGGTTTATCTCCGGATACTGCCAATTCACCGCCATTTGCAATGGTAACATTGCCGACACTCTTGTTTTCGGTATTGGAATTGATAGTGATTTTACCACCTTGCTTAACAGAAATATCGCTTCCATTAACCTCCGCGCCTGTCTTCTCGATATCATCAGTTGAATTCACGTCAATAGTTGCTACTTTCTTGTAGAGCTTAATCTTGGATTGTGCGCTTTCGTAGCAAGCAAAGCGAGGACTACCACCGTTATAATACAAGGTGCGCTTTTTCGTGGACGATAATGTTGCAGCATTAATAACCGTTGCCTCGTTGTTATCTCCGATGGCGATTGTCCAAGATGAGTTGGCATTAACCTCTTGTGCGTTAGTCAGTGTGTTGCCACTACTCCAACTGAGGTAATTGTCTCCATTCTTGAAAGCATATTGCCCTTCTTCGTTTCCGGCTACCAAGGTAAAGGCTACCATTTCCTCAGAACCTTTCAGGAAATCACCACTTAACGATGCAAGCAAATGTTTACCGGCATCGTTACTTCCAAGTGTAACGATTTCGCCCATTGCAAAGGTTTGAGTAACTTTCTGACTATTGGTATAAGTTGAAGCAATTACGTATTCTCCATTAATTGCTAATTCATCATCGGGTGTTACTACAGCCCAACGTTGAGCGGCTTCACGTGACCATTGTGCGCTGATAGTTACATTGGCAGCAGGCATTTTGAACTTGTTATCCTCATCCACAGAAAGCACGTTATTGTTAGCGTCTTTGATTACCCAACCCGCGAAGTAGTATCCAGGATTAACGAAATCAGTATTGCTGGTAACGGCAACCTTCTTGCCTTCCAAGTGCTTTTCCGTAGCAGGAGCGGTTCCTGAACCACCAATCTGATACGTAACGGTATATAATGGAGCTACTTCCCACTTAGCGTACAGTGTGATATTCTCCGTCAGAGTGTATGTTTCGCCCGCGATGTATTGGTTTCCTGTTCCAGCAGGATTAGCGAACCATCCTATGAAACGATCAACTTCTGCATCATCAGTCGGCGTTGTTGTCGAGATAGTCACTTTATAATCGTTGCCAACCAACTCACTACGCTGCATAGCAGGTACATCGCTAATTGACTTCTCGCCTGCATTCGCGTTGTATGTCACCTTTGGAACAGGAGCGTTGTATTTGTAGAGTGCAATCGGGTCTTGAGTTCCTGTATAGCATGCAAATACATTGTTTGAGCCGCCGTTGTAGCGAATTACACGTGTACTTGCACTCTTGCTTGTTACAACTGCAGCGCCATCTGAAATAGAGATTGTCCAAGCTGCATCACCATTTCTGGAGAGTTGTGATTTTAAAGTGTTGCTTGACCCCGTGTAATACAAATATTTCTCGTCATTAACGTCTTGGAAGGTCTTGTACGTAACTTCGTCAATTTCATAATCACCTATCTCGAAGATACCGAAATTAGCATTGTACTCCAACATATTGCCGGATTTGGTAGCTGTCTGTCCTGCACAGTTATTACCACTTACGTATGATTTCATTGCTACGTTGCTTTCTGAAGCTGCGATAATTACATAACTTCCATCAGTCAGTTCAGCGGCATTAGTTACAAGCAGCCAGTCGCCTTGTGCAAAGTTCGGCACTTCTTTAACCGTTAAGCCTTCTACGGTATAAGCGGCGCTTTGAATGCCATCGTACGTAGCCTTAACACTTACAGACAAGTTTGTTCCGACTTCTGTAAAGGTGGTAGGAGTAATTTCCCAATCTTCACCGGCGATAGCCACTTCAGCGGTAGAATTATCACTAAATTTGGCAGTAGCAACTAACCCGGCAGGGCTGAATGCATCACCAACCTTATAGTCTATCTTGCTGGGGGAACCTGATACGGTTAACTCCGTAACGGTCTTGCGTTGCAATGAAAGCAGGCGACTACCGGATGCAAACTCTTTGGTAGTGTTATATATTGTCAAATTACCAAATACGACCACTTGGTCTGCAACGCGAATACCATTAGCAACAAAGTCTGCGCCATCAATAGCCTTACCTTGATATACTTCCAGTACTTTTGCAGCTTCTGTTCCATCATCCGAAATCCAGTAGGTGGCATAACCATTGATGGCATCCACTTTATATACAATACCTTGTACTGCCGTGTTGGCAAGTCCATCTGTTGTTAGTGCATCATATGCATCTGCAACAGTCATTGGGTCAGTAAGAGTAAACTCTTTGGTAACAATCAAACTCGACTCGTTACCAACATAAGCAATCGCTTTGAAAGTCTTGTTTTCTGTGATGGTAACAGGTTCTGTATAATGTGTCGATGACTTCGAGGGATTAGAATTATCTAATGTATAATAGATATCAGCACCTTCTGTTGTACAAGCAATCGTTACATCTGCAGTTCCCATAAATCCACCACCGTCAGGTGTGAAGGTCGGAGCTGCTACAGCAGGTGCTTCAAGAGATACCAGATAGTTACCTTGTGACAACTGATTAACGTTTTCATTTGCAGCAATTGTTCCATATACCACTACTCTTTCACCGAGATGAATTTGGTCGGCGGAAGCGAAATCGGCATTATTCAAGTATTTGCCACGATAAACGGTCATTGAATTGCTTGCCAATCCGTCAGCGATGTCAGAGATAACGTAGGTCGCATTATGGTAACTGGTGCTTACTTCTGTGATAGAGGTAATCACACCAGCCACATATTGTTTTTCTTCGGACGGGGTAAATGCTAATGCGTCTGCTACTGATAAAGCCGTAATTTTTGTGAACGTCTTTTCTGCTACGGCACTCCAGTCGTCACCTAAGTTAGCGATAGCCGTTACAGTTGCAGTTGCATCCAATGTGAAGGCAGAAGAATAAGTTTTCTTTGTTCCTGATGTCTTCGGGTCTGTTCCATCCGTTGTGTAGTAAATCGTTGCGCCGGTGGTGGCAGTAGTAAGCGAAACTTCCGTATTATCCAAGAAGTTCTCGGTGCCTGTAATGGTCGGTTTCTTCACCGCAGCTTCTACGCCTTGATAGATCTTGATACCGGCAAAACGAGCATTGTTAGCATTCGTAATCTTGATAGTATACGTTTTATTACTTTCTTGGGCTTCAGCAGCGATATTGAATGTTTGATCAACTTTACAACTGGTTACTGGCGTGCTGATTGCAGTTTCGCCATCATACAAATTGAATGAAACAGAACCAGAACCTGTTCCTACTCCAAGGCATACAACTTTGGAAACTGGGAAATTAAATGTTGGTAGTTCAATATATGCACCATTTTGACCTATGAACAAATGGTCTGTATCAAATTTATAACCCTTTCCTGTTGTTCCGGCAACTTTAATAGTATAATTACCTTTTGTAAAACTTTCTTCGTTAACACCATTGCTTGATGTTGGGAATCCCCAATCTGTATTATCTGTAAAGTCCAAAACCACATCTGCTCCCGCAACAATAGTATATGTAGCAGAAGCAATTTCGCTATTATCTAATCCTTCTTTGATAGCGATGGCTTTAATGGTGGTAGTTTCGGTAACAGAGATTGCGCCTGTGTATTTGGTGCTACTGCTTGTCGGGTCAGCAGGCTCTGCTCCCATTGTATAATAAATGGTGGCATTCTCCGTATCGCACGAGATTTCTACGTTCTGTGTGCCTTCGTATTCTCCGGCTGCCGGACTAAACGTCGGCGTAGCACAAACCGTTTCAGCAACATCCTCAGCAAAGGTAACGGAAACATCTGTAAAAGTAGTTTTGCCAGAAAAACCAAATGAAACAGATTGTGACTTACCGGTCCATGTGGAACCGGATAGTGTTCCTCCACCTGCAGAAACTGAACCTCCCATTCCGGTTATGTTCGTAATTACATAACCATCAGGAACTGAAATCGTTAAAGTGTGTCCAGCATAAGCACGAGTTTCTGAATTGTTGATATACAGAGTAGTACCTGAGGAATATGTAAATGCTACACTAACATCATTCTGCGTTTTTGACACACTTTCAGCACAGCCTGAGCCTGAACAAGAAGTTCCCCAAAAAGCATTATTAAAAGTGAAAGCATATGTTCCCGGAGTAGCTTCGTGCTTTGTCACCGTTACTGCGCAGGTTGCGGATTGGTTCTCGTCCATTACAGATTTGCAGGTGATAGTTGCAGTACCAACAGCTACTGCAGTAACAACACCGTCCTCTACCGTTGCTACAGTCTCATCGCTTGATACCCAAGTTACATTTTTATTGGATGCGTCGTTTGGAGTAACCGTAGCCGTCAGCGTTTCTGATGCCCCTACGGACAAAGAGAGTTCTGTTGGATCTACGGAAACACCTGTAACTGCTACAGAGGAAGTTATGGTAATTGCTTGAGTGGTAGATTTGCCTCCATACGTGATAGTAATTGTCGTATTACTTGACGTCAATGCAGTACTTGTGTTCGGGGTAAATGAGAACTTGTCTGCCTGATCCGCATAAGCTATATCTTCGGTGCTATTATCATCGTACGTAGCTGTAATAACCAACCCTGTAGGATTGAAGTAAGCACCTTCAGCAAATTCTAAAGTTGTAGGTGCAGTTTTGACAGCGATGCTTGACAACTCCTTTGTTACACGAGATATTATTTGGCTGTTTTTATCAAACTCATACGTGGAATTATATTTCTTCAATGTACCTTTGACAGTAACGACATCACCCAAAGACAAATCTGTTACTGCGGAGAAATCTGCACCGTTTAATCCTTTGCCGCTATACACCTCTAATTGGTTAGTAGTTGTACCATCATCAGAAATCCAGTATTGAATGGACTTGTATTGACTACTGTATGAATCAATTTGGCTAATGATACCGTGTACATATTTATTGGATAAATCACTTACAGGCAAATCAATAGCAACACGAGCGTCAGCAATAGAATAAGGATCAGCTTCTGTTCCAGCGTGTTCAAAGTATGTAAACGCTTTAGAAACAACAGAACTCCATGTTTCCCCATCTTTTGCTGCAGCCTTTACGGTAGTTGTTGCATTTATAGTAATCGGTTCTTCATAGAGAGTTCCGTTTGTGGTCGGGTCATCGCCATTTGTTGTATAATAAATAGCCTTACTATCTTCTTGCGAAAGGGATATAGTCTGCGTGCCAACAATAATTCCTCCATTAGGGTCAAATGAGACCGCTTTAACGGTCGGTTGTCCGGGATCATCGCCACTAGGTGTGTTATCTACATAATACTCAACTTTACTTACGGTTACCAAGCCATTGCTTGAACCGCTAGCACAATCGAATTCAATTTTATAGTATAAATTAGCTGTCGGGGATGATACGGCAATGGATTGAGTGCCGGTCGCTTTTGTATAAGACCCTTTTTCAGTCCATGTGCTATTATCAGATGATGTGTAAAGTTTGATACTATTTATTTTAGATGCTGTAATAGCATCAATGGTAACATCAACTTTGGTGATAGCTTTGTCAATAGCATCACTTGTGATGATTGTAGCTACGGATGCGTTGTTTTTTCGCCCACCTTTTACATAATTCCATCCATTGCTATTGTTGTTAAAGTTGGCTAATGAAACAGTGAAACCATTATTGGTAGCCGTCCAAGTGGAAGTGTAACCGCTCACACTTTGGCCGTTGTAAGACGAGCCAAATAAGGCTGTTTTGTACACCTCATCCTCTGCCCACACTTGCCCGATGCTGAAGGCTGTGAGGAGCAGCATTGAAAGAAAAAGTTTTAGTTTAGTCATAATGTTGAGTTTTTTTGGGGTAAATATTATTTGTTAATTATTGTATTCGTTTGTAATATATTTTTGAGAATTCGTTACGATAATCCTTCTTATCCACAACTTTCAGTCTGCTCACGATGGGGTTTTAATTCGGCTGCAAAGGTACAACAAAAAATTGGATTATGCAAATAAAAGGAGTGAAAAAAAAGATTTTTTTATATTTATTAATCTACTGATGCAATAATATTAGACTAGTACTGGTACTGGTGCGATAAAATTAGACAAAAACCCCGATAAACACAAAAAACATTTTTTCTTTTATGTCTGGAAGCGGAAATATTACATAAGTGATTATTTATCAGCGAGATACAAGCAATCGCACAAAGGCATCGGCAGGATTTTCAAACAGTATTTTCAGCGTCTTAAAGAAGCGGCTTTCGAGCGGCTTTGACCTTTTGGTTACCTTTGAGTTACCTTTGGTTTATTTGTGGGCGACCTTTGGGCGACCTTTGGGTGACCTTTGGGCGACCTTTGGGAAAAACTAGGGAAAAAGGAAGGAAGCGAAGGAGTGAAGAATGAATAATGAATAGTTAATAATGAATAATGAATATCTTTCTGAGTGAATAATTAATAATGAATAATGAATATCTTTTAAAAGAGACATAATGCATTAAGTCTCTACAAGTAATCGAAAAGCAACGTGTAATCTGCTCGCAAGTATGCGAGCAAAGGGGAAAATGAAAACAAAAAAAGAGAATGGAGATAAAAATGCAATAAAATTTGCATAAATGCAAAAAAGTTTGTACTTTTGCACGAAAATTACGAGAATAGTGAATAATGAATAGTGAATAGTGAATAGTGAAGAATGAAGAATAACGCGATAAATATGAAGAATATTCGCAATTTTTGTATAATTGCGCATATAGACCACGGGAAAAGTACATTGGCTGACCGAATGCTTGAAATGACAGGAACCGTAGATGTCAAGCAAATGGAAAACCAAGTGCTTGACGATATGGATTTGGAGAAAGAACGCGGGATAACGATCAAGAGTCATGCGATACAGATGCAATATAGTCGAAAGTCGAAAGTCGAAAGAGAAAAGCCGCTTTCTTCTTTGAACGATAGTGGTCTTTCTACTTTGAGCGAAGCGGTCTATACTCTCAACCTGATTGATACTCCCGGGCATGTGGATTTTAGCTATGAGGTGAGCCGGAGTATTGCGGCGTGTGAAGGGGCATTACTGGTGGTAGATGCGACGCAAGGTGTGCAGGCACAGACGATATCGAACCTGTATATGGCCTTAGAGCACGACCTCGAGATTATTCCTGTGATGAACAAATGTGACATGGATAACGCGATGCCGGAGTTGGTGGAGGATGAGATAGTGGATTTGCTCGGCTGCAAACGTGAGGAGATTCTGCGATGCTCCGCCAAGACGGGCGAAGGCGTGGAGGCGATATTGGATGCTATTGTGGAACGTATTCCTGCTCCCGAAGGCGACCCCGATGCGCCGCTGCAATGTCTTGTATTCGACAGCGTGTTCAATCCGTTCCGCGGAATTATCGGTTATTATAAGGTGGTGAACGGTACGATGCGAACCGGAGACCGTGTGCGGTTTGTGAACACCGGCAAGGAATATGACGCAGACGAAGTGGGCGTACTAAAGCTCGATATGCTGCCCACCGGGGAGATATCCGCCGGAAATGTAGGCTATATCATTTCGGGTATCAAAACCTCAACGGAAGTGAAGGTGGGCGATACGATTACGCACGTGGCGCGTCCCTGCGAGAAGGCGATTGACGGCTTCCAAGAGGCCAAGCCAATGGTGTTCGCGGGTGTGTATCCGATTGAGCAGGAAGATTACGAAGACCTGCGCAGTTCGCTGGAGAAACTGCAACTGAATGACGCGAGTTTGAGCTTCCAACCGGAGAGTTCAATGGCCTTGGGCTTCGGTTTCCGCTGCGGCTTCCTCGGGCTGCTGCACATGGAAATCGTGCAGGAACGGTTGGACCGTGAGTTCGATATGAACGTGATTACGACCGTGCCGAACGTAAGCTATAACGTGTATCTGAAAGACGGCTCAATGGTGGAGGTACACAACCCTGCGGGAATGCCGGATTTGACGGTGATTGACCGTATAGAGGAGCCGTATATCCGCGCGTCTGTGATTACAACGAGTCCGTTCATTGGTCCGATCATGACGTTGTGTCTGGGCAAACGCGGCGAGTTGGTGAAGCAGGAATATATATCCGGCGACCGAATGGAGTTGCTGTTTGATATGCCGTTGGGCGAAATCGTGATAGACTTCTACGACAAGTTGAAATCCATCTCAAAGGGTTATGCGTCGTTTGACTGGCACACGAACGGATTCCGTCCCTCGAATCTGGTGAAATTAGATATATTGCTGAACGGCGAACAAGTGGATGCGCTTTCGACGCTGACACACCGTGACAACGCTGTTGATTTCGGACGCCGGATGTGCGAGAAGCTGAAGGAGTTGCTGCCGCGGCAACAGTTTGATATAGCCATTCAAGCCGCCATCGGCGCAAAGATTATCGCCCGTGAGACGGTGAAGCAGGTGCGCAAAGACGTGTTGGCAAAGTGCTACGGCGGTGACGTGAGCCGTAAGCGCAAACTGCTGGAGAAGCAGAAACGCGGAAAGAAGCGCATGAAGCAAATCGGCAACGTAGAAGTGCCGCAAAAGGCGTTCCTTGCGGTGCTGAAGCTCGATTAGCAGTGGCGGATAATGTAGTAGGGGATGTTTAGGTCTTGGATTTCGCGCTCGTAGCGGTTGAAGAGTTCCAAACGGATATCGGGATTCTCGCGGACAGGGTCAGGCACCCACGGAAGGTCCGGATAACACAGCAAATAGACATCCATAGGATATTGGTGAAGTGCCTCGATTAACCAGTCGGGGCACTTGCCGTACTTATGCTCGAACCAGACTTTGGTGATAATCAATTCGGTGTCGAAGAAGACCGGCTTCGCCTGTTGGACCGCTGCACCTGTTAGACTCTTGAGTTGCTCGATTTGGTGGCGGGCAATGGATTCGACGTCAGAGTAAGAATATTGGAAATTGGAGATTGGAGATTTTAGATTGGAGATTTTGGCTTCCATGTATTCGCGGGCATATTCGGGGACAAGAATGCCGTTGTAGCGCTTGGCAAGATAAGCGGCAAGAGTGGACTTGCCGCAAGATTCAGGACCGATTATGCCAACAAACCATTTTCTCATTTGGTCATTTACCATTTACCATTTATCTGGTCAACATGATTTTGATGTTGAGACCGACGTTGTCTGCCTTAACCGGGTAGGAAGAGGAGATGAGCGGAGTAGTGCCCTGGTGGTCGTAGAAGAGTTGGAGGTTAATCTTCTGCGAGAGTACATAATCCGCTGCAATCTTTATAGAGAAGACCTTGTTGCCGGAGGATGCCTGCGTCAAACCTTCTTCCACCTTGCGCAAGAGTGTCTTGATATTCTTGTAACTGAGGTCAACAGTCAGTTTGAGGTCGTTGGAGACTTTCTTCTGTACGCCGTTCTTGTTCTTGGTGGTGAAATTGAGGTTCTTTATGGTGTATCCGCCGCCGATAACAAACTCGTCGGTGTGACCTTCGGTGATTTGCACGGAAGTGACGTTCAGGGCGAGATTGCGCTGTTTGCGGTACTCGAACTTTGCGGTGAGTGAGTTCTTCATCGCGAGATTCAAACCGATAAGCGGCGAGAAGGTTTCAGAGATGCTGACGGAGGAGATGTCATAAGCGCTGGACGGGGTAGGATTGTCCGTGGTGACATCGCGGATGAAACCAATCATTTTGTTGTCGCCGTCAGCAGGTACCCACGTGGAGAAACTGTTATAAGACCCTATACTATATTTACACGTGTACGCGTGCGTGAGGGTGACGGACTTGAAGTGGTCTCGCATCCAAGGTAGTCTGCCGAGCCCGTCGTAAGTCACATTCCAGTTGGGCAGGATATGGAGAATACTGAGGAACGGATTGAGGCTGACCCTGTCGGCGCTGCGGTTGGTGTAAGCGGCAAGGAACGCCGGCACGAGTACATCCGCCGAGGTGGAAGAAACCTTGCCGTTCTTCGGGTTGTAGATTTGTCCGGCTTTGTCGTGGCCTTTCATGAAGCCTGTTTCGCCCGGGTAACGCAAACCCTCGTATTGGGACTGAACACGATCTAAGAGCACTTCGCGGTTCTTGACGAACTGGTCAAAGGCGGAGTTGGCGAAGTTTTCGTCCTGACTGCCTATTTTCGAGAACGCCGTACCGATAGCCACCTGTGTGATGTTGAACGAGCCGGAAAGGTTCTCCTGTACATAATGGTTGTCCGGATTCTCGGGGTTCCGAGTGTAGAGGTAGCTATTGGACGTAGCCATATAACGCTTACCGTTCAGCTGAATCTTCAGTCCGGGCAGCGGCTCGAGGTTAATCTTGATATCGAGGTCTTCGGTGTTTGCGCGGGTAGCGGGTTGTACCACGGTGGAGTCGCCGCTAAGCCAGTTGTTCGTGATAGCGCGGTCCATGAAGTTCTTGGGGATAAATCCGAATGCAAAGTCCCAGCCCGGGGCGTAGAGTCCTTCTTCTTTGGTCTGTCCCATAAAGCCGACCATCGGCATAAAGCCCGGCACGGTCATTGAGTTGGTACGTCTGTAGGTCACTTGTACGCGGCGAATCATTGTTCCGACATACGCGAACATGTCTCCGGCGACTTGTGCGGGAGTGCGGCTGTTCGGGTCTTTGGTGGTGACGGTAAGCACTAACGCCTCGCAATCAGCTTTCGGGGTCACGGAAACTTTGTTGTTATCCACCACTTTGAACGTGACGGGCACGCGGTGTCCGGCAGAGTCGGCTGCGGTAATTACGAGCAGTTCAGAGCCCAGACGGTGGGTTATTTCCTGTGCAACACCCTTTTCCGCCTTTACGGTCTGGGTATAGGTCTTGGGTTTGAACGGGCGACCGCGACGATTGCCATATCGCTGCGTCATCTGCTTCCAGTACTTGGACTTATTATAGAGCGTCTCGAAGTTTATACCTCCGTCAATCTGCCACGATTGTACGGATGAGACTGTATTTCCTAAGTTCTGGTCGGATTTGGTGGAGGCAGTACGTGCCCAGTTGTAGTTGGCGTTATAGGAGGCATTGGCTGATAGCGCTTCTATGTACGGGATTCGGTTGAACGGCACATTCCACGAGGCGGTGAATACCTGCTGGTAGGTGTAAGGAGAACCCCACTTGGCAAGACTGCGACGGATGGTGTCTTTCCATGCTTCGTAGTAATCGTTGGTGAAGTGGTAGTCCTGAATAATCTCCTTGGCATACAGACCTTCATCAACGGTTGAGTTCATGGCGGTCTGGAAGCTGAACTTCATGTTCTTCGTGAGGTCGTACTTGAAGTCGAAGTTACGATCCCACGTGAAGTCCTTGGAGTGGGTGATATCCATTTGCACAGACGGGTCGGCATTGAAGTCGCGCAGTTTCATGTGGGAGTAGGTACGGTGCATGTTCGTATTGAATCCCCACGACTGCGGCAGATAGTAGAAGTTCAACTCTTTGAGGAGTTTGACTTTGGCAACCTTCTCGTTCTTGGCAAAGGGTTCCCACGGCTTCGGGTTGAAGGAGTAGGCATATTGGAACGAACCTTTGTGGTCGGTTGTGAGGTTCTTCTCTATATCGGGCGAGTGCTCGTTCTGCTTCATATACGATGCGGAAATAGAGAAGTTGGCGGGGTCGTAGAACATGTCTTGTTTCTTCGACTTGATATTCACACGCAAGTTAGTTACGGAGAAGTTCGTGGACTCAACCACCGTGTTCGCCATTTCCTTGATGGAGTCGCGTTCTGCCTTGGTCTCGTAGGTGTCGAGTGATTCCGACAACTTGATATCCGTATCAAGCGGGTCATACTCAGGCGAGGTAATATGCTTGGAATAAGCGACATAGACCGGTATCTGCAGTTTGGCTTTTTCGGGGAACAGGCGCCCTACCTCCATCGCTGCCGAAACAGAAATCTGGTAGAGATTATCCATATTCCTGTTCAGCACATTCGATTCGATGCTTCCGTAACCGGCAGTTTCGAGTTGTCCGGCGACATTCAGTTGGGCAATATCGCTGATACCGAGTGCGGCATTTGCCATCGCAGCTACACCGCCGCTTTCATTGAACTCGGACAAGCGCATTTCGTTCACCCACACTTCGCCGCTGGTCATTTCTACGCCGTTGTTACGGATACCGATCATGATACACTCCACTTCCTGCAGGGTAGGATTACCAAGCACGGTAATTTTGTGCTGCGGATTGCCGTGGGCGTCGTCATAGATAATATACGGGATATTATTGCCGACATTGGTGTTTCCGGCACGTTTGGCTTTGTTGCGTTCGGTCTTGGCATCGGTAAAGACGGTGAACGGGAAGTCGAAGTAGTTCGCGTTCGGCCAAACCTTGATACGATCGTTGTCGTTATCGTTGTTATATATACCCGGGTCGGTGAGATGCAGCGGAATCTCGTACTCGTAGTAGTTGTTCTTCAAGTCTGTTCCCAAGCGGATGAAGCAGCTCAGGTCGCCATCTTTCAGGTTGGGTGCCTCTTCCATTTGCTCCGCGTGTACGAACATCTGCAAGCGTTTGTAGTTGCGCATGTCGTATGTGGTGTTCTTATATACGGCACGAGCGTCCTTGGGTGAGAGGTTGTGTACGCGCAAAACCATCGCCTGCTCGTTCAAAGGCACGAGTTGTGCCTGTCCCGGGTCAGTTTGGCGGCTTACGCCCGGAGGAAGGATGTAGTTGACCGGCGTCTTGTTGTTATTCTCCTCGATGTTCACTGCCTCTACATCCAGAGCGGCGCCTGTATTGACATTTGCGCCCATCGGATAGAGGTCTTTGGTATAGGTACGCCATTCGCCGCGAACGAGCGACATTGTAGCAAAACGAAGGTGGGTCTCGTGCTGGCAGCCGGTCATGTACAGACGCATAAATCGAATCGACTTGAAGTTGCGCATATTACCTACAACGCGCATGTTGGCGCTATCGCCGTGAAGCGGAATCTTAAACTGATACCACGTTACGTCTGCCGTCTCGCCATTACGCAGGTGCACTTTGGCAATTTTCTTCTCGGAGATGTGCTGCTTGCCGACCTCCATCATATCGGGACGGAGAATGACTTTGTATTGGTAGTATCGCTCGATTTCGTTGAGGGTATTATCGTTGTTGATGTCCTCGATATCCGGAGTAAGAGTAGAAGCCGTTCCGTAACTCTCGGTCTGGTTTTCGGAGTCGGGCGAGTTACCTTCCGTTCCGTTGAATCGTTTATAGCGCTGCAGAATTGGAACAGATGCATTGTCGTAATCTGTGCCGCGATAGTAGTGGAAGTTATCACCTGCAGGGTCATTGAAGGGCGAATAGGGGTCACTTTCCCAAGCACGTAGGACGGTGGTATTCGTCACCTTTTGGCGCAGGGCGTCCACATATTTCTTGTAGGGTTGTTCGCCGCGGTAAGTGAAGGCAAACTCCTCTGCAGTACTCAAGCCGTTCAAGCCGACATCTTGGCGCACACGGGCTCCCGCCTCGTTGGAGAAAGCGACGGTAGTGGAGGTCGTGCGCGGCACGAAGCCCCACATGGTGGTGTCAATGCGGTTTTGGTCGTTCTCGCTGACCGGCAGTCCGTGCTCGAAGCTCTTCTTGCCATCGCGCAGAATGTCTTCGCTGATATCACCGAGGTTGATGTACAATTCGCCATCAAAGCCGTCAGGGTTGGTTAACGCCGGATCCATGAGCCAGAACTCGATATACTCGATGTTCGCTTTCTCGAAGTCGGTGTTGTCGAGTTTGCGCATAATACCGCCCCAACGCTGCTGCGGGTTGCTCAATTTACCATCGCTGGTCATTTCCTCGGCACTGATATTATACGGTCCGCGCTCTTCGGGATAGAAACTCAGGTTCAGCAGGCTCAGACGGATATCTTCGTTGGAAGCGGCTTGTCCTTTGGTGGGGTATATCTCTTCCTGCAGGACGATACGTGTGCGGTGGTCGCTAAGCGCCTCCAAATCGTCTTTGATGTGCGCCGGCGTATTGGTCTGCGGGTAACCGAAGATGGGGTCAACGTGATACCAGTTAATCAACGCCCTGTTGCGGTTGTACTTGATATCGTTACTCAGTTTGGCATCCTCGTTGGCAAACTGTTTGGACGAGCCCGGATCATAAGGTGTAGAAGCAAGGAACCAGTTGCTCGGGTAGTGCACATCTATGTTGATTTTCGTGGCTTCGAAGTCATCGATATAAGCGGTTCCGGCAGCGCCGACATCGTTCGTGTGTCCTGGGATAAGATGAGCAAACTCGGCATTGATTTGGAAGGTAGAAGGTGCGGTTGCCGTAATCCAAGGAATCTTGTCGATGGCATTGCTCAGCCACTGGATTTCGGTCTTCCAGCTGGCGTTTACACCCCAGATGGTGTTTGCCAAAGGCTCTTGACCGGTATTCACCTTGGTGGTAAGCGGCTTCTCGCGCAAGTGCATCAATGTTCCGCCGACTACAAGGTCTTTGTTGAACTCATATTCCAAGTGTACACCAAACAAACTCTTGCGCTGCAGCGAGAACGTGGACTGGTTCTCCAACTTGCACTCCACATTCGTACCGGATTCGAGAATCGATTCGTTGAGAATGGTCACGGTTCCCATTACGTAATCCACGGTATAATCTACGTTCTCAATCAGTTTGGCACCGCCCGCGGTTACGGTAACACTTCCGCGCGGAACATTCATTGCTCCCAGACTGATTTGGCTGCCGTTCGTGCCTTTGTACTTACCTTTGAGGGTGAACTTGTTCTTTTCCGTCATCTCTTGGGCTACCACCAAGGTGGAGTCATAGAGTTCTTGGAATACATACTTAGCCGCTATCTTCGGGTCTGCGATTTGCGAAGCCAAGTAACTACCGAAGGGCTCCAGCACAGGGAAGATAATTCGTCCGCCGCTGGATTGTACGGTATAGCCTTCCACATAGTCGAACTTGCCGTCCGGCGCAGGGTTGTTTCGGCTATCCAAGCGGTCCAATTGCAGTACACGAAGCAACTGCTTGCCCTTGATTTTCGATTCGGAAAGGTATTGGATGTCGGTACCGATAGAGTCGTTGCGGTAGTTGATATACAGTTCGAATTTCTCACTTGAGACGGTGGTGGCACCGAGGGCATAGACGTTCTTCATCATCAGATCCCAAGTGCCGTATCGTTCGCCTATACGCGCCGGATTATAGTTGTGCGGCGCATTGATACTGGATTTCAGCATCTTCAGAATCAGCGTGTTCGGTGCTTTGAGGTCATCGCCGGCATCGGTTGAGAACTCACCCACCTGATAAACCTGTCCGTTGTAGGTGTATTCGTACGCAACCGCCAACACCTCGTCTTGGTTGAGCGCCGACTTCAGCGAGATGAAACCTAAAGCACTATTGAGCGTATATTCGCTGCTCGAAAGCAGGCGGGCTGATTCAATCTTCTCGTACTCATCGCCGCTTTCCATTGTACCTTGCAGCAGAGTGCTAACCTGTTGGATGTCTCGGATTCCTGCCATAGATGTCAGTTGTCCGTACAGGAGGTTCGCGTTATTGTTGGGAGCCTGGCTGCCGGACGTAATCCATGCGGAATTATAGATGTGTGTGCCCGACTCGCCCAAATCCACAAAAGCTGCGATATTACGTGCTTGGTCGTAGTTGCCGCGCTTGTTCGTTACCCAGACCTCAATCTTGTTGATGGTAACACCGCTGGCGATATAGGGAAGCGACTGCATTGCCTGCTCATATTTGTCGCGGAAGAAATAACTGAGGAAGAAGTGCCGGTTCTCGTCGTACTTGTCGGCGTCGATTTCGAACTTGGTCATTTGGGCGCCGCCCTCGCTGTTAACGGTCTGGCTCTGGGAGTTCTGCTGGGAGATTAAACCTTGAATCTTCAGTTTGCCGAACTTCAGGGTTGATTTGATACCGAAAAGCGCCTGCGTACCACGAATAAGGCTTGAGTTGAGGTCCATAGACACATTACCCGCCTCAATCGACTGGATAATATCGTCTTCGTGTCCTTTGTACTGGAGTTTGAGGTTCTGTTGGTCGAAGGAGAAGCTGGCTTCGGTATTGTAGTTCATTGTGAAGCTCAACTTATCGCCCACTTTACCGTTTACGTTGACTTGAATCTTCTCGTCGAAGTTGAAGATATTGTTGTTGCGCGCCTTTTGTGTCAGCGACGGATTGTCAATGTACTGGTGTTTGAAGCCAAATAGTAGTTCTGCGCTTCCTTGCAGTTTCAGTTGTACTCCGCCCGGGCCGAAGACTTTGTCAGCCGGACCGATATTGAACTTCATATCCGTAATGTCGAACTTCCGTTCGTTATTGTGCTCGACCTCGCTGATTTTCTGCTGCCAGTAACGATGCATCAGCTCACGCTCCGAGAAGTCCTTGTACTCGTTTTCCGTCAGGAAATAGGGGGTAGAAACATCCGTGTCACCTATTTTGGTGTGAATAACGTAGCCACCGGTAGCAGGATCGTAAACCACTTCAGTCTTCACGTTATCGGGGTCGTGCAGATCCATACTGCTTTGCGGAGCGGTAAGGTCCTCGTAGTTGTTTGCACCTAACTGCTTTACATGCAGCGGAGCCATAATCGCGGAATCGGGTGGTGTATCGTCAGTTCGGTTGTCAAATGCTGATTCTTCAACGGGCGGCTGAGTGACCTCGGCTGGAGGCTGATTATTATTGGCTGGCTGATTTTTGTCGGCAGATTGCTGCTGTGCTTCCTGTTGGGCACGTAACTCCGCCATTCGACGGTCGTTCCGGGCAGAAGGAATCAGCGGCTGACGTGTTTGCGCCAACGCCCACAAAGGCATCAAGACCAATAATATACTGATTATTCGCTTAAGCAAATGAACAAATGTCTAACTAATCCGATACAGGCCTAGAGCATTTTCAGCGCTTGCCGGATAACGGCTTCAACGCTTGCGGTCGGGGTCTCTTTCAAAATCTTATCTACTACTTTTCCGCTTGCTGCGGCGGCAAATCCGAGCATTGTCAGCGCGCTGACCGCTTCGGCTTTGACGGGACTTTCTTCAGCGGGGAACAATACATCGGAAGGCTGCCCATTGAGCTCTGAAGGCTGACCTCCCAATTCTATCTTGAGCACTTTGTCCTTCAGATCTACGATGATTCGTTGCGCTGTCTTGGGGCCAAGCCCTTTGATTTGACCGAGTGCGCGGGCATTACCTGTAGCGATAATCTGACGGATTTCGGCTGCCGTATAAGCGGACATAATCATGCGTGCCGTATTTGCGCCGATACCGCTGACGGTCATGAGCATGACAAAGAGTTGACGTTCACCTTTGGTGAAGAATCCATAAACGTCGTGAGTGTCTTCTCGAATAATCTCCTCTATAAACAACTTTACCTCGCTGTTTTCCTTGCCCACAAGCTCCGAATAGGTCGGCAGGGTGATGTTGACGGCATAGCCTACGCCTGCTGCTTCTATCACTGCGTAGGTCGGGTTTAATTCCGATAATGTACCTTTTATATATTCTATCATAACTAATAACTACATAAAATAGCGCGCAAAAGTACTACAAAAAAATGATATACGCAAACAAAAATAAATTTTATAGTGTTTTATTGCTAAAAATTTGTGTAATTCAATTTTTTGTATTACCTTTGCGGCGTGAAAGGGTGTTCCCTATGTCTGGAAATCGTTAAAAACGTTATAATATGTCACTTAACAGTTTTTTTGCGTCTCTCCTGCCGAAGGAGGACAAGTTTTTTCCGAAGTTTCAATTGATGTCGAGCCGCATTGTTGCGGGGGCGGATTTGTTTACAGAGTTTGTTTCTGCAACAGACCACGATAAGCAGGTGGAGTTGTACACGAAGATTAAAGCTATAGAGACAGAGTGCGACAATATCGTTGTAGAAATTTACGATGAATTGAGTGCCTCTTTTATTGCGCCGTTTGACCGTGAGGATATTCACCAACTCTGCGGCAGTTTGGATGACGTGATGGACAATATCAACGATGCCGCCAAGCGTATATTGCTCTATCGTCCTAAGAACATGACGAATAAAACAATGCATATGGCGGAGATTATCCTTGAGTGTGCCAAAGCGATACATGTAGCCTTCGGTGAGTTGCCGACGATGTCGAAGAAACCGGCTATAGCGATTGCTCAGTGTGCGAAGTTGCATGATTTGGAGCATGAGGGCGACGATGTGTACGACAACTTCGTCAAGGAGCTGTTCGAGACCGAGGAGGATGCCCGCGAGTTGATTAAGATTAAAGAGATTATGCAGTCTATGGAGTCTGCGACCGATATGGCGAACCACGTGGGTAAGACGCTTATGATTATAATTGCAAAGTACGCATAGGGATTTGAGGGTTTGAAGATTTATGGCTTATTTAATTGCGATTATTATATTAGCGGTCGGCTTTGACTTTATTAACGGTTTCCATGATTCCGCGAATAGTATCGCCACCGTTGTTTCCACGAAGGTGCTGAAGCCTTTTGTCGCCGTTGTATGGGCGGCTTTCTTTAACTTTGTCGCGTTCTTTGCAGCGGAGTATCTTTTGGGTTTCAATATCGCCAATACGGTTCAGAAAGTGGTAGAGGAAGAACTGGTGACTTTGCCGATTATTATTGCCGGTCTCAGTGCGGCAATTGTGTGGAGTCTCATCACGTGGTGGAAAGGTATTCCTTCATCTTCCAGTCACACACTTATTGGCGGGTTGGTGGGAGCTGCTATATGTTGCAAAGGCATAGCGGCCGTACATTGGACGACGGTCGGTATTATCTGTTTGTTTATCTTTATAGCGCCGTTGATTGGATTTATAGCCGGTAACGTGATAACGGTACTATTATACTGGATTTGCCGGAAGGTAAAGCCGCACAAGATGGAAGTATGGTCAAAACGGCTTCAGTTGGTGTCATCGGCTTGTCTATCAACCGCCCACGGCTTGAACGATTCGCAGAAGGAGATTGGTGTTATTGCCTGTGCTTTGGCGGCCTTTGGTGCACAATACGGCTTTGAGGCGCTACCGGCATTTTTGCAGCCGGATACCATTACTCACGCTGCGGAAGTGGGGCATAACTTTACCGGTGCACCCTCGTGGGTTCCTGTTGCCTGTATCACTGCTATTGCAATTGGCACGATGTCGGGAGGTTGGAAAATCATCAAGACAATGGGCAACAAAATCACGAAGATAACGCCTTACGAGGGTTTCTGCTCGCAGGCTGCCGGTGCAGTGACGCTGTTTATCACGCAGAATTTGGGTATCCCTGTTTCCACCACTCACGTTATCAGTGGCTCGATTATGGGTGTGGGAGCAGTCAAACGTCTAAGTGCTGTCCGTTGGGGGGTCAGCAAGAGTTTGATTACTGCATGGATAATTACGATACCTATTTCGGCGGGTATCGGAGCGATTGTTTATGGTATAATGTCTTTGTGGCTGTAGGGATTACTCGTTTAACCGCTTGAAGACACGCTTGTCCGAGGAACGCTGTTCGATGTAGATTAAATCGCCATCGGACAGTTTTTTTATGGTGTATATGAACGGTACACGTGATTCGGACATATCAGAAGTAGCCAGCTCCAATACATCTGCGCCGTCCATTTTCCATTCGTACCAGCCATTTCCGTAGTCCACAAGGTCTTCTTCGGTTACGTCTTCAGCTTCGTCCCATTCTTTGCCCCAATAGTAGCCGTTTCCGGAATATTCCTCGGTATAAACACGGTGCCAAGTGGGACGGTCCACACACTGCCAATGACCGATTATCAGCGGATTATACTCCTCATCCTCTGCGGCTGCAAAGATGTTGAACTTGTTTGTCCCTTCTTCCGGTCCTTCCACAGTGACCGCTTCCGGTGCGGAGGTGGTTGTGTCGTCCACTTTCGGAGTGGGTTTGGGTGTCTCGGGCTTGACGGGAGTTTGCGGTGTTTGCGGAATATCGGGCATTTCGGGAGTCTGTCCGGTGAGGCGGTCCCATTCGTCCTGTACAAAGTCCACGAACTCTCCCCAACTCCGTACATCTTTATAGTATGCGTAGCCGCCTGCTGCCAAGACGACAGCAAGCAACACTGCGCAAATGATAATTATGGCTTTCTTCATGGATTTCTGATTTCTGACAGGTGATTAGAGGACGATTACTTTCGCTTTTTGGTTGTCCATACCCGGCATTGTACGTCCAACTCCGGCGTTAATATAGGTCGGGTCACATACTACATACTTCTTGTTGTTGTAGAATAGGTAGTCGCCGTTCACTTGGTCCTTGAATCCGACCGCTGCGGCAAGGTGTCCGGGGTAATAAAGCAGTACAACATCCGAGCCTACCAAGTCGCGTACAAGGCGCGAGAAGAGGATAGCACGGTCCTCGCAGTCGCAGTAGGGATAGAACAAGGTCTCTGCCGCAAAGAAAGCACGGTCATGACCCCATACTTTGTCGTCGTATTCATAGACAAAGGCAGTCTGAATCCAGTTGAGAATCAAGCCTACGGCATCTTTCTCGCTCAGACCGTTAAGTTTTTCTTTGAGTTGCGGATAAAGCGCATCGCGTACGTTCTTCTCCAGCGGAGTATTGGCATATGCCACCCAGCGGGTAGTTTGGTCGCCACCGATGAAGGCGGAAGGATAATTATTGAAGAAATCAATATTGTTCTTGTTCACGGAAACCGTAGCAGTAACGCCTTTCTTGGAGGTCAAGGTGCGTTTCTGGGTGAGGTTCTTGTCAAACAACTGATCTGTGGCAATCTGCAGGGAGAGTGATTTCTCTTTATCCACGGAAGCGGGACAGATATTCAGGTCTTTGGCATCGCAGTTGAAGGCATAGAACTTCTGACCGTCCACCTTATAATAAGTCATATTATATATATCGTATTTGCAGGCAAAGAGCAGGTACAGTTTCTGCTTCTTGGACGAGAAGGCAAGACGTACGCGGTAGCCGGACTGGGTCATTAGGAAAGCCTGCATATAAACGGCTTCGTTGGATGGACCGTAGTGCTTCTCGGTAATCTCTTTGAGGAAGTTGAGGTATGCCCAGTCGCAGAGTTTGTGGGCGTCACGTGCGGCAAGCACATTATTGATGGTGACGTCATATTTTTCGTTGGAAAGTTCTTTCCAAGCGTCAGCCAAAGCAGCCTCTTTGAGTTCTGTCACTTTGAAGTTGTCGGGTTCGGGGAAACCAACTGTTACCATCGTGCCAAAGAAACTGATAGATTCTTTCTTATAGGGTTTTTCCTCATCGGGTTCAACCGGAGCAATCGGTTCGGGAGCGGGTTCGGGTTTCGGCACAATCACGATATCCTTTTGGATAGGAATAGGCTTCGGTGTGAAGGTGGTAACAGGCGTTTTGATGCGCTCAACGGGCTGTTGCAGACGCTCATCAGGTTTCTCTTCGGGCTGTGCTTCTTCCTGTTTAGGTTCCTCGGCTTTGGCTTCCTCTACCGGTTTCGGCTCTTCGGGTTTGGTCTCAGCAATAGGCTTTGGCTCGACGGGTATTGTCTCCGCTACCTGTTTCTGTTCTTCAGTTTTGGGGCTTTCTGCTTTTGTCTCTTCCGGAGCGGCTTGCGGTTGTTCCTCCTCAAACACTACAGGTGCAACGTCTTTGTCTTTGGTGGGCTCAACTGCCGGTTCTGCATTGAACAGTTCCCAACGTTTCTTCATGAAGTCGGCATATTCCTCGTTGACCTTTTTACGATATGCGTCAAATTCTGCCTGACGGTCCGATTTGAACTGTTTATACTCAGCCTGTTGCTGTTTTACATACTCTTCGTAACTCATTTGTGCTGCGGCATTGGCGGCAAGCAGGGTTACAACTGCAAAAAAGATAACTCGTTTCATATGATAGTGTTTTAAGGGTTAATTTCCATTTAACTGTATTTTTTTCTTCTTACGCCGAAGACTATTCCACCGGTCAGGGCAAGGAGTAAGATTGGTGCGCCGATACTGACGGTTTGAATAAACGGTTTATGGTCGTATGCGCGTTTGGTGTTAATCAGCCGCAGGGCAATGGATTTTTGCCGCAGGTTAATCAGTCCTTCATCGTCTGCCAGATAGAGTACGGCATTGGTCAGAAAGTCCCGATTGCCGAAGGTCATTGCGGAGTAGCGGTCATAGCCAACAGGCAGCGGTTCGCCATCCTGCCATTCGTTGCGAATCACGCTTCCGCTCGCCACGACTATCTGCTTGGATGGCTTACTATTCTCGGATACCGACTCTCGAGTCTCGACTATTCCCTCCGGTGCCATCCGATGTGCGAAAGCAGATGGGAATACCCCTTCCAGTCGCACAGCGACAGGGATATAACTATATTGGAACGTGGCAAGGTCGGGGTTTAGGTCTGCCAAATCCACTTCGGCGGGCGTTGCTATAAATCGGCTGGCAGTGGAGGTGGCAAGCAAAATCTCTTTTGTTATACCGTCTTCGCCTCCTACGGCATCAATGTGTGAGGCAAAAGTACAGCTTACTTGTCCGATATTGCGGGTGATGGGTGACATTTGCGAGGTCAGCAGAAGCGGGGCGTAGTACCACGGTAGCGGCTGATAGTTCGGCTGTTCGGGGTCGGAGGATACGTTTACGGGAATAGGCAGACATTGTACGTCCTGCAGCAGGCTGGGGTTGACCCGAACGCCATAGCGGAACATCATATCCGAGATATTCAAATCCAAAGGCAGCACCGGTGTGAAACCGTCTTTGTTGAGGGCGTCCTTGCTGAACTGTACTCCGTTGAGGCACCACAATACCCGTCCTCCGTGCTGGATATATTGGTCAAGGATATATTTGTCCTTTTCGGAGAAGGGTTTCTGCGGGTCAGCGATAATGACCACTTTATAGGGGTCAAGTACACTGGGGTCGTCGCCTAAGACGCCTCTATCCACTTGGAAGTAGCGTGCCAGACTGCGGCTGAGGTCATAGACCGCCTCTTCGGGCAGTTCGTTGTGTCCTTCGAGGAACGCGATACGTTGTGGTTCGGTTTGTTGGAGGCTGTGAATGGCTTCCGCAAAGGCATATTCGAGGTTCTCGATGCTTTGATTGAGGTTCTCTTCTCCGGATTGTCCGCGGGTGCTTCGCAGCAGCGTGACGATGGCAGTTCGTCCCTTGTACGAGACAGTAGCATACGGCCAGACTGCTGTTTGTGCGGTGTGTCCGTCTTTGGCGCGTTCGTGAACGATAGTGGGTGATAATCCGTATTTCTCCAAGTCTTTGCTGTCGCCTGAATGTCGGCGGGTATCGCCATAGACATCCAACTCGTCGGTCAATTCTTCGGTGGCGCGTTTGAGCCGCTTGAAGCCGGTATTCATCTCGCCGTCGAGGTAGATGGTCACATCCACCGGCGCATCCAACGACGCAACCAGTTCCTTGCTCGCGTCATTGAGGCTATACCGCTTGTCTTCCGTCAGATCCCAACGGAACAGTCCCCAAAATGCCAATATAATCAGCAGCTCCTTCGTGATTATTGCTTTAGTTCATCCAGTACATCTTTATTGATGACGACTTCGTATTTCTCGCGGAGTTTTTTCACCCATTCTTTCTCGAGTGCGTCCTGATAGTCCGAGGTCACTTTGCCGCGTTCGTCGAGGTATTCTTGGGGCGCTTTGATGATTTTGCCGATAGCAGCGACTTGCGGCAACGTGGCATTCGGTTCGTATTCGACACCTTTGATCTTAAAGCCGTATTTGTCGATGGCTTTATTCTGCTCCTGTACCCACAATCCGCGCGTGCACTTGGCGTATGTGACGGAGTCGGCTATATTGATGCGTTTGGCGATATAGCTGTCGATGGAGTCGGGGTGAGAATTGCGTATGATGGCGCGAACCGCCTTTTCGGTGGCGGCGTCCTTGCATTGAATGAGATAGCCTTTGAAGCGCGGCTTGTCCCACGTTGCGTAGTCTTTCTTATGGGCATTGAAGAACGCTGTCAGTCCTTCACGGTCCTGACTGGCTTTATCCCATACTTCCTTGAGGCTGACATCGAATAGGAGTATGCCGTCGTGGTATTCCTGAACGAGGTGCTTGAGGTCGGGATATTTGTCCTCCAGATGTGCATCGGCATAGGCGCGTACATCCTCGTCGCTCATATCCGCCGGCAGGTTATATTCGGCGCGTGTTTTCTCCACGAAGGAACGTTCGGCTTCTTTCATACGCTCGTCACGTTGCACGTTTTTGAGTATTTGAGCCTGCATCTCTTCGAAGGGTTGAATGCCGCGGCGTCCTTTCATCAGGATGAAATGCCAGCCGAAGTTAGACTTGAAGGGCGCGCAGATGCTGCCGCTGTCTTTGAGCGCAAACGCCGCATCCTCGAAGGGTTTGACCATATATCCTCGTCCGAACCAGCCGAGGTCGCCGCCACGCATGGCTGAACCTTTGTCGTCGGATTCGGCTTGTGCCACTTCTGCAAAGTCTGCTCCTGCCATGACAGCGGCATAGAGGCTGTCAATCTGCAGCTTGGCGGCAGCGTCAGCGGCGTCATCGCCACGGGGCACAATCTTCATGATATGTGCGGCATTCACTTCCTCGTGGTCACGTTCTTCCTCCACCAAAGCGATGTGGAAGCCGTAGGCGCTACGGAAGACGGGTGTGATTTCGCCGATGGGAGTGGTATAAACGGCATTCTCAAAAGGATAAACATATCGGAAAGGAGTGATCCAGCCTAATTCGCCGCCGTTCTCAGCTACGCTGGGGTCGGTACTTTCCGCGCGTGCTACTGCCTCGAATGATTCAACCGGCAGACGTTTTTCCACGTCTTGCCATTTACCTTTCACCTTTTTTCTTTCAATTTTCAGTTTCCCTACCGTCACGCGTTCGCGGATATCGTTTATCTTGGCGAGCGCAGCTTCTGTGGTTGAATCGTCTGCATTCATCGGGCATTGAATCGCTATATGTGCGGCCCGTCTGTCGTGCGCCATGCGGTCGTAGCTCATGCGCACGAGACTGTCAATGGCGGCTTGGTCCTTCATGTATTTAGGAGTGGCTTGTGCGCGATAACCGCTCAACTCGGTGCGGAAGGTTTCAGTAGTGTCAATTCCCTGTGCTTTGGCTTCCTGCACTTTGAGTTTGAAGTTAATGAACAGCTCCAAGTACTCGGCAATGGTCTTGTGCTCGAGTGCGGTCTCTTGGTTGTTCTTTTCGTAGATGTACATAAACTCGGAGGCCATAACAGGCTCTCCAGCGATGGTTAGTAATACCTTGTCGTTTTCAGCTCCCTGTGCTTGAGGTGCTTCTTGTGCAGCGAGACTGAGCCCGAGGCTCAATACTGCCAGACTTAAAAAAATACGTTTCATTAATCTATGTTTTATTGTTGTTTTTATACTCAAATTGCGGTTCCTCTACGGGCATAAACACCCATAATTACATTTCAGCCTGCAAAATTACAAAAAAAAATGTATATACACAAATATTTTATAACAAAAAAATATTTTATTGTATTTTAAGGCAAATATATCCAAATATTATAGAAAATAAGCCGTTTTTGTGTCGGAAATAATAGGTGGCGGCTTTATCTATCGTGTATCTATCGTATATCTATCGTGTATCTAACGTGTATCTATCGTGTATATATCGTGTATATTACGTAATTGATTTGGGGAAAGATAGGAATTATTGATTTGAAGATTTGAGGATTTGATGATTGGAAGATTGGATGATTTAAAGATTGGAAGGGGAAAAATGGCAAAAATTGTAAAAAAAATTTGCGTGGGTGAAAAAAAAGCAGTATCTTTGCGGGCTGAATTATTATTAGGAGCGCGCGAGCGGGCGCGAGAAGAGGGGATTAGAAGATTTGATAATTTGAATATTTGAATATTTGAAAATTGTTATGAATAGGAGGATTGGAATAGTGCTGATGGCAGGGATGATGGTGATGTTAGCCGTTGTGCCTGCGGAGGCGCAGTACAGGCGATATAGTGGGCGCAGTAGTGCTTACAGAGGCGGTTATACGTCCGGAGGTGACAATTATCACTTCGGGTATATAAGTGGCGGATTGGGTTATACGTCGTTGCAGAGTGCTGTGCCAGACATGAACCCTCGTGGAGGTATGGGTGGTTTTGTCGGGGCAGGTTACGAGTTCCGGAATAACGGATTGTGGTTGAGCGCGGGTGTGCAGTTAGGTTTTCATCGTTCAGAAGGCAGTTTGGATAATATCCGTGCCGACAGGGACGGTTATGATACGCAGGGGAAAGAGATAACGCTTCATTATAATATAGCGGAGCATGATTTTCAAAAGTGGGCGTTTGTGGAGATACCCGTAATGGTAGGCTGGTACTTCAAGGGTTTTCATATAGGTGCAGGTCCGAAGGTGAGTTATGCGATAGACAAGAAAGTGACGGCCGAAGGGACGTATGAGATATCAGCTACGAACAAGCTGTATGGTATAGAGTTTAAGAACATGCCGGATCGTGGTTACACGACGTATGATTTCAGCGGGGACTATGATGCGCGTTTGAATCCGTTGGTGAGTATTGTGGGTGAGGTTGGTTATGATGTGCTGTCGAGTGTGCCGACGCGAAGCGGCATCTGTCATGTGCTGAAGGTGGCGTTTTACTTCGAGTACGGATTGAACGATTTGGTGAAGCCGGTATCGAGTAACAAACGTTTGGAGATAGACCAGAACAACGCGACGAAGGTGCAGGTTAATCCATATTTGGCGGCCGGTATGACAGAGTCGTATCGGGTAGTGCCGTTCTTTACAGGTGCTAAGCTGACGTACCTGATAGGCGGCAGCAAGGGATTCCGACAAGGAGGTTATCATAAGGGATGCCATTGCTATAATCACTAAATTATTTACCATTTGTTCATTTACCATTTGTTCATTTATTCATTTAATCGAATATGATGAAGAAACACAATATATTGAGGGCGTTTGTGAGCGCGATGCTGTTGGGAATAGGCAGTTTGAGCTTACATGCAGCGAACGGGATTATCGAGACGCAGGTGTTCTCGATATGCTCGGGTGACGAGTTGACGATAGGCGGCAAGATAGCCAGTTACACGAATGATACGATTATCTATGACACGATAAAAGTGGTTGACCCGACGGTTGACAGTATCTATGTGTATGTAGTGAATGTGTATCCGACGATACGGTTTGACGAGAGTCGTGAGTTGGAGATTGGTTCGTCGTTTGAGTGGCACGGTCAGACGGTCAGCAAGCCGGGAGACTATCAGGACATCCATAAGTCCGTGCACGGTTGCGACAGCGCGTACTATTTGAAAGTGATTGAGCGTCTGCCAGTTACGTTGTTCTATTCGATTACGGACACAACGATTTGCGAAGGTGAATATGTGGAGTGGGACGGTGTGAGATATACATCGTCGGATACGGTATATAAGTTGAAGAAGAATGCGTCGGGTGGTCGGGATAGTGTATATATATTGTATTTGAAGGTGCTGCCGATAAGCCGGAGTACGGAAGTGGTGGCGTTCACGAGCTGGCCTGCGCATTATCGGGATTCGGTATTGAAAGCACCCGGTAAGTATGAGTTCAAGTATTTGGGGCATAACGGTTGCGACAGTATCATCACGGTGATGGCGAATCAGCAGGTGATAGTGCTGGAGGACAAGGCGACGATATGTGCGGGTGAGAAGTTCACGTGGCAGGGCACGGATTACAAGGAGCCCGGACAGTATCAGAAATTGGTCAAGACTAAAGACGGGAAGTGGGACAGTATATATTACCGTTTGGAGCTGAATGTGCTGCCGGTTAAGCGGACGTATGTGACGAAGACGATTTGTCGAGGAAGCAGTTTCACGTTCAACGGGAAGACCTATACGGACAAGGATGCAGGTGTGATTACCGAGACGTTCAAAACGAGTGGCTGCGATTCGATTGTGCAGTTGTCGCTGTTGGTGGCGGATGCGGACACGGTATATCAGGTGCACCAGATGACCGATGGTGAGGAGTACTGGTGGAACGGGAAGAAATATGACAAGACGGGTGTATATTACTACAACACGACGAACAGCAAGGGTTGTGATTCGCTGGTAGTACTGACGCTGACGAAGAAACATGTGGCGCGGAAAGATACGACGGTATATATCTGCGAAGGCGGTTCCTATACATGGAACGGCATCACCGGCAGCGAGACGTACGACTACTCAAAGATTGTGGAAAGTGCAGGTGAGGTGACGGTATATACCTTGCATCTGATTGTGAACGCGAATCCGCATGTGTGGGAGCAGATAGAGGTGGATAATTTCCCGTACGATTATCGTGGGTGGACGTTCAACGAACCCGGAAAACATGACTTCAAGTATCTGACGAGCCGCGGTTGCGACAGTATCGTCACAGTGGTTGCGAAGAAGCGCGTGATTGTACAAGAAGAGACGGTGGTAATCTGTCCGGGACAGACGTATAAGTGGGGCTACAGCAGTTATCAGGAATACGGTCAGACGGGTATCTATCAAGAGACCGAAAAGACCAAAGACGGTTTGCGGGACAGTATCTATCATATATTGAACCTGACGGTACGATATATCCCGACGACGTATGTGAACAAAACTATTTGCGAGGGCGAGAGTTATTCGTTCGGCGGATTGACGTATCGCGAGGCGGGCTTATATACGCATAAGTTCAAGGTAGATGGTTGCGACTCGACGGTGGTGCTGTCGCTGAATGTGCGCGCGAAGGATACGATTCTCTATGCGCATCATATCAAGGAGGGCGAGGTGTTCAACTGGTACGGCAAGCAATACAAGGAGCCCGGCGTATATGATATCGTGGGCACGAATAGTTACGGTTGCGATTCGGTAATGCGGCTCATTCTGACGCATAGTCATCTGGACACCGTCGATATGGCGGCAACGATTTGCAGCGGCGAGACCTTCGAGTGGCACGGCATCCGCGGACGTGAGACGCATATATATACAAATATCGAGACCTTGCCGAACGGCGACCAAGTATATTACCGTTTGGATTTGACGGTGATACCGGCGAAAGAGGTGCCGGTGAATCTGACGATGTGTCAGGGAACGAACGTTTCGTTCAACGGCAAGACCTACACGGCGCCCGGCACATACTTCGACCGGTACAGCTGTGACACGATTTATAAGGTGGTCGTGGCGATGAATCCGGTTCGGGAGTTTGTGACGAACGCGACGCTGATAGGGGACAGTTATACGTGGGAATACGGCGGCGAGTCGAAGGAAGTAACCACGCCGGGCACGTACACGGAGACGATGACGAACACGGAGACGGGTTGTACGGACACGTACCGGTTGATACTCGCGCAGGATGAGACGGCATACTATTTTGAGGAGAGTGTGACGGTTTGTGAGGGTGAAGATTTCGTTTGGCGCGGTCGTGCGGGATTGAGTAATCAGCACGTCGGCGAGACGAAGGATTATACGGACGCTTATCAGACGATTTCTGGCAAGGACAGCATTTATACGCTGCATCTGACGGTACTGCCGCTGAAACGGAGTTCGCGGACGATTACGTTCTGTACGCAGACCGAGTGGAAAGGCAAGACCTATACGGAGTCGGCAGTGGTATATGACACAGTGGCTTCGAGTGTAGGTTGCGATTCTATTATACGCATCTATCTCGACAAGGCACCGCAGTATCTGTTCCACGACACAGCGACTATTGTGCAGGGAGAGATACTGAGCTGGTACGATTTGCAGATTAGTACGAACGGATTGTATCGGAAGCCGTTTAAGACGGTTAACGGATGCGATAGTATCTACGAATTGGGCGTCGGTTTGATAGCCGCCACTCCGCAGACGCCGACGTTCACTACGAGATGGTCGATTTGCGAAGGGGATTATTATACGTGGGAACACGATGGAAAGAACTATGGTTTCTCAGGCACGTATATTGATACCGTTAAGGCCTCTAAGATAAATGAGCCGGATACGGTTTATGTGCTGAATCTGACGGTGTGGCCGGTGAATAAGGACACGATCATTCAGCATTTGTACGCGTGCGGTGGCGAAAACGTGATTCGCTATAACGGGGTTGAGTACATGAGTGACGCTACGGTTATCACGACGTACAAGACGGTACATAACTGCGACAGCGTAGTCAAGACATTCCTGCACTTCAATACAGCATTGTTCAAGAGCGACACGATGCGCTTGGCGGATAGCGACACCACCCGGACGTGGTACGAGCATAAGATTACGCATTCAGGCACGTATCGACACGAGGAGAAAGCCGATGGCGAGTGCTATAACCGCGAGGAGTTGATTGTGTATATGTATCCGACCTATCGGTACGAGAAAGATACGGCAATCTGTCAGAATGAGGCACCCTATTATTGGTTGGACGGTCCACAAGACCCCGATAAACTGGCAATAGCCTACAGTCATGCCGCCGGAGAGACAAAGAGTTATACTCACAAGTATCTCACTGTAGATGGTTATGACAGTATCTTTGTGCTGAACTTGACGATTTATCCGGTATATGAATTGCGTCAACAGTTACATTTGTGCGAAGGCGATACGTTGTATCGGAACGGAAAACAATATACGAATCTCAAGCCGGACAGTATCTATCGCGACACGACGATTTTGCGGTCGGTGAACAGCTGCGACAGTATCGTTTATACGGAGATTGTGCAACACCCGAAGAAGTTCATCACCAACAACAAGGTGATAGAGGAGGGCGATACGCTGTTCTGGGAAGGTGATACAATAACCGAAGGCGGTATCTATACCAAGATCTACGAGCAGATAGAGAACGGTTGCGACAGTACGCTGCAAGTGAAAGTGACGAAGGTGGTTGAAGAGCCTGAGATTATCCTGTGCGTACTGGACACGGCGGGACAAGAATGGCACGGACAGCCCTTGCGGACGAACGGCTATCTGTATTATTCCCGCACGGAGGAAGGCTTTGTGGTGGAATCACGCAAGGTGAAAGTGACGATTACTACGCCGCCGGATACGACGATTTATCTGCATAGTTGTAAGAACAAAGGCGTCGTTTGGCGCGATAAGTTGTATTGGAACGACACGACCTTTGTGGATCGCGTGCCGGTTAATCCGTATAACCCGCTCAATCCGTGCGATACCGTTTATACGGTGAATATCAAGATGGATACGGTTTATCAGGGCATCAGGATTGATACGACCCTTTGCGAGCATCAGTTGCCGCTGATTGTGGGCCGGATATTCACCGATACGATTTGGGATGAGATGCCTCGTCTGATACCCGATACGACGGCTTGTGGTTGTGACTCGACGATAGAGGTGTATCTACATATTATCCCGAGTCTGACTCGCAATGATTCGGTATATCGCTGCGAGTTCGATTTGAGAACCAATCCGGTGATCCTCGGTGACTTGGAGAATCCTGCATTTGCGCGCGGAAGCAGTATCTGGGCAGATGAGAAATATTGGAAAGGCAAGTGGCAAGGTGTGAAGTACTACGACGACACGATTGTCTATAACTGCGATAGTTCGTATCACTTCCACGTGATTAAGCGGCCGCAAGTGATTAATGACAGTACGATATACTTGTGCGAAGGCGATTCGCTGCAGCTCGGTTGGCCGCACCCGATTTGGATAAAGGAGGAGGGGTATTATTACGACACCCTGCAAACGTTCGACCCGTGGTTGGACGAGACACACAATATATACTATAACCCGAATAGTTTTGCCTGCGATAGTATCACCCGTTATGAAGTGATCTATGTTCATCCGATGTACGGCGATTCGACCGCACATATACCGGAAGGCGATTCTGTTTGGTGGGACGGTGCTTGGCGGCACTATACCGGCGATTATATTCGTATCACGGAGGCGATAGAGACGAATTATATAGGCGAGCATTGTAAGAAGATTGATACCCTGCATCTGTTTGTTGAGCCGACGTATCACTTCACCGACACGATAACGATTTGCTACGACCCGAACATGACCTATTCGCATCACTGGGATACGGAAGGCAAGCATGTTCAGAAGTTCCAGACACCCGCCAATGATATGTCGATGCACTTCTACGATTCGTTCAAGACCGTTCCGTGGCGGTTCGACAGTATCTATGACTTGTTTGTGAACTTCCACGCCATCAAGCGTACCCGTGTGGCGAGCAGTATCTGCGAAGGCGATTCGATACGATTCGGTCTGTCGAAGGCAAACAAACCGCGCTATCTGTCGAATCCGGGCATCTATTACGATACCTTGTACGCACGGAGCAACGGTTGTGATTCGATTATCGAGTTGACGCTGAATGTGTTCCCGAAGTATATGACGCATCGGGAAGTGGATATTGCAGATATCGATACGCCGTTTGTTTGGGAACATATACGCTGGAGTTGCGGCGTGGGACACATTTTGCGCGATACGCTGTATGCGGAAGGCAGCTACGGGTATAAGATGGAAAGCGAGTTCGGCTGCGATAGTATTGACAGTCTGACCTTGCGGATACATCACACCTATCTGTTCAAGGATACGGTAACGATTTGCAGCAGCGAGACCCCCTATGCGTGGGAAGGCATCAAGGATATCTACGAGACCGGAACGTTCACGAAGAAATACCTTACGCACGACGGCTACGATAGTACGTTAGTGCGGCACGTGATTGTTAATCCGGTGAAGCGGACGACTATCCGTAGGTCGATTTGCGAGGGCGATTCGATACGGTTCGGTTTGTCGAAGGCCAATAAAGAGCGGTTCTTGTATAACGCGGATATGTATTACGATACGCTGCGGACAGAGGACGGCTGCGACAGTATAATCACGTTGATTCTCAATGTTTATCCGAAGTATATACGGCATAAGCAAGTGGATATACGCGACGTGGATACGCCGTATGTTTGGGAACATGTAATCATTCGTGGTATCGTGAAAGACACGCTGCGTGATACGCTTCGAGCCCAAGGCGAATATAGCCGCCGCTTAGAGACTGTGTTCGGTTGCGATAGTATAGACAGCCTCAGTCTGCGGATACATAACACGTATCTGTTCACGGAGGAAATAACGATTTGTGAGCGTGAGACACCATATAGTTGGAAGAATCGCAACGATATAACCCAAAGCGGCACGTACTTCTATAACCCGCGGACAAAGGACGGTTACGATAGTATCTTTATTGCGACGATAACCGTGACACCGACTATCCGTAGAACGATTCGCCATAGCATGTGCGAGGGGTCGGAGTTCCTGTTCAACGGAAAGACCTATACATCCGGTGTGACGGTGAGTGATACATTGACGTCGCCTAACGGTTGCGATAGTATCGTAACGTTGGTACTGACCGTCAATAAGCCGTATCATCATGTAGAGAAGGTGGATATTCTGCAAGGTCAGTCGGTAACATTCTTCGGAAATACCTATAGTACTTCGGGCACTTATACGCACTTTGCTACGACGCCGGAAGGCTGCGATAGTACGTCTATTCTGCAGTTGACGGTTCATCCGCTGGTAGATACTATTATTACGGTTTGCTCAAGTTCGCTGCCTTACTCGTGGTATAACAAGTGGAGCGGTAATGAGGAGAAACTATATACAGCCGGCACGTACCGTAACGACTCGACCTTCGGCGGGCAGAAGCATTACTACGGCGTGCAATTGATAGTGAACGAGCCGGTATTTAAAACGATTAACCATAGCATGTGTGAAGGTTCGGAGTATCAGTTCGCAGGCACTACCTACAAGACCAGCACGACCGTGAAAGATACGTTAATGGCTGCAAATGGTTGCGATAGTATTGTAACATTGATTTTGACCGTTAACAAGCCGTATCATCACGTGGAGAAGGTGGATATTCTGCAAGGTCAGTCGGTAACATTCTTCGGAAATACCTATAGTGCTTCCGGCACTTATACGCACTTTGCGACGACGCCGGAAGGTTGCGATAGCACGTCTATTCTTCAGTTGACGGTTCATCCGCTGGTAGATACTATTATTACGGTTTGCTCAAGTTCGCTGCCTTACTCGTGGTATAACAAGTGGAGCGGTAATGAAGAGAAACTCTATACAGCCGGCACGTACCGGAACGACTCGACCTTCAGCGGCCAGAAACACTACTACGGCGTACAACTGATAGTGAACGAGCCGGTATTCAAGACGATAACGCATAGTATGTGCGAAGGTTCGGAGTATCAGTTCGGCGGCAAGACGTATAAGACCGGCGTAACGGTGAAGGATACGATGATGGCAGCGAACGGTTGCGATAGTATCGTAACGTTGGTACTGACCGTCAATAAGCCGTATCATCATGTAGAGAAGGTGGATATTCTGCAAGGTCAGTCGGTAACATTCTTCGGAAATACCTATAGTACTTCGGGCACTTATACGCACTTTGCTACGACGCCGGAAGGCTGCGATAGTACGTCTATTTTGCAGTTGACCGTTCATCCGCTGGTAGATACTATTATTACGGTTTGCTCAAGTTCGCTGCCTTACTCGTGGTATAACAAGTGGAGCGGTAATGAAGAGAAACTCTATACCGCTGGCACGTACCGTAACGACTCGACCTTTAGCGGGCAGAAGCATTACTACGGCGTGCAATTGATTGTGAACGAGCCGGTATTCAGTACGATAAATCACAGTATGTGTCAGGGATCAGATTATCGGTATAAGGGATTGATTCTCAAGAACGACACTATAATCAAAGACACTTTGATGGCAAGGAATGGTTGTGATAGTATTGTGACGCTGATACTGACCGTTCTGCCACATTATTATAATATTACTAATGTTTCGATTTATGAGGGCGAGTCTGTAACGTTTGAAGGCAACACATACGATAAGACTGGACGATATCCGATTACATATCCTTCATCTTCCGGTTGTGATAGTATCGTTGAGTTGAACCTGACCGTAAGGAAACTATATGACGATTCTATATCGGTTTGCTTCAATGACTTGCCTTATCAATGGCGAGGTAGGGATATTTATCAATCAGGTATAGTGCGCGATACGACTTACGATAGTGAAGGCAATCAGATTATTACAGGATTGAAAGTGAACGTTTTGCCGATGTATCGTGCCCCCGAACCGATTGTTAAGACGATTTGTGAGGGTGACTACTATGAATTTAACGGTCAGAAACTGACAACGGCAAATATGTACTACGCTACTCTAAAAGCGCAGAACGGTTGTGATAGTGTAGTTTCATTGTCGTTGCAAGTAATCCCGCAAAATATCCAACAGAGCACGAAGTTGATTTACGAAGGCGACTCTGTCTTCTTCAATGGTGAGTGGCGGAAAGAAAGTGGTATTTACGAGTACACCGTGAAAGGTCCTAATGGGTGTGTTGATACCTATCGATTGGTTGTGACGGTTCTCAAGCAGTTCCAGAGGGATACTACTGCCTATGTTTGCGAAAACGAGTTACCGTTTAATTGGTACGGTATTAACTATTATGAGGATGGCGATTATACTGTTCCAACGGCTTGGACTGACTCTTCACGCGTGATGACCACGTTGCATTTACATATTTATCCGTCCTACTACTACGAACGAAATGTTACTTTGTGCGAAGGAAGCAGCTTTATCTATAAAGGCGCCACTTACACGAAGAGCGGATTTATCTTCGATACTATTCCAAGTATGAACGGTTGTGACTCCGTTTATAAGATTATTATCCAAGTGAACCCGACTTACGACCGCATAGATACTGTACATATTTCGGATAAACAAACCTATCCGTTCGGAGATCGTATCCTCAACCAATCTGGTTTCTATGAGTTATCCGACACAACGGTTAATGGCTGCGATAGTATTCGTCATCTTGTGCTGATTGTTCACCCCTCATACTATAATTTTGATTCGATTAACCTCTGTCAAGGTGACACATTGGATTGGCACGGACAAAGGATATTCAAGTCCGGTCTATATTCTGATAGCTTACTGACGGATAAATACAACTTCGACAGCGTTTACCAAGTTCGGGTAATCGTTCACCAGAAGTACTTCATTGAGCAGCAATATGAGATAACGGAAGGATATCAGACCTTCATCCATGGAATTGACATCTCTCAGCCGGGTATTTACTACGATTCGCTGCGGACAATTCATGGTTGTGACAGCGTTTATCAGATAGTGGTCAACTGGGCGCGTAAGTTTACGCAGCACTGGGATGTAACCATCTGCGAGGGCGAATCTTATCCGTTCTTCAACTCGGAATTGACACATTCAGGAGACTACAAGCATACGTCCTTATTGGGTGATAGTACATTCTATCTGCACCTGACTGTCAATCCGATATCCATCTCCGAAACGAGAGTGGTAATCAGTCCGGAAGATCTCCCGTACATATATAATAATCGTACGTACGCGAAGGGAGGTACTTATGTTGACACGCTCAGGAACAAGAACGAGTATAAGTGTGACAGTATTGCACGGTTTGTTCTGGTAGTATCCGAGCACTGTTCCGAGTGGGTTCAGATGCCTCTCTGTCCGGGTCAGGAGATTAAGATTGAAGGCGAGATTATCAACAAGGCCGGTCTATACACCTTCACCAAACGTTCGAAGGTAAGCGGCTTGCTGGATAGCCTCTATCGGGTAGAGGTTTATGATGCACCTGACTTTGAGTCTGCAATTGACTCGCTCACTATCTGTGAAGGCGACACTGTTACCTTTGCCGGCAAACCGGTTTGGCGTGGCGGACTACATACTGCAAACCTCAAGACCGTTCACGGTTGTGATAGTATATTACACATGCACTTAACCGTTAATCCGTCGTACTTGTTCCCGACTTCGGCAACTATTACCGACTACCAGACTTACTCATGGCGCGGTAAGGAATATGACAAGAACGGCGTATTTGAGCAATCGTATCCAACTATTAAGAATTGTGATAGTACATATCGCTTGAACCTGACGGTTATTGAGACGAAACGTATTGTGGTGAATGACAGTATCTGCTATCGTGACACATTGCGTTGGCGCAATCATATATTGACTGACCCGGGTACGTATAGTGATACTATCTGCAACCTTGCAAGCCTCACCTCAGTAATCTACACGCTCAACCTTGGAGTCGTTACGCCGACAATTATCCAAAGTGCGTCCGTGACAGAAACGGCTGCGGATGTAGAGTCGTTCAAGATTAACTTCTCTTACACCGGTTTGCGGCCGAATACCTATAGTATCCAGTTTGACGAACCGGCACATGCTGAAGGCTTTGAGGATATTGTCAATAAGCCGTTTGGACCGGATATTGTAGCTGAGGTGCCGATGCCGCATAAGACGCAGGTAATCTATCAGGAGCACACGGCTTATGTGCGTCCAAACTACTACACGATGCGTCTCGCCTTGGATAACGGCGTTTGCGGTGTATCTCGCTCCGATAGCCTATCGTTGCTCATCCGTTACCCGAGTTGGATTATCGAGCAGAACTGGGACGATGTGGTTGCTCCGCTCCGCTCCGATTACAACGGCGGTTATGAGTTCGGTGCTTACACATGGTACGTAAACGATGTAGCCTTCGACAACGGAGGACTGCCGTACTTGTACTCGAAGACGCTCAAGCCGGGAGATCAAGTAGTGCTCTATGCAACACGTATGGGCGAGAGTTACTCTATCCCGACAGCACCGCTGACGATAACAGCACCTGTTCCTGATGTATTCCCGAATCCGGTACTCGTTTATCCGACGGCTGTTTCCAAGGCAAGAGCTCGCGTGAAGATCCAATCCGAAAGCGAAGGAACGTATAAGGTTTATTCGTCCACCGGACAATTGTTCTCAAGCGGTAACTTCGAATCCGGAGAGCATGTGGTTGAATTGCCTGCTGTTTCAGGATGCTGCTTCATCCGTGCTACCACCGAAGACGGATACTCTGTAACGCAAAAGATACTTATATACTAATACAAAATAACAACTAAAAATTAAACATTATGTCAAAAGTAACTGTAGTAGGCGCCGGAAACGTAGGCGCAACCTGTGCAAATGTGTTGGCAGTTAAGAACATTGCCAGCGAAGTAGTACTCATTGATATCAAGGAAGGTGTTGCCGAAGGCAAGGCCATGGATATCATGCAAACCGCTCAATTATTGGGTTTCAATACGGTCGTTCGTGGTGTGACCAGCGACTACTCGCAAACTGCCGGTTCGGACGTTGTTGTTATCACCAGCGGTATTCCTCGTAAACCCGGTATGACCCGTGAGGAACTGATTGGCGTAAACGCAGGTATCGTTAAGAGCGTAGCCAGCCAAGTACTTGCTGCTTCACCGAACGCTATTCTCGTTGTTGTATCCAACCCGATGGATACGATGGCTTATCTCACTCTCAAAGCTACCGGTCTGCCCAAGAACCGTGTTATTGGTATGGGTGGCGCACTGGATAGCAGCCGCTTCAAATACTTCCTCAGCCAAAAACTCAAATGTGCGGCGAACGAAGTGGAAGGTTTCGTAATCGGTGGTCACGGTGATACCACTATGATTCCGATGGCTCGTTTTGCTTCGTACAAAGGTATTCCTGCAAACGCTTTGCTGGATGAAGAGGAGATGAATGAAGTGGTTCATAACACGATGGTTGGTGGTGCAACGCTGACCGGCCTGTTGGGCACTAGTGCTTGGATGGCTCCGGGCGCAAGTGCAGCTCACGTAGTTGATGCTATCATCAATGACCACAAACGTATGATTCCTTGCTCCGCTTATCTGGAGGGTGAGTATGGTTTCAATGACATCTACATCGGTGTTCCTTGTATCATCGGTAAAAACGGTATCGAAGGCGTCCTTGAGCTCGAACTCAACGACAAGGAGAAAGAACTCTTCGCTGCTTCTGAAGCCGCTGTAGCAAAAACAACAGGTATCCTTAAAGAAATCAACGCAATCTAATGGATTTATTTCAAAAATGTATATCTGATCCGAATGCGGAGCGTCTGCACTTGGCAAGGGACCTGAATGTATATCCCTATTTCCATGTGCTCGAATCACGTCAAGCACCTGTCGTTCAGATGGAAGGGCACCGCGTTATCATGCTCGGTAGCAATAACTATCTCGGCTTCACCGAAGACCCGGAGGTTATTGCCGCCGGACACGCGGCACTCGACAAATACGGAACAGGAGTCAGCGGAAGTCGTTTCCTCAACGGCACACTGGACCTGCACCTGCAGCTTGAGAAAGAACTCGCAGCGTTTACCGGCTATGAGGATTGTATGACCTGCTCTACCGGTTTCCAGTCGAACCTTGCTATCATCTCGGCTATTTGCGGTAAGGATGATTATATCCTTAATGACCGTGAGAACCACGCCAGTATTTATGATGCTTGCCGACTTAGTTTCGCAAAGGTTATGCGTTACCGTCACTCCAATATGGAGGATCTCGAGCGCATTCTCCAGTCTATCCCGCGTACTGCCGGTAAACTCATCGTCACTGACGGCGTATTCTCCATGCGCGGAGATATCTGCAAACTGCCTGAGATTGTCGAGTTGGCACAAAAATACCACGCGCGAGTGATGGTGGATGATGCGCACGGATTTGGTGTCCTTGGCCCTGGTGGTCGCGGAACAGCGGCACACTTCGGACTGACCGATAAGGTCGATATCACGATGCTCACCTTCTCCAAGTCGCTGGCTTCCATCGGAGGATGTATGCTTACCTCGCACACTGTAGCAGATTGGATTCGTCACGTCTCACGGCCGTTCATCTTCTCGGCTTCGATGACTCCCTCAAGTGCTGCCACTGCGTTGGCCGCTTTGCACCGTCTCATCGAAGACCCCGAACGCCCGCAGCGACTGATGAACATCGCTCGTTACTTCCAACAAGGTCTGCTCAAAGCCGGTATCCGCATCATCGAAGCACCGACGCCTATTGTGCCCATCTTCACATACGAGACCATGGACACACTCTGGTATGGCAAGAAGATGTTTGAGGAAGGTGTTTACGTCAATCCCGTTATCACGCCGGCTTGCGTAGAAGGCGAATGTCTGTTGCGTACAACGCTGATGGCAACGCATACAGAGCCTGTCATTGACGAGGCAGTGAACATCATTGCACGCGTATTGCGGCAGAGACCCGACCATAAAGGATAAGATATGAAAACATTACTCATCTCCGGAGGCTCATCCGGCATCGGAAAAGCAACCGTGGACCTTTTTGCCCGCAAGGGCTGGATGGTCTATGAGTTGAGCCGTCACGGAAGCAGTCGTGAAAACGTTGCGCACATAGACTGTGATGTTACCGACGAACAATCCGTGCGCAAGGCTGTAGCTGCGGCGCTTGCTGTTGCCGACCACTTGGACGTTGTTATAGCCAACGCTGGTTTTGGTATCTCCGGAACGATTGAGTTCACTGACACCGAAGAGGTTAGGCATCAGTTCGATGTCAACTTCTTCGGTGCCTTGCACCTCGCAAAGGCGGTATTGCCGCAATTGCGCAAACAGCAGCAGGGAACGATTATCTTCACCAGTAGCGTGGCTGCTATTCTTGCGGTGCCTTATCAGTCCTTCTATTCTGCCACCAAAGCCGCTATCAACGCAATGGCGTTGGCATTGCAGAACGAGGTGCGCGAGTTCGGTATTCATGTTTCGGTGCTGATGCCCGGTGATGTGGCTACTGGCTTCACGGCTGCACGCAGCAAATCCGCTGCCGGAGAAGATGTCTATACCGCTGCGCACAAAGCGGTGGCAACGATGGAGCATGATGAGCAGAACGGTTTGTGTCCCGAACAGATGGCAAAGTGCTTCTGGCGCATCGCCAACAGACATAATCCCGCTCCGCAATATGTCGGAGGAGGCAGCTATAAACTACTTTGTTGCCTTGACCGACTGCTGCCGAAACGTTTCGTCAACTGGATAGAATATAAGGTGTATAGTTGAAAATTGAAAAGGGAGAGGCACATAAGAATCATTTCACCATCTGGGACGATTAATCCGGAGTATATCGAAGGCGCATCACAGCGTCTTCGTTCGTGGGGTTACGAGGTTTCTGAGGGGATTCATGCCCGTGGCGAATACGGTCGTTTTAGCGGGACCGATGAGGAAAGGCTTGCTGACTTGCACGAGGCACTTGCCGACCCGTCAGTGGATGTTATCCTTTGCTCCCGTGGCGGGTATGGCTTGCAACGAATTATCGACCAAATCAGCCTTTCGCCTATAGCCACTAACCATTCGCCATTATTAATCGGTTTTTCGGATATTACTGCCCTGCATCAGTTGGCAGGCATTCACGGCTGCTCCACGCTCCATGGACTCATGTGCAAGCACATCGCTACGCTGCCGGAGGATAGCGAGGCCTTGCTACTCTTCCGCAAAGCCTTGGAGGGCGACCCCTTGACCTACGAACGGCCTGCCCATCCACTCAACCGGCAAGGAGAGGCACAAGGCACCCTTATCGGCGGCAACCTCAGTGTTCTCTATGGCCTGCAAGGGACACCATACAGCCTTAATGCCGTGTTGGATGCCCATCCTGAGGGGTGTATTCTCTTTATTGAGGACATTGCCGAACGCCACTATCACATCGACCGGATGATGCAGAATCTTCGGATGTCAGGCGTTCTTGCCCGCATCAAAGGCCTCGTCGTCGGTCAGTTCACCGACTGCGAACCCGACCCGCTGATGATGAAAACAGTCTATGACACCATCTGCGAAGCGGTAGAGGCATACTCATACCCGGTCCTTTTTGACTTCCCTGCAGGGCATGTGGATGACAACAGACCGCTCCGACTCAACGCGCCCGCACGATTGGAAGTCTTAAACTCCCTCAGCCGCCTAAGCGATTGACTACCATGAAGAAAAAGGAATCCATCGTTTTTGCCGCCTTACTCACCTTCCTGCTCTTGCCGAATCTGATGGGTACATTTATGGCTACTGACCTGCTTAACTTCGGTCAGCGCGTCTTGTACTTCATCACCTCGCTTTGCATCTATGCGCTCGGGCTGTGCATCTTCAAGCGCCGCACGTTCTTTTACGTGGCTTCCGCGTGGTTCCTGCTCAGCGCCATCGAGATTGTTCACCTCATTATCAATCAGGCAACCACCTCGATGCTCTTCATCTTCACCTGCATCAAATCCGAGAAGGGGGAATTTCTCGAGTTGCTCTCCACCTACTGGTTTGTGGTGCTTATTTTCTTTGCCATTTGGGGCGTCTATTACTACCTGAACCGCCGCTTTATCCGCAACGAATATATTGCGCCGCATCCTTGGCGCATGGGTGTCCTGCTCACTATCCTTGCCTTCTTTACCATTTCCGTTATCATGCTTGGCTTGCGTCCCAAGTTCCGCAATATATTTAACATCCGCAACCAAGACTATCGTACCGCTGCTTGGGTCGGTTGCGAAAAAGCCTGCCCGATTAATATGGGGCTCGGGTTATATCACATCGTTTCCCTCGCTTTGGAGATTCGCAGCAACGAGAAAGCCCTTGCCGATTTCCGCTTTGGCACCACAATCGTCAATCGTCAATCGTTCAATCGTCAATCTCCAATCGTTCTGCTATTGGTCGGCGAGACTTCCCGTTACGACCATTGGCAAATCAACGGCTACGAACGCCCAACTTCGCCCTGTCTCATGGCGCGTAAGGACCAACTCATCTCCTTTGACAGCGTCTATACGGTCGGCAACCTCACCACGGTTTGTGTGCCCTATATTCTCTCGCGCGCCACTCCGGACGACCCGCGACTGTACTACCGCGAAACGTCCGTTGTCGATGCTTTCCAAGAGGCGGGCTATCACACTGCGTGGATTGCTGACCAGTCCTTTAACAACGAGTTCCTCATGCGTATTGCCAACGGCTGCAACTATGCCAAGTATATCGCCGATGACGGTACCAAAGATGTCTTCACCGACACCGTCCTCCTCGCTCCTCTACGCCACGTATTAAATGAGAAAACAGGAAAATGTGAAAATGAGAAAATGAACATGATTGTGTTGCACTCTCTTGGTTGCCACTTCAAATATTCCGAACGTTACCCCGACGAATTCCAATGTTTTACGCCTGACATGAAGGGTATGGATGTCCGCAACATGTTCCGTAGTGTGGACGCCGATGCCGAAGGATTTGCACGACTCAAACTGGAAAATCTCGCGCTCTATAAGAACTTGAAGAGTATCCTCGTCAACTCTTACGATAATGCCATTTTATATACCGATTATTTCATCGAATGCGTCATCCGCGAACTTGAAGCCACCGGCAGACCCGCAATCTTGCTTTATGTAGGCGACCATGGCGAAAACCTTCTTGACGACGAACGCAATATGTTCCTTCATGGCACCTATGCCGGCAGCTGCTACGAATACCATGTGCCGCTCTTTGTCTGGACTTCGCCGGAGTATGCCGCCTTGTATCCCGACAAACTTGCTGCCATGCACGACAATACCCGCAAGTGTGTCTCCACCATGACCATTTTCCATTCCCTGCTTGACCTTGGCAATATCGACTATTCCAATCTCGATTCTACGCTTTGCCTCACCTCGCCGCTTCTACTCTCGCAAGACACTATCTTCGGCTTCGATGCCAACATGCACCGAATCCCCTTACCAAAATAAAAAGTGCAATCGCTTGCACTTTTTTAGTTTTCTGCTTTCAGTAATCAGTTTTCAGATTTTCAATTTCCTTTCACTTTTCACCTTTCATTTTTCACTATCAATTATAGGTGATTTAGGTTATTTATAAGCTGTATATTAGCTCCTCCGCCAACGAACGGCTCAATGATAAGTGACATCCTCTTTATTGCATTTGTTTGAAGATAGCGAGTGCTTGTTCTTCTTTGGCGGTCATTTGTGCCTTGGTTTCGGGTGTTTTGTCGGCTTGTCCGGTGAGGTGTAGTACGCCGTGAATGATGATGCGGAGCAGTTCGTGCTCAAAGGGGACGTGTAGTTGTTCTGCATTGGAAGCAACGGTGTCGAGTGAGATATAGATATCGCCTGCAATGCGTGTGTGTGTGGAGTAGTCGAAGGTGATGACATCGGTATAGTAGTTGTGTCCGAGGAACTGCCGGTTGACTGCCAAAATCTTCTCGTCATCGCAAAAGATATAGTTGATATCGCCGGTATCAAAGCCATACCCGGCAGCGACCCTGCGAATCCAGCGCTCAATCTTTGATTGAGAGTGAATACTGAATACTGAATACTGAATATTTTCTTCGATAAAATTAATCATCTCTCGAATTGTTCAAGGGTAGCGGTGAGTTCGTCAAAGGTGTGCGCTTTGGATGCGGCGCGTACATCGGCAATCTGTTTGCTGACAGCGGCATCGTAGGTTTCTTCCTCCACATCGCGAATAACGCCGAGTGCCACCGGTAGTCCGTTCTCCGGTCCCATCTGCACCAGTTTATGGTGCAAGATGTCGTCCTGACAATGGGCATCATGTACGAGCACGCGCGGGTCATCGGCAGGAACAATGATGATATTGAAGCCCTCCATAGCGAGACCTTTGTCGTTTTCTTTGCCGAAAATCATCTTCTCGCCGTGTTTCAGGATGATGGAGTGTTCCGCACGGGTCTCACGGTCAGCAATCCATGAATGGGTGCCGTTATTGAATATCACGCAGTTGACGAGGCACTCAATGATGGAAGCGCCCTTGTGTTGGTGTGCCTTAATCATGCAATCAATGGTGGTGGGCATATCGACGTCGAGCGTGCGTGCGAAGAATGTGCCTCTTGCGCCGAGGACGAGTTCGCCGGGGATGAACGGACGTTCCACTGTGCCGAAAGGCGAGGACTTGCTGACGAAGCCTTTAGGTGAAGTGGGGGAGTATTGTCCCTTGGTCAGGCCGTAAATGCGGTTGTTGAAGACGCAGACATTAAGGTCCACGTTGCGGCGAATCTCATGGATGAAGTGGTTGCCGCCAATCGCCATACAGTCGCCATCGCCGGACATCTGCCAAACCGTCAGTTCAGGATGGGAGGTTTTAACGCCGGAAGCGACTGCACCACCGCGACCGTGAATGGTGTTGAAGCCGTAGGGACTGAGGTAGTGAGGCATTCTGGACGAGCACCCGATACCGCTGATAACGGCTATCTGATGAGGCGGAATTCCGATTTGTGCCATAGCCTTTTGCAGTGCCATACAGATTGCGTGGTCGCCGCAACCCGGGCAGAAACGTACATATTGATCAGATTTATATTGACTTGCTTCCATAACTTATCCTTTTACATAATTTACTATTCTTTCAACGGCGAAGGGTTGACCTTTGATTTCGTTGTATTGCTCGAAATGCAGTCCTTCGAACTGGGAGCGGAGATACAACGCGAACTGCCCGGAGTTCAACTCGCAGACAATGACGCGCTTGTATTGCTTGAGCACTGCTTCGGTATTCTTCGGCAACGGATAGATGTAATTGAAATGCGCCAATGCACAGCCTAACTCATCCGCTGCGGCGTGCAGATGTCCTTCGGTGCTTCCCCAACCAACCAAGAGCGTGTCACTTCCGGCATTGCATTGTACGCATAGGTCGGGTATCTGATTCGCTACTTGTGCCACCTTGGCTTGCCGGGCACGAACCATCTTCTCGTGGTTATCGGGATTGGTGGAGATAGTGCCCTTCTCGGCATCACGTTCCAAACCGATATTGCGGTGCTCGAAGCCTTCCATTCCAGGGAATGCCCAATAGCGCACACCGCGTTCGTCGCGCAGCGCAGGATTGAAATGCCCCTTCAAGCTGTCCGGAGCTGTTTGCGGCGTGATAGCCGGCAGTTCTGCCAGTTTCGGAATCCGCCAGAGAGCAGTGCCGTTGGCAAGATATGTATCGGTGAGGAGGATGACAGGTGTCATGTTCTCAAGTGCAATCTTGCACGCTTCGTAAGCAAACCGGAAACAGTTGGCAGAGGTGGAAGCCGCCAGCACAACAACCGGACATTCTCCGTTGCGCCCATAGAGCGCCTGCAGTAAGTCTGTTTGTTCGGTTTTGGTAGGCAGACCGGTACTGGGTCCGCCGCGTTGCACGTCAATCACCACCAGCGGCAGCTCCGCCATCACAGCGAGACCGATAGCTTCGGACTTGAGTGACAGTCCGGGACCGGAGGTAGAGGTGCATGCAAGGTCACCGGCGAAAGAAGCACCGATAGCGGTACAAACACCGGCTATCTCATCTTCCGCTTGAACAACCACGACACCCATATCTTTGCGGGCAGCCAGTTCATGCATGATATCCGTGGCAGGTGTAATGGGGTAGGAACCGAGGAAAAGCTGCTTGCCGCATTTCTGCGCGGCGGCTATCAGTCCCCATGCAGTCGCCTTATTGCCGGCGATAGACGTGTAATTCCCGTGCCCCTCTAAACTGTCGCCATTAGCCTCTAACCTGATTTGGCTTACAGATAGTGCGAGGTTCTGACCGTAATTGAAGCCGTCCGTGAGCACTTTCACGTTCGTGGGCACCAGTTGCGGTTTCTTCGCGAACTTCTGCTCGAGGAAATGAATGGCTTTGTCGATAGGACGGTCGAAAAGCCAGCATACAACTCCCAAGGCGAACATATTGCGGGATTTGAGAACGGATTTGTTATCCAGTCCCGAATCCTTCAGGGACTCTTTGGTCATCGTGGTCAACGCAACCGGCACAATCTGCACCGTTTCGGGGATATTCAGCTCCGTAAACGGATTGTCGGTGGTGTACTGCGCCTTCTCGAGGTCTGGCTTGGTGAAGGTGTCGGTATCGACAATGATAACTGCGTGCTCATGGAATAAACCATTCTGCACGCACACTTTGAGTGCGGCGGCATTCATTGCTACAATCACATCCGCCTTATCACCGGGGGTGTAAACGCCTTGTCCGAGATTTACTTGGAAACCGCTGACTCCTCCTAAGGTGCCTTGCGGCGCACGAATCTCTGCCGGAAAATCAGGCAGTGTTGAAATCTCATTGCCCAGAATGGCGGACAACGAAGAAAACATGTTTCCCGTCAACTGCATTCCGTCGCCGGAATCTCCGCAGAAACGAACTACTACATTTTTCATATATTCATTATTCATTATTCACTATCTGAAAATCAATCTGGTGTTTGTCAATATCCGCTCTCACGACTTTCACGCAGAGCTTATCACCCAAGGTAAAGGTTTTACCGGATTGTTCGCCGATAAGACGATAGTTCTTTTCGTCATAGAGCATGTAATCGCCAGGCACAAGGTCGGTAATGTGAATCAACCCCTCGCAGCGGTTGCCGTCCAACTGCACGAACACACCGAAGTCGGTGAGATTTACAATTGAGCCGGTGAAGGATTCGCCCATGTGGTCGCGAATCCATAGTGCTTGCATCGCCTTCACGGAGTCCCTCTCTTCCTGCTGGGCATTCTGCTCCATCATCGAGCAGTGGTCACAGGCTTCCTCCAAATCTCGATATGCCGTTCCTTCGCCTCGAACCTCTAACCGCTCACCGAGAATAAACCTCGCCACGAGCCGGTGAACCATCATGTCCGGATAGCGCCTAATGGGGGAAGTGAAATGGGTATAATAGTCAAACGCAAGGCCATAGTGACCAATGTTCTTGGTTGAATAGACGGCTTTTGCCATGGCTCGAATAGTCAGCATCTCAATCACAGAGGGCAGCACTCTTTCTCCCATTTTGCGCTGGAAGGCGGCTACTTTGTCGAGTTTCTCGTGGTCGGGTTTGTCGTGCACACGATAGACAAACTCGTGTCCTCGACGTCCCATATCGGTAGCAATCGTGCGGTTGGCAAGCAGCATAAACTCCTCAATAAGGTGATTGGCTTCAGTGGGTTGGACGAAATAGATATCCACAGGGTGTCCGTGTTCGTCGAGCCGGAATCGCACCTCATCCTGCTCTACATCCAAAGCGCCCGCCTCCATGCGCTGCTTACGAAGTTTCTGAGCCAAATCATTCAAGGTGTGCAGTGCCTCCGCTAACTGCTGATTGTTGATAGCTGAAGGCTGATTGCTTATAATCTCCTGCGCTTGCTCGTATGTCAAGCGATAATTGCTGCGGATAACCGTTCGGCACACCTTATGTTTCAGTACCTGTGCATTCTGGTCCATCGTGAACATCACCGACATACAAAGTTTGTCTTCGTCTGGGCGCAGCGAGCATAAGTCGTTGCATAGCTCTTCCGGCAACATCGGCGACACATGGTCCACATAGTAAATGCTCGTTCCGCGTTCGTAAGCGTCTTTGTCGATAGCATCTCCGGGCAAAACATAGTGTGTCACATCGGCGATGTGAACACCGATGAGATATGTGCCGTCATCCTGTGGAACATAGGACAACGCGTCGTCAAAATCCTTAGCATCGGCGGGGTCTATTGTAAATGTCAATTGGTCGCGTACATCTCTGCGGCGCACCACTTCTTGTGCAATATGAACTGCTATTTTTGCCTTCATCTCCATTCAAAGGTGCAAAAGTACAAAAAATATATCGAAGTACCAAATTTTTTTTCAATTTGCAACGCTGCGGGACCATTTCCAGCGATTATGGGTCCAGAGCCACAGTTCAGGTTGCTCACAAATATTCGCTTCCAACCGACGGGCAAACTGCTCCGTAATCTCATTCGGTGCCGTAGCAGGTGCATTATCTGTTATTAAGTCCACTCGAGCTGTATAATATCCGCGACGGGGAGAGGTCATGTGCACATAGGTTACGACGTAGTCAAACTTTTTGGCAAGCACCTCGCCGCCATCGAGGAACGATGAATCTTGATTGAGGAAAGTTGTCCAGTAATGGGCATTGCGTGGCGAGGGTTTTTGGTCGGCAATAAGACCCAGAGTGAACATCGCCTGCTGTTGCTTCAGCCGGACAAGATGCCGTAGAAGGAGATTCTTCTCGATGTTACTTCCCTTCCCCGAGCGACATTCTCGGATAGCCGTCATAGCACGGTCCGCCGACTGGCTGTTCAGCGGGCGATAGACATTGTAATGCTGCATCTTCGGATTGGTGAAACGATGCTGCACTTCCGCCGTCCACTCCCAGTTGCCGAGATGACCAAGCATAAATATAACGCCGCCCTTTTCTTGTGCCCACTGCTCGACCTTATCAACATTCACAGACTCAAAGTGCTCCAACATATCTGCTTCCGTTGCCCGATACGACCAGATTACCTCGGCAATGAGATCGGTCAAATGGTGATAGAAGCGTTTCTCGATAGCCTTGCGTTCCTTGTCGGATTTATCGGGGAAACTGAGCCGCAGATTCTTGCGCACAAGGCGTTTTCGGTACCCGACAATATAATAGAGCAAAGGATATGTAAATATATCCCCAAGAAAATACAAGACCCGAAGCGGAAGGAGCGACAATATTTTAAGGAGGCACATCATAGGGATTCGTAGATATATTGTGTAAGCGCATGAGCTGCACGGCTCACTGAGTCGGCAGCCGGAATAATCGGTTGGTCTGTGACAGCCTCAATGATAACCGTATCGGAGGGCGTGATAAGTGTAAAACCGTCCACGAAATGATAGTAGGCGTAAGGAGTGCGGATAGTATCCGTCAGGTCTTTGGCGAAAGCGAACCGCTCCGCGTCAAGGTGCATCTGATGGAGCAGCGTCGGCACCCAGTCTATTTGCGAACCAAGGGTACTTACAATCTGTGGCTGCTGGATGGCTCCGCCTGCAAATATAAGCGGTATGCGGTACTTGAGGGTATCGTAATTGGGAATGCCTTCGGGATAGGGATAGCCGTGGTCGGCAACAAAAACAAGAAGCGTGCTGTCCCACCTTGGCGACTGGCGCAAAGTATCCACAAAAGCCCCAAGACAACTGTCGGTATAAGCGATAGCGTTGAGGTAAGGATTGTCATAATGTTTGGAAGGCACTTCAAACGGCTCGTGAGAGGACAAGGTCAAAACCACATCGAAGTGAGGATTGGACGATTGACGAGTTGCGATTTCTTGCGTTGCATAGTTGAGGAGAATGTGGTCTGGCACACCCCACTTGGACAGCCTGTCCGAGAGCGGGAAGTCACGATCACAGACCCGATTCTCGAAGCCTCCGTTTACCAAAAACGACCGCATATTGGTAAAATCCTCGTCTCCTCCGTAGTAGAATTTGAGGTCGTAGCCTTCTTCTTTTAGCACCTGCCCGATTTGCGGGAGCTGCTGTGATTTCGCTGGCACAAGCATCACCGAACCTGATGCACCGCCCGGGAACGCACCCAGAACAGCGACTACACCGCGGTCTGTACGGTAGGAGTTTGCATAGATGTGATTGAAATAAACACCCTCAGAGGCGATTCGCTGCAGGTTCGGCATCACGTCCCAAGCCGTGGCACAGAAACTCTCCAAGATAAAGAGAATAATATTGGGTCTGTAGGTAGTCAGCAAACGCACTCCGGATTGTCCGCTATCGGGACGTAGATTGTGCATAATCTGCCCGGCTTCGTCAGACGGCATATACCGATAACGAGAGGAATCAAAGGTGTTCTCGCTGAGAGATTCAACGATATTAAAGACGGGGTTGACGGCGGCGAGGTTTAACATACGATTCGGCGAATAGTATGCCCGACCGGTGTTCATCGTCGAAACCGTAACACTGCCGCGCATCGGAAGAAACAGTAGCACCGACAGAAGTAGCATCAATCCGGTACCGTAACAACGGGTTTTGAGGGGAACGGCTTCTGTTTCGGTCTGAACCCATCGGCGATAGACGAACCACCATACAGCAAACAGCACGTCAAACACCATGAACCCTATCAACCACAACCACCACGGCGCACAAGCCAGCACCTCTCGTGGAGTGGCAAGATAGGCAAAGATGTCCTTGTCAATGTGATATCCCCACGACGGGAAACATCCGTTGTCGCCAACAATGGCTAATAACGCTATCACAAGGAACAAAGCAGTGATACCGTCGCAAATCTTCTGTATAACGCGAGTATTAAGCCAGAAACTCAGGCATAGCAACACGCCGATAACGGCCGTAAGATAAGCCGCTACACTGAAATCCAGCGGCAAGCCGTGCCAAGGCACAAGGAACCAATCCGGCCAGCGCACATCGCCCAAGAGACGGTGCTGCCAAATCATGAACAGCGGCTTCTGCGCCATAAAGAACAGCACCCAGAATGCGTAATATTTGAAGAAGAATAGCAGTCTCTCTTTCATAATTCAACGGTATATGTTGCTAAAATGCCGGTCGGCACAGTTAGTATCATCGATGCACGCATAGCGTAGGGAATATCCTGTACAAACGCCATCTCGCAAAGGTCGTGGCAGAAATCCCAGATATTATAGCATTCGATATTCAGGCACATCGAAGTGTCCTTCACTTTCCATTTGCCTTGCAGGTGCAAATCGCAGTGGAAAACGGCACCGTGACGGGTTCCGAAATTGCCGTCTGTCGGGTTCGTTCCGCGGGAGTTCCTCGGCAGGATGGCCACTTCTGCACCACCCGTAGGCAACTCTGCCGCACTGCGGTAGAAATAGTTATACGACGTAAATGGTTTGCCGTCTGTCCATTTGAAGGTCAAGCCTGCCTGTACCCACTCGCAGATGTTATATGCCAAATAGAAACGCGCCACAAATCCCTTGTCTAAGTCCATCCGGCTGACGGCTGGATATCGGCCTTCCTGATTATTGATAACATTGGAGGTATTGGGATTGGCGGTCGCTTCGGAGAGCACTCCCATTGTGTTGCTGTTGGCGCCATTACCAAGCCCGACATAACCCGCCGCCTGCATCGACTGCCAGCCAAAGCTGACAATCACCTTGCGACCGGTGTACGTATAGCGGCTGAGTTGCGAGAAATAGTAAGGCGAATTAAGCAGACCATTTGTGCCGAAGGGTTCAGTATAACCTACTTCATACTCTTTGACACCGGGCAATTGGTAGAATACCGTGGCGTTGTCCTCGTAGGTAGGGTCGTTGTCATAGTTAACATAGTAACCGTACTTCGAGGCGTCCCCAAGATAATACGTGTGCCACACATTGAAGAACTTCTTGTAACTGTTCTGCAGCACAATCTCGTGTCTCCCGCCGCCAAACACAAAACGAATCGGGATATTCACCTCCA